>SXGT01039691.1_pt1 | contig 29904 bp, 18 predicted proteins | sample 3176221 | NCBI WGS metagenome assembly SXGT01 (sample SAMN11356862, study PRJNA531348) | freshwater metagenome | isolation source: freshwater sample F1-120 | place: China: Fuxian Lake, Yuxi | collected 2017-12-25 | reverse complement strand
TCAGCGTCTCGGCGTCGCGCGCTCAGCTCGCCGCGCGGCAGCTCGACGCTGCGGCCCTCGGCGGGGTCCATCACGCGCACGTGCCTTCGGGTCACCGCCTCCACCACGAAAGCGTGCTGCCCCCCGTCGGAGCGAGCGCGCGCGATCGGGGCGAAGCCGCTCCGCGCGAGGCGCCGGAGCTCCCCTTCGGAGGCGCGAAAGACCCTCGCGTCCACTCCCAATTCGGGCACGCCTTCGTCGAGCCACCTCGAGACCTCGAAGAACCCGGTCCCGTCCGTGAAGCTGCGGACGCCGCGCCGGACGTCGTCCAGGGTCACAGGGACGCCATGGTGCAGCAGGACGGAGGTTACGGCTGCGTGGACGCACGTGGTGGCCGTGGGCTGCGTCACGGGAGGGGCCGCGGCGATCAGCAGGAACGTCAGTAGCGTCATGGCTCCCGGCGCTCCCGGCTCACGTTCCTGCTGATCGTGGCGTCATCTCAGAACTCGCGGTGCCAGCGCCCCTCGCGCAGGGCGAAGCGGCGGAGGGTGTCTCCGGGCGCGGTCGGGTGGAGCGGATCGCCCGCCAGCACCAGCGACGGGCCCGCAGCGAGCTCGGGCGCGTACGGCACCACCGGGCGGTGCGGCGCCGCGGCCAGGATCGCGTCCACGTCCGGCAGTGCCTGGACCTCCGCCAGCGTGAAGAGCGTGGGCGGCGCGAGATCCAGCTCGTTGGCGTAGTAGCGCGCGATCGCCTCGCGCGGGGTGAACCAGGCGCCCTCGGTGAGCTCGCCCACGTCGATCGCGGCCGACTGCCCGAACGGGGCCCGAGCGGCGAAGAACCGCGCGGAGAACCGTCGGGGCTCGACCGGCGGTGTGATCCAGTGACTCCAGTAGCGCAGGGCGCGCCCGTCGAGCGTGAGGCCATGGGTGCGCAGGACCTCCGGGAAGCTCTGCTCGGCCAGCGCCGCGCGGGCGCTGGTGGCGTCGCCGGTACCCAGCAGCAGCCCGGCTTCTTCGAGCGTCTCGCGGATCGCTGCCACGAGGTGGGCGGCTGCTTGCGGCGCGGCAAGCCCCAACACCTCCTCGGCGTCGTCGGCGCCCTGAAGAGCGGCGAGCACGTCCGGGTCGGCGTCTTCGGCGTCGACTTTGCCACCGGGAAAGACGTAGACGCCGCCCATGAACCGCACGGACTTGCTGCGGCGCACGAGGTAGACCTCCGGTCCATCGGCGGAGTCGCGAGCGAGGAGGACCGTGGCGGCGGGCAGCGGGATACTCATGGAGGCTACTGTAGCCCCGAGCGCGGATATGGGGGAGCCCGCCGCGAGCTCCCGCCGCGCTCGCTGTGCCCAGCGGTAAATAGCCTTTGACATTCCATAGATGCGGCATCTAACTTCGCCGGCCGCCGCAGGGGAGACACATGCGCATCACCAAGAACAGCGTCATCAGGATCGGTTATGTGATGAACGACGCCGAGGGCGCGCTCATCGACGAGACACCACGAACCAACCCCATCGAGCTCTATTGCGGCTCGGGGCAGCTGGTGCCGGGGTTCGAGCGTGCGCTCATGGGCCTCAAGGCGGGGGACCGCAAGCAGTTCGTCGTGGCCGCGCACGAGGCCTACGGCGATCGCAACGACGAGCTGGTGAAGCGGATCGCGCGGAGCGCGCTGCCGGGCAACGTCCAGGTCCAGAACGGCATGCGGATCCCCATGCGCTCGCCCGAAGGGGTCGAGCTCTGCTGCCGCATCCTCGAGGTGCACGACGAAGCGGTTGTGGCTGACTTCAACCACCCGCTGGCCGGGCAGCCCCTGTCCTGCGTCGTGGACGTGGTGGACGTCAAGAACCCGAGCTGATCCGGGGGTCTCATGAACAAGGTCTTCGCGTCCGTCGACGCTGCGCTCTTCGACCTCGAGGACGGCGCCGTCGTCATGTCCGGCGGCTTCGGCCTCTGCGGCAACCCGGAGAACCTCATCGCGGGGATCGCGCGCCGGGGCACCCGCGGCCTCACCGTGGTGTCCAACAACTGCGGCACGGACACGAAGGGCCTCGGCGTGCTCCTGCAGCGGCGCCAGATCCGCAAGATGGTCTCCAGCTACGTCGGCGAGACCAAGGAGTTCGAGCGGCAGATGCTGTCGGGTGAGCTCGAGGTCGAGCTGGTGCCCCAGGGCACCCTCGCCGAGCGGATCCGGGCGGGCGGCGCGGGTATCGGCGGCTTCTTCACGCCCACCGGCTACGGCACCGTGGTCGCCGACGGGAAAGAGACGCGCGAGATCGACGGCCGCTGGTACGTCCTCGAGCGGCCCCTCCTGGCGGACGTGGCCATCGTGCGCGCCTGGAAAGGCGACCGTCACGGCAACCTCGTCTATCGCATGGCGGCCCGTAACTTCAGCCCCATGATGGCCACTGCGGCGCGCGTCACCATTGCCGAGGTGGAGCACCTCGTGGAGCCGGGCGAGCTCGACCCCGACCAGGTGCACACGCCCGGCATCTTCGTGAAGCGGGTCGTCCTGGGACACGACTACGAGAAGCCGATCGAGCGCCGCACCACGCGGCCGCGCGAAGGAGGCCACTGATGGCGCTCACCCGCGAAGAGATGGCCCGTCGGATCGCGCACGAGCTCCGCGACGGTCACACCGTCAACCTGGGCATCGGGATCCCCACGCTGGTCGCCAACTACATCCCCGCGGGGATGGACGTCACGCTCCATGCGGAGAACGGCATCCTGGGCGTGGGCCCGTACCCGTTCGAGGGGGACGAAGACCCCGACCTCATCAACGCAGGCAAGGAGACGGTCACGCTGCTGCCCGGCGCGTCGTTCTTCTCCAGCGCCGACAGCTTCGCCATGGTGCGGGGCGGCCACGTGGACCTCACGGTCCTGGGCGCCCTCGAGGTGTCCGAGACCGGCGACCTCGCGAACTGGGTGGTCCCCGGCCAGCGCGTGAAGGGCCTGGGCGGCGCGATGGATCTGGTGGCCGGCGCTCGGCGCGTGGTCGTGGTGACCACCCACGTCACGAAGGATGGCGAACCGAAGCTCCGCAAGCAGTGCACCTTGCCGCTCACCGGCAAGGCGTGCGTCGACGCGGTGATGACGGACTGGGCCTGGTTCGACGTAGTCCGCGGCCGTGGCCTCGTCCTCCGAGAGCTCGCCCCGGGCCTCACCGTAGAGGACGTCCGCAAGGGCACCGAGGCCGCCTTCACCGTCGCGCCGGATGTCCGAACAATCGCGCTCTGAGCCGCCCCGGCTCGCGTTCCAGCCGGTCTTCGTCATCGTGTCGGCCACCGTGCTCTTCACGGTGTTCTGGTACTTCGGGCGCTTCGCCGGTTACTGGCAGTTCCTGGACGGGGCGTTCCCCGCGACCGCGCTCTCCCCGCTGTACCCGTTCGCCTACTTCTGCGTGATGAGCGTGGTGCTGCGGATGCTCGTCCCGATGGCGCTCGCCCGCTTCGTGCTCAAGCGCCCGCTGCGCGACTTCGGCTATGGCCCCGCGCAGGGCAGCAAGCGCGTGTATCTCTGGCTGTACCTCGCCATGGTGCCCCTGGTGGTGCTGGCGTCTTACGGCAGCTCGTTCCAGGCCTTCTATCCGCAGTTTCGCGGGGTGGTCTCGCAGGGCGAGGTGCTGTGGTGGCACCTCCTCGTGTTCGAGCTCGTCTATGGGCTGCTCTTCGTCTCCGGCGAGTCCTTCTGGCGCGGCTACATCGTCTTCGGCTTGCACGAGACCCTCGGCGACTACGCGATCCTGGTGATGATGATCCCCTACGTCATGAGCCACTACGACAAGCCCTTCGGCGAGACGCTCGGGGCCGTGGTGGCAGGGTCGCTCCTCGGCTGGCTCGCCCTGCGGCACCGGAGCTTCTGGCCGGGAGTACTTGTGCATTGGGGGGTGGCGATCACCATGGACCTCTGTGCCCTCTGGCAGAACGGGATCACGGTGGTGTACTGACCGGGTGCGGGACGCGCGGCGCGCCCGAGGGGCGGCACCTGGCCACCCCGGTGGCCTCCAAGAGAGGGAGACGATGAACGAACGACAAGGGTCGGCTGTACTGCGCAGGGTCTTCGAGGCCCGCGGCCTCTCGCTGGTTCCCGACTTCGACCTCTCCCAGCTCGGCGCCTTCCCCGCCGTGCGCCTCGACGGCTTCGACCCCGCCGCGCGCGTGGGCTTCGAGTGGCTCACCACGGAGGCGGGAGACCATCCGCTGTTCTCGGACGAGGTGGTCGCGGCCCTGGACGCGGCCGTGGCCTCCGGGGCGGTGCACCTCCTTCTGGTGGACGAGTCCGAGGCGCTGGACGAGCCCTCCCTGGTGCGCATCGGCGATCGTTTCCTCGACCGGCTCGCGGCCGAGGGACGGCTCTCGGCATGAGAGGGGTCACTGAGTTCATCCGTCGGTCCACCGAGCGCCGCGCGGAGCTGAAGCAGCAGTCTGGGGCCCTGTCAGAGCTGTCGAGTGCGTCCCACCGCGTGGCCGTGGAGCGCGCTCGCGAGGGCGTGCGTGCGCAGCTCGGCGAGGGGCTCCTGCCAGACCTCAGCGACGCCGCCTGCCAACGCGCCGCCGCGTGGGTGGGCTTCCCGGCCATCCTCGGGGCGTCTTCGCCGGCGGTCGAGCGCGCTGCCGAGCGCGCGCAGCTCGAAGCCGAGCTCGCCGCGCTCGAAGCCGACCCCGACTGGTCGGGACGGGAGACCCTGGTCCACCCCGAGACCGGCACGCTCTCCATCGAGGAGAAAGAGCTCGAGGAGCGCCGCGCGCCGGCCTGGGAGGTGAATTCCCTCTGCTTCCAGTCGCCGCGGTTTCAGCGCCTCATCGACACGGGCTACGACACGCCCGAGTACGCGGTGCCGTTCTGGCGTGCCGCGTATTACCAGGACTGGGAGGCGGCTGATCTGGTGGTCGAGCGGTTCCTGCCCCGCCAACAGAACCCGAAGCTGCGCTTCTCCGACGTGCGGGCGCTCTTCCTCGAGGTCCAGGACTCGGTCCAGGCGCTCGACGCCTCGCTCTCCAGCGTCCGCGGGAAGCTCCGGCGGATCCGGGGGCTCGAGGAACGGCACGTGTCCCAGCGCGAGGCCCTCGAGACCCTCGAGGCGCGGCACCTCGACCGGTGGCGGAAGCGCCTCGTGAGCCACGTCGAGGCGCTGGGCCTCGAGCACCAAGACCCGGCCTTGCTCAGCCAGCCGGAGCTCGCCCGCCTCGTGAAGGTGCTCGATGGGCTCGGCGCCAAGCTGCGGACCCTGGAGGAGCTGGGCCGCACAGCCTCGACCCTGGCGGGGGAGCTGGACGCCGAGCGCAACAAGCTGCTCGCAGAAGAGAACAAGCTTCGCCGGCCGAAGAACGCCGGGACCCGCTTCACCGAGGAGGAGCTCTCCCGACGCTTCGATGCGCGGTCGGCCAAGCAGACGAAGCGCGTGGGCGCGCTGCTCGACACCGGCCGCCGGGTGAAGCGCTACGATCGCTGGGATGACGCGCCCATCGGTGGCAGCTACGACTGGGGGGCCGCCATGACCGGTGCCAGCGTGGGAGTCGCGGCTTACGCGCTCCTCGACTCGCACGCCGCCGCTGCATCGGTGGCCACGCACGGTCAGCCGTCCACCACCTTCGACGCGTCATGAGGCCTCGCCGCGCCGCTGGGGGGAGCCCGCGCTCCGTTCGGATCGTGGCGTACGCGGTCAACGGCGCCGGGGTGGGCCACCTCACGCGGCTCATCGGGATCATGCGCTGGGTGCGCCGGTACGCGCAGGTGTTGGGCGTGCGCGCCGAGATCTGGTTCCTCACCTCCAGCGAGGCCGAGGGGCTGCTGTTCCATGAGCGCTTCGCGGCGTTCAAGCTGCCCTCGAAGACCGTGGTCGAGGACGCGGGCCTCGACAAGCTCGCTTACCTCGCGCTCGCGAAGCAGTGGGTCTGGCACTCCCTGGGGCTGCTGCGGCCCGACCTCCTCGTGGTCGATACGTTCCCCCGGGGGGCCTTCGGTGAGCTCCTCGGGGCCCTCGACCTCGTAGCGCACCGGGCCTTCGTCTACCGCCCGGTCAAGGCCGAGGTGGCGGAGCGCGCCGACTTCCAGGCGATGCTGCCGCTGTACGACCGCGTGGTGATCCCAGAGCCCGAGGGCACGCCCGTGAGCCTCCCCGACGGCGTCGAGCCCGTGTTCACCGGGCCGATTGCGGTCCGTGACCCCGTCGAGCTCCTGAGCCGCGCGGAGGCGCGCCGACGTCTCGGCTTGCCGGCAGACGGCCCCGCGGTGTTGGTCTCGGCCGGCGGAGGAGGGGACGCGCTCGTGAGCGCGCAGCTGGACGTGGCGCTCGAGGCGGTGCGTGGTCTCCCCGTGGTGGTGGCGGCCGGGCCGCTCTATCGGGGCGTGCCGCGCCGAGAGGGCGTGATCTGGCTCACCCAGGGCGGGCTGATGGAGCTCCTCCCGGCCTTCGATGTGGCGGTGGCGGCCGCCGGCTACAACACCTTCCACGAGCTCATGCTGGCCGGCGTGCCCGCGGTGTTCCTGCCGCAGCCCAAGATCGCCGACGACCAGGAGGGGCGGGCCCGACGCGCCGTGGCCGCCGGCGCCGCTCAGATTTGCCCGCTGGACGCCGCGGCGATCCGCGCGAGCGTCGAGGCGCTGCTGGCCGATCCCGGGGCGTCCGACGCGGCGCGCCGGCTGGTGCCGAGGAGCGGAGCTCGCCACGCCGCCCAGGAGCTGCTGAGGCTGGTGCTCCCAGAGGCCGACGTCGATCGCGCCGCGGAGGCGCTCGATGACGCCGTGCTGGGCGTGCCGGGGCTCCCCTTCGTCATCGACCTCGCACACACGCTGGATCCCGAAGACCCCATCGCCTCAAAGGGGTGCATCGACGCCGCGCTCACCCTGCTCTCAGCCGCCGACGCGCTCTACGTCCCCCGCCCGCTGCTCCTGCGCCTCGCCCGCGAGCTGTCGAAGCGGCTGAGCGGCACCCCGGCGGAGCGGGCGGACGCGTTCCAGCGGTTCCTGAGGGCCGCGGCGCCGTTTCACGACTGGGGGGCGGCGCAGACCTTCGCGCGGCTCCTCCTCGTGGACCGGGGGGCGCCGTGGCTCGAGGGTTACGCCCGCGCCTTGGACGCGGCGGCGGCCCAGGGCCAGGGGTTGCACGACGTGGTCCGCCGCCTCTCGGCGCTCCTGGCGGCGCCGGAGCCGCCCGCCACGAACGCGGCGCTGATGGCGGCGTTATGAAGCCCGCGCGCCTCCAGGCGCTCGAGACTGGCGTGCCCACCGAGGGGCCCGAGACCGTCCACATCGATCTCACGAACAGCTGCAACACGAACTGCGTGACGTGCTGGGATCACAGCCCGCTGCTGGCAGTGCCCCGCTCGGCGGCGTGGAAGCGGCAGCGTGTCGAGCGCCCCGCGGTGGCCCAGCTCTTGGGCGACATCGCCTCCCTCGGCGGACTCCGGGCGGTGATCTTCTCGGGAATGGGCGACCCGCTCACGCATCCCGACGCCCTCGGGATCGTGGCCGACGCGAAGGCGCGCGGGCTGCACGTCACCGTGATCACGAACCTCGTCGCCGCCCACCCCGACGCGGTGCTCGCGAGCGGCGTCGACGAACTCCTAATAGGCATCCACGGTGCCTCGCTCGGCAGCTACCTCGCGTTCCACCCGAGCTTCCGCGAAGCCGAGTGGGTGCGCCTGTTGGGGGCGCTCGCGCGGTTCAAGGCGGCTGGGCGGCGCTTCAAGCACGTACACGTCATCTGCGAGACCAACGCCCACGAGCTCTGCGACATGGTGCAGCTCGCCGCGCGATTCCCGGCGACTCAGGTCAACTTCAAGCTGGCTGGGCTGCACTCGGGGACCGAGGCCGTGCGCTTGCGGGACGACCAGCGGGAGCACCTCCTCGGTGGGGACCTGGCTGCCGCCACGGAGCTCGCCGGGGCGCTGGGCGTGAAGACCAACCTCGATGTTTTCGAGGCCCAGCTGCGGGCAGGTGGCGCCGACACGGCCGAGATCTCGGCGGTCGGGTGCTTCATGGGCACCGTCTACAGCCGCGTGCTCGTGGACGGTACCGTGCTCTATTGCTGCAACACGGAGGTCGTGGTCGGGCGGCTCGGCGACGCGCCGTTCAGCCAGCTCTGGTATGGCCCGGAGTGGGCGGCGCTCCGCCAGCGCTTCCGCGCGGGCCACTACCTCGAGTCCTGCCGACAGTGCGGAAAGTTGAACCAGAACGTGAAGTTGTCCGGTGCCTTGCGCGCCGCCGTGGGTGAGGCGCGGTGGGCCCGGGCGACAGGGCAGGGGGCCGCGTGATCACGGGGACCACGCTCCGTCAGCCCACGATCGAGTGGCAGGTGGCGGGCCACTGCAACTACGACTGCTCCTACTGCATCCAGAAGCGCGCCACGCGGGTCGGCGAGCCCTCCGTGGAGGCCGTGGAGGGGTTTCTGGGCTTCTTCGAGCGCCTCCCGCGCCCCTTCGAGGTGAAGATCACGGGCGGTGAGCCCTTCGCGTTTCGCGCGTTCATGGACCGGGTGGTGCCGGGCCTCGTCACGAGGACGCCCCACCCGCTCTCGGTGCTCACGAACCTGTCGGCGCCGCTCGCAGTGCTGCTGCGGTATGCGGCGCTGACGCGAGCGCGGGCGCGTGTCGTGAGCGCCAGCCTTCACCTCGAGTCGGTGGACGCCGCCTCGTTCGCGGAGAAGGCGGCGGCGTTCCGCGACGCCCTGGGGCCCGCTGCGCGCCTGGTCGTGAACTCCGTACTGGTGCCGGGCCGGCTCGAGGCCGTCCTCGAGGCGCGCGACGTGCTGCACCGCTTCGGGCTCCGCCTCTTCCCCCAGCTGATGAAAGTGGGGCCGGGGCTCGCGGCGTACCCCGGCTCGGACGCCGCCGCGCTCGCCGAGCTCCTGGGCGACGCTCCCGGTCCCGAGGCCGCGAACCTTGCGCCTTCTTACCGGGGGCGCATGTGCTGGACCGGCGTGGACTACTTCGTCCTCCTCCAGGACGGCGACGCGTGGTCCTGTCGCACCGCACGGCGGCACCGCGACGGGTATCTGGGCAACGTGTTGTCCGGCACCTTCCGGCTGGCCGACGCCCCCAAGCCCTGCGCCTGGGACATCTGCCCGTGCACCGTGCCCGCGAACCGCGGCATGATCGAGGGGCTCCCATGAGGCCGGCCGAAGGCGCGGTGAGCTGGAACGTCAACACCGCCTGCAACTACCGGTGCAGCTACTGCACGCAGCGCTTCAAGGAAGACCGCGGCCGCTGGGCCCGCGACACCGGGCGCTTCCTGGAGGCGTTTCGGCGGCACCTCTTGGGGCGCTGGGAGTTCAAGCTCTCGGGCGGAGAGCCGTTCGTTCATCCCTCGCTCACGGAGCTCGTGGCGGGTCTGGCCGAGCTCGGGCACCGGATCTCCGTGGTCACCAACTTCTCCGCTTCGGACGCCCGGCTCGACGCGTTCATCGCGGCGGCCCGCGGCCGCGTCGGCGTGTTCTCGGCCAGCCTGCACCTCGAGTACACGCCCGATCCCATGGCCTTCGCGCGCCGGCTCCGACGCCTGGGCGAGCGCCTCTCCGCCGCGGCCGACCCCACGCTCCCTCCCCCCAGCGTGGCGGCCACCGTGGTTGCGACCCGCGCCGTGCTGCCCGAGCTGCCGAGTCTGGTGGCGCGCTTCGGCGACGAGGGCGTGGTCCTCAAGGTGCAGCCTGAGAAGCAGGCGCGCGACGTCATCCCGTACGACGAGGCGGAGCTCGCGGTCCTCCGGTCCTTGGGGGGGCACAACCTCACGGGGGAGGTGGCGCACGACTTCCAGGGCTGGCCGTGCTGGGCCGGGGCGCGCTACTTCATCCTCGATGACACCGGGGACGCCTGGCGCTGCTACCCCGCCCGGCGGTACCGGCTGGGCCCGGCCGACGGACCCTCGAGCGAGGGCGACGCGGCCGTCCCCAACGGCGCACGTTCGGGGAATGGGCACAAGGGCGTGGACCACCTCGGCAACCTCCTCGACGGGAGCTTCGTCCTCCGGAGCGCGCCCACCCCGTGCCTCTACAAGTACTGCAACTGCACGGTCCCCATCACGCGCGGGATGATGACCGACCCTTCTGCCACGGCTCCGGACACGCTCGCGTAGGACCCGTTCGGGCGCCGTGCTCGTTCGGGTGGAGTCAGGAGTCGGATCGGTCGGGGGCCTGAGGGCGCCTTGACGATGGCGCTGTGCACTTCGATGCTCGCGCTCGCGGGTGACTGCCCCGCCAGGGAGAGTCCATTGAAGTACAAGACGTTCCGCGGGCTCATGGGTGGGCTGGGCCTGGTCGCGGCAGGCGGCGCCGCCTGGCTCCTCGTGCGCGCGTGTTCGGGCTCCGAGACGGCAGACACCCCGCCGAAGCCGCTGCCGGCCGCGGGGTCTTCGGCCGTCCCGGCGGCGGGGTCTTCGGCCGGCTCGGCCGCGGGGTCTTCGACCGGCCCGGCCAAAGACCTCAACGCCCGCATCCTGATCGCCGCCGAGCGGCGCCTCAGCAGCGACAAGATGAAGGACGCGATCCCGGGACCGGCCAAGGTCAACCTGTACCAGGACGCCGGCTTCCAGCAGGTCAATCGCCTGAAAGTCGACCTCGATCGCGACGACCGGTGGGACGAGAAGTGGACGTTCGACCGCGCGAGCGGTGAGGTGAAGCGCCAGATCGCTCCCGCGGACGACGAGCAATACACCGTGGAGCTGTTCCTTCAGCCCGGCGGCGGGTGGGCGGCTCGCTGAGGCGGGCCCACGTCGCGTGAAAGCTGCGCTGACGCAGCAGACACCGCACTTCTAGTGTGTTAGGATCGACGGATGCCGCAACCCGAGACTACGGCCGCTCCCAGGACCGCAACAACCGCCGCGCCTGCCACGGAAGCTCAGGGCGCACGCTCCACGCGCTCAGTGGCCACCATGGGCTACGCCGATGGTGCGGCCGCGCTCGCGCCGAAGGCCGGGGATCCCGCCGAGGCAGAGAAGGCCCGGCAAGCCGCAGCGCGTAAGGGCTTCACGGATCTCCTGGGGTCGTTCCTCGGCGGGAAGCTCTACGAGGTGGTCCACGACAACGTCTCGGCGGACAAGTTCCTCGAGTACGGCAAGCAGGGCATCACGGCCGCCGCCGAGGCCATCGGGGATCTGCCGCAGCCGATCGCCGGGTCCGGCATCATGGACACCAAGGCCGAGGCGGAGGCGGTCGGCAAGTTCGGCGCCGCGCTGGCAAAGTGGGCCGGCGGTTATGCCGAGGAGTGGCTCAAGGGAGAAGACGGCGCCAAGTTCCGCCAGGCGGCCTCGGAGTGGGTCGAGGGCCATCCGGGAATCCTCATCGCGGCCGCGCTCGCGGCGGCGGCTGCCGCGGTCGCCGCCAACGTCGACGTCCCCGAGCTGAAGCAGAAGTTCAAGATCGGTGGCGGCCTCTCCGCGTCTGCCGGGATCGACATGGGGAAGATCCGCGACTTCGCGGTCAAGGGCGCCTCGGCAGGGCTCGAGTACAAGAAGGGCGATGTCCAAGCCGCCGTCTCGTACAAGGCCAAGGTCGGCGAAGACGGCAAGGTCAGCCACGAGGCGGGTGCGGAGGCGAAGTACAAGATCAACGACGCCCACTCGATCGCGGCCAACGGCAAGCTCGCACCCGACGGCTCCTTGTCGTTCGGCGTCGGCTCCCTGAACACCTTCGGCGCTCTGTCCATGGACTCGAGCCTCGGGTACCGCGTGCCCAATCAGGGCGACAGCTCCGCTTTCGGCGCCGTGAAGCTGCGCTACGGCAGCGACGAGCGCAACGTCACCGGCAACACCTCCTACGACTCGTCCACCGGGCGGTTCACGCTGGGGCTCGGCGCCGCGCTGGAGACCCCCTCAGCCGAGAAGGGGAAGGAGGGCTCGCCGCCCCCGCCGCCGATCGAGTCCCTTCGCCTGGGCCTCAACTTCGCGGCTGACCGCGCGTCCGGCAGCACGCTGTCGGGCAATGCGGATTACCAGCGCAACGGCTTCATGGGCTCCGGCAACGGCACCTACAGCTTCGAGGCCGGCCGGCTCACGGAGCTCGGGGTCAAGCTCGGCTACCGAGATCCCAAGGAGTTCCAGTCGGTCGTGCTCGACTGGAAGCGCTCGTACAAGGACAAGGTTCCCGAAGATCGCTTCGGCCTGCTGCTCGAGACCACGGTCTCGGACTTCATGGTGCGGGGGCAGGCGCAGGCGGTCATGGCCGGCGGTCAGCTCGCGCAGGCAGGCGCCACGGTCGACGTGGCACACCGCATCGACAACCGGTTCTCGGTCATCGGCGGGGCCAGCTACGGCATGCAGACCGGCACCCCGTACTCCGGTGGCACGGACCTGGACCGCGGCCTGTGGCTGCGCGCTGGCGTGCAGATCGACAAGGTGCCCCTGGTCGTGTCGTTCCGCCCGGAGGACCGCGCGGTCACGGTGGGCATCTCCATCCCGTTCGGGCGCTAGTCTCCCGCCGGCCCCGCCGGCCCCCTCTCAGCTTGCTGTGCCCGCTGTCGCGGGTTCTTGCTGTCCCCGCCATCGGGGAGCGTCCAGCGCTCAGCGGCCCCTTGTCGGGTGCCGAGCCTGCTAGTCATGGTGAGATCCGCGAATTAGTCGAATGAACGTTCATGAGGACAGGCGTTCTCCCTTGACGCCACCCCGCGCGAGCAGTAGCGTCGCTTTGTTCGAATGAACGTTCATTTGAATAAAGCCCTTGCGCCAGCCGCACGAAAGGACCGCCCGCGCCATGAAAGCCGCCACCCGCCTGCTCCTCCTCCTCGCTCTCACCGGCTGCTGGGACCTCCCATCTGGGGACAAGACCTCGGTCTACTTCTGGAGCGACCTCTTCCTCGACAAGTACGAGCACGAGCTCGTGGTGGGAGAGCTGGAGGCGGGTCCCGAGCCGCTCGCGGAGCCGCGAGTGGTCTTGCTCATCACGGGCGTGACCATCCGCGAACGCTGGTTCGATCCGATCGTCGCGCGGCTCGAGCGAGACGGCTTCATCCCCGTGGTGTGGGAGCCACCGGCGCTGCTCAGCGGCAGCCTCTTCGAGGCCTCCGAGCTGTTGGCGGAGGTGGTGGAGCAGGTGCTCGCCGACAGCGGGCAGAAGCGCATCGACATCCTGGCCGAGTGCACCGGCGGGGTGATCGCCCGCTACTACCTGCAGTCCCTGGGCGGTGACGCCCGGATCTCGCGCCTCGTCACCTTCGTTTCCCCGCAGAACGGCATCGCAAAGGCACCGCTCGCGGCCGGCATCGCAGGGTGGCCCGCCCGGCGCGATCTCAGCCCCGGCAGCGAGTTCCTACAGGCGGTGCACAGTAAGCCGCTCCCGAGCAACGTGCCGGTCACCTCCATCTACACGTGCACCGACGAGTACATCCAGCCCTACGAGACCTCGATCATCGAGGGCGCCACCAACATCGGATTGTGCGACGGCTTTGTCGGCCACTTCCAGACCTTCTACGACCCGGCGATCTACCTCGTGATGCACGAGGCGCTCACGGCGCCGCTCCCGGGCGACCCCGAAGTCTGGCACGCCATCCCCGCGCTCCCCGACGCGGAGCCCGAGGCGCCGCCGGAGAGCCCAGAGAGCGATGACTCCGTCGAGCCCGCCCCAACGAGCCCGCTGCAGCCGCCGCCCACCGAGCGCCTCACCTCGGGCGACGCCGCGCCGGCTGCCAGCGAGGGCGCTGCCGCAGTAGCCCCGCCGCCGCAGGTGGTCTACGTGGGTTGCACCAGCTCGGGCGGAGCTCCGGCCTCGCCGTGGTGGTTCGCGGCTGCGCTGCTGGGGGTGGCTGGCATCCGACGCATGGGGAGTGGCGGGTTGACACGCCGACGAGCGGCGACGGAGCATGCCGCGCGATGAGAGCGCCCCGCGGCCGTCCGGCCGACCCCACCGAGCGCCGCGACGCTATCCTCGACGCGGCCCTCCAGTGTTTCGTGACCCAGGGATTCCATGGCACCGCCGTCCCTGAGGTGGCGAAGCGCGCTGGGATCGCCGCGGGCACGATCTACCACTACTTCGCCAGCAAGGAGGCGATGGTGAACGCCCTCTTCCGGAAGTGGAAGGAGGCAATCGGCGGGCGCGTCTTCACCGCGTTCCCGCCGGCGGCGCCCCCTCGCGAGCAGTTTCGGGCGATCTGGCGAGAGATGACGGCGTTCGCCGTCGCGCATCCCGAGGCGTTCGCGTTCCTCGAGCTGCACCATCACCGGTCCTACCTCGACGCGGAGAGCCTCGCGATGGAGAACCGCCTCAAGGACTTCGGCGCGGTCGTGGTGAAGGTGGCGCAGGACCAGGGGGTGCTGAAGGCCGGGTCCACGACGCTCCTCATGGAGCTGGTGTTTGGCGCGTTCAACGGGATGATGCGGGCCCGCGCCGAGGGGCGCCTCGAGCTCACGGACGACGTGAGCGAGCTGGCCGAGCGCGCTGCCTGGGACGCCATCGCCGCCTAAGGAACCTGTCTACGGCCGAGCAAGCGACCTTCCGCTTCGCTCAACGCAACGGAGGGTCGCCCGATCGCCGGAGGGCCCGCGGGGTCACTTCGCCTTGATCAAGACCTCGATGAGTGGCTTGGACTCGAGGTTCCACTCGAAGCTCTCCTCGACGGTTCCGGTCTCGTGCTCTTCGCTCTCGAGCTTGCGGCTGTCGCGGCCGCTGATCTGCGGGGTCTCCGCCGTATAGACGTGCTCGTCGCTCTCGAACTGGAGGCCGCCCCACGTAGACGTCGTGTCTTCCCGCAGGGTCTCCTTGGTGGTCTTTCCGCAGGCCGACTTGCTCGTCTCGACGGTGGTGGCCAGGTTGTAATCGTGCGAACCCACGGCGAGCGTCAGCTTGTAGCGCTTGCGCTTCGTATCCACGGCGAGGCTCCAAGTCGCGTTTTGCTCGTCGGTCCCCAGAGTGAACGAAGTCTGGACCTTCACGGTCTCCTGCTGCCCCCCCAGCACGATCTGCTCACTCTCGCCGCAGACAGCGTCAGTCGTGCGCTTGTGAGCGATCTGTGCACTGCCGGTCACGGTCCGGGTCACCGTGTATGACACAGGCAGCCGCGGAGTGGGGGCCTGCGCGACGACGTAAGAGCTGATCTTGAGGTACATGCTCCCCGTGCCTCGGGCTGTGATCCCCCCGAAGTCGGTCGTCTGGGTAGAGGCCGGTACGGTGAGCTCGTGCGTCGCGATGACCTTCCCGCTCCACACCGGCGCGCACAGATCGGGGAGCCCCGCGACGGCCTCGCGCACCAGCTTCGGGCTGATCTTCCCGCTCGAGGACGCGGCGCACTCCTCGCGCCCGCTCATGTGCGCGACACTGATATTGAACGAGGCGTCCTCGGGGGTGCCGTCGAGGCGGCTGGTGATGATCAGCGAGGGGCGCCCTTGCGCGCCCAAGATCTCGGCGAGCGTGGCGGGGTCGTGCGCGCCGAGCAGCTCCTTCTGCCTCTCGAACCCGATCAACGTTCGGATGGTATCTGTCGTGACGACGTTCGAGCACCTCGCGAACCGTTTGAAGAGCTCTGTGGAGAGGACCCCTCCGAGGGCACCGGCGTCGTTGACGTGGGTGGGATCGCCCGGGGTGACGTCGGCGATAAAGATCTGGGGCTTTGGGGCCGCCACCGCCTGTGTGGCGACTGACCCCAGCAAGAGCATGAGGATGATACGCATGCTGTCTATCGTACTTGGCCCGGCCCAGCGGTGTCCACGAGGGCAGGGTGCGGTCGGGTGCGGTCCGGGCGGGGTCGGAGAGTGGTCAACGGGCCTCGACGCGATCCCCGGCTCCGGCCCCCGGGCGGGATGTGCCACGCGTTCCCTGTGGCGGCCCACGCCACGCTGGCGGCAGTCCACCCCAGGGCCAGCCAGAGGCCTCCTACGGACCGCTGACCCCAGGTCCGAATCAAGGCTCGGTCAGAACCGTGCAGGTCGTGGAGCAGCGAAGGCAGGACGTCTGCCCGTTCGCGCACGGGCTGAACCCAGAGTAGGTGATGACCACGAGCCCGTTGCCTCCGCGTGCGTTGGCAGCGCTGGTCGCTACGCCGCTCATGTACTCGGGGTCGCTGGTGTTGGCCGCGGAGCCATCCCCGCCGCCAGCGACCAGCGTCGGGACCACCACCACGCCGGGTTCTGCCCAACCCGAGCCGCCGCCCCCTCCTGCATGGAGCGCCGCCGCGCCGCCTCCGTAGTAGCCGTCGCCGCCACCGCCGCCGCAGTTGCCAGTGGAGATGAAGTCCCCCGCGTGGCCCCCCTGGTTCTTCGTCCCTGACCCCCCCGGGGGGCCGGACCAACCCCCGACATTACATTGGCCTCCAGCACCGCCCGCGCTCTGCGAGGCCCCCTTGCCGGCGCACGCGGACGCGTCGCCCCCGGGCGTGGCCCAGCCGCCGTTGCCGCCTTGGCTGCCGCCTCCGCCCCCGCCATGCGTCGAGCTTCCGCTGCTCCAGCCGGTCCCACCCGCGCCGCCGCCGCCACCGGCAACGAGGAGCTCGGTGGACCCTCGGAGGACGGCGCTGCGGCCGCCGCCGCCGCCCATGGTGTAGCCGGAGCGGATCCCGGGTTGTCCCCCGCTCGGGAACGCCGAGGTCTTGCCCTCTGCGGACGTGCCACCTCCCTGGCCAACCAGGATCGTGAGCGACTCGCCCGGAGTGAGCGCCACCGTTCCCGAGGTAAAGCCGCCACCACCGCCCGGGAACTGACGCCCTTCCGCGTTGCCACCTCCGCCACCGGCGGCCCACACCTTGATGAGCGCAGAGTTCACTCCCGAGGGGGCGGTCCAGCTGACGGCTGCGCCCGTGTAGGCGAATGCCACCTTGCCAGCCGCAACGCACTCGCCAGGCGCACAGTTCCCCGAGCCGAGGTCGCAGCTCTCGCTCGCGTCCGTCAGCCCGTCTCCGCAGAAGTGGGGCACCCCGGGTCCCTTCGTACAGTCCGCTCGACAGACCTCGCAGGCGGTGGGCCCGTAGGCACACTCCTCTGTGGTCCGGTTGGAGTCGTCGCAGTCCTCCGGCGACTCGATCTTGCCGTTGCCGCAACATCCGGGCAGCACCTTCGTGTCGCATTGACCGCCGACTGGGTTGCACTTGACGGCCTCACACAACCCCGTGGGGGGCGGGCAGACGACCGGGGCTCCGTTCGTGCACTGCCCCGCCTGGCAGAGCTCAGTGCCGTTGCAGGCGTTGCCGTCACCGCAGGGCGTCCCATCGGCCTTCGGAGTGACCACGCACTCGCTGCCATTCGGCGTGGAGGACGCGTCGCAGGGCCCGAGCGGGCAGGTGAACGGCGTCCCGGCACATCCACCGATGCTGTCGCAGAGATCATCGCGCGAGGCTGGGTTCAGGTCGTCACACGTCGTACCCGCCGCGGCGTAGACCACCGCGCAGCCGGTGCCGTCGGGCACGCTGCTCAGCTCGCAAGCTTTCGGAGTGCACCCATACGGCACCCCGGAGCAGAGACCCGCCGCGCCACAGCGGTCGTCGCGAGTCGTGGGGTCGGCGTCGTCGCAGGAGCTCCCCTCGGGATCGAACACGGGCACACACCCAGACCCGTCGGGGATCGAGGCGGCCTCGCATAGACCGGGGACGCACGTGTACTTGGTCCCCTTGCAGCTCCCGGCACCGTCGCACGCATCCTCGCGAGTGCCGTCGTTTCCGTCGTCGCAGACAGCGCCGCTGCTTACGTACGTCACCGCGCATCCGTCGCCGTTCGGCTCGGAGGTGGCCTGGCACTGGGTCGCCGCGCAGGCGTAGGGCGTGCCCGCGCAGCCGCCGTTGCCGTCGCAAACGTCGTCGTGGGTCGAGAGTACGCCGTCGCTGCACGAGGCACCGGCCTCTCTGGGGGTCCTCACGCAGGTGTCCCCGTCGGCGACCGACGCCGAATCACATTCTGCGGGGGTGCAGGTGTACGGAGTTCCGAAACAGGCGCCCACCCCGTCGCAGGCGTCTTCGCGCGTGGTCAACGCCGCGTCGTCACATGGCGTGCCTTCGGGGAGCGGCACCACCGTACATCCGACGCCATCGGGCGACGATGAGACCTCGCACTGCGTGGGAGCGCACGCGTACGCCTCGCCGATGCAGACGCCCTCGCTGCTGCACTGGTCGCCCTTGGTCCCGGAGTTGCCGTCGTCGCACGCGACGCCCGCCTCCAGAAGGACCACCACGCACGCCTCGCCATCGGGTGTGGAGCTGGCCTCGCATGGGCCCAACGAGCAGCTGTAGCCGGTGCCGATGCACGCGCCCTCCGATGTGCACTGGTCGTCGCGAGTGGTCAGGTTGCCGTCATCGCAGGGAGCGCCCGCATCCACCAGGGTGATCACACACCCGTCCGGGCCTGGGACGGCCGACGCGCCACACGGGCCCAGCTCACAGACGATAGTGGCCCCTTGGCAGTCGCCCGCTGCGTCGCACGCGTCGTTCTGTGTGCCGGTGTCTCCGTCGTCGCACGGGGCGCCCACGGTAGGGATCGCCTCGCAGCCCTCTACTCCCTTGCAGAGATCCTCCGTGCAGGGGTTGAGATCGTCGCACAGCGGCCCTTCGTCGGTGGAGCCGTCACAGTCGTCGTCGTCGCCGTCACAGGTCTCGAAGGCCGGGGTGGCCGCGTCGCACGACGAGAGCGGCTCGTACGCCGCAGCGCACGTCCTGAACCCGGGGCAAACGCCGTACTCGTTCGCGGCCGTGCACGGCGTGGTGAGCGCCAGGGACGCGGAGGTGGCGGAGCACGGGCAGATCCCGCTGTCGGGCACACACTGCGCGCCGGGCTTCCGCTCGGTGTCGCAGCGGAACCCCGGGGGGCAGGGGTTGTTGTCTCCGCAGCTGGAGCCGCAGAAGCGCCCTTCGGCCCCGAGGTCGAGGCACTTCGCCTCGGAGGCCACGTCCGCACAGTCCCCGTCGAGCGTGCAGGGCCTACAGAGAAACGCGTGGTTGGATACGCAGACCGAGGTGGGATCGGTGCCTCCCGAGTCGAGCACCCGGCAGGAGAAGCCGGGAGCGCACGAATCGATGCACGTGGGACCGCACACCCGATCGCCGAGATGCAGGACGCAGAAGCCGCTCTGACAGTCGCTGTTCTCGTCGCAAGGCGAGAGGAAGCAGCCCGGTCCGGAGCAGGGGTCGGTGGTCGCATCTTCGGGGGCGACGTCGGTCGGACTGCCGCGGTCTTCCAGCGGTGCTGTGTCCGTTGGCGAGCTGTCCACGTGGACCAACGCGTCCACTCCCACGATGGGCACGGTGGCGCCCGGGGTGCCCTCTGCACAGGCTGCGAGGCCAAAGAGAAACGCCGTGACCGCGGCCGTGAGCGGCGGATTCTTCCGAAATTGGTCCATGAGGCACCCTAGTCGGATTGGCGCGTCCGATTCAAGGCGTGGCGCGTCCGCGAGGCCCACTCGGCCCCCCGAGCGCGGGGTCTACGGAGCTTCCGGCCGCCCTCGCTGCACAGACCGCCGCCGGCACCACGCTCCCCACAGCAGCAGGGCGAGCCACGCCGGCGCCCCTCCGAGACCCGCGGAGGTGGCCCCGCTGCAGCCGCCCCCGCCGCTGTCCGTGACGCCGCCCCCGGCGGCATCTGCGCCAACCCCGGGCTGAGTCACGTCACCGCTGCCGACGTCACCGCTGCTGCCGGCGTCTCCGCCGCTGACGACGTCTGCACTACCGCCGAGGTCTGCGCCGCTGCCCGGGCCTGGGCCGGCGTCGACGTCGTCGATGCTGCCGGCGTCCGGAGCCTCGTCGAGATCCCCGCCACCGCCGACGTCCTCGCCGCTGCCGACGTCCTCGCCGCTGCCGACGTCCTCGCCGCTGCCGACGTCGGCAGCGATGTCTCCCTGGCCCGGCGTGGGATCGCACGCGTCGCCCAGGTCGTCCGCATCCAGATCGGACTGGCTTGGGTTCGCCAGGGCCGGGCAGTTGTCGCCCACGTCGTCGGTGCCATCGCCGTCGCTGTCCGGATCGCTCGCGTCTGGGATCGTGTCCTCATCGGTGTCTTTGGGGTTCTCGAAGTCCGTGCCCAGCTCATCGAGGTCGCTAATGCCGTCCTTGTCGCTGTCCGCGACGTCGGGGTCGAGCCCCCACTTGAGCTCGACCTCGTTCGGCACGTCATCCCCGTCCCGGTCGTCGTCGCAGGCGTCGCCCGTCCCGTCGGTGTCCAGGTCCTCCTGGGTCGTATCGGCGGCGCGCGGACACAGGTCCACCCCGTCGTCCACGCCGTCATCGTCGCTGTCGGTGTCGAGATAGTCCGGCATCCCGTCTTCGTCGGTGTCGACTGGCGGGGTCGTCAGGTCTCCGCCGCCCGCCTCGTCCACGTCGGGGATCCCGTCGTCGTCGCTGTCTGGATCGAGCGCGTCCGGGATCTTGTCCTCGTCGGTGTCCGTGGGGCTCTCGAAGTCCGGGCCCAGCTCCAGGAGGTCGCCGATGCCGTCCTTGTCGCTGTCCGCGACGTCGGGGTCGAGCCCCCACTTCGACTCGACCTCGTTCGGTACGCCGTCCCCATCCCGGTCCTCGTCGCACGCGTCGCCAGTCCCATCGGCGTCCAGGTCCGCCAGGCTCGCGCCCGCCACCTGCGGGCACAGGTCCAGCCCGTCGAGCATGCCGTCGTCGTCGCTGTCGGTGTCGAGATAGTCGGGCGTCCCGTCCTTGTCGGTGTCAACCGGCGGTGTGGTCAGGTCTGCGCCGCCCGCCTCGACCGCGTCTGGGATTCCGTCGGCGTCGCTGTCGTCGTCCAACGCGTCGATCACGCCGTCCTTGTCCGTGTCGCGAGGCGCAAGGAAGTCCCCGACCTCGTCGAGGTCGCTGATGCCGTCTCCGTCGTTGTCGCCGTTGGTCTTCGCGGGGTCGAGCCCGGCGCCCAGCTCCCACCCGTCGGGGAGGCCATTGTCGTTGGCGTCCAGGAAGGTGACGCTCATCACGAACATGCCCGAGACCGTGCTCGTGCCGTCGCTGAGCTCCACGGTGACCGTGTGGCTGCCCGTGTCTTGCCAGCTCGGGGTCCACGCGAACACGCCGACGGCGCTCAGGGTCGCCCCCGCCGGAACATCCTGCGAGCTGAACACGAGCGTGTCTCCGTCCACATCGGAGCCCGTGAAGGTCGCCGTGAAGAGCGTGCCCTCGACGAGGGCGTAGGGCCCGCCGAGCGGGTCCAGGACCGGCGCGTCGGGAGCCGCCACCACCTGTATCGTCACCGTCGCCGGCGCCGACACGAGCTTCCCGTCGGTGGCTGTATAGGTGAACTGCACCTCCCCCGTGGCGTCGACCGCCGGCGTGTACGTGAGGCTTCCGTCGGCCGCAAGCGCCAGCTCCCCGGTGGCGACATCGTCGACGAGGCTCGCAGTCAGCCCGTCGCCGTCGATGTCTCCGTCGTTGGCCAGGACGCCATCCGCGAGCGCGACGACCAGCACGGTGCCCTCGGTGGTCTCGAAAGCGTCGCCGTCGGCCACCGGCGCGTCGTTGACGGGAGTCACGGTCAACGCGAAGGACGTATTCGCAGACCGGCCCGCCTGGCTCGCTGTGACCGTGACGGTCGCGGCTCCCCACGCGTTCGGCACCGGCGTCACAAGCAGGGTCCGCTCGGCGCCTGTGCCGGTCACGGTGAGGCCTCCCGCGGCCACGAGCTTCGGATCATCACAGCTGGCCGTGAGGGTGACCGTGTCCTCGGCGCCGCTGACGCCCGTGATGACCACGGGCACCCCGGTCGCCTCGTCTTCGTCGGTGGCCTGCGGCCCGATGGCCGCGAGCGCCAGGAGGCCCTCGACCGTCACCGTGGCGGTGTGGGTCGCGGAGCCCCCTTCGTCGTCCTTCACGGTCACGGTAACCGTGTAGACGCCGTCGTCGGTGTAACCGTGCGAGCCGCCGGCGGTTCCGTCGGCGCCCAGCAGCGCGCCCGGCGGCCCGAAGGGCGACTCGACCACGGTGGCGTCCTGCGCCGGCGAGCCGTCGCCCCAGTCGATCGTGGCCGTATGCGTGTCGGCGGTACCCTGGTCGTGGAAGGTCCACGACAGCGTGGCCTTGCCCCCGACGACCGTCGCGTCCACCAGCGTCACGTCGCTCGGCGCCACGTTGTGGACCGTTACGGCGAAGGAGCTCACCGCGTAGTCGCCCTCGTCGTCGGTCACAGTCACCTTCACGGTGTAGACCCCGGCGTCGGCGTACACGTGCGAGCCGTCCACGGTGCCATCGGCGCCTTGCGGCAACCCGGGCGGGCCGCTCGGTGTCTCGCTGACCGTCCCAGCCTTCGGCGTCGAGCCGTCTCCCCAGTCGATCACCGCCGTGTGCGTGTCGGCAGTGCCCTGGTCGTGGAAGGTCAGCGGGGGTAGGGCGACGCTCGAGCCCTCGAACGCCGTCGTGTCGGCGCCTGCGACCACCGCCGGCCCGGCGTTCTCCACCGTGACCGTCACCAGCCCGGTGACCTCGAAGCCACCCTCGTCTGTGGCCACGACAGTCACCGTGTACACGCCATCGTCGGCGTAGGTGTGGCTGCCGGAGATCTCGTCGGCCGCGACGACCGCGAGCTCGGCGGCGCCGCCGTCACCCCAATCGACAGTGGCGATCACGGCGCCGTGCGCGCCGGCGACCGTAGCGAGCCTGACCGCCTCGAGGGTGGTCCCCTCCTCGGTCTCCTGGCTGGCTCCGGCCGTGAGGGTCATCGGGTCCCCACACGCCACGCCCACGGCGGGGTCGAGGGGGCACGGGTCGCAGGCGTTGCCCAGGCCGTCGTCGTCGTTGTCTGCCTGAGTGCCGTTGCGCCGGTCGGCGCAGTTGTCGCAGAGGTCGCCGACCCCGTCGCCGTCGGTGTCGGTCTCGTCGGCGCCCGCGACCTCGGGGCACGGGTCCACGTCGCCGCAGAGGCCGTCGTTGTCGAAGTCGTTGTCGCGGTCGTTCGCGCACGGATCACAGGCGTCCCCGATGCCGTCCGCGTCGCGGTCCGGGCCGACGTCCACCACCTCGATCTGTTGCGGGTGGTAGGTGACGTTCCCGGTCCGGTCGTGAGCCTCCCACGTGCGGGTGATCGTGTACCGGCTCCAGCTCGCGGTGAGCGGCGCCCCCCGCGTGCTCTCGTCCGACCAGGCCGCAGTGACCAGACCGGCGCAGCCGTCGATGGCGACTGCCTCACCGGTGCGCGCCGGGTCCGTGGGCTCCTGGCAGCCGATCGCCACGTTGGCCACGTCGATGACCGGCCCGCGGGTGTCGACCACTGTGAGGACCTGCGGCCACTCGAGCGTGTTGTCGCAGGCGTCCGTTGCCGACCAGGTGCGCTCGAGTGTGTACTCGTCCGGACTGGCGCCGTCGGTCCGTACCTCGGCCATGGCGGAGGCGACGTTCGGGTCGCAGTTGTCCGTGAGCGTGGCGGGGGCGGCCTGGGGCTGCACCGCGTCACACTCCACGGTGGCGTCGAACGGAAGGCCTTCCATGACGGGCGGAACGAAGTCGCCGACGCGGATGGTCTGTGTGGCCACGCCGTCGTTGCCGCAGAGGTCGGACGTGGTCCATGTCCGGGTAACGATCCGGTTGTCGCAGGCGCCCGGGACCTCGGTCTCCGCGACGGTGACCGCCATGTTCGCGGCGAGCGTGCAGGCGTCGTAGGGCACCACTTCGGTGGGAGCGGGCGGGACCACGCCGCCGCACTCGACGTCGAAGTCCGGGGGCACGTCGAGGATCTCCGGCGCGACGGTGTCGACGATCTCCACGTCGAAGGCGCAGGTGGCCTCCTTGCCGCACGCGTTCCGCGCCTTCGCGACGACGGGCGTCTTCTGGCAGTTGGGGAACACGGGCGAGGGGTGGTCAGTGCTGACGAAGACGGGCTCGCCACACAGGTCGGTCGCTGCCGGGGCGAGGAGCTCCACCGGCGTCACCTGACCGAAGGCCACCGTGGGGGCAGAGCACTCCTGGGTCAGCGTGGTGGGGCAGGCGATCTCCGGCACACGGTCGGCGTCTACGACTCCGTCCTGGTCGAGGTCGCAGCAGGCCGGCGGCGTGTGGCAGCCCTCCGAGAGGCCGTCCAGGTCGGCGTCGGGCAGCTGCGTGTCCAGAGGGGTGCAGACCACGCCAACCAGCTGCTGACCTGCGGGTGGCTCCACGCGCAAGATCACGACGACCCGGCTCCCTTGGATGCCCGTCAGCGTCGGCGTCGTGTCCCCCCGATCGGACCAGAGGAGGTGGGGTGCGGTCGTGGCGGGCAAGCCGAACTCCTGACCGTCCCAGATGTATCGAAGGTGTTGGCCGTAGCTGTTGGTCACGGTGGCGGCGAGCTCGAGCGCCCACTCGCCGCCGAAGCAGCGGCGCCCCGTCTCGACCACCGCGCAGGTGATGCCCTCAGAGGGCGAGTTGGCCTGGACCTGGAAGGTGGTGCAGCCGGCCGCCCCCTCGTCGTCGCTGACGCAGAGCGTGACGGGGTAGTCGCCGGCTGCTGTGAAGCGATGCGTGAGGGTGACGCTGCCCTCCACACCGCCGTCGATCCCGGGGGGGCCAGACGGGGCTTCCAGCAGCTTCGTCGCGGCGAGCGGCACCGGGCCAGCCCCCCAGTCGACGGTGGCGGTGTGCGTGTCGAGCGAGCCGCCGTCGCGGAAGACTGCATTGACGTCGAAATCCGCGTTGGAGAGCACCACGAGATCCGCCGGGCGCTGGACTGTGGGCTGGGCGTTCGTGACGGCGACCTCGAGGGAGTCACAGATCGGCGCGCCGGTGCGGTCGCTGGTGCAGACTCGGACCGTGTAGACGCCCTGGTCCGCGTAGACGTGGCTGCCCGTCACGGCGTACGGCTCGGTGGCGCCCACGGTGGCCGGCTGCGTCGGCGCGTCGTCGCCCCAGTCCACGGTCACGCTGCCGTTCGAGGCCCAGGCATGGGAGAGCTCGGCAAGGGGCGCGGCGACGATGGCCTCGCCCTCCACCGCGCCGAAGCCGGGCCGCATCGCGAAGGCCGGCGCGCCGATGTCGATGGTGCCCGCGTCGACGGTGGCGGCGTTGCCTGCCAGGTCGTGGATGGTCGCTGGCGGCACGGCGAGGTTCTGGCCCGGTCCGGTCACGACGACAGGCGCCGGGCAGCCGCCGTCGAGGCCCGAGAGCTCGTCGCTGCAAGCGTAGGTCACGGTCACGGGCCCCGCCCACACCCTTGACCCAGTGGTGACATAGGGGTCCGGCGTGAGGGTGACGGTGATGACGGGCGGCGTGGAGTCCACGTTGATGCCCGAGACAGCGAGGCTGGTGCCCACGTTGTCGGCGTTGTCTCTGGCCGTGGCGGGCGGGACCGTCTGGCCCGCGCCCGGCGAGGCCACCACGACGTCGGCCGGGCAGGCCAGGACCCCGGCGGGGCCAACGTCCGTGCACTCGTAGCTGACGGTGACGGGGCCGTTGTTCCACCCGTGGGCGGACGCTGTGGGAGCGCGGGACGCCACGACGGTGGGCGCGTCGAGGTCGATGTGAATGTCGGCGAGGCTGGCGCTGGCCGTGAGGCCGGCGTTGTCGGTGGCCGTCCCTTGAGCGGTCTGCGCCGCGCCAGTGGTGCTGAGGGTGACTGGGGCGTCGCAGGACGCGACGCCCGAGGTCGCATCGCCGCACGTGAAGCTGACCGTTACCGGCCCGTTGTTCCAGCCGAGCCCGTTGGACCCGGGCGCGCGGCTTGCCGTGATGGACGGTGGCGTCTTGTCGAGCTTCACGCCCGCGGCCGTCACCTCGTTCGTAAAGCCGGCCTTGTCGCGCCCGACGCCAACGGCGCCGGGGTTGTCGCCCTCGGTCGAGACGACGACCGGCTGGGCGCAGCTCTCGACGCCGGACGCGCCGTCGGAGCACGTGAAGGTCACCGTGACGTCGCTCGTGTACCAGCCGTTCGCGCCGACAGTGCCCGCGAGGTCCGCGGTCACCGAAGGCGCGGTGGTATCGCGATAGACGACCACCGACTTGTAGGCCGTCCCGACATCGTTGGTCGCGCTGCAGGTGTAGGCCACGCCCTTGGCGGGTGTGTCGACGGTATGCGTGACGGGGCCGCAGCCGCTCTCGCCGCGGGACACCAGGCCCTTGTAATCCACCGACCACGCCACTGCGACGTCGGTGGTGTACCAGGGCACGCCGCCCTCCGTGCCCGAGAGGTCCACGGCGATCTCGGGCTTGGAGCCGCTACAGATGGCCGGGTCCAGCGTCAACGACTGCGTGGTCGCTCCGAAGTTGTTCGTGACGTTGGAGTCGATGGTGACGCCCACGACCGAGGCGTTGCTGGTCGCGCTGGTGGGCGCCGCTCCACTGGGGCATGGCACCCGCGCCGTGACGGCGACGCTGGCCGTCCCCCCGGCGGGCACCGTGCCGACGGCGCACTCCACCTGGGTTCGCGTGACGCCCGCCACGTCCGTCTCGCGGATGACGCACGGCTGGTAGGCGTAGACCTCCCCCTGGTTGCTCGTGACGCCCGGCGCCCCGACGAGCGGCCCGAGGGGCCCAAAGGCACCCCCCGCGCCGAAGGCGTCGCCGGATTGAGCGCCGCTCCGCTGCAGCTGGATGGGCGGCTTCGAAGGTTCGCTGAGCGAGTACAGGTAGGCCGCGCCCTTGCTCGACTGCGCACCCTGGGCGCCGATGAGTGCGCTGCCACCGCGGATCGCCATCGACTGCCCGAAGGTGTCCCCATTGACGGCGCCGTTCCAAGACGCGACCACTGGGTTGCCGGCCGAGAACCTGCGCCGCCTCTGGTCCGCCCCGACTGTCAGGAGCTCGTTGCCGGCGAGGCCGTCGAAGTTGCCCACAAACACGTGCGTGGCTGGGTTCGCCGCCCCCACGGCGTCGTAGGCTTGCGTCATACCCGACGCGCTGTTGAGGTAGATCCGGGTGGGGCCACCGCTGACGCCGAAGGCCACGTCCGGGCGGGTGTCGCCGAACCAGTCGCCGGCCGCGACGCTGGTCGCGTTGAAGGTCTCACTGGCGGTCCAGAGCGTGCCAGCCGTGTTCCGCGCGTAGCTGGCCTTGTCAGACCGAGCGACGATGGCCTCCTGCTTGCCGTCCGCGTCGAGGTCGGCGAACGCGATCCCCTTTGACGGGCCAGCCAGGAGGCTAGTGCTAGCTCGGGTGGACCCTGCTATGACTGTTGGTGCTGATGTGCCCGCGTAGACGAGGGCGAGGTCGTCGGGTTGGTTGTCGCCGTGGAAGTCGCCGTACTCGACGTCCACCACCCCCGGATCATCGTCCCCTCCGAGGATGCCTCCGCTTGGAACGGTTCCCGTCGCGGGATCGAGGCGAAATTCGTACCATCCATTCGAGCGTCCGCCTGCGATGCGCGCCCGGGTGGTGGCGTTCCCACCGGGCGGCAGGGCCACCGACGTCCACGTCTGGCCAGCCGGCGCGCCAGGCATGACCGTCGGCGTCGCGGAGATATAGGGCGAGGTCGCTAGGCCCTTGTAGAGGTAGAGGGCGGCTGTGGTGGCCAGCGCAAGGTCGGGGCGGCCGTCGTTGTTGTAGTCTCCCCAGGCCAGGTCCATCGCAGTCTCGGGAGCGGTGGGCGCGGGGGTGGTGCACCCGAAGATCTGCGTATAGGTGCCTCCGCTGTCCTGCCGCCAGATCTTGAACTTGGGGTCGCCAGCTGCGACCCGGAGGTTGGCCACATCGAGGTCGCCGTCTGCATCGAGGTCCTCGGGTACCTGCTTGCCCGCCGGATAGTTCTCGATCAGCGTATTGGTCGCCGGCGCGTCGGCGGTGATGAGGTAGACGCGCCCCGGCGACAGGCTGGGGTCGTTGCCCGGCGCGTAGACCAGGACCTGGCCATTGTCTGCGGCCGCTCCGGACCCGAAGCTCTCGCTGACGCCGGGAGACGTCATCCGCAGCAGGGCGAAGGCGTCGCCATTGCGTTGGTACACGTAGACGCGGTTACGGCCGCTCATAGTGACCACGACGCGGGTCCGCGCCGGGGTCTCGTCGATGGCCACCGCCTCGCCGAACTTCTTCGGGATTGCACCGACTTGGACTGGAGATTCCATCCTGCCGATCAGCATGCGGGTCTTCCGGTCCCAGAAGGAGACGTCGCCGAGACCAGAAAGATAGTGCGGCCGGCCCACGACGATCAGGCTGTTGCTGATCGCCACCGAGCCGGTCTCGGTACTAGCCAGCGTGGCAATCAAGGAGCAGGTGTCGTTGCCCGTGTCGATCTGCCAGACCTGCGTGTTCTGGCCATTCACCGCCGAGACCAGCAGGTCCCCGTTCAGGGCGAGGCGGGGCCCACCCAGACCCGTCGGCACCTGGATGTCCATGGTGCAGATCCGCTTCCACAAGGCGGCGTAACGTTTGACGACGAGGACCTGGCCAGTGGTCGCCACCGCCGCATAGTCGCCATCGCTCGCCATGTGGCTGCCAAACTTCGCGCCGGCAGCGACGGTAAGGTCCTCGGCCGGGTCAGCCACCCACCTCGCGTAGGTGTTGCCGCCTGAGCCGCCCGATGGTGCCGCCGACAGGAACTCCATGTTCTTGTCCAGGATCGAGGTCAGGACCACCGAATCCACGGCCTCGCTCCCGACGACCCGGGCCGTGAGCGTCTGGGTCGTCTCCGCGTTGAAGAGGAGGCTGGGGGAGGGGGCCGCGTCGAACGTCAACTGGAGGTCGCTCGCCGGCAAACGCACGGTGGCCATGGTGGACGCAGCCACGCCACCGTCGTCGTCCCGCACGTGCAGGTTCAGGTCGTACGTCCCCGCGGCGGCGTATCGCTTCGCAATCTCGGGCACGACGACGCGGCCGGTGAGGCCCGAGACCGAGCCGGGCGCGGCCACCGGCGACTCGGTGACGACGCTCGCCGGGATCGGGAAGCCCGTCTCGCCCTGGCCCGCGCCCCACGTGAGGTTGGCCTGGTGCGTGTCGGCCGTACCAGGGTCGTGAAAGGTCGCTTCTCCCACGAGAGAGACATCGACCGACGAGCTCCCGCTCGCCGGGAAGACGGGCTCCAAACGGATCGCCGCCGACTTCGCCACGATGGAGGGTGCGACGTTCGTGACCGTGACCACCGAGGTCCCCGTGCTGACGCCTTTGTCGTCGTCGGCGGCCTTGACCGTGACCTCGTAGGTTCCGTCGTCGGCGTAGACGTGCGAGCGGCCCCAGGGATGGGACGTGGGCGAGCTCTCGGCCGAGGGCACGGAGAGCCCATTGTCGGCGGTGGTGTCGCCCCAGCCGATGTCGACTGTGAGTGTGTCGCGGAGTCCCGGGTCACTCACTGTGAAGAGCGAGGACGCCGTCGCATAAGGCGCGCCGTTGACCCCGGAGCCCTCCGCCACGGAGGCGGGCTTGGAGCTGACGTTCGGGGGACGGTTCTGGACGGTCACCGGGAGGGTGGCCGTGGACTTGAAGCCCGCTCCGTCGTCCTGAGTGAGCTTCACGTTGTAGCTGCCGGTCGCCGCGTGGGCCGTGCCGTTATCGGGGAAGACGTGCTTGGGCGACGCCCCCGTGGCCGCGGGCGTGCCGTCGCCGAAGTCCCAGGTGGCGCTGAGCGACTGGGTCTCCGCGTCGCTGGTGCAGTCCGAGGCCCGCGACGTGTTCGACTTGAATGTGACCGAGTCGCCCTCGTAGACCCCCGTGGGCGCCGAGATAACGGGGACCGGAGGCCGGTTTGGGTCGAGCACGATCGCCGCGCCGGAGATCGGGGAGAACCCGCCGAGGGTCCACGGCGCGCGGTTCTTGTCGACCAGGGAGCTGTCCGTCAGGGTGGCGACGTCGTCCTGTTTCACCTTCGTGAGGCAGAACTTCGGTGGACTCTTCTCCGAGCAGAAGGCGGCGAATTCGTTCTTGAACCCCGGAAACGCAAGCTCTGGGGTACAGCCCGCCGGGGTACAGAGGTCACCCAGCGGGCCAAGGTCCACGCAGCCCGCCGGAAAGCACACCTTGGGCACCACGACGACCTTGTTCACCTTGGACTCGATGTGCAACACACGCTCGCGGGCGCATCCGTGATTTGATTTTACATCGCCCGGTCAAGCCGCTCTGCGCAACGCCTCGAAGAGACGCTCGAAGCCTCCTGTGCTCGCGTACGCACACCGGAGGGCGAGCATTGCGTCGGCCCCGCGGTGCTTCCACCG
>SXGT01138745.1_pt1 | contig 29911 bp, 18 predicted proteins | sample 3176221 | NCBI WGS metagenome assembly SXGT01 (sample SAMN11356862, study PRJNA531348) | freshwater metagenome | isolation source: freshwater sample F1-120 | place: China: Fuxian Lake, Yuxi | collected 2017-12-25 | reverse complement strand
CGGCCTTGACGGCGATCTCGGCGGTCTCGAAGTCTCGAATCTCGCCGACCATGAGGATGTCCGGGTCCTGCCGCAGGAAGCTCCGCAGCGTGGCCGCGAAGTTGAGGCCGATGGCCTCCGACTGCTGCACCTGGTTGATGCCCGGCAGGTTGAACTCGACGGGATCCTCGGCCGTGGAGATGTTCTCGGTCGACTTGTTGAGCTCCTGCATGGCCGAGTACAGCGTCGTCGTCTTGCCGGAGCCCGTGGGACCCGTGACGAGCACCATGCCCCACGGCGAGTGGATGGCCTCCTTGAATAGGCGCAGCGGCTCGGCCTCGAAGCCGAGCTTCGTCATGTCGAGCTGGAGGTTGGACTTGTCCAACAGTCGCATGACGACCTTCTCGCCGAACAGCGTGGGGCAGACCGAGACGCGGAAGTCGACCTCCTTCTGCTTGCTGAGCACGAGCTTGATACGGCCGTCCTGTGGCAGACGGCGCTCGGCGATGTCGAGCGAGCTCATGATCTTGACGCGCGAGACGATGGCGTTGCGCAGCTTCATCGGCGGCTTCATGATCTCGTAGAGCACGCCGTCGATGCGGTAGCGGACGCGGAACGACTTCTCGTACTGCTCGATGTGGATGTCCGACGCGCGGCGCTTGATGGCATCGACCAGCACGAGGTTCACGAGGCGCACGACTGGCGCGAGGTCCGCCTGCTTCTCGAGCTCCTCGACGTTGATGGCGTTGCCGACGCGCTCGAGATCCTCGCCAATCTCGACCGACTCGCCCTCGAAGCTCCCGAGCATCGAGTCGTAGTCGACCGCGTCGTAGTAGCGCTCCAGCGCCGCCTTGACCGCGGACTCGCTCGAGACGACGGCCTCGACGTTGTAGCCCGTGAGGAACTTGATGTCGTCCATCGCGTAGATGTTCGACGGGTCGGCCATGGCCACGATGATGGAGCTGCCCTGCACGTCGATGGGGATGAGCCCATGGCGCGCCGCGACCTCCTTCGGGATGAGCTTGATGACCTCGCCCGGCACCTCGATGTTCTCGAGATCGATGGACGGTACGCCGTATTGGCGCGACATGAAGTCGACGAGCTTGGTCTCCTCGACGTACCCGAGCTTGGCCAGCGTGGAGCCGAGCGACGAGCCCGAGCGCTTGACCTCCTCCGTGGCATCTTGGAGCTGCGCGAGCGAGATGACCCGCTCCCGAATCAGCATCTCGCCCAGGCCCTCATAGCCCGCGTCGCGCTCACCGGTGCGTGCGGGAGCGTACGCCTTGCCTCCCTCGGCCTCGGACTGCGCGCGGGCGGGCAGGTTCTGCCCCTTCTTGCCCGGCTTCTCGTCCGGCTTGAGCAGCGCCGGAAGGTTCATGAGGCTCTGGAGATCGTCGTCGTCGAAGTTCTGTCCGGCCATGCGTCCCCCTGCGTCCCTGTGGTCGGTCAGTGCACACACCGACCGCCAAGCGGTCACCGTACCACCGCGCGGGGGGCCCGTCCACGTTCTGCTATGCGAGCTACTGGATGTCGGCTCCGCTCGGGACCTGGTCCGTGTTCGGAATCTCGGGGACCATGTTCATCTGCTCGGGCAACGTGTCCGGGTCCTCGTCCATCTGGCCGAGGCTGCTCTCCGGCGGCGTCTCGTCCTTGTCCAGGCTCGAACCGCAGTCCTTCGGGCTCCCGACCTCGGTCACGGTCGTGCCCTTGACCAGCTTCGACCACAGCAGCTGCCGGGCGTCGTCCCAGCACTCGTGCAGCTCACCGAGCTTCTGCTTGGCCTGCGGGTCGACGAGGATGGCGTCACCGCGACCGAAGCCGTCCTTGTTCCACCGCGCGCGTCCCAGACCGAGCTCCTTCCCGGGGTTCCCCGCGAGCACGTCGTGCAGCGCCATGAACCGGAACTTGCCGCCGCGCTCGCCCTTCTTGAGCATGAGGCCGAAGCCCGCCGTCAGGGTCTCGCCGTCGCCGTTGCGGTCGACCTGGTCGAGCCACAGGCGCAGCCGCTTGAAGGCGCCGGCGTTGTTGAAGTGCGCCAGAGCCACGCCGCGCGCCTTGAAGGTCGGGTCGACCTCGCCCATCGCCGTGAATCGAAGGACGATGCGACCGGCGCCCTGATGCGCGGCGACCTTGTGGAAGTGACCCCACGAGACGACCTGGCTCACCTTCGACGACTCGTTCGTCGCGCGAATGGCGAAGATGAAATTCTTGGCCATCATCCCGCGCACGACCGTGAGGCGATAGCTGATGCCATTCTCCGACCGGTGGAAGGAGCAGAAGCCGTCGGTGCAGCGCTCACGCTGCGTGGCGACTGCGATGCGCTTGACCAGCCTGCCGAGGCGCAGGATGGGCGTGTTGAGCTCCTCGCGGATCGCGTGGCCGAGCTGCGGCAAGAGCGCCGGCTCACCGACGGCCAGCGCGCCCTCCTGCACCTCGAGGCCGCCCGTCTGCGTGGCTGTCCCGCTCGGATCGTCGAGCTGGAGATCGTCGAGATCGGGTGCGCTCTCAGCGAACTCCTGCGCGGTCGTGTCCGCGGTCTTCGCCTTGCCGCAGCCGACGGCGAGGGTACCCACCGTGACGACGGTCAAGCAGAGGAAGATGAACGTCTTGGAAATGAGGGACTTCATGGCCTGGCTCCTCGCGTCTTCACGCGGTCGTTGGGGGCTCATGCCCGCCGTCCTGGCCCGTAGCAGGACGCGTGCCACGAACCGTGTCGGCCGCTGCCGCGCGCGATCGAGCGGTTCAACCCGCGCCGGTGACCCTGAATCCGTCACCGCGCGGAGACGCCGTTGCGCGACGAAGGCACCGCTATGCCTCCGTTCGGAGACAGCGCGGGCTCGACTTGCGCGAGAACCCGGTCGGAGCCTCGAAAAACGTGGAGTCCGGCCGCGCGAGCCACTTCCGGTTTGACCGATCCGCCATACGGAAGCTAACGTGCCTGAGATGGACGGGTCCCGGATCTGCCCCGAATGCCATGCTCGGACCGAGGCGCGCCACTGCACGAAAGACGGCTTCGCCACGGTTCCAGCTGCGCCCTACGCGGACGCCGACCTCCAGGCGCTCATCGGACGGGTGTATGAAGGGCGCTATCGCGTCGAGGCGTTGATCGGGACCGGTGGCATGGGGGCTGTCTATCGCGCGATGCAGCTCTCCATGGACCGCCAGGTGGCGCTCAAGATCCTGCCGCGCGACACCGCGGGCAACCTCGATCGCGTTCGGCGCTTTCAGGCCGAGGCCCGCGCCGCGAGCCGCCTCGATCACGTCCACTCCATCCGAGTCATCGACTTCGGCCAGACGGAAGAGGGAGAGCTGTACCTCGTCACGGAGCTCCTGGAGGGCGAGTCGCTCGGGCAGCTCCTGGCGCGCGAGCACCGGGTCCCGGCCGATCGCGCCTGCCGCATCGCCGCGCAGACGCTGGAGGCGTTGGCCGAGGCGCACCACAAAGGCGTCGTGCATCGCGACGTGAAGCCGGACAACATCTTCTTGAAGCGCACGCGGGAGGGCGACGACTACGTCAAGGTGCTCGACTTCGGGATCGCCAAGGTGCGTGACCTCGACGGCCGGTCGCCCGCGCTGACCAAGGTCGGTGCGGTCGTGGGCACACCCACCTACATGGCGCCGGAGCAGGCCAGCGGGCAGCAGGTGGGCCCCGAGACGGACATCTACGCGGTCGGCGTCGTGCTCTACGAGATGGTCCAGGGGCGCCCGCCGTTCGTCGCGGACACGCCCTTCGGCATCATGCTCGCCCAGGTGCGCGACGCGGTCCCGCCGCTCGATGACGGCATCGATCTGCCGAATGACCTGCGTGAGACGATCCTGGCGTGCCTCGCCAAGGAGCCCGCGCACCGCCCGGGGCCTGCGGAGGTCCTGGCCGAGACGCTCAAGCTCTACGCCACGCCCTCCTCCATCGAACGCGCGCTGTCCAAGGATCGCGTTCGGGCGCCCTCCAAGCCGGTCCGCATCCCGTCCGCCGTCTTTCGGACCTCCGACGTAGCCATTCGCAAGGTCTCGGAGGTGCGCGCGCGCCCGCAGCCCGAGCCCGAAGCGCACCGCACGGTGGCCGACACGTTCACGCTGCCGCAGGTGGCGCCCACGGCTCTGGAGCCGGACGAAGAGGCGCTGCTTCGGCGCCGCCTCGTGGGGAGACGCGCGGCGTACGTAGTCCTGGCACTTGCCGCGGTCGGCCTCGCGGTCGCCTTGCCGTTCATGCAGCCGTGGGTCCGGCCGCATGCGCCCGAGGTCGCCGTGGAGCCTGAGCCTGAGTCGCCCACCGAGCCGGCGCCGCCTCCTGCTGCGGCCGCGCCGGCGCCTCAGATCGTCGTACCGGCTGCAGAGCCGCGTCCCGTGCGAGAGACCGAGGGGTCAGACCGTCGCACGGCGCGCAGCTCCCTCGAGACCGCCGCGCAGCCGGTGCCAACCGAGGCCTCGCACGTCGTGACCCCGCCGCATGTGCCGCCCCGTGTGCCGCCGCGTGTGCCGCCAGGGCGAAACCGTCCCCCCCACAGCCCACCGCCCCGCGAGATTCGTCGCAACTGAGGCCCCCCGTGCGCACCGTCTGGATCCTCGTCCTGGTCGCCCTGGCGCTGCTCTCGCCGGCGACGCACGCCATCCCGCCGAAGCAGGAGAAGATCTTCTGGGCCAAGGTCGACGAGGGGCAGGCCCACTTCGTCAAGAAGGCGTACACCGAGGCCTTGGCATCATGGCAGGCGGCCTACGCGATGTGGCCGCACCCGGACGTCCTGTGGAACCTCGGACGCGCGCAGGAGGAGCTGGGAGCCCTCGAGCTGGCCGTCGCCGCATTCGAGGCGTATGCGGCGCTGGACAAGGTGACGGCTGCGCACAAGAAGGAGGCGCTCGAGCGCCTCGCCGCGTTGCGCGAGCGGCTGCGCCTGACCAGGCCCGCGCGCATTACCGTGACCACGGGCTCGAGCGTGGCAAGCGTCGAGGTCGACGGCCAGCCCGCGGGCCAGGGCGCGACCGTCGGCTTCGAGCGCGCACCAGGAACCTATCGGGTTCGCGTGTCCGCGCTGGACTGCACGCCGGCGGAGGTCGAGGTCGTCGTCGGGCCCGGTGAGCAGAAGAGCGTGACCGCGACGCCCAAGCCCATCCCGCCGGCGAGGCTCACGGTCAAGTCGCCGGTCTCCGACGTCGTCGTGCGCATCGGCGACCGCCGCGAGCCGGCCAATACGCCGCTCTCCGTCCGGCCCGGCGTGCTGGTGGTCCACGTCGAGGCGCCAGGCCGACCCGTCGTCGAGCTGCCGTTGACCCTCGCGCCGGGCGAGCAGCGCGTCCTCGACGTCGCGCTCCCGCCGCCCAAGCCCGGCGTGCCGTACCCCAACTGGGCGGGGACGTATCTGGTGCTGCCACTGGTCGAGACCGAGGACGTCGTGCGACTCGAGCGCGCGAGCGTCACGTTGGCCGAGAGCGGCCAGGCGCTGACGGGCGCGGCCTCCATCAGTCGGACGGAGCCCCTGAAGGAGTGGCGCAGGCCATATTGCGACGGACAGACGACGCTGTCTTGGACCGCGAGCTATCGCGTCGCCGTACTCGCGAACGACGACGCGGAGGTCATCCGGTTTCAGGACGGGCGCATCCTCACCTGCTCGTGTCCGCGGTACTGCGCCGTCACGCGCGAGTTCGACGTCCCCGCCCGACGGCTGCCGGGTCGTGAGGGCGTGCTCGGCAAGACCGTGCTGCTTCTGCGCGACGAGCTCGCCGGAGCGGCCACGACCGGCCAGCAGCCGGTGCAGAGCGTCGACGCGGCCGTGGGCTCGTGGCGGATCACGTGGTGGCAAGGTCGACCGCAGCCCGTGAATCTGGGCTTGGGGCTCGAGGTCAGCGGCACGGGCGTCTCGGGCACCCTCGCACTGCGCCAGACCGGTCCGGTCATGAGCTACGATCGCGGCAAATGTGACGGACAGTCCACGTGGGAGCAAGACGGGCAATATGCGGTGAGTGGCGCTCTCGAGGCGGGTCGGCTCGCGCTGAAGCCCACCCCGAACGGCGAGCTGCGCTGCACGTGCGCCGGCAAGTGTCTTCCGGTGCCGCCTCAGGCGCCTCAGTCGCTCGAGTTCCTCGTGAGCGGTCGCTATCTGGTGAGCGGGCTCGAGGGCAAGCCCACCGTGCTCCAGCGTATCGCGCCCTGAGAGAACTTGACCACGTGAAGTGACCTCGGTAGCCTCTCTATCGCGTAAGGGGGGGTAACCAATGCGCGATAGAGAGTTGGATCGGCGCGCACGAGGTGTGGGGCGCGAGTTGGGCCTCATGCTGGCCTGTGTCCTCGGCTGTAACGACGAAGCGGCTACGAGTGCCGCACTAGCCGCCAGCGCGCCGAGCGACGTGACCGGTCCCAGCACCGACGGTATCGCCGCCAGCGAGGTCTCGCAGACCGGCAGCCTGCAGCTCACGTTCGTCCAGCCGCTCGAGGGCGCGGTCGTCGACAAGTCGCTCATCGTCGAGGTCGTGGCTTCGGGGGACGCCACGCTCCAGGCCATGGTGCTCACCAGCCCCGCGGGCACGACCGACTCGGATCCGACGCCGGGCCGACTGCTGGTCACGCTCGACCTCAGCGGCCAGCCGAACGGTCCCCTCGTGCTCGAGGTCTCCGCCACCGACGATCGCGGCGCGGTCACGACCAAGCAGCGGACGGTTCAGGTCGTACATCCGGTCGGCGGGCGGGTGCGCGGGTTTGCCTCGCTGGGCAATCCGGTCGTCGGCGCCGACGTGCGATTGCTCAAGCACGGCGGCCTCCAGCGCGGCGCGTCCCTGGGCACGGCGGCAACCGGGCCGGACGGCTACTTCGATCTCGCCGTGACCGACGCGGCGTACTACGGCCGAGCAGTGCTCGTCGTCGGGGGCGTCGCAGCCTCGGTCAAGGAGCTACACCAGAGTGACGTCACCGGGTTTCTGGCACCCGACGAGCTGGTGACGACGCTCGACTACGACCCCAAGGTCGGCGTCGCTGGGATCATGGTCAATGGCGCGACGACGCTCGCGACCGTGCTCGCGGAGAGCTTCGCCTTGTCTGGCGTGCAGGAGGGCAAGGCCGTCTCCGAGGCGGAGGCGCTCATCGTCGCGCACCTCTCCGGCTCGGCCACATTCTCGGTGTGGCAGACGCCGGTTCCTGCACTCACTCAGCAGTCTGCGACCTGGCCGAGCGCCGCGGCTGCCGTCGGGTTGCTGCATGCGGGGCTGTCGTGGATGGCGCGCGAGGCCAATCCCAAGACGTCGACAGCGTCACTCGTCACGGCGCTGGCGCGTGATTTGACCGACGGCGTTTTCAACGGTCAAGGCGGGGATGGCACGCCCGTGGCTGCCGTGGGCGGGCTATCCGTCGAGGTCGAGACGACGCGCTGGAAGCTCGCGCAGGCGGTCGACCTGTTCTTGAAGGGCGAGGAGAACGGCTCCGGGCTGAGCTACGACCACGTCTCGGGGAAGACGGGGTTTCTCACGCTCGTCTCGACGGACACGAGCAAGCTCTACCCCCCGGGACCCGCCGCCCGCTACGACAGCAAGGCCCCGCTGGTGACGTTCGAGGCGCCGACGCCTGGCGAGGGGACGTGGAACCCGGCGTCGCTCGTGGTCAAAGCCGTCGCGACCGACGATACAGCCGTCACAGGCCTGGCGATCGAGGCCTCGGTTCAGAGCGGACCGCCGACCATCAACCTCGCCGAGGGGAGCCTCTTGGCCTCGTTTGGCGGCAGCGGGCTCGTCGATGGGCCGCTCTCGGTCACGGTCACGGCGACCGATGCCGCGGGCAACGCCGGAAGCACGACGCGTAAGGTGAAGATCGACGGCACGCCGCCCACGCTCAACGTGACGAGTAGTCTCGCTGTCGCGACCCCGGACCACACGCTGACGGGCAACGCGCACGACGTCGCCGTGGGCCTCGACAGCCTCACCGTCACCGCGCTCGTCGGCGGCCTCGTGACGGTCCCTACGGTGGCTCCGAACGGCTCGTTCGCGGTGCAGCTCACGCTCGTCGAAGGCCCGAACGGCGTGGTCTTCGACGCACTGGACAAGGTCGGCAACGCCGCAAAGCTCATCCAGAGCATCGTCCTGGACACACAGGCGCCGGCAGTCACGTTCGTCGCGCCGTCCGAGGGGGTCTTCGTCCCCGGCGGCGCGCTCCCGGTCACGGTCACGGCGGTCGACGCGACCAGCGCGATCGCCGCGGTGCATATCGGGGTCTCAGGCGCGCTCGTCGTGGCCTTGCCGGCGGGGGAGTCGAGTGAGTTCGTGGCGGTGCTGCAGGCGCTACCCGCGGACGGCCCAGTCACGCTGGTCGCCGAGGCCGCTGACGCGCACGGCCATTTGGGCACCGCGAGTCGCAGTGTCGTCAGGGACAGCACGCCGCCCACGGTGACGGTGGGGCCGATCCCGGGCGCCGTGCTGGTTGGCTCGGTGCCGTGGGTCTCCGCGGGGACCGTGACCGTGAGTGTCATGGTGACGGACGCCGGCTCGGGCGTGAAGTCGGTCTGCCTCGCCGGCACATGCGGAGCTGCCGTGGGCGACGTCTGGACGACTTCGGTGACGATTGGTGACACGGGGTTCTCCGGGCTGGTCACGGCGACCGATCAGGTCGGGAACGCCGCGACGGTGCCCTTCAACGTCACGCGGGATGCACAAGGGCCAACCTGTGTGGTCAAGAGCTCGCCTGGGTGGGTGAAGGCGACTCAGGTGACGTTGAGCGGAGAGACCCTCGATGGTGGCGTCGGCGGGGTGGTCGTGACCGCGTCGAGCGGCACCGCGACGGCGACGGTGAGCCCCAAGGGCGCGGAGTGGACGCTGCCGCTAGCGCTGGTCGAGGGCGACAATGACGTGACCGTGACGTGCTCGGACGCGCTGGGCAACTCGACCGTGGTACCGGTTGGCGTGTTCAAGCGCGACACGCAGGCTCCGAACGTGCTCTGGGGGACGACGAAATACTTTCGGGAGACCGAGGCGCCGGTGGAGTTGAAGGGTGGAGTTCCAACGTACGGTGGAGAGGGCTTGCCGCTGTTGTATGTCAGCCAGGTCGACTGCGCGCCTGCTGGCACTGCAAAGTACTCGTGCAGTACGTCGATCAAGAAGTTCTCGTCGAGGCTCCGCGACACTGGGGGTTTCGATGTGGTTGAAAACAACCTCCCACTGATTGAGCTTGTGCCAACCGATCCGAACCCCGGCTCACCGGCATCGGGCATCCAGCTCGCCTACCGCTTCTTCCGCGACGGCCTGGCGCTCATGAAGTCGCGCACGGTGGTTCCGATCGATGGCAAGCCCCAGATCCCGCTCGCTATCGAGAGCCTGACGGATGGCGATCCGAACACCTTCGCCTGGTCTCCGGCGACGATCCCCAACCGCCTCGAGGTGACCGCGACTGACCTGGCCGGCAACGTGTCCGTCACGACCTGGACGTTCTCGTTCTCGGTCGTGGCCCCGCCCCTCTTCTGGGCGCAGGTGCCGTCGTGGATGACGAATGCGCTCGACCTCTCGACGTATGGTCTCGGTCAAGGAAACCTCCTCCATAACGCGTTTCCAAAGTCGCCTCAGTCGGGCGGGTCCTCGTTCGTCAGCATCAAGGGCGGCGTACGCGTCGCCCGGCACCGAGTCCAGAACCCGTATCCGACGCCGATGCTGATGACCCTCCCCGTCATGGGCAAGGTGCATCTCACGGTGACCTCGGCTCGGACGTTCCTGCTCAAGGCCGTCCCGGCGTCGTGCAGCGGAACCCAAGCCTGCACCTCGACCGCCGCGCCGTGCAAGCTCAGCTGGACGGGACCGGACGCAACGACGACTTGCGGGATGGCCGGAAAGTCGCCGAGCGTCGAGACGCGCGATCACCTCCTGGACGTGTTCGCCGAGGTGGGTCAGGCCGACGCCGAGGACGCCTCGCAGCTCACCCCGCTCGTGGTGTCCAACGGCGCGGTGACCGTCCCCCCCGGTGCGCTCGTCCTCGTCGACCTCTATGCGGCGACCGTACAGCCCACGACGTGTCTGGTCATGCCCCCGGTCAGCGTGAAATGGTATCCAAAGGCTCCGAACAGCCAGGAGTTCATCCTCAGCAACCTGGTGCTCGAAGGGACCTCGTGCTCCGGCATTTCGCCGACCTCGGCCGACAGCGCCGTCTGCGGCGAGGGCACGTTCTGTCTGCAAACGCAGTACGCGAACCCACGCGTAGTTACGGCGGTCGCGGTCGGTCCCGAGCCCCAGAAGTCCGTCTCCGCCGCAGTGCGGTACGGCGTTCCGGGACTGGGTGTCGACCTCGCGGCGCCCCTTGCGTTCGCCGACTCTGGTATCAACTACAAGACGCAGTCCACGGACGTCCTCCCGACCAAGCCGATTTCGGCACCCTGACCCTGTGGCACACCATTCACCCGAAGCACCCAAGCCCAGAAAGGCACCCCGATGATTGAGCATCCAACCGCGCGACCCCACTCCTTGTTCTGGACGACCCTCCTACTCCTGGCCTCGCCGGGCCTCGGCTGCCGGGGCAGCAGCACCCCGGATGCGGCCACCGTGAGCTACGATCCGGCAACGTCGCAGCTCGGACGCTCGAGTGTCCAGGCCGCGCTGGATGAGCTCGCCGCGCGGCTCGCGCTCGAGTCCTCGCAGCTGACGGCGGTGCAGGAGACCGTGACCGGCCACACGACGCAGCTCGCGACGACAAAGACTCCTGACGCGAAGGCCGTCGCGTTCGACGACGGGACTGCCAAGCTCTCGGCCAAGACCGTCCAGGCCGCGATCGAGGCCGTGGCGACCCGGGCGAGCACGGCGCAGAAGTCTGCGGACGCGGGGACCGCGCAGGCCACGTCGCTCGGATCCAGCACGCAGGCGAAGGCGATCGCGCCGATAGCGGGGCTCGCAGCGACCACGGTGGAAGGGGCGTTGAGCGCCCTGGTTGCGGCGGACTCCGCGGCGGCGACGGCGCAGACGGCGGCGATGGCCGTGCTGGAGACCAAGCTCGCCGCGCTGGAGAGCCGCGTGGGCAAGCTCGAAACGTGTCCGCCGGGGACCGTGGCCGATGGCTGGGTCTGCCTGGAGGAGAACGTCCGGCCCAAGGGAGATTGGCACTGGGCGGTTGGCGTGTGCTCGGTGGCGAACATGCGCCTCTGCACGGTCGCGGAGCTGCTCTCCGCATGCGCGGGAGCGACTGCGATCAACACCGTCGGACCGCCCGAGTGGGCGCTCGATCTAGCCGGCCCCTCGATGGCCTACTTGGCAGACCTCTATGACGAGGTAAAGAGTCAGCAGAAGTGCTTCACGTTCACCGCCCTCACGACCGCCTCCGTCACCGACAACATGGTCGAGCACCCGTTCCGATGCTGTCGCACGCTCTGAGCCGAGTCGCAGCGCTCGTCGTACTCTGCCTCGCGGTCCCGAGCTGTCTCCCACCCTTCGATCACCCCTGCGAGACCGACGACGACTGCCGCACCAAATACGGCATGTGCCGGTGCCACAAGGGCCTCTGCTTCGTCTTCGACTGCCCGGCGATGCCCGATGTCACCAACTCCGAGCTGCCCGCGCACGTGCCGCTGGATGTGGCCGAAGTCTCCGAGACGACGCCCAGCTGCCTCGCCGCGACGCTGGGGCCCGCCGATGCCTGCTGCCCCCTGCTGACCGGCGCACGCGACGCCGACCCGGACTGCGTCCTCGGGCGGTACACGCCTCCGGTGGACGCGACGGAGCTTGGTGGCCTGGCCAGCGGCGCCGACCTGTTTTTGACCCTTCGCCGCTCCGGAGCGCGCCTCGTCCGCCACGGAGGGAACCTCGCGCTGAAAGACGAGGCGGAGCTTGGCGCCCACGCCGGCCCGCTGCCAGTCCCCGTCATCACGGGCGCGCGCGTCGTCGTCGCGTTCGACGACGCCATGCCCATCTACGACGCTACGGACCTGAGCCGCGGTGCGCTCGCGACCTTCACGCCGCCCTCGGCGACGAGCCTCGCTGCCGGACCGTCCGTGCTCGCCGATGGGACGCTCGTGCTCGCCTTGAGCGATGGGAGCCTGCGTCATCTGCGCGACGACGGCACCGCCGCGGGCCCAGCGAAGGCCCATCTCGACCTGGCGCCCAAGGGTCCCGGGCTGGCCACCGACGGGAACGCCGTCTTCGTGTCGGTCGCCGATGGTCGCGTCGCGCGACTCGACAAGGGCTATGCAACAGTGGCGTGGCTCGACCTCGGCACAGCGGGCCCCGCGGCGACCTCTCCGGTCCTGGGCGGACCCCACCTCGTCGTCGTCGGCACTTCGAGCGGCGCGCTCGGGGGCGCGGTGCGCGTCGACCAGGATTGGTTGCCGCTCGAACCCGCGACCCTGGGCGTGGTCGCCGACGCGCTCCTCGTCGCGACGGGTGGGCTCATCGTCGTCGTCTCGGCCAAGGTGCTGGTGGGTGTCGAGATCGTCGGACAGAAGGCCCGCGTGGCGTGGCAGCGGACGAGCATGAATCTGCGCGTGGGCTCGGCGGCGCTCGTCGGGACCGCCGCGACGCTCGTGTTTGGGCAGACCGCAACAATTGGGCTCGCTGCGTTGTCCCTCGGGACCTCGAGCGCCTCGGACCGCTGGAGTCACGCCGTCACAGGTGCGGACGTGGAGTCGGTGCTGCCTCAGAGCGACGGCACCCTCGTCATTGCGCAGCGCTCTGGAGCGCTCGTGCACCTCTACGGCGAAGCGGCGCTCGGCGCCCATCCGTGGCCACGTTCCCGCGCCGACGCCGGCAACACCAGCCGCGTGCGTGTGCCGTAGCGCACTACCCGAGTGTCACGTACGGGGTACGGGAGGGCGTCGTCGGACTCGCCGAGGTCGCTTGCGGCGCTGGCCACGGTCAGTGGCACTCCTGCACGTGATGACTCCATCCTCACGGGTCTGGCGGTCGGACCTCGCACGAGACGCTTCTCCGGGTCGCGTACAGATCCATCGCCCACCGCGACGCGGCGTGCGAGGCCATGGCCTCTCGCATCGCGACGAGCGCCGGCGGCCAGGGCTCGGGCAGTGGGTAGGGGAATTCCGGCGGGCGCAAGATGGCCGTCATCACCGCCGCGGCCGTGAGGTCAGAGACCGTAAACACGTCACCTACCAAGAAACCGCTCGGCCCGATCTCGGCGGCCAACCGATCGCAGAGCGCCGGGACCGCGGCGCGTGCACGCTCGACGTCGCCATGCTGGATGCCCATGTTGCGCCGAAACAGCGGCCGCATCAGCGGAAACGTGAGACGCCAGAGCCACCGGATCACCCGGCTCGCACCCGCGGTCGCCATCCGTGCGGCATCGCCTGGCCGGTCGAGATACGTGGACCAGAAGAGCCGCCGGAGGATCGGCGCGACGTCGCCGTCGAGCCACGCTTCGAGCGCGAGGGCGCGTGTCCGTAGCACGGGCTCAAACGGGATGAGCGGTCGGTCGGGGTAGCGCCGGTCCAGCGCCTCGATGATCGCGGCCGAGCCCAGAAGCGGGCGGCCGTCCAGGACGAGCACCGGGAGCTGGCTCTGCCCGGTGAGCGCGCGTACGCGCGGCAGGTGGAAGCCCGGGACGAGGGACTCCCGAGTGTGCGCGACCCCTTTGAAGTCGAGGGCCCAGCGGACCTTCTCGTTGTAGTGGGACACGCGGAAGTGCAGCAGATGAGGCAGCGGCATGCCGCGAGAGTAGCGCGATTGGCGCGCGCGATCGCCGCGGGGCGACTACTCGCCCTCGCCCCCGCCTTCCTCGTCGGCCTCGCCCTCTTCCTCGACCGTCGCGTCCTGGTACTCCTGGTACTCCGACACAAGGTCGTTCATCCCGGTGTCCGGCGCGCTCTCACACACCCAGCCCCACTGGTACCCGGTCGGAACGTCATTCCAGCCGTAGGGTTGCCCGCAGTACCGGATGAGGTGGACGTGGTTTCCGTCGCCGTTCGGCTCGCCGCTCGCCCAGATGGGGTTTCCGCTCGTCCACGACGAGCCGGTCTCGCTCTTCAGGTTGGAGACCCAGTAGGACGTCGCGCTGTAGCTGATGCAGCCGAATGCGTAGAGCGCGGTCGTCACGACCAGGCTGTTCTCACCCTCGCTGTCCATGTGCGCGAGCGTCATGCCGAGGCCCGTGCACTCGGCTGCGGCCTGATCATAGTTCTTGGAGCCTTGACAGATGAGGTACGAATGACCCTCGTACGACGCGGCGACGCAGTTGGGCGGCGTGCTGCTGCAGTCCTCGTCGGCCTGGCCATCGCAGTCGTTGTCTGTGCCATCCGAGCACACCTCCGCCGACGGCGCTCCTGGGGTGCACGAGTCGATGAGCGCTCCTGCCTCGCACGAGACGAAGCCGGTCGCCGAGCAGCCGCCCAGTCCGCAAGCGCTGGGTGTAGGCGCGATGTCGTCCGTTTGCCCGTTGCAGTCGTTGTCGATCGTGTCGCAGGTTTCGGCCGACGGCGCCCCTGGCGCGCAGGAGTCGGTGAGCGCTCCGCCGGAGCACGTGATCCAGCCAGTCGATGCGCAGGCGCCAACACCACAGGTGCTGGCCACAGGAGCGATCTCGTCGACGAGGCCGTCACAGTCGTTGTCGATACCATCGCAGGCCTCGGGTCCGACGATGTGATCGCCGTGTCCCACATGGGCGCTGACGGCGTTCGAGCTGACGTTCAGAATCTGGGTCTTCCCGTTGCCGGACCGATGACAGATGTCAACCTTTCCCGCTGGAGCGGCGTAGGCGCTGCCCGCGGCGAGAAGAAGCGTCATGGTCGAAATGAGCCGAGTCGTCATATGGATTCCTCCTGCTCCTCGCGAGGAGCCTGCCTGAGTCGAACCTAGTCGTAGCTTGCCACGCTAGCGGACGTGGCATTGCGGGGCAATGGGTCATTTTTGACCCTGTCGTGGGACGCTGCTCGGCGGCGTCGCGTCCTGTGACCCTCGCCGCGCCCTGAGTCAGATCAGTCGCCCGCTCCGGCCGTAGCCGTGGCCGCCACCAGCGAGTAGACTCGCCGCTTCGGGCGCGGGCCACTCCCGCGAGAGGAGCCGCACCATGAGCGATTGGTCACGACGCAAGTTCATCGCCACGACAGGCGCCGCAGCGCTCGCGGGCTGCAAGACCGCGGAGACGGCGCAGACCCCCGCGACCGGCACCGACGTCGGGAGCACCGACACCGGCACCACGGGAGCCGCCGATACCGCCGCGCCCACCGACGCCGGGACGGACACCCCGCCGCCGACACCCGACACGGGGCCCGACGTCGCCGACGCCGGCCCGCCCATCCCGCCGGACGCCATCCTGCTGGGCGTGGCCCGGGGCGACGTCGACGTCGAGGCCGCCGTCCGCAAGGCCATCGCGCTCGCTGGAGGTCTGGACTTCGTCAAGGGCAAGACGGTCTTCATCAAGCCAAACTGCGTCTATCCCTCGCTCGAGGGCTTTCCCGGGGTGGCCACGAGCCCGGCCGTGCTCGCCGCGGTCGTCAAGGTCACCAAGGAGGCCGGCGCCAAGCACATCACGGTCGGCGATCGCGCCGCGCGCTGGTTCACCTCCGCCGACGCCTTCGACGGCACGGGTCAAGGGGCTGCCGCCCTTGCCGCGGGCGCAGACGCCATCTTCCCCGCTCCCAGACCCAAGGAGAAGCCGGAGGAGTGGCTCACGCTCAAGCCCGCGCACTACGAAGAGACGTGGAAGGATGATGTCAAGAAGGTCGATGGCGTCCTGGCCATGAAGCGCCTGGTCGAGGCCGAGGTCGTCATCAACGTGCCAGTGTGCAAGAACCACCGCTGGGCCGTGTTCTCGCTGGCGATGAAGAACTACATCGGCGGCGTGGGCGACGAGTCGCGCGACGTGATGCACTACCAGAAGGACTTCGGGAAGATGCTCTCGCGCGACATCGCCATCCTGAACCAGATGTTCCACACCGAGTTCTGCGTGCTCGATGCGTGGACTGCGCTCGTGCAAGGCGGACCCGAGGGCGTCGGGGATGACCGGGCGCTCACGGAGCCGCACCTCATCGTGGCGTGCAAGGACCGCCTGGCCTTCGATGCGTTCGGCGTCTCGCTGCTCAAGCGGGAGCTCGGGCGCGCGACCATCGCCAAGAAGGACCCCCTGTTCGATACACTGAACGACACGATGCCCTGGAAGATGCCCCAGATCCTCGACGGCATCGCGCTCGGGATCGGCACTCCGGGGCCCGAGAAGGTGCACATTCTCTGGGACGGCGTGCCCGAGGACGACCGCAAGGCGCTCGAGACGGTGTTTCGCAAAGTCTGAGCGGTGCTCTCCCTCGGCTTCAACTGCGCCATGCAGGACGCGTCTGCGTGCCTCGTCGACGAGCGCGGGCGCGTGCTGTTCGCTGTGGAGGAGGAGCGTCTCGTCCGGCGCAAGAACACGGGCGAGCTGCCGGAGCAAGCGATCCGGGCGTGCCTGGCGCACGTGGGCGCGACCTGGCGTGACCTCGACCACGTGGCGTTCAGCCTGCGGCCGTGGGAGGGCGTCGTCACCCGGGCGATGGACCTGCTGCGCGGTTGGCCCGACACGCGGCCGATGTTGCAGAGCCGAGGCGCGAGCTGGCTGCGGGTGGTGGACCTGCCCCGCGAGCTGCGCCGTCGCTTCGGGCCCGGTCGCCACCGGTGGCACTGGGTCCGCCACCATGACGCGCACGCCGCCAGCGCATTTCTGCCGAGCCCCTTTGAGAGCGCCGCCGTCTTGATCGTCGATGGCTCAGGAGAGATCGAGAGCCTCACACACCACGTGGGTCGCAGCACCCAGGTCGCGCGCCTCGGCGGCCTGGGCGACCGCGACTTTCCTCATAGTCTCGGCTACTTCTACAGCGCGCTCACCGAATGGGCCGGGTTTGTACCCGCGACGTCCGAGGGCAAGACCATGGGGCTCTCGGCCTTCGTGTCGGTCGAGCCGGCGTTGCTAGCCGCGTTTCGGGAGATGGTCCAGGACGATGGTCGCCTCGACCTCTCCTGGTTCGGTTTTCAGCACGGCGGTACGCGTGGCTACTTCTCCCCCCGCTGGGTCGAGCGTTTTGGCCCGGCGCGCACGTCCGAGGCGGCGCTGGAGGAGCGCCACTTTGCGGTCGCCGCTGCGGGACAGCGGCGTCTGGAGGAGGTCGTCTTCGCGCGGCTGCGGGCTCTACATCGCGCGACCCGGCTCGACCGGCTGTGCCTCGCGGGCGGCGTCGCGCTCAACGCGGTGATGAACGGCAAGATCCGTGAAGAGACGTCCTTCCGCGAGGTCTTCGTGCAGCCGGCCGCGCACGACGCGGGCACGGCCTGGGGCGCAGCATTGCTGGCCCGCGGCCCCGACGCGCCGCGACCAGCGCCGCTCACGTCCATGGCGCTCGGCCCCGACCTGGGCGCGTTCACCCCGCCCGACGGCGCAGAACGCCCGGCAAACCTCGCCGAAATGGTCGCGACGCTCCTGGCCGACGGAGAGATGGTCGGCTGGGTCCAAGGTCGCCTGGAGCTGGGGCCGCGCGCGCTCGGTCAGCGCAGTATCTTGGCCGATCCGCGCGCGCCCGACATGGCCGATCGAGTCAATCGCACCGTCAAGCGGCGCGAGACCTTCCGGCCCTTCGCACCGGCGGTGTTGGAATCGGCGGCAGGCGACTGGTTCGAGGGCACCATGACGCCGTTCATGACCACCGTCTGTCGCGTTCGGCCAGACCAGCGCGCGCGCGTCCCGGCCATCACGCACGTCGATGGCACCGCGCGACCGCAGCTCGTCTCGGCTGAGTTCAACCCCCGCCTGCACGCGCTGATCACGGCCTTCGCCGCGCGCACGGGTGTCCCCATGGTGCTGAACACGAGCTTCAACCTGCGCGACGAGCCCATCGTGAATCGGCCCGAGGAGGCGCTCCGCGACTTCGAGGCGACCGACCTCGACGCCCTGGTCCTCGGCGATTGGCTCATGCGGAAGCGGTGAGCGCACTCCTCGACCCCCGTCACGGCGGAGGCTTACGATGGCTCATGTCTTCCGCACGACTGGTATGCCTTGCAGCGATTGTGCTTGGTGCGTGCGCCGGCCCGAGCGAGCAACGTGGTGACGCTGCTGTACCCGCCTGTCGCGTCACGGCCGACGACTGTCCCAATCGTTGCCAGCACGGGAGCCTTACGGAGAACGAGAAGTGTAGTCGCTCGTCCGAGTGTGGGTGCGGCCTCATCTGCCACGGAGCGACAGGGATCTGCGCTCCGTATGCCGGTGCGAGCGCAGGTTGCTCGTGCGACGGCTGTCCACGCAAGCTCAAGGCGTTTCTCGCAAGAACGGGCGGCTTCAGCGAGTTCATTGCTGAGAATTGTCCAGCCGGTATCGGACGGTGCGGCGGGGGCCACTGCCTATGCCAGAACAAGGACGACTGTGGCATGGGCTACTACTGCGGCAAGGGTCCAAGTGCGGGCGGGTCCGTGTACTGCGCATGCGTTGCCGGGACTCCTCCCACGGCTCCTGGGCTCGGGGTCGATCCCTGCGTGCCCGCACCTTGAGCTCGTGGGAGCGACCGCAGTGTTGAACACGCTACCCTGAGATGGCGAAGATCGTGCGAAGCCCCACGCGCCATTCACGGCACCTGACCGACGCGACATCGAGCGCCGTGGGATCGCGCGACAGCCAGTACGCCTCGTCTACGCCGAGCGAAGCAGCGAGCCCAGCAAAGCGATGGACTCGGACCGTGTCCACGCGGTCGGAGGACTTGATCTCGACGGCGATGGTCTTCCCTCCGCCGGAGAGGATGAGGTCGATCTCGGCACCGTCCTTCGTGGCGAAGTACGCGAGTCTCAGATCTCGACCGAGCGTCTCATTGAGGCGGTGGGTCTCAGCCACGACCAGGTGCTCAAAGGCCTCGCCAAAGGCCGAGGTGCGTGGATTCAGGGCGACGTCGAGCGTCCGTTCCAAGGCCCGTTTTACTCCCGGGTCTGTAAAGTAGAATTTGGGGTGCTTCCCTTGCGACCGGCGCACTGAGCGATCCCAGGCGGGCAGGAAGAAGCCGAGCAGCGTGTCCTCCAAAATCTCGAAGAAGGTTCGCACGGTCTTGTCGTCGACGCGTCCGACCGCGCGCGCGATTGCGGCGACATTGAGCACCTTGCCGTTGTGCTGTGCGGCAACTTCCAGGAATTCGCGGAACGGATCCAAGCGCCGCGTGAGCTGCTCGGCCTGTACTTCCTCGCGCAAGTACGTGAGCGCATAGGCGCGCAGTCGCTGGGACCGCACCTCCTCGGAGGGATGGAGGGCGATGCCCGGCAGGCCTCCAAAGCGAAGCGCGCGGTCGAGATCGAACGCATCGCCAAGCTCTGCGAAGGACAATGGACCAAGATGGTGCACCACCGCGCGGCCGGCCAGCAGGTTTGCCGCGCCACGCCGGAGCTTGCGGGCGCTGGAACCAGTCAGCGCGAAGCGAACCTGAGTCGAGAATAACAGCCTATGGACGACATCGAGTAGACGTGGCGCCTTTTGAACCTCGTCGAGAACGACCCAGTCCAATGGACCCGCGGACAGGTGGGCTCGCACCTCCTGCTCCAGACGCTCCGGCGAGCGCACGAAGGCGTCCTCGATCTCCGGGTCCAGGAGATCGTAGACGCGAACACGGGCCGGGTCCTTTCCGTCGAGCAAGGACGTCTTGAGCAATGTCGACTTGCCAGTGCCACGCGCACCAAAGAGGAAGAACGTTTCTGATGTCGATAGGTTGAGCAGTCGTTGGAACATGTTCCAGAATCCTCGCCTAATCTCGGAACTAAGTCAACGAGCTCGTTGGCGGCGACCGTGGACGCTTGCCTGCGCGCGTGCGAAGCTCGGGTCATGCGTGATTCCCGTGCGCTGTTGGGTGTGTTGGCGCAGCTCGCCTTCGCGTGTGCGTCGTCTTCTGAGCCGCCACTCCACGTTGCCGCGGACGCCGCGAGCTCCGCAGCAGACGCCGTCGTCGTTGAGGTCTTCCAGGATGCGTCGGCCGAAGTCACACCCGATCTAGGCTCGCCCTCCAAGTTCACCGATCTCGGCCCGCAGCCAACGACCGACGGCGAGTGGACCTGGCAGCTGCATCACGATGGCGCCCCCAAGGGTCACGTCACCTACACCGGGGGGGCCGACCACGAGTTCGAGCTGACGCGGCTCGAGGTCTGGGACACCTTCGAGGTGCGGGCGCTGCGCGTGCAGGTCGATGTGCCCAAGGCCGCGACGTTGGCGATCAGCGTCTTCGACGACCTTGGCGGGGACTTCCTTGCCTTCGAGTGGACCCAGCCGCTCGTGACCGTCAAGCGCGCGGTTACGCCGACCGACAGCCGCACCTGGCTCACTCTGGCCCTCGAGCCGCCGCTCAAGGTGAGCCCAGGGAGGCTCGTCTACGTCGGCCTCGAGGTCACCGGGGACGCGCCGCAGCTCGTCTTCGACGTCGCGCCGAGCGATCCGGGGCCCAATAAGCCGGGGCGCTCGTTCGTGTGGCGATCGAAGAAGGTCGACACCCAGACGGGAGGGCACTCGGTCTTCGCGCTTGCTCCGGGCGACTTTCTGGTCGAGGCGGAGCTCCGGACTCTCGGCGTCGTCGCAGCCAAAGACACGCTCTTCGAGAAGCGCAGCCACGAGCAGACCGGTCTCCCGGAGCTGTCGCGTGTCGCGCTCGACGATCTCGACGGCGACGGCGACATCGACGCGATGCTCGACGGCCCTCGCGTCTTCCTCAACGACGGCAAGGGCCACTTCACCGACGTGACGGCCACGCACGTCCCGCCGGGTCTCGGCAGCAACGGTGGCGTTCTGGGCGATATGGACGACGACGGCGACCCGGACTACTTCGGCACCGGGCTCGTGGACGTGCTTCTGGAGAACGACGGAAAGGGTCACTTCAAGGACGTGACCGCCACGTCGGGCATCGACGATACGCAGCAGCACACGTGCGAGGGGAAGTCGGGCGCGCAACACGTGCCGACGGAGGCCTCGGCGTGGCTCGACGTCGACAACGACGGGCTCTTGGATCTCTACCAAGGCAACTTCATCTGCTGGACCGAGGGCATCCCGTCGCGCGACAAGCTCTGGCACAACGAGGGCGGAGGGAAGTTCACCGACTGGTCCGCGAGCCACGGGCTCGACAAGGCACAGGGCAAGGGCTGGGCGAGCCGTGGCGTCGCCCCGGCGGATTACGACGGTGATGGCGACGTCGACGTGCTCGTAACGAACTACCGCTTGCACCCGAGCCTACATCTCCAGAACGACGGCAAGGGTGGGCTGACCTCGGTCGGCAAGGCGACGACGCTCGAGGGCATCGGCACCTTCAACGGGGGCGGGGCGGCCTACGGGCACGCGATTGGCGCCGCCTGGGGCGACATCGATCACGACGGCTGGCTCGACGTGTTCATCGCGCGGCTCGCGCATCCGCGCTTCCTGGACTTCAGCCAGAAGGCGGCGCTGTACTACGGTCCGGGCCCGAACGGTGGCCCGTTCATCGACACGACGGTGAGTGCGGGCATTCGCTATCAAGAGACCGCCTCGAGCCCGACGCTGTTCGATCTGGACAACGATGGCGACCTGGACCTCGCGTTTACGTGCGTCTACGAGCATCGACGCACACAGGTCTATCGCAACGCGTGGCCGAGCGGCGTGTGGGACGACATCACGAGCGCAAGCGGGCTCACCGTCGAGAGTGGTTGGGGCAACGCCGTGGCCGATCTGGACGGGGATCTCGACCTCGACTTCGTTGCGCGCGAGACCTACTTCAACACGAACCGCCTGGGCGGGCAGGGGCTCGCCATTCGTCCGGTGGGCGGTGGCCAGGGGAAGACGAACCGCAGCGCAGTCGGCGCGCGCGTTCGCGTCAAGGTCGGCGGCGTCTGGCGGATGCAGGAGCGCGTCGGTGCGCACGGGACGGGCTGCCAGAGCGCGCCATGGCTCCACTTCGGGCTGGGAAGCGCGAGCTCGGCGGACGTCGAAGTCGTCTTCCCCGTGACGCAGACGACGCGCACCTTCTCGGGACTCGCTGCCGGCAAGTACACGGTACGTGAGGACGGCAGTATCGAGACCAACTAGGAGCGTCCGCGTTGACGCGTGGGCGTCGCGCGGGCACCATCGGAGCGCCTGAGGGCAGGAGGTCCGCATGTCGAGCAGTGATTCGCCATCCATCGCCGAGTTAGAGCAGCACATCATCATCTTGCGCGAGCGCCTCGTGCAGATCGCTGCCGAGGTCAAGGCGTTGCTCGCCGAGGATGTCCCCAAGTTCCTCGAGCGCGAGCTCAAGCGTGCGTTCGTGTCGCATCCCGACTTTGCCTCCACGCTGTCAGACAGCGCACTGCGCACGCTCAAGGCGGACATCAAGTCGGGCGGCGAGTCCGCGACACGCGACATGCTCGCCGCAGTCGAGGACAACGCCCTCTGGTTTGCAGGCGCGGCTGCGGCCGACGATGCCAAGAAGTCCATCGCCGAGAACGAGGCCCTCTGGAGCGCGATTTCGGACGTCGTCTGCGGAGCCCTCGACGCCATTCGGGCCAAGTACGCGTTTCCGGCCGGCCCGCCGTCGTCCTACAAGCCGCCCACGTGGTTCATCGGCCGCCGGTACCTGCCCTCGCTCTCCGAGAAGTATTGGCAGCTCTTGCGCGAGCTCCATGAGACCGAGACCCAGATCGGTCAGACGCGATCGGAGTCGGCCAAGGTCGACCTCACGCGCCGCTGGGACGAGGTGTAGCTCCCTCGGGCCACGGACGATACGGGTAGGTGAACTTGCCGCGCTTGGCGAACTGGTAGAGGCCAAACCCGTACGAGTCGAATGGCGCGGGGGCCTCGCCCAGCTCCTCGACGACACGCGCATTGTCGAACACCGTGTTGAACGTGAGGTACGGCAAGAACACGTGCATGAGTGACGCCGCGCCCGAGAGCCCCCAACCGCGGGGCGTGTCCATCGCCGCTCCGATGCTCTTCTTGAACGCGCCCTGGAGCCGCGGGACGAACACGTGACGCCCCGGCATGCCCTGCTGATGCATGAAGTCCGTGATCTGCTTGTACGTCAATGACTGCGTCCCAGACGCGAGGTTGTAGGCGCCGTACTTGGGCCGCTCCTTTTGGTGGACGTGCACGATGGCCTTGCCGACGTAGTCCGCGGGCACGATATCGGCCTTCCAGTCCGGACTGAACGGGAGCACCAAGAGGTCGGTCAGCACCACGAACGCGCGCACCATGTCGAACTGGGTCGTCTCGGGAAACCGCGAGTCTCCCAACACGATGCTGGGTCGAAACACGCGCACGTCCACGTCCTTGAGGAGCTCGTGCGCCATGTGCTCGGCGAACTTCTTGGTCCGCGCATACGGATCGTAGTCCGAGCGGTCCCAGTCGATGGTGCGGTCCTCGGTGACGACCTCGTTTTGGCGCTCCCCGCACACGGCGACCGTCGAGATGTCCGAGAAGCGCCGGAGGCCATGCTGGTCCTGCGCCGCGCGGGCGTACTTGAGCACCTCGAGCGTGCCGCGCAGGTTGACGTTGAAGCAGACCTTGTTCGACTTACGATTCAGCGACGCCGCGACGTGGATGATGGAGTCCATGCTCTGGATGAGCGCTGCGCGGGCCGCTGGCTCGAGCCCCAGCTCCGGCAGCGTGAGGTCTCCGAGGTACAGGTCGCACCGCGTCCGGACGTGATCGAGGAACTCCTCGAAGCCCATGTGCAACTGCAGCGACTTCCAGAGCCGCTGCTCAGCCTCGGCCTGACTCTTGGCGCGGACCAGCAAGGCCAGTCGCGTGCTCGGGTGCTCACGAAGCAGGTTGGTGGCGACGTACGAGCCGATGTAGCCCGTGGTTCCAGTGACGAAGATGGCGGGGTTCGGCATGGCGCGCCGTCTTAGAACGACGCACCGGGGGATGCAAGCTCAGAGCGTCACTGGCGTGGGCTACAGGTTGTTCTCGAGGTTCTCGATCTCATCCATCAGCGACTTGGGCGCTGGAGCCGGCGACGAGGGGGCCATCCGCATCTGCATCTTCTTCTTCTCCTCGCGGACGCGCGTGACGGTGGCCGTGGAGTACTCGAGCGTGTAGGCGATGCGCCAGCTGCGCTTGCTGCGCGGCGGGATCGTCTCCGTCCATCGAATGACGCCGTTCTGATCGGGCTTGACGCCCTTGGGCACCTCGACGTCGCTCACCTCGATGTCCTCGTCGCGCGCGACCGGGATGCGATCACCGATCTCGATGGTGACCGGCTCGAAGCCCAGGTTCTCGACGGTGACCATGAACGCCACCTCGAGCTCCGTGCGCTGCCCGCGCCGCTTGAGAGCGCTCGTCTTCTTGTCGATGATGCGCTCGAGCTTGACGCGGTCATTCACGCCCAAGAACGTCTGAAAGCCCTCGCCCGGCGCGACGAAGCCGACCTCGCTGTTGCCCACGAACGCGCCGTTGTCGAAGATCGCGATCTTCCCCGGCAGGATGGCCTGCGTGCCCGCGTTCTGCAGGTCCGCGACGCGCACGGCATTGAGCGACACCTCCGGCACCGACACCAGCTTGAGCTTCGCGGTGAAGTCGCTGGTCGCGATGGGCAGCCGAACGGGCTTGCCATCGGCGCGCACCGGTCGCTGCGACAGCGCGGCGAAGTGCGCCGTCGTGCCACGCTGCGCGATGCGGGCGAAGCTCTGCACCGCGCGCGTCTGGATGTCGTGCTGCTGCGCGAGGTTGTCCCGCCACTTGTGGTTCTTGCCCTTGGCGACGATCTCGTTCTGCGCGAAGTAGTTCTTCTGCGCGTTGCTGAACGACTCGCCCATCTTGTTGAGCACGTCCCCGACCCCGGGCCCGGCGCGGTCGAGCAGGAGCCCGCGTGCGCGCGGCACGTCGAGAATCTCGCCGGGCCGTTGGGTGGAAAACGACAGCATGGCGCCGGTCCAGTCCTCACCGGTCGTCTGGATGACGGACGCGTATTGCAGGAAGGTGACCTGCTCGCCGCCCTTGGACACGCGCAGCTCGCCCGTGGGCTCCCAGGCTGCGCCCGGCGTGAGGTAGGTCAGCAACAGCGTCGCGTGGCCCGAGCCCTTGGCCTCGATGACGACGGAGCTCTGCTGGAGCTGCGCGCGCGACTGGAGGTCCGCCAGCTCGCGATTGCGTGCTGCGAGCGTGGGCTCGAGCTCCCTGCGCTTCTTGGCCAGGGCCCGTAGCGCCTTGCGGTCGTTGCGCAGCGTCTCGCTCACGAACGCGAGCGTCTCGCCCAAGGTCTTGACCTTCACGTCGCGCGTGGCCAGCTCGCGCGGGAACTTGTCGATGTTGAACGTGCGCATGGACTCGAGTCGCGCGATCTCGTCGTTGAGGATCTTCTCCTCGTCAGCGATCGCGCCGATCTCGTCGGCGATCTCGCGGACGGCGGCCTGAGCCTTCTTTACTGCGTCTTCCGACGCCTCGGCCAAGAACGCGGTCTCGACCGTGACGTCCAGGATCTGCCCCGCGGTGGGCGGGTCGAGCGTGGCGCGCACCGATTCGGCGTCGATCCAACCCGGCAGCTTGGTGACCGCGACGCGGCTGACCGTACCCGACAGGTCCAGCCCGCCGGTGCGGGTGACCTGCGCGCGATCGGCGTACACCGTCACTGCGGTGATCTTGGTCGGTACGGTGCGGGCCTCCTGAGCGACGGCCGACGAGGCCACGCACGAGAGCGCGAGTGCGAGCAGCAGCGGGGGCGAGCGATGCAACATGGAACCTCCTGGTCTGTCGAGGGCGGTGTGCTAGCACGGCGCGCCCCGGGTTGCGAGGCGGGCGTGGGCGTCGAGTTCAACGCGCGAAGCGCAGAATCGATCCACTCGGAAACGAACCGGCCAGAGGGTCGTGATAGCGTGCCCACCGTGGTCGAGGCCGCCGCACCGTCACTGCGTTCGCGACTCTGGGAGCGTCTCGGTGGCGGCTCGGGGCTCGTGCTCGCCGTGCTGTGCGTCGCCATCGTGGTCGTCGAGGTGCTCGTGCGAAGCCGGGATGCAGTCTTCGAGGCGGAGCACGACCTCTTCTTCAGCGACGCGCGGCGCTGGGTCCATGGGGGTGCATTCCCGCTGCACGGCCCGCCCGTGGGTCCCTTCGCCGTCGATCATGGGCCGGTCTTCGCGCTCCTCGTGGCGCCCATCGTCGCGCTCATACCGTCACCGGCCGCGATCCAGCTCAGCTTCGTGGTACTGGCCTGCGTCGCCGTGTTCGTCTTTGGCCGCGCGCTCTGGCCCGTGACCGGCCCGCTGCCCGCGCTGGCGGCCGTCGTGGGGCTCGCCGGGAGCGGCTACTTCCACGAGTCCGCGCGCCAGGTCTGGCACTCGAGCCTCCTCCCGCTGCCGATGGTCGTCGTGCTCTGGCTCACCGCAGCAGCCACGAAGCACGCCTGCGTTCGCCGCTTCGCGCTCGCGGGCGTCATCGCGGCACTCGCCGTCCAGCTGCACGTCCAAGCCGCGGGCCTCGCCGTCGCGTGGGCGGTGTGCGTCGGGCTCTCGGCGCCACGCCTCGGCCCAGCGCGCACGCTCGCGGTCCTGGCGCTCGCCGCGGCGAGCCTGGCGCCGATTGCCCTCTCCTGGGGGTCGCTCATCGACGCCCGCGGCCTCGACGCGGTGCTCGGTCACCGACCCAACGCCCTCGACACGACCCGCCTCGGCACGCTCGTCGAACTCCTGGTCCGAGGCTTCGGCATCGCCTCGTGGCCTGACGCCTGGCTCGTCGGCTCGACCTGGCTCGAGCTCGCGGTCATCGGCGCGGTCACCGCGCTGCGTCGCCCCGACCCGCTACCGCGCGTGTTGGCGCTCGCGTTCGTCGCCGGCCTTGCCGTGCTTTGGCCGCTCGCGGGCTACATGCCGGCGCCACGGTTTCTGCATACCATCGCATTCCCAGGCTTTGGCCTAGCCGCGCTCGGGCTCGTGACGGTCGCCGGCTGGCTCGGCGGAGCGGAGCGGGTTCCCGTTGCGCTGCGCGTCGCAACGCTCCTCTCGGCCGCCGCCTACGGCGTCGGAGTGGCGCTCCCGGCCACGTTCGACGTCCTCCCCGTCTTGTCGTCCCACGCACAGGCCCAGGTCGTTGACGAGGTCGTAGCCAGAGTCGGCTCGACCGCCGACGTACGCCGGCAGGTGCACGGCCTCTACCTCAGCGACCCCGCGCTGCTCATCGGCATGGGCTACCACCACGACGTCGCGGCGAGCAACCCACAACCTGCGAAGTCCGACGCGCACCTAGCCGTGCTTCCATTGTCGCTGGCCAAGGACCTGACGCTCGGCTCCGGCGAGATCGTGAGGACACCCCTCGCGACGTGGCCCACGCCGGTCGTCCTGGTGGAGTACACCCCCATCTTCGACGCGCTCACCGGCGACGAGGCCCTCTTCGACAAGTGGCCTCGCGGCGGTCCGCCCCCCACGGCGGGCCCCTACGCCCTCTCGGCGCGGGTTCGCCGCCCAGGCGTCATCCTTGTGTGGATTCGACGCCATGGCCGACCCGCGTCGGAGTGCCAGCTGTCTGTGACCCTGTCGGGCGTGTCACTCCCGACACAGGTCCTCGAGTCCCAACGGCAGCCCGAGGTGCACCGCCTGGACGTGCCTCGAGCTGGAGCGCTGGAGCTACGCCTTGGCCCGTGCTCGCGGGCTGTTCACCTAGACGTTATGTAAGTCAAAACCGGCAAAACCGGGACGGTCCTGATATGTTGACATTCGGGACAAGACCGGGACGGTCCTGATATGTTGACATTCGGACGGTGGCCCCCGGGGGGAGCAAACACCCACCGCGCCGGTTGACCCGGGCGTCATCCGGGGCGAAGCTCCGGCCGTGCCGCTGCCCACGCCCTTCCATCCCCGCACCTTCGCCCTGTGCGAGAGCTACGCGTGGAAGACATGGTCGGGCTACTACGCGGCCAAGCACTTCGACGAGAGCCCGGAGCGTGAGTACAACGCCATCCGCCAAGGCGCCGCGCTGCTGGATGTGACCCCGCTCTTCAAGTACGACGTCCAGGGCCCCGACGCGGCGGTCTTCCTCGACTACGTCATGGCCCGCAAGGTCTCCAAGCTCAAGCCAGGTCGCGTGACCTACGGCTGCTGGTGCGACGACGAGGGCAAGGTCCTCGACGACGGCACCTGCTGGCGCCTCGCTCCGGATCGCTTCCGGCTCACGTCAGCCTCGCCATCGTGGTTTTGGCTCGTGCGGCACGCGCGCGGCTTTCGCGTCGAGGTGCGCGATGACACCGACCGACTCGCGTCGCTCGCCCTCCAAGGTCCCACGTCGCGCGCCGTCCTCCGCGCCGTCTGCGACGCCAACCTGGACGCGCTCAAGTTCTTCGGCTTCACCGAGACGACCTTCGTAGGCGGCTTCCGTGGCGCCATCTCCCGTACGGGCTACACAGGCGACCTCGGCTACGAACTATGGGTCGAGAACGCGCACGCCCTCGCGCTCTGGGACCTCCTCGTCGCGCGCGGGAGCGACCACGGCCTGTGGCCCATCGGGCTCGACGCGCTCGACATCGCGCGCATCGAGGCCGGCTTCGTGCTCCAGGGCTGCGACTACACCTCCGCGTTCGACACGGTCCTGGCCTCGCAGAAGACCTCGCCCTACGAGATCGGCCTCGGCTGGACCGTTGACCTCGACCGCGAGCCCTTCATCGGCCAGTGCGCGCTCCAGGCGGAGGTGCGCGACGGCTCCGCGTGGGCCTTCGTGGGCCTCGTCATCGATTGGGACGCGCTGGAGGCCGCGTTCGACCGCCACCACCTGCCGCCGTCGCTGCCGACCGCCGCGTGGCGCCAGCGCATCCCGCTCTACCAAGGCAGCCGGCAAGTCGGCTACGCCAGCTCCGGCGCGTGGAGCCCGACGCTCAAGAGGAACCTCGCGCTCGCCTCGGTGCGTCCGCTGGTCGCGCCCGAGGGTACGGTCGTCGACATCGAGATCCTGGTCGACTGGGAGCGCGCCCGCATCCCCGCGGTCGTGACCAAGCTCCCGTTCTTCGATCCCCCGCGCAAGCGGACCTAGCGCACGAGCTTCTCTCCAACACGTCGCAGCCCTGCGCGCTGCTCGAGCTCCGCCAGAAACTCCGCCTTCGCCAGGGGCGAGATCATGATCGACTTGAAGTAGCCCTCGCCCGTGGAGATCCACAGCCGATCGAGCGACAGCGCCGGTGAGCTCAGCGGGTTGCGCGTGGGGTAGACCTCCCGGATCTCGGTGAGCTTGGCGCGCTGGGTAATCAGCCCGTGGCGGACCAGAAGCTCTGTATCACTGATGGCGTAGCGCATCGGCAGCACGAGCCCGCCGAAGACGGCCGCCATGAGCCCTGTCGAGAGCAGCCCGACCAGCATCCCCTTGCCCGTGACGATCGCCGCGATGAGCACCGCGCCACAGGCCAGGAACGGGATCGCGAGCAGCGGGACCATCCACCAGTCCACCTTGGTCGGATACCAGCGTAGGTCGGTGTCATTCTTTGCCACAGGTTCTCCTTACAGGCCGTCGGACGCGCCGCGCCGGCGCATCAGGCCCTCTTGGGTCGTGGTCGCGACGAGGCGACCGCTCCGATCGAACACGCTGCCTCGGACCAGGCCGCGCGCGTGGCTGGCCGTCGGGCTGGAGATGTCGTACAGCAGCCAGTCATCGACGCGAAAGGGGCGATGGAACCACATCGCGTGGTCCAGGCACGCACACAGCATCCCCGGCGTAATCCACGAGACGCCGTGCGGCATCATGGCGGTCGTGAGGAAGTTGAAGTCCGAGGCGTACGCCAGAAGGTACCGATGCAGCGCCGGAACGTCTGGCAGGGGCCCGGAGGCGCGCATCCAGATGTAGCGACGCGGCGCGACCTTGGTCGGCGCGAACGGGTCGTAGGGCGTGACCGGCCGCATCTCGAACGGCCGCTCCGCCAGGACGCGCGACCGCAGCGGCTCGGGGATGCGATCGGCGACCGTCTGGGCCAGCTCGCGCTCTGAGAGCAAGCCCTCCGGACCCGACACGTCGGGCATGGCGTCCTCGTGGTCGAAGCCGTCCTCCGTGCGCTGGAACGAGGCCCCCATGCTGAAGATGGCGTGGCCGCCCTGAATCGCGACCACACGGCGCGTGGTGAAGCTCTTGCCGTCGCGGATGCGGTCGACCTCG
>SXGT01722166.1_pt1 | contig 29914 bp, 20 predicted proteins | sample 3176221 | NCBI WGS metagenome assembly SXGT01 (sample SAMN11356862, study PRJNA531348) | freshwater metagenome | isolation source: freshwater sample F1-120 | place: China: Fuxian Lake, Yuxi | collected 2017-12-25 | reverse complement strand
TATCTTGATCCACCGGCAGGTTTCTCTCGGATTGGCAGCCCGTTGGAACGCGTGAGACGTTGGCCGAATGTGAGACCTTGCAAGGGACTCCCCGGTGCCCACCCGAGTCCTGGAGACCCCGCCGGAGGCACCCTCTGCCCCGCTCACCCGGAAGCGTCGACACGGGGGCGCAGACTGAGATGCCGCGGCGGTGGCATCACGGTAGAGCGTGAGGCAACGCCGTTTGAATAACGTGCGATTCTACAATCGATCCCAGGACGGTATTTCGCTACCTGGCCAAGACAAAGGACGATTCCACGTGAGCCGAATGGGAAAGGTACTCTGGCACATGATGATACCGTTGGACGGTGCCAACACCATGGGCCGAGTCCCGATCAGGGTCCTGTCCAGGATGCAGCTCCGAGTCCCGATCGGGACCTTGGCCCTGTCCAGGACGCAGCTTTGTAGGCCCGTCAGGGCTTGAGCCCTCCGCCGCATACAGAGCTGCATGCCGAGGGAGGCTCGAACCCCAAAAAAACAGGCAGATCTGTAAACGCCTGGACACGACCTGTGTAGCGGCGTTTACAGATCTGTATGCGCCTGATGGCTCGAGCCCCCATGAGCATACACCAATGTATGGTCACACGGGCTAACCCATGGAAAAGACAGCTGTCCGCTGCACTGGCCTGCGCTCCCAAAGCCTCGCGGACCGGGCCAAGCGCGGCGCGGAGGACGAACTCGGTGACGACGCGGGGGTCAAGGCCAGGCGCGCGCGGCCTTGAGCGCCGTGTGCAGGACGTCGAGAGCGTCCAGGTCGGCCGCGAGCACCTGCTGCCGGCGCGCTGGGGTGATCTCCACGCCGTAGGCTTCCGCCAGATCGAGTACCGCATCGCGGGCCCGCGCCTCGGCGCGCTGGACCTGCGCCTCGGCGCGCTGGACCTGCGCCTCGGCCTCCTGAGCCCTCGCCTCGATGCCGTCCATCATCTTGGACAGGCGCTCGATGAACTCCTCGGAGTTGGGCAACTCGGCCATGCCGCTGAAGAAGCGCAGGCGACGCTCCACCAGAGCCAGGTCCATCCCGAGCACCTCCGAGGTCAGCCGCCCTAGCCGCGGGCGCAGCTCCCGATAAGCAGGCCTCGGGAATCCCTCCTTTGATGGCCGCGTCAAGCTGTATCCGTGGAGCCTGAAGCGCAGCCGGTCGTAGACGAAGTACTCGCGGATGCCCAGGCGCGCGTAGTCCTCCACGTTCTTGACCAGATCCTTGTCCCGATTGCCCTGGTGCAGCACCTCGAGGACGAGGTCAGGTCCCTTTCCCTCGTCCGCCACCACCCACGCCATGCGCTCGTCCTCGTCCGGATCGGGCTGGGCCACGTCCAGCACCGCCAGCACGTCCGGGCAAAAAACAGGCTCGTTGGGGTAGACCACGGCCAGCTCGTCGGCCACGTAGATCATCCTCCCCGTGCTCCTGAAGTGCAGGGTGAGGGCGTCCAGCGCCGCGCTCTTGGCGCGGCTGTGGGGCCGCCCCTCCGGCATGGCCTCGGGGGATGCGTTCAGGGCGGCGTAGAGGTCGGTGAAGAAGCGGTCGCGCTCCGTGGCGCTCATGGCCTTCCAGCGCTCCACCGAGGGGCCGACTGGAGTGGGGGACGGCGGCGGGCCGGGATGGACGGCAGCGGTGCTCATGGGCCGTAGCTTAGCGTGCGCTCGTGGCTGGGACATCCGCCGTGCCGATTGAGATTTCCGCGGCGAAGCGCGTCGTGCTCGAGGGACTCGACGAGGTGCCGCGCACTGAGGCGGCACGGCCCGATCTCCTGACCCAGAGCATGAACATTGAGCGGTACGTCGCGCTGACGAGCCCGACGTTGACAAGACCTCGTAGCGGCCACATATGCCCTCGCGATGGCAACGACGCTCTCCGCCTGCCAGCGCGCGCTCCTCTTCGCCATGACGACCGAGCTGCGTCGCCTCGGCGCCGCGGGGCGCGCGTCCCGCTCCACCTCATCAAGGACGCCGCGCCGGGCGAGCCTGTCGGAGACGCGGCAGAGGACGAAGCTCGCATCACCCCGGGGGACACCCCCAACGTCCTGCTCACGCTGAGCAAGCCGCTCGTGGTGCGCGGCTTCCTCGGCGTCCGCCGCCGCGCCAAGGTGGTTCGCCTCTACGTGGACGACCCCGCCGCGTTCCTCGCCCGCCTCGGAGCGCACCGGGAGCAGCGAGGCGCCGTCAGCGCGGAGGTGAGGGGGGCTCACCCGGGGCGTTCCACGTCCACCGGTCGATGAGCCTCGGCGGATCGCTCGAGAGCGGATCGTCCTTGCCGATCGACCAGGCGTCGACGGTCCCGTCGGGCGACACGCGCACGCGCACGAAGTGCTTGAAGCCGGGGTGGCCGAGCACCGCGAAGACCTGCTGCATCTCCAGGCCTCCGAGCGCGCACAGCGTGAGGAACGAGCCGAAGAGGAGCGCAGCGCCGAAGGCGTGGAGGCCCACCACCGCGGCGTCGCGTCCCAGCAGCGGCACGGCGTGGGCGTAGCTGCGCAGCAGGGTGGAGAGCACCAGCGGCAGGAGGCCGATCGCGGCGCCGAAGGGGATCGACAGGGCGAGCACCCGCCAAGGGTGCGCCCGCTGGTGACCGGCGATGGTGTAGAAGGCGAAGACGATGGCGACGCTCACGGCGACGGACACCCACGCGAGCCGCTGCCCGTGGTGCCAGCCGACGGCGAGCTCGAGGGTGGCCACGAGCGCCGCCGCCAGGTGCACGAGGTAGCCGGCGCGCCCGAGCATCAGCATGAGCGGCACCTGGAGCGCGAGCTTCCGCGTCGTCTTCCCGTCCGGGTAGGCGGCCGCGGCGGGCCTTGGATCGGGCACGATCCTCGTGCCGTGCAGGAACGCGCCTCCTCCTCCGGCGATGACGTGGAGCGATCCATTGACCACTCGCCGCTCGTATTGATGCATGTCCCCGCACTGATAAAGGACGCGATCTTGCTCGAGCGACAGCTTGCACGCCCGCAGGATCCGCTCCCCGTAGTCCCAGCGCTCACCGAACGCGATCGCAGGATCGGGGGCGGCCAGCCAGATGGCCGGGCGCTCGCCCAGGGACCGACGGCGGAGATCGAAGTAAACCCGCTGGCGGTAGTCGACGCGACCGAGCTGCCGATCGACGCCCCACAGATCGAGCCCCTTCGCCAGCGGCAGCGCCCAGTAGCTCGACTCCTGCACCGGCTCGTAGCCGTTGAGCGCCAGGCGGCGGCGGTGGCTCACGCTCGTCCCTCGCCAGAAAGCGCCGATCGCCCTCGCCGCGCCGGCGATGGTCTGGAGCGCTCCCCCCACCTCGTCGAGGTGCAGGTGGCGCGCGAGCAGGCCGACGTTGCGGGGTTGCGGCGGCGCGCGCGGCGACTCGGGAGGGGGCGGCTCGTCCGAGAGCGGGTGAGGGGGCCGGCGGAAGAACCGACCAAAGCCGTCGAGCCCGTCGTACCAGTCGTGGTTGCCGGGGATGCCGAGCAGCACGCGCGGCCGCGCGCGCGGGTCGTGGATCTCGCGCAGGACCTCGTTCCACGGCTGCACCAGCCGGCGGTGGATCTCCTCCGCCGTCGCGACCGGATACGCCGTGTCGCCGCCGAAGAGGAGCAGGTCGCCGCGAGGGAGGGCGAGCTCTCCGCCGGCCTCGTCGACGACGTAGTCGGCGAAGAGCATACGCCCGACCGCCTGGCTCACGTCGCGGTCGTCGCCCGTGTCCGCGATCCAGTCGATCCACAGCGGCCGCTCGATCGACTCGAGGAGCGTCCCCCTGTCGTCGACCCCGAGGACGCGCGTCATGTCGGCGAGCATCTCCTCCGCGGCCAGGGGGCGCATCCAGTCGCGCGTGTCGACCGACTCGCTCGCGATCGCCGTCGACACGAAGTTGCGGAAGTGTCCCCAGAGCGACGTCGCGCCATACCAGCGGATGGCGTAAGGCGGGTGGGCCCCCTCGCGGAACACCCGCGGAGCGGCTCTGTCTCCGCGCGGCTCCAGGCGTGTGGGCGGGGTCATCGAGGCGAGCATAGACCGGCGAGCGTTCAGCGCGAAGGGAGCGAGCTCTCCGCGGTCCGCACCAGCAGGGCGCGCATCGACGGATCGTTGACCGCGCTCGTCGCGCTCCCCACCTTGAGCGGGAGGCGCACGAGCGACCAGTCGACCGTGAAGGTCAGGCGCTGCCCGCTCGCCAAGGTCGTGTATCGCCCCTGCTGCTCGAGCTCGACGTAGGTGTGCCCGCCGTTGGCGAAGATCTCGATCTCCCCCTCGCCGGGGGCGCGAGCCGTGCTCGGTACGTCGACCCAGCTCTTCACGAGCAGGAGATCGCCCCGAGCGAAGGCGAGGTATCCCTTCTCGCCGCCGTCGGCGAAGAGCTTTCGATCGGATGGAATGTCGCGCACGTCATAGGGGAAGAACGTGTGGCCATTTTCGGTGCGGACCGGCATCGCCGTCCAGCTCGGGTTGGGGTAGCGGAGGGCGCCCGCGCTCGGGTCGGGGAAGAAGACGAGACCCTCCGGGGGCACCCTGGACACCTCCCAGGGAGCGACGTCGATCGCCTCCCTCCCCGCGTTCTCGAGCGTGTACTCGATCCGCAGGCTCCGGTTCGGGGGACGCGCGGAAAGCGCCTTCTCCACGACGAGCGAGCGGCCCTGGAGCATGAACGGGCGCGACGTCAGGATCAGACGCCCGGGCTGGATGGAGGTCGTGTACTCGCCGCTGTCGAGCTCCATGATGGGAGGCCATCCCCACGCCGCCTGCGGGCTCGTCCAGAACGTGGATCCGAACGTCGAGGGGACCGCGCTCTCCGCGACGAGGGCGTTGTCGCCGTCGAGCGACATCTCGATCAGGCGGCCGCCTCGCGCGGCGTCGACCACGGCCCGGAGCGCGCCCCAGGAGAGAGCGCAGACCCTGGCCGGGTTGCAGGTGAGGGCCGCCGGGGGAGCCGTCTCCGATCCATCGGCCCTGTCCGTGGGGGCGTCGACCGACGCGTCGACCGACGCGTCGAGGCCCGCTGCGTCGACCGACGCGTCGAGGCCCGCTGCGTCGGGGGCCCTTGCGCCCGCGTCTCCCGTCGCTTCCTGGGAAGGCGATGGACTGCAGGACAGGGGCACGAGCAAGCCAGCGAGCGCGCGGCGCAGGAGACGCATCACGGGGCTGGTGCTCGAGCTCATGATCTCCGGGCTCAGAGGCCGGGGTAATGGAAGTGAACACACGGCTCGCAGAGCCCGTGGCTCAGGTTCGCTGGCGGGCTCGCGACGAACGAGGGGACCCAGTCCCAGCGGCCTCGGCCGTTGGGGAACCGTGTGCGGCGACAGTGGCTGCACATGCAGATGACCCCACACTCGCTGTAGAGCGACCTGTCGCCGTGGTGCACCTCGTCCTTGTGCTTCGCCTCGACCAGCTTCGAGTGGACGACGACGAACGCGTCCTTCACCGGATATACGAGCATCCGGAACCGCCGGAACGCCTCCGCGCTGCTGCAGTCGTAGTCGTGCGCCCAGGGCGTGTTCGTCGCGAGAGCGCGCTCGAACCCGGACGCGTAGAGCTCGCGGAGCGGCTCAGGGATCACGTCGTCGATGAGGAAGCCGGGCTGGCAGCGCCGCAGGACCTCCTCGCCGCCGTTGTCCTGCGCGAACCGGACCCACCCCTCGTTGGTGCGGACGAGGCGCCGCTCGCGGGTGAGCAGGCAGGCCGTATTCTCGCTTCGCGCGAGGGCCGTGAAGATCTCCGGCAGGTCCTCCCCGTGCGGCAGGGCGCCATCCCCTGGGGCGCTCCGAGACGCACTGCGCTGATTCACGACGATGCGCCGAGTTGACAGAGGGCGTTCTCGAAGGGTGAGCGACGGTACACAGCTTGATTCTACACCGTCCGAAGCCTACGTGCCTACAGGTTGAGGTGCAGGGGCGTCGCACGAACGAGCAGCGATCGTTGCTCCCGAGATATCGACGGGTCGAAGACGTTGATGGGTGGCGTCCCCAAGGGGCTTCGAACCCCTGTTAGCGACGTGAAAAGCCGCGGTCCTGGGCCAACTAGACGATGGGGACGTGAGTGCCCCGCTCTCCCCTGGGACCCAGGAGAGCCGGGCTGGGCGCGCTCCGCTCGAGGGCGGGAGGCGCCCGGAGATCAGGCCTTGGTGGCCGCGCCCGTGAGCGCGTTCACCTGGGCCGAGAGCCGAGAGATGGTGCGAGAGGCCGCCTTGACGTGGAGCGCGCCCTTGGTGGCGGCCTTGTCCAGCTGGACGACGGCCAGCTTGAGGGCGGCCGAGGCCTGGTCCCTGTCCTTCGCTTCGAGGGCCGTGCGGACGCGCTTCACGAACGTGCGGACGGAGCTACTGATGGAGCGGTTGCGCGCGGTGCGCGTGATGCGCTGGCGGTTTCGCTTCTCGGCGGACGGATGGTTGGCCACGATGATCCTCTGCTGAACTTTCGACCCACGCCCTCCACGGGCTGGGGCGGCGCACTCTATGGAGATCTCCTCGGATGTCAAGCCGCCTCCTCCCAGGCGCCAGCTCTGGACGCCTTCGCTCTCGCGTCCTGGTAAGGTGCCCACTTTTTTCCTTGTGGCCTCGGTTGACGTAGAAAGCCTTGCGTGAGGTCACGAAGCAGACGATGAGCAAGAGCGCGCTGGCATGGGTCGCGGCGGTCTACGCTGCTCTCTCGGGGTGCAAGACGCCAGGCTCGGGGAGCCCGGAGGCTGGAGCCCCTGGCGAGGTGCCCTCCGCGTCGGAGGGGCCCAGCGAGCCTGCGGCGCTCCCCAAGAGCGAGGGGGGCAAGCTCGCCAGCCGCTCCATGGAGACCTGGGTCTACGAGGCGGCCAGCCTGGCCTCGAAGAAGCTGGGGTACCTCAGGGCAGGAGCCATCGTCGACACCCGGGGAGGGGTCGCGGGCAACGAGGGTTGCCCCGGGGGCTGGGTCCCCATCGCGCCCAGGGGCTTCGTGTGCGTGGGAAACTTCGCCACGGGGAAGCTCGACGACGCGATCGTCAAGGCCTCGTTCCGCAGGCCGGAGCTCGGCGCAGGGCTCCCTTATGGCTATGCCGTGGTCCGGAACTCGGGCGCTCCCTTCTATACGCACCTGCCCTCGGAGGCCGAGGCCAGGGCCCACGAGGCCGACTGGGACAAGCACTTTCGTACCCTGGTGGAGGCCGAGAGCGCCGAGGCCAGGGAAGGGGGGTATCCCCAGCTCTCTTCCCTGCCAGGGGGGCCGCTCCCCCTGGAGCCCGCGGCCGGGGTGCTCGCCTCCTGGGCCACGGATGGCAAGGACGATCCCCTCCCGGATTTCCTGAAGGACGGCAAGACGATCCCCAACCTCTCCGGCCTGGCCGGGGTGAGGCGGTCCGACGCGGACGGGGGCGTCATTTGCGAGAGCGGCGAGAGGTCCTGCGTGCCCCTGGAGGCCCAGAGGCCCCCTCGCAAGCTGGGGATCTCGTTCATCGCCACGGTGGAGGCCAGCAAGCGGCGCTTCCTGGTGACGCCCGATCTGCTGCTCATGCCCGCGGATCGGGTGAGGCTGGTGCGCGGCACCTCGTTTCACGGGGTCTCGCTGGGAGGGGGCGAGGGCTCGCTCTCCCTGCCCATCGTGTTCGTCACCAGGCCCGACGCCAAGCGCTACAAGCTGGACGGCAAGCACGCCAGGGCGGCGGGCGAGCTGCCCTGGAGGGCCGCCCTGGAGATCACCGGCAAGCTCCGGGTGCTGGGGGGCGCGCACTACCAGGTCCTGAAGGACGGAGATCTGGTCGCGGCCAAGGACTCGGTCAGGCTCGATCCGATACACAAGCTCCCCAAGTGGGGAAAGGAGGGCGAGCGCTGGCTGGAGGTGAACCTGGCCAAGCAGACCCTGCTGGCGGTCGAGGGGGACAGGCCCGTCTATGCCACCCTGGTCTCGACGGGCGCGGGGGGCATGTCCGACGACACCGAGAAGAACCCCTACGTGACCCCCAAGGGCATCTACAGGGTGCACACCAAGCACGTCGCCGCCACCATGGACAGCAAGGTGCCGGAGGCCGAGTTCGAGCTACGCGACGTGCCTTATATCCAGTATTTCAAGGACGGTTATGCCCTCCACGCCGCCTACTGGCACGATCAGTTCGGCACCCCTCGCTCGCACGGCTGCATCAACCTGGCACCCCTGGACGCCGCCCGCATCTTCGCGTTCACCAGGCCGGAGGTTCCCCCGGGCTGGCACGCCGCGATACTGCCCCTCAAGGGCTCGGTCGTATGGATCCACAACTGAGCGTTCCCTTCATGGAAGCGGGCCCCTGAACCACAGAACCGTCCCGTTGCTTATGTGAAACCGTCGAGGCAGCTCGTGGAGAGGCGAGGGGACTCTCTTCCTGACCCTCGCGCAAAGCTCATGAGGGCGTCTTCGGGGACCTGGGGTGGCCCTGGCATACCGAGAGATGGTATTTTACAGGGAGTGGGAGAGGGGAGGGAGCGAGGGCTCGGCTGGCGTGGGCGCCCTGCAACCCTCCACCCTATCTCTCCACCCTATCTCCTCCCTGTAGGTGCAGGGCGATCCGAGCCAGGGAACACTCTTATCTGGGGGGTTGGGCCACGTCCACGTAGCTGACGACGCGGAGGCCGGGCACCAGGCCCTCCAGATCGTCGAGCTCGAAGACCACCTCCAGGATCTTGGTGTCGATGCGCTCGGCGGGGTCGTCGGTGCGGATGTTCTTGCGCCCCATCCTCCGGCCCACCTGGACCACCTTGCCGGTGAGCCTTCGCCCGGGGTACGCGTTCAGCGTGGCGAAGGCCCTGGCGCCGAGGACCACCTTGCCCACGTCCCGCTCGTCGACGTCCATGCGGACCCGGAGCTTGCGGGTGTCGCCCATGACCGCGATGGGATCGGCCCCCAGCTGGTTGTAGTACTCGCCGGCCCTGAGCTTGACCTGGAGGATCTGGCCGGCGATGGGGGCCCGGATCGTCAGCCGCTCCAGGGTGGATCTCGCCTGGTCCCTCCTGGCGATCGCGGCCTGGACGTTGGCCTGGGCCACCATCACGTCCTCGGAGCGGGCGCCGGTGAGGGCGGCCTTGCGGCGCGCCTCCGCGGCCTCGAGCGCCCCCCGATCCACCTCGGACTGGCGGCGGGCGCGATCCAGCTCGTCGGCCGTCGCGGCGCCCCCCCTGGCGGCCGTCTCCAGCCGCTCCATGGCCCCCTTGGAGAGCTCGGCGCGCGCCTTGGCGCTCTCGGTGTCGGCCACGATCGCGTCCCGATCCTCCTTGCGAAGGCCCCTGGCCGTGCGCATCAGCTCGGCTCGCTTCACCGAGAGATCCGCCTCGGCCGCCTCCAGGGCCGCCTTCTCGGCGTCGTTCTCGAGCTCGGCGATCGGGGCGCCCGCCGCCACCACGTCCCCCTCCTGGACGGCGATCCGCTTGATGCGCCCGGGCACGTGGCTGGAGACCTTGGTCTCGCGGTCGGCGGGCTCGATGATCCCGTTGCCGGCGATGAAGGTGCCCTCGGGCAGGACGGCCCGCTCGTCGACCCCGGCCTTGGGCTTCACCTCGCGGCCGGACCTCTGAACGTCCTTGGCGGTGGGGACGGTCTGGGGCCCGGCGACGACCGAGCGCGCCACCACCACGAACGCGAGGAGGAGCACGGCTCCGAAGAAGATCATGCCGAGGGGCAGCTTGCGTTTCATAAGCCCTCCACGATGAGGCCGTCCTCGATATGGACGATACGATCGGCCAGGTGAAAGATGCGGTTGTCGTGGGTGACGACGACCACGGTGTGACCGTGGACCTTGGCCAGGGTGCGCAGCGTCTCGGTCACGGCCAGGCCGTTGTGGGCGTCGAGGGCGGCGGTGGGCTCGTCGGCCAGGATGATGGGCGGCGAGCCCGCCAGGGCCCGGGCGATGGCCACCCGCTGACGCTGGCCTCCCGACAGATCCGCAGGCTTGCTGCCGAACTTGTCGCCCAGCCCCACCTGCTTGAGCAGGAGCTCGGCCTCGGCCCTGGCCCTGGCGAAGGAGTAGCCTCGCAGCTGCAGGAGGAGGGCCAGGTTCTCGGTGGCCGTCAGGGAGGCCAGCAGGTTGTGGGACCGGAACACGAAGCCGATGTACGAGAGGCGCAGGCGAGGGAGATCCGAGTCCTTGGCCCCGGAGATGTCCTCGTCGAAGAGCTTCACCTTGCCGCTCGACGCGGTGAGGACACACCCGAGGATGGAGAGCAAGGTGGTCTTCCCGCTGCCCGAGGGTCCGGAGAGCATGACGAACTCCCCGGGGCGCACCAGGAAATCCACGCCCCGGAGCGCCTGGAAGGCCGTCGCCCCCGAGCCGTAGGTCTTGGTCACGGCGCGGACGTCGATCGCCAGGCCGGGGGCCGCGCTGGCCAGGGCGCTCACCGGAACACCATGGCGGGCTCGACCTTGCGTAGTCGGAGGAGGGCCAGGGAGGAGGCCATGATGCACATGAGCACCATGACCGCCACGGTGCCGAAGGTGAGCTGCGGCGGCAGGTTGAGCGCCAGCTTGGCCGAGCGTATCCCCAGCGCCATCCGGGACACGACGAGGAGCCCCAGGAGCGAGCCTATCGATCCGTAGAGTACCGACTGCACGAAGAGCAATATGGCAAGATCCCAGTTGGTGGCCCCTATGGCCTTGAGGGTGCCGAACTCGCGCACGTTGTCGACGACCGCCGAGAACATCGAGAGGGACACGATGACGAAGCCCACGATCAGCCCGAAGATGGTGCTTGTCCCGAAGGTGATCCCTATGGCCGTCTTGGTGAGGATATTGCGGACGATGCTCGCCTCGTAGTCCGCCCGGGTGAGCACCTGGGAGTCGCCGATACGGGCCTTGATATCGGCCTTCACCCTCCGGGGGTCGGCGCCGGGCAAGAGGCGGACGAGGCCGAAGTTGGCCTGGTCCGAGGGCTGCTTGGTGAGCTCGCGGGCGAGCTCGTAGTCGGCGAACGCGTAGCTCGACCCGAAGGGGATGAGGCCCCAGGTGAAGCCCCCGACCGTGACCCTCCGGCCGTTGAGCTCCCTCACGCTCCCCAGGTTCAGGCCTCCAAGGGTCTCCCGCTCCGAGTCCTCGAAGAACATGGTGTCAGGGCGGGCGAGCACGTCCCTGGTCCCCGCCACGATGTTCCAGGGGCCCCCCAGGTAGCTCGGGGACCGGGTGCCGACCAGGTTCACGGGCTCGTTGCCTCCGCCAGGGAGGGCCAGGATGGCGGTCGCGAAGATCAGCGGCTCGGCCTCGGCCACCCCCGGCGTGGTGCGCGCGGCCAGGATATCCGAGTAGGGAATGACCTTCCCGCCCTGGACGGTCTCGGCGCCCGGCGGGGCAATCCACAGATCGGCCTCGGTGTTCCGGACGAACATCACGTTCTTGTAGACCAGGCCCAGAAAGGTCCCAAGCTGCTGGTTCGAAAGGATGACGGCGAAGACCACGCCCAGCATGGTGCCGCTCATCTTCAGCCAGTCATGGAACATCATCCGGATCCCGGCCCTGGCCATCGTCCGGAAGCGCATGAGGAAGCTCGCTCTCCCCCGGATGGGCTTTGCCACCTTGGCGGTGGCGCTCATGGCCTCTCCTTGCCTTCGGCCAGCGAGCTCCGCCCCGCGGAGAGCCTGAGATCGGCGCGGGCGAAGAGAAGATCGCCGTCGGCCTGTATCCTCGCGACCTCGGCCGAGAACACGTCGCGCTCGGCCGTGATCACGTCCAGGAAGGTGGAGGTGCCGGCGATGTAGCGCTGCTGGGCGATGCGGCTGGCCAGCCGGCTGGCCTCCAGCCCGGCCCTGGCCGACTGCGCCTTGTCGGTGAGCGACCTCACGAGCTGCCAGGCCGCGTGGATCCTGTCTCTCGCCTGCTGCCTCGCCCTGGCCTCGCGGATCCTGGAGACCTCCGCCGCCGCGCCCTGGGCCGAGGCCGTGACGAGGGTGCTCACGTCGAAGCGCAGCGCCGCGGTCGCCGACAGGGCGTAGAGGCTCCCTCGGTCCTGGAAGCCCGTGGCGTTGGTGAGGCGCTCCTGGGCGTTGAGCGACACGGTGGGGAGCAGCCCCGCCCGGGTCGCCGAGGCGGTGCGCTCCGCGGCCCGCACCTCGTCGTGCGCGGCCCGGACGGAGGGGAGCGCGTCCAGGTTGGTCCCCTCCCAGACCGCCAGGGGGGCCTCGGGTACGAGCTCGGCCACCAGATCCGGCGCGCCGGGCGAGGGCGTCCGGCCCGACTCGCTCTCGAGCGAGCGCCTGGCGATGGCCATCTGGTAGACTGTGTCGGCCACGAGCTGCCTGCCTCGCTCCACCTCGGCCGAGGCGCGCTTGGTGTCGAGCTCCTGAGCGAAGCCCGCGCCCATCCTCGCCTGGACGAAGGCCAGGTTCTTCTGCGCGGCCTCCAGGGTCTGCGTCGCCGCGGCCTTGAGCGCCTCGGTCGCGATCACCTGGTAGTAGGCACGCGCTACGCTGCGCTCGGCGTCCAGCTCGCTCGCCCTGGCGCGAGCTCCGGCCGCGTCCTCGCCTCGCCTGGCCGCCCCGATCCTCTCCCATTGCCCGATGTCGATCACGGCCCAGCTGGCTGTGAAATAGACGTCGGTCTGGTCTTGGGGGACGATGACGGCCGGGGGCGCGCCTCCTCGCGCCACGATGGCCTCGTACTGGTTGCGGGTGTACGTGGCCTGGGCACCCACCACCGGCAGGAGCTTGGTCCAGGCCGCGTCGGTCTCGGTGGAGCGCTGGGCAAGGAGGGCCCTGGACTCGCGGGCGTCCAGGTTGTGGTGCCGCGACGAGGCCACGAAGATCTCGAGGGGCTCGAGGGCCAAGGCAGGGGAGGGGAGGCTGGCTTCCAGGACGAAGAGGCCCGCGGCCAGCGCGGCTCGAAGGGGGGAGTGTTCGTTCGGTGACTTCATCATCGTGTTGGGCGTCCTATCCAGGCTCCGGCGCACGCCAGACCCCAGGCGATGGGGGAGAAGGCTAGCGCGAAGAGGAGGGAGACTGGGGCGGTCAGGCCGAGCACGGCCAGCACGATCAGGATCGCGGTGGCGCTCGCCAGGGCCGGCTCGAGGAGGGTGGGGAGGGTCGAGGCCCTGGCGATCAGGTATCCGCTCAGGGGGAAGGCCGAGAGGAGGCCCGCCCCCAGGAGGGCGACCGGCCCCGTGGTGGCGACGTCGTGCTCGTCGACGATGGAGAAGTCGACCTTGGCCCAGTGGCCGAAGGCGATGGAGAGCCCAAGGCCGAGGATCATCGCCCCGATGGTGACGAGCGCCCCGAGGGCGATCCAGCGCACCATGATGGGGTGCCCCTCCCTGCGCAGGGCGTCGCGCACACGCCCCAGGCTGGGTGGTCCCGAGATGGGATCGACCGAGAGCGGCTCGAGCCGGTTGCCGTCGGAGGTGGGCTGGACATCGCCGCGGGCGCGCAGATCGCGGGCCGCGAAGAAGGCGAGGAGGCCCATGGCCAGGAGCAGGGGCACGGTGCCCAGGAGGGCGGAGGCGCTCCGTCCATACACGAGGTGCCGGTAGAGTCCGTGCATGATCGTGGCGAGGAGCCACGACGCGGGGACGATCGGGCCGGGCTGCTTCTGGCGCTTGGCCCGGCCCAGGGCGTAGCCCCAGGCCGTCGCGAAGAAGATGTGGGCGGGGAGCGCGAAGGCGGCGCGCGCCAGCCAGATGGCGCCGTGAGGGTGCGCGTGGAGCATGCGCGCGTTCTCGGTGGCGGCAAATCCCAGGGCCGCCGCCGCGGCGTAGACGACGCCGTCGTAGGGCTCGTCGAAGTACTTCGATCGGAACGCGGGCCACATGGCGGCGGTCTTGGCCGCCTCCTGGATCGGCGCGACGAAGGCGAAGATGTAGACCAGGGCGCCCGCGTTGCCCGAGACGTGAGAGCGCACGTCGAGCCCGGTCCAGCGGGTGGCCAGGTGCTCCAGATAGAAGGCACCGCCGGCGAAGGTCCCTCCCAGGAAAAAAGTGGTGAGCACCAGCGGGACGGGCTCCCGGCGGGTGTCGGAGAGGTACACCACGCCCAGGAGGAGCAGCGCGGGTACAGTCGCCGGGAGCAGCCACCACAGGAGCTGGGTCACGAGCGCAGCTTAGCCGTCTTGGCGGCGGGTTACGATGAGGCGCCTGCTGCCTTGCGCCGGGGGAAGGTTGGCTCGAGGATGGGGACATGAGGAAGCTCTCCCTCCTGCTCGCCTGGGGCTGGCTCTCTTGCTCACCTCCGCCGGGTCCGGCTCCCCCTCGTCCTGGCTTGGCGGCGTCGGAGGCTGGCGCGGCGCTCGGGGCCGCGCCGCGCTTCCTGGCGATCCCGATCGACGAGTACCTGGACGCCGTGTCGACCACGCGCGCGCGCGTCTCGGCGCTCGCGGTCGACGGTGACGCCTCCCACGCTTACCTGGGGGTCCAGATCAACGGGGTGGCGAGGGCCAGGGTGCTGGCGGCGATCACGAGGGAGGGCGCCGCGTTCTCGCGCGTACCGCGCTACTTCCCGCTCGCGGACCGGGATCTCGACCCCAACGCGCTCGTGCGCGCGAGCGAGATCGTCGTGAGCGGGCGCAGGCTCTACGTCCTCTGGAGCGACATGCACGAGGCGAGCCTCTCCACGTACGACCTCGATCCTGGGGGCGAGCCCCTCCCGGGGAGCCTGAAGGTCTTCTCGCTCGGCGGCTTCGGGTTGGGGGTGTCCGGGCGGCTCGCCTTCCATCCGGATCCTTCCTTGAGGCTGGCCTACGTGACCACCGAGTACGCCCCTGAGCTCGGGGTGCTCGCCCTCGACGAGCGGGGGTTACCCGTCCCTTCCCGGCCGGGAGCGCCCAATCCCAGGCTGGTCGATCTCGAGCATTTTGCCCTGGGATCGATGGCGCTGAGCCATGACGGTGGGCGGCTGCTCGTCGGAGCCCGGCCTGACGTCGTCCTCGACGTGGCGCTCCACCCGGCCAACCACCCGGATCCCTCCCTCCGCGGGATGCCGCGAGAGTGGAAGCCCAGGGTCGCTCACCCGCCTGCGGGGGCACCGTGCCCGGAGAACGCGCCGCCCGAGGGCAAGCAAGCCCCGAGCTGCACGGACACCAGCTACGCCTTCGTGTCCACCGGGGCGAGCCTGTACCGGCGCTACGGGTTCCCTCTGGCGCTGCGCGGGCGGCTCCCGCTCGAGAGGCTCGACCTCCCTGGCGCCGTCCGTGGGCCGGAGGGCCTGGGAGCCTCGAGCTATGCGCTGGCCTTCGATGGGGGCGCGAGGGAGGGAGCTCCCAGGGGGATTCTCTGGTCGGCGGACGCTCGTCGGGTCCGCTCCGTCGATGGCCGCTCGCTCCTGGCAGGAGCCGAGGTGCTCGCCAGGGATCCTGACACGGGGAGGCCGCTGGCTCTCCCCGGCGCTCCCCCGATCGCGGTTGGCTTTGGCCAGCTGGTCTCCTACCTCGCCGTGGCGCCGAGGACGGGCACCGTGGTGGGCGTCATCGAGCGCGCCGACGAGCCGAACGAGGAGGCGACCCACGGCGAGATCGCCCGGGGCTACGCGGTGCGGCTCACCGTGACAAAGACCTCCACGCCCACGGATCCAGCGCGCTTCCCTGCGCTCCCGGCCAAGGTGCACCTCATCGAGATGGCCGCCGCCACGGTCGGCCGGGACCCCGAGATGGGGTCGGCGGCCATCGAGGCCGTGGGCAAGCCTTCGGACTGGATCTCGCTCGACCCCGCCCTGGGAGGGAAGGGCGCCCGCTCCCACCATCCCCTCCAGCTCTTTCACGGCAGCGGCCCTGATCTGAGCGCGGACAACACGGAGCTCGCTCCCACACTCGAGGCCTCCCCGTACTGGTCGCTGAAGATCGACTTCGGGCACAAGGAGGCGGACGGGACCTACCGCGTTCTTCGGAGCGCCGAGGACGGGCCGATCTACGGGCGCTCGACCACCTTCTTCGTGCCCGGGTACGACGTCTCCGTGTTCGATCCTGCCAGGTTCGAGACCCTGACCGAGGCCTCGAGGCGCTGGCGAGGCTGGGCGCTCGCAGGGAAGGCCACGAGGCGCCATCGCCAGAACGGCGTCATCTGCCACGGGATCCTCGCCCACGGCAGCGTGGAGTTCGCCCGGAACCTGGCGGAGACCCTGGGGAACCTCGGGTGTAACGAGCTCGCGACCGACTACCCCCAGCACCTCCCCAGGAGCTGGATCTTCGAGCAGTTCACGAGAGCGGGGCTCGAGCGGGCGAACGTGAAGTACATAGGAGGGCTGCTCGACTCGAGCAGGGACTTCCTGAGCGACGCCCTCTCCTCGGACTTCGGGCAGGACTCTTCGTGGGCCGCCAAGCAGTTCGCGGACGAGGAGCCCGGCTCCCTCCGCCAGCGACAGGGCGCTCCGGTCTCGGCGATGAGGACGCTGGTGCTGGACGACGAGCCCGCCTGGGAGCTCAAGACGAAGGGGCCTCTCCTGGAGGCCTGCGTCAAGAGCGCTCGATCCCGGACCGCCTTTCGATCGTGGATCGCCAGGCAGGCCGCGGGCGCCCGCCCGGCCGATCTGGGCTGGTCCCCGAGGGCCGACGAGGCCATTCCCGAGCCGGCCAAGGGGGCGCACTCCACCCCCCAGAGCCGGCGCCGCTTCTACTGGACCGTGCGCTACTTCCAGACCGCCGCCGCGACCCGGATGCTGGACGTGAGCGACAGCATCGAGCGGGCCGTCCTTGCCCGGCCTGCTTGCGCCGACCCTTCGCGCTGCGACTACCTGGTGGGGGTCAACTGGAGCAACAGCTCGGATCACCGGACCACCACGTGGTTCGACGTGGGGACCGAGCGCGGCTACTACGACTGGTTCGAGACGATGAGGGTGCAGGCGGCGAGGCCAGGCCGTGAGCGAGGGACCTCGGCCCCCAGGAGCTTCGCTCCGTGGTTCGACAGCAAGTACACGGATTCACTCTCATTTCTTGCGGCTTATCGCGCCGATGTCGCCCGCTCCGCGGCGCAGCTCCCCCACCTCTTCCCCGGGGCCGCCCCCTCGTCCAGGACCCGCTTGGGCGTGCACATCACGGTGGGCATGGGCGTGCCGATGCGCGACGGGCTCTCCTACAAGGTCCTGGCCAACGCGGCTCGGGGCGCGAGGGCCATCGAGTACTGGGCGTTTGGCCCGCAATGGATCCTGCCGGATGACGGTTGGTCCGAGGTCGAGGAGCAGTACTCGGAGGTCGCTCGCGCCAACAGCTGGCTCGGGCGGGCCGACACCTTGCTCGCGGAGGGAGAGCGGCCCAGGGCGCGGGTGGCCATCCAGGTCGAGGGCGCGAGCGGGCTCTGGTCCAACGAGCAGTCGGCCCACCTCCACGAGCCCGCGTTCCTCCACGCCGCGCTCACTCACGCGGGCTACCCGGTCGACTTCGTCGACGACGAGAGCCTGGCGCGAGGCGCCCTCCCTGGGCACTACGACGTCCTCTTCCTCACCCAGATCCAGACGAGCACGAGGGCTCAGGAGGCGGTCGCCCGGTGGGTGGAGGGCGAAGGGGGAACGCTCGTGGCCTTGCCGGGCGCGGGGACGCGGAGCGAGTTCGACGAGCGCACCTCGAGGCTGGATCGCACCCTGGGCGCCACGGCTCGCTCGGACGCCACGGTCATCCTCCCCGTGGTCGTCCCTGGCACCGCCGACTACGAGCGCCAGGGGATCCTGACGCCCGAGCCGGGGGTCCCTGCTTCATGGAAGGTCCCTCCTTGGCGGATATTGCGCCCTCGTTGCGAGAAGCCTCCGTGCACGGCGGGCCAGTTCTCGACCACCGCGGATATTTTGGCGCGCGTCGGCAAGGAGCCCGAGCTGAGCCTGAGGCGGTGGCCTGGGGGTGGCCAGGCGCTCCTCTACGGCTTCCACCCTGGGCTCCAGCACTGGCTCTCGCAGGACGCGCGCAGCGTGAGGACGCTGCCGACGGGCTTTGCTCGGGAGGCGAGGGAGTGGGCTGCGCTGGCCGTGGCCAACGCGGAGCGGGCTCGCCCTCCTGGGACGTTCCGCGTGGCACGCTCGAGCGTCCCCGGTGTCGAGGTGGCGCCGGTCGTCTCCAAGAAGGGCACCGCGCTGCTGCTCTTCAACTGGACCGGGGCGCCGCTCCCTGGCGGGGTGGTCACCCTGACCTTGACGGATCGCGGCCCCTTCGCCCTGGCCTTTCGCGACGACCGTATCCCTGTCGCCCTCAAGCCCGTCGCCGAGGGGGTGGAGCTCACGGTCCCCCTCGACACCGTGGAGATCGTCCGCCTGTGCCGCGATCGCTCCGACCCCGACTGCCGCTGAGCGGACAAGGGGTCCAAGAGTCCGGCCCACCTTCTCAACAAGCGAGCGGCCGAGGTCAACGACCCGCGGGCGAGTTACGATGCGATCCACATGTTCGACCGCAACGGGAATCCCGTCGTCGATCTCGTGCGCGATCCGAGCGGGCCAAACCCCTGGAGGAGGAAGTGACGTTCGTCGAGACCGGCTACCACACGAGCCCGGGTGTGGTCGTGCAGCTCCGGCGGCAACAACGCGCGGACCCCGGCGATTGGCGCGCGCTCACCGAGTCCGTCCTCCGGATCCTCCACCCACAGCTCCGCGCCTTCGAGGCCGAGGTCGAGGTCGACCTGGCGGCGGACTGGACCGTAGAGTCAGGAGAGCCCAGGAGGATCCGGGTGGAACCGTTTCCATCGGGGTTGGAGATCGGCGTGCCCGGCGGGGCCTCGGCCCCGGGTGCGCCCTGGAGCCGAGATGAACACGATGTAGTCCCCGGCGCCGAGCCTCGGGTGCTCGTAGCTGTATTGGAACGCCGCGTACTCGAGGGTGGCGGTGGTGACGGAGCCAGCGAACGTGGCGCGGTATCTGGCGGGGGTGGGGGAGGTTCGTTCGGCCCCGAGCCGAGCGCCTGCCCGAGGCCCTCCGTACTGGAAGAGTCGGGTGCTTCGCCGAGGGGCTCTTGGCCAGGAGGCAGCTTCGTTCTCTGGGCGCGTGGACGGCGGCAGGGGGGCGGTGCGCCTGCGACCCCGTGCGACAGGCTATGGCAAGCGTTGTGCCGGACTTGGGAGGGTCATGGGGGAACGAAAAGGGTCGGGGAGGCTACGGGGCCGAGGGCATGGACCGACAGGTCTTGACCGGAAAAGTCCCTTGATTCGTTTGCGGTCTTGGATTTTGGGCTGAATGGCTGACCCGCAGGCGTCGGGTGAGAGCGAACCGATCGGTATTGCCCTGTTGACGCCGACTTCGCGCAACGGTGCGCCCATGACGAGCCCACGAACCGTACAATACGCGGCATGCGACTTCTGGAAGTGATAGGTCCCCTCTCGCTCGCCACGGATCTCGGCAATGGCCAACCGCTCGAGACCGCGCTGCGCTGCGCCCTGCTCGGCGCCGCTCTCTCGCGCATCCATGGCTTTGCGGCCGAGGAGGTCGACGCTGCGTTCTGGGCGGGCATCCTCAGGTTCGGTGGGTGCATTGCGACCTCCTTCGAAGAGGCTTCGTTCACAGGCGATGATCTCGATCTGCGCCGTGTGCTCATGGGGGTCGACCTCGGCGACCCGGATGACACGGTGGCTCGCCTCACGCGCGACCTGTCGCGCGGCGCGCCGGATGATGAGCGTCGCCGGCAGCGAGAGGACTTCTTCGCCCGAGGATCGGCACTGGCCCCCGTCGCAATGACTGCGCACTGCGAGGTCGCCATGCGCCTGGCGACGCGTCTCGGCCTCGGCGACGGGGTGATAGCGTCGCTGGGAGCGTACCATGAGCGCTGGGACGGGAGCGGTTCGAAGGGGCTGCGCGGCGAGGCGATCCCCCCATCTGCGCGAGCGCTCGCGGTGGCGCAGACGCTGGTCGCCGCAGTCGGCGTGGGCGGTGAAGTCCGGGCCATCCTTGGACGCCGGGCGGGGGGAGCGCTCCAGCCTGGGCTCGTCAATGCCGTCCTTTCGCACCCGTCCGAGCTCCTCCCCATCCTCTCTGCCCCGAGCGTGTGGGAGCGTGCCCTGGCGGATGAGCCTCATCCCATCCGTGAACTCGGACCATCGCTTCTCGAGGCGGCGCGCGTCCTCGGTGATTTCGCGAACGTCAAATCACCCTATACGCTCGGGCACTCGCAGGGGACCGCACGGATCGCCGTACTCGCGGGGCAGCGCGCGAACCTCGACGCAGCCTCCCTCGAAAAGCTGGAGATCGCAGCGCTACTCCACGACCTCGGGCGAGTCGCCGTTCCGAACGGCATCTGGGACAGGAAGGGACCGCTCGGCGCGATGGAGCTCGAGCGCGTGCGCGACCATGCGCTGCACACGGGCCGGATCCTGTCGTTCTCGGTGGCCTTTCGAGACGTCGCCGAGATCGCAGCAGCTGATCACGAGCGCGTGGACGGCTCGGGGTATCCGCGCCGGGTGACGGGTGTGGGTGTGTCGCTCGAGGCGCGTATCCTGGCCGCGGCGGATGTCTACCACGCCCTTATCGAAGAGCGTCCTCATCGAGCCGCACATACTCCTGCGGCAGCGCGGCAAATCGTCGACGCAGAGGTCAAGGCCGGCCGTCTCGATCGCGCCGCGGCGGGCCACGTGCTCGAGGCGGCGGGGCACGTCCCGCGAGCTCGTCCAAGCTGGCCGGCCGGGCTCAGCCAGCGCGAGGTAGAGGTGCTGCGCCTCGTCACACGGGGACAGACCAACAAGGAGGTCGCTGCCGTCCTCGGCATCTCGCCGCGGACCGTCCAGCAGCACACGCTGAACATCTACGGCAAGATTGGGGTTTCCACGCGTGCGGCGGCTGCGCTCTTCGCCAGTGAGCACGACCTGCTTGGTTCGAACTGACGGTGTAGGCCATCTGGCGGATGGCGCAGCCGCACGCGATCGCCGAGCCTATTTGGCGACCAGGAGGTTGAACCATGAACAGAGACACCCAGAAGACCCTCGTGCGGCGGCTCTTGCTCGACGGCATCACGAAGGGGAGCGACGCCATCTTCGACGAGCTGCTCGCGCCGAGCTACGCCGACCACAACGTGATCCCCGGGCTGCCCAAGCCGCTGCCCAACCGCGACGTCTTCAAGCAGGTCATCGCCGCGTTCCACGCTTCGTTCCCGGGCTTCACGCTCGAGCCTGACGGCGAGATGATCGCCGAGGGCCGCCGTGTCGCTGTGCCTTTCGTGTTCCGGGGGAAGAACAAAGGCGAGTTCATGGGACGCCCAGCGACAGGCAAGGACGTCACGATGCGCGGTATCGCAATCTACGTTTTCGGTGAGGACAGCCTCATCCACGAGGCGTTCGTCCAAGAAGACATCCACGGCATGCTCAGTCAGCTTGGCTTCGTACCGGGATGACCGGTCATCGGCGAAGCCAGGGCCAAGGAGGACGACTGCTCGCTGAGCATCCCGCGCTCATCTCGATTCCTCGCGCTGTACTCTGCCCGTGCGCTCTGACGAGGCCGGCAAAGGTGGGCACCCACGCACGCGCTGCCACCCGTTGCATTGCAGCGTAAGCTGTGTCTGAGGTCGTCCCACGCCGTGTTACCCCACCTTGGTCATGCCCAGATGGCCAGGCGCAACACCCTGACGGGTGACTACAACGGGCCTCCGCGTTCTCGATGGCTTGGTCACCCGCCGCAATGCCTTCCGGCGCCGTGTTCCATTAGCCATCTCACCCCGTCATGCAGCCTCATTTGCATAGTATTTGAGCAGCCCACCCCAGCTACGACTTCGTGCCTGGCGGACACTTGGTACTTCACTTGCAACTGCTCGATATCGTTGGACCCGACTTTGAAAAAAAAGCCTCGCTCGAGGCGCTCGTCGGTCGCACCCCCTACGCCCGTGAGGGGCTCGTCCACCTCACGGGCGAGGAGCACCCCTCGGACGTGCGGAGGGGTGCGGCGATCGCGCTCGCCGAGCCTGGGACGGAGATGGGTGCGGCTCTATTGGAGCGGCGGTCCCCTTCCCGAAGCCTCTCCCCCTCCGCGATACTTCCAGGCACCCACTTCCCCCTCTCCCACGAAGCGGCGGGGGAGAGGCTCTGGGGCCGTGGGCGCCGCGAAGTCCAGTGGCGGGGTGAGGCCTCCCTTGGGCGCCGCTCCAATAGAGCCGCACCCGACGGAGATCGGCGAACGCTGGCCTCGCTGAGGCCTCGCGACGGCGGGCCTGCGGCCTTCGTGTGAGTGAGCGCCGAGCTCGAAAGACACCGCGCCGGGGCTCAGGGAAGGGCCTCTCCCTTGAAGAAGTCCCAGATGAGGTCGGGCATCATGATCGGGTGGTTGTTGCCGTGCGGGAACTGATGGTCGCAACCCTCGACGACCATCACACGAAGGCGATTGGCCGCAGAACGCGTGCTCGTCGCGTACACGAACGTGCTCGTCTTCTTCCCCGACACGGTCGCCGTCTCGTGCGTCGCTGTCCGCGTGAGGCCGAGCGCGTCCGTGTAGGGCTTGACGACCTTGTCGCTGAAGCCGGCGTTGGACTGGAGCGACGCGTCGAGGCTGATGGGCTTCTGCCCGCCGAGAAAGAAGACGAAGTTCGGGTCGGAGTCGCCAAAGCTCATGAAGAACGAGATCGGCCTCGTCGTGAGCGCAGGCGTCGAGGTGAGGCGCCCGGCGTGGCTGGCGAGCGCCGCGAACCGTGCGGATCGCGTCACGGACAGCTGCGCGGTCATCTCGCCGCCGTTCGAGAACCCCGACGCGTAGATCCGCTTGGTGTCGATCGAGTACGTGCGCGCCAGGAAGTCGAGGATGTGGTCCACGAATGCGACGTCGTCTCTCAGAGGATGATCGACCGCCGCGCGCTTGTCCGTCGCGAGGTTGGCGACTTCGGTCGGCGTGCACAGCGGGCGCTGCGCGGCGTCTCCGAGCGAGCCCGCGGCCCACTTCGTGTCGATCACCCGCTCGTTCGCGCCGATGGTTCCGTCGAGGTTCTCGTCCTCGTGGAAGCAGTAGACGAGCGCCGAGGGGAAGACCGTGATGAATGCCTCGGCCTCTCCCTTCTCCTTCCAGCCGGAGGTGTTGAGGAACTTCTGCCCGTCGCCACCGGTGCCGTGGAACATGAACACGACCGGAGCCCGCACCTCGCCGCGGACGGTCGCCGGGACGTGGACGATGAACTCGCGCTTGGAGCCCTCGACCAGGGGGGTCTCGACGTACGTGCCGGGGACGTTCGCCTTTGCCGTGCCTCCGTCCGGTGGCGCGACGCCGGCGTCGGGGGTGGGATCACGCCCCGACGCCCCACCGCTGCAGCCCAACACCACAAAGAAGGCGATGAAGAGGGGGAGACCGTGGGCCCGCATAGCCATGAAATTTCGGAGAACCGGCTCTATCTGTCAAGCTTGGCCGCGCTTCGCCCCCCCAACCACAACAGCCGCAGCAATCACAGCAGCCGCCGTGGGTAGAGCTGGACCGACAGATCTTGCCAGAAAAAGTCCCTTGATTCCCTTGCGGTCTCCGCGACAAGGTCTCGATCGCGACCAAGTTCGGCTACGACATCGAAGCAGGGGGCCACAACAGCCATCCGGATCACATCAAGAAGGAGCTCGAGGACTCCCTCAGGCGCCTCCGGACCGACCGCATCGATCTCTCCTACCAGCATCGCGTCGACAAGACGGCGCCCATCGAGAACGTGGCCGGCGCGGTCAAGGAGCGGATCCAGCAAGGAAAGGTATTGCACCTCGGCCTCTTCGAGGCGAGCGCACGAACCATCCGCCGCTCCGCGTAGCCGCCCCCCACGTCCTTCCAGGTCAGGCCACGAGCGATGACCTCCTTCTCGAGCGTCGGGGTCCTGGCCGGCACGATCAACAGCCCGGCCATGTCGGAGGCGCTCTCCACCACGCGAGGAAGCCGTCGCGAACCCCCGGGGCCCGAAGGCGCGGGAGCTCCGGGGACGGGGGCGTCTCCTCCGTCTTCTGCAGAGAAGTACAGGTGCATGTAGCCAAGGAGGCGGTCGAGGTTGCGAGGACGATAGGGGCGGCCCAGCGTCTTGAGCTCCACGATGGTGGATTGCCGCTGAGCGCCGGCCCCTTGGAGGCTGTCCTGCCGAGCTTCAAGCCCTCTCCTAAAGCAGGCGAGGGGTAAATCACAGGGAGGAGAGGAGACGGTTGCCTCCTCCCTGTGAATCGAACCAAAATTTAGCGAAGGGCAAAAACCTCGCAAGGAAAGGCTCTTAGCGGCAGCGCACGTAGCCAGAGAACGGGAATGGGGTGGCGACGACCGATTTGGTGTCCTTGGCCACGTCGTCGTGGATACGCAGGTAATAGGACGTATCGACCGACTCCCAGAAGACGACGCGGTTGTCGGGGAGGGCGCAGGGGGTGTTGAAATCCCTGTCCCTGAAGGGCTTGGGGAAGAACTCCACGGAGCTCGCGCCGGAGGTGTAGACGAAGAGGTGATCTCCGGTGTTCCCGTCGTCGTCGCCCTCGTGGACAAGGGATCTGCCGTCGGCGCGGACGTGGGGGCTCTGGTTGTAGGTGGACGTGAAGGGCGCGTACTGCGAGGACACGTCGTCGCCCAGGGTGCCGTCGGGGAGGACGCGGAATATCGAGAACTGCCGGGGCGCCACGACGTTCTCCGGATCGCCCCACTTGATGGGCTTCACCCCCGAGACCACGGCGAGCAGGCCGTCCGGCGAGACGTCGTGGACGATCCGCACGCTCTTGCCGATGGCGATCGGCGCGGCGAACGAGAGGTCCGCCCCCTTGCGGGCGGCGACGAAGGCGCCGGTGGCGCTCGAGAGGTAGATCCTGTCGCCCGCGGGGTTGGCCACGGCCCAGATGAGAGGCTGGGCAAAGATACGGGCGTCGCCGTCGAAGGGGACGAGCGTGGCCTTGTTGTCAGGGCCCACGCTGTAGAGCCCATTCTTGCCTGCCCCCAGGTACTGGGCCATGTAGCGGCCCGTCACGGGATCGCGGATGTCCCAGTGGGTTTCGGCCCTGGCCCTGGTGAGGCCTCCCGGATAGCTGGCGGCCAGGACGTCGCGTGAGGCCATGGTGGTCGGGTCCACGGCCCGGGTCACCCCGGCCGCCACATAGCGGATCTCGCCGAGCGTCGGAGGGGGTGGAGGACCAGGAGGAGGCGGAGGAGGCGGAGGCCTGACGCCCCCGTCCGGGAGCGCCGCGTCCTCCGAGGGAGGGGGAGTCGAGGCGTCGACCCCGGGGCCTCCCTCCTCGCTCACCGACGGCGGAGCTTGCGCGTCGTCGCCACAGCCGAGCATCAGGAGCGAGAGGGCCAGGCACCACGATCCGCGCATGGATGCGGGTCTAGCACGGCCATGCCCTCCTGGCATCCCGGCCGTTGCACGGGAGCGAGCGCAAGCAGATCAGGCGCTGCGGGTCTTGCGCTGCGGACTGAATCATCATTCACTCCGTGCCGCGACGCGCGCCGTGCGCGTCGCCATGTTCCGACCGAAGGAATACGTTACATGAACAAACCGATCCGACGCACGTGTGTCATCGGCGCAGGCGTGATGGGGCAAGGCATCGCCGCCCATTTCGCCAACGCTGGGCTCGAGGTCCTGCTCCTCGACATCGTCCCCCCCGATCTCAAGGAGCCGTGCGAGCGCGCCGCCCGCAACGCCTTTGCTGCGGGCGGGCTGGACAAGGCCCTGAAGGCCCGCCCCGCCGCCTTCTTCCACAAGGCCAACGCGCGCCTCGTCACCGTGGGAAACACGGAGGACGACCTCGAGAAGGTCAAGGACTGCGATCTTGTCATCGAGGCGGTCCTGGAGCGCCTCGACGTGAAGCAGGCGCTCTTCGCCAGGCTGGAGGAGCTGGTCCCGCCCCACGCCATCGTGGCCTCCAACACCTCGGGTCTGCGCATCGCCTCGATGATGGAGGGCCGCGCGGAGGCCTTCAAGAAGCGCTTCCTGGTGATGCACTTCTTCAACCCGGTCCGCTACATGAAGCTCCTCGAGATCGTGTGGGGCCCCGACACCGATCCCGGCGTCGTCGCCTTCGTCAAGCGCTTCGGCGAGGACGCGCTGGGCAAGGGGGTGGTCTTCGGCAAGGACACCCCGAACTTCGTCGGCAACCGCATCGGCGTCCACGCCATGATGTCGACCATCCACCAGATGCTGGCCGACGGCCTCGCCCCCGAGGACGTGGACAACATCACCGGTGTGCCCATGGGGCACCCCAAGAGCGCCAGCTTCGGCACCGCGGATCTGGTGGGGCTCGACACCTTCGCTCACGTGGCGGACAACTGCTGGAAGGCCCTGGAGAGCGACGAGGATCGCGCGGTCTTCGAGCTGCCCTACTTCATCCGGTCGATGGTCGAGAAGAAGCTCCTGGGCAACAAGAGCAAGGCAGGCTTTTACAGGAGGGCCGCCGACAAGAGCGTGGAGACCTTCGACCCGGTCACCCTCGCCTATCGCTCCAAGGGCGGGGACGAGGGGATCAAGAGCGCGACCAAGAGCATCTCCAAGATCGAAGATCCCAGGGCTCGCGTGAAGAAGCTGGTGACCGATCCCGGCAAGGCCGGCGCCTTCGCCTGGAGGGTGCTCGGGAAGGGGCTGGCCTACGCGGCCAGGCGCATCGGCGAGATCACGGACGACGTGGTCGCCATCGACGACGCCATGAAGTGGGGATATAACTGGGAGCTGGGCCCCTTCGAGACCTGGGATGCGCTGGGCTTCCAGGAGACGACCGAGCGCATGATCAAAGACGGGATCGCCCTGCCCGACTCGGTCCTCAAGATGAAGGAGAGCGGCGCGACCGGCTTCTACCGCGAGGACGGGGCGGTCTTCGATCTTCTGAAGGGCGAATACGTCACTCGCCCCTCGGATCCTCGCTACGCCACGCTCACCGTCCTTCGCAAGGGCGCGGCGCCCGTGCTCAAGAACGACGGCGCGGAGGCCTGGGACCTGGGCGACGGGGTGCTGGGGCTCACCTTCAAGACCAAGGCCAACAGCATCGATCCCGACGTCATCTCGATGATCGGCCGGGCCGTCGAGAGGGCCGAGTCCGATTTTCAGGCCATGGTGATCGCCAACTCCGGGGAGCACTTCTGCGTGGGCGCCAACCTGTTCCTGGTGGTCATGGCCGCCGGGGCGCAGCAGTGGGACCAGATCCGGACGATGGTGAAGGGCTACCAGGGCGCGGTGCAGCGCATGAAATACGCCAGCGTACCCGTCGTCGTCGCGCCTTATGGGATGACGCTGGGCGGGGGGCTGGAGCTCTGCTACGGCGGGGCCGCCGTCCAGGCTGCCGCGGAGACCTACTCTGGCCTGGTCGAGGTCGGGGTCGGGCTGCTCCCCGGAGGCGCCGGCAACCTGAACATGCTCTGGCGGGCCCTGGAGGGGGTGCCCGAGGGGGCGCAGGTGAGCCCCCTGGAGCTCGTGACCAACACCTTCAAGAACATCGCGCTCGCCAAGATCGCGACCAGCGCCGAGGAGGCCAAGGGCTTCGGCTATTTCCGCAGGACCGACGGGGTGTCCTTCGACAAGGCCCGCCTTGTCACCGAGGCCAAGGGCAGGGCCCTGGGCCTGGCCGGGGCGGGCTATCACCCGCCCGTCCCCAGGGCCTTCGTGCTCCCTGGAGAGAGCGGGATCGCCACCCTGCGCATGATGGTCGATACCCTGGTCGCCGGGGGCTTTGCCAGCCCCCACGACGCCAAGATCGCCGGCAAGGTGGCCGAGGTCCTCTGCGGAGGGGTGGGGGGCTCGTCGAGGGAGGTCACCGAGTCCGAGATGCTCGAGCTGGAGGCCGAGGCCTTCGTCAGCCTGTGTGGCGAGCCCAAGAGCCAGGAGCGTATGCAGTACATGCTCATGAACAACAAACCGCTGAGGAACTGAGCCCATGTTGGACATCGTCATTGCAGAAGCCGTTCGCTCTGCGGTGGGCCGCGCGCACAAGGGCTCACTCGCACAGAAGCGCCCCGACGACCTGGCCGGCGAAGTGATTCGCGGCCTGCTCGCCAGGGTCCCCCAGGTCGACGCCAAGCAGGTCGAAGATCTGATCCTCGGTTGCGCCATGCCCGAGGGAGAGCAGGGGCTCAACATCGCCCGCCTGGCAGGGCTCCTGGGAGGCCTCCCCGAGGAGTCCTCCGCCATGACCATCAACCGCTTCTGCTCGAGCGGCCTCCAGGCCATCGCGCTCGCAGCGGGATCCATCGCCACGGGCTCCGCCGACGTCGTCGTGGCCGGGGGCGTGGAGTCGATGACCATGGTCCCCATGACCGGCAACAAGCTGTCGGCCTCCATGGAGGTCATGGAGAAATTCCCGACCGCCTATACCCCCATGGGCATCACGGCCGAGAACGTGGCCAATCGATTCGGCATATCGAGGGCGGAGCAGGACGATTTCGCCCTGAAGAGCCAGAAGAAGGCCGCCGCCGCCAGGGAGGCAGGGCGCTTCGACGACGAGATCGTCACGGTGACGGGCGTCAGGTACGAGGGGAACGTGAGGAGGACCTTCGAGTTCCGCAAGGAGGAGATGATCCGCGCCGACACCACGCCCGAGAGCCTCTCGGGCCTGAAGCCGGCGTTCAGCGCCAAGGGGAGTGTCACCGCCGGCAACAGCTCTCCGCTCTCGGACGGCGCCGCGGCGGCCCTGGTGATGAGCAAGAAGAAGGCGGACGAGCTCGGCGTCAAGGGGCTCGGTTATTTCCGCGCCTTCGCGACCGTGGGCGTCGACCCGGCCATCATGGGGATAGGGCCCATCCCCGCGGTGCAGAAGCTGCTGGCCAGGACCGGACTCTCGATCTCGGACATCGATGTGATCGAGGTCAACGAGGCCTTCGCCAGCCAGTCCGTTCATGTGCAGAAGACCCTGGGCCTGCCCGAGGATCGGCTGAACGTGAACGGGGGCGCCATCGCCCTGGGTCACCCCCTGGGGTGCACCGGGGCCAAGCTCACGGCCGCGGCCCTCTACGAGCTCCGTCGTCGAGGCGGGAAATACGCGATCGTCACCCTGTGCATCGGAGGGGGCATGGGCGCGGCGGGGCTGCTCGAGCGGATCGCTTAGCCCGTTCGGGCACACCTGGCGGTCCTAGTCTTGGGCCGCCAGGTGCTCGGCGAAGCGCTCCACGAAACCCTCCTGGCTGTCCGTCTCGATCGTCCCCGGTCGGACCCGCCGGATCGCGCGCATCGCCTCGGGTGGGGTGAGCCCTAGCCGGACCAGGCAGCAGGCCGCCAGGAGCCCCGTACGCCCCAGGCCCGCCAGGCAGTGGATCACGACGTTCTGGCCGGACATGAGGCGCGAGGCCACCTCGTCCACCAGCTCCGCGAAGTCCCTCATGGACGAGGGGACCCCCATGCCCACGATAGGAAAGTGGCGGTGGACGATCCCGCTCCTGATCAGCATCGGAAAAAAACCGATGTCGTCCCGCATGAGGCCAGGGATCCAGTGGAGCTCCGCCTCCATGACCAGGGTCACGAGGAGCGCGGTCTTCGCCGCCCGGAGCGCCTCGATGTCCCGCCCGAGGTTCGACGGATCGTAGCCCGGGAGGCGGGCCATCCCCAGGCGACCGAGGGTCTGCTCCGAGGGCGGGAGATGGCCCAGAAGATCCAAGAAATCGATCCGGAACTCGTCATCCATGGGCGGCCCCTCCTGGCTGCGAGCTTACCAAGGAAGTCGAGCTGCGTCCGCGAGCGTGACGGGGCGGGCACAGGAGGCGCCGCCTCGCTCACGAGCGCGGCACTTCCGGGCGCAGGAGATGCCACCTGAGCGTGAACGTGGGGCAAGGCCGTCGAGGGGCGCCCTCTCCGTCAGGGAAGGGTCTCCGGGACGAAATATCAGTCCCTTCAGAATCGCACGCAACTTATCCGCCGAGCGGCCGACAGGCCCCGAGGAGCCACAGGCGCGGGAGGAGTCCTCTTGCCTGGTGTCTCCGGATCGGACCGCGCCTTGGCTAACCGAAAAATTTCGTCCACCCCCGTGTACCTATCCCGTTCCGGCAAGGAGGGGGCTGGAGCCACGCCTCGGCGAGGCAGGAAGCTGCATGCGCCGGGCGCGCTTGCGCTCCTGGTCATCGTCGCGGCCTGCAAAGGTGGCGCAGGCGATATCGCGACCCAACCGCCGGATCTCGATGTCCCCGAAGAGTGCGGCGCCTACGCGGACATGATGGCCAAGTGCTTCTTCTCGCCCAGGC
>SXGT01289596.1_pt1 | contig 29916 bp, 26 predicted proteins | sample 3176221 | NCBI WGS metagenome assembly SXGT01 (sample SAMN11356862, study PRJNA531348) | freshwater metagenome | isolation source: freshwater sample F1-120 | place: China: Fuxian Lake, Yuxi | collected 2017-12-25 | reverse complement strand
GGAATAGCTCAGTGGTAGAGCATCGCCTTGCCAAGGCGAGGGTCGCGAGTTCAAATCTCGTTTCCCGCTCCAACTTACAGTCTATCGTACGCGCACCTCACCGACCTCTTCTCTCGCGACTATTCAAAGCGCCCCCAGGCAACACAAACCCACAATCTCGCTCGCGCAAAATACAGGCGATTTCAAAATGCATCGACCAAGCGTACGTATCGAAATAGCGGTAAATAGCGTGATACGGCAATGATCGTAGCCACATTGGCCGGAGACTCCGCATGCCGCCCTCGCGATTTTCTCCCGAAAAAACACAGTGCTCATGACGTCATGTCACGATGAGGCACTCGCTGCGCCAGGCGACAGACCACGGCCATTTCGATGACATGGGATTTCCCCTTGATGACCCGCCAATATTGTCCTGGATCGCCCGGATAGTCTGCGTTGAACTCATGGGGGATTAGTCGTCCTGGTGGTTCAGGAATGGGCCGTGATCCGACACGCTCGAAGTCTAGGAAAGGGTCTGAGGACAGTCAATTCTCACGTGAGTTTTCACATCGGCCAGTCGGGAGAGGCCTATTGGCAAGGATTCGCGGGGTGAAACTGTTTGCAGTCGGCCCTATTCCGGAATCAGCGTGAGCATCCAGGGCAGTGGCTCTTCGACCATGTCCGGGAACCGTCTGGCGGTACTACTGGCTGGCATGCCTGGAAAGACGCCTCCCCGGCGAATCTGTACGGAACGGAAACGATAGGTGGCTTCTTGTCCTAGAAGCAGGGGAAAGACTCGCGGAATCTGCCCTCGTGACGGGGCACAGTCTGCCAGGTTTACCGTCTCGCCGATCGCGAGGCGGGAAAGCCGCTCGAAGATGTCGCCGAACACCGTCGGGAGATTATCCACCGTGAAGATCTGATTGGCTGGGCGATAGCGTTCGTCGTCGAGCAGTTGGGAGAGAATTTCCCAGAAGACTTGGGCATCGACGGCTCCGAGGATGCAGAGGCGGCCTCGCCGCGCCATCAAGTCGAGCAGGGCGAGGGGACCTCGAATCTCGAACTTCCAGGGGGGAAACAGCAGGGCCCGGTCCCCATGTTGCACCTCCAGGGCCGGCTCTCCTGAAAAGAGAGTCTGCCGGAACTGGCCTTTGGTGCGCTGGAGCTCTTGCGTGATGATGTCCTGGGACAGTCTGGTCGGTTCGTAGGCAAACGTGGGGGTCGCGGGAGCCCAGCAAGCCGCAATCGTATAGTGAGGGGCGAGCTTCCCTGCCTGGTCGAGCTCGCCCAGGTCGAACATGTCGTGGTTGCCATAGAATTGAAACGAGAGCCCGGGCCGGGACCTTAGACCGTTGAGCCTCTCCCGTTCCGGATGAAGCGGGCCGCCCAGCTTCGAACCCGGCTGCAGCCGGTCCACCGCATGGAGAATCAGCTCGCGCTGACGCTGGTGAAGGGGCGCAGCATATTGCTCGACCAACTCCGTGACAAAGGACAGGTCGCCCGTGCCTAAATCAAGCAGCGACGCCACGTCCGCATCGAGCAGCAAGTCGAAGGGATTGATGTGGGACTGGGCGAAGGTTGCAATTGCGTCACTCTGCAAGGCCGTCAACGGCCATTGGAGTGCGGGCCCTTCCACAACGCCGAGCCAGACACAGAGCGCCCTTACGGCCTTTGTCGGAGGGAGCCCAGTAAGCTCCTTGAGCCGGGGGCCGGGGAGATCCTGAATTTTGGCGGCTTCCGCATGGCCCAGTGCCAGGACAATGGCATCACGGATGCTGACAGGAAGGTCGGCGCGGCCCGCTTCTTCGATCAACCGCTTCAAGGTCGTCGGGAACCTGGTCCTCTCAACCAGTTTACGGGACGCCTCCCACTCCTTGTCTCGTTCCTGTAACAGCTGTGTGACCTGTGAGCGAAAAGCTGCAAGAACCTGTGCGTTGGGATTCATGGCTCGGGTGGTACGTGGCCTGTGATGATCGATCTATCTCTACCAGTGATGTCTTGCAGCATAGCGACCAAATCCCTGGAGCGTCAAGATTGTTAACTTGCCGTCACGGGACACCTATGTTAGTGAGAGACCATGGCTACGGCAGTCTTCGCCACGCAAGCGGCCCGCTCCTGCTCCAGACTGCTAATCCTCGGCCTGGCCTGGCTCACAGTAGCCTGTGCCAATGGAGCACCTACAAGCTCGTCCGCTCCATTCCACGCAGGGAAAATTATCGAGACTGCGACGGGACAGCCGGTCTCTCCCGACCAATGGGCGGCCCTACTATTACAACAGGACATCGTCTATCTGGGAGAGGAGCATCACCATCGATTGCACGTCGAAGCGGCGCTGACGGTCCTAAGGAAACTAAAAGAGCAGGGGCGTACACCGGTCCTGGCTCTGGAAATGTTTAGCTGGGACGGACAGGCTGCGCTGGACCGGTATCTATCCGGTTCCAATCCGAACCGCCAGGAGTTCCTGGAGGCCGTCCGGTGGCAACAGAATTGGGGCGGTGCCTATGAAGACTATGAGCCGCTGGTCCTCTTCGCAAAAGAGCAGCGCCTCCCGGTTGCGGCGCTGAATCCTCCGAAGGCCCTGATTCGAACCGTCGCGAAACAGGGATTGGCTCAGGCTCAGTCCGATCCGGTCATGGCACAGTGGGGCATGCAGGACGAACCCATCGTCGACGACTCGGCCTATGGCTTGCACATTCTTCAGCAACTCCAAGCCTGCCATGGTGGCGGCAACGAAAGCCTCTACCAGACGATGTATGAGGCCTCCATGGTCCGCGATGAAGGAATGGCCAAAACCCTGGTTACTCGCCTCAACCTCATCCGCCAGGGCGCCGATCCCATGGCTGGCCCCCTGGTCAGCTATACAGGAGGCGGCCATATTCAGTATAACCTTCCGGTTCCTAAGCGAGTGGCCCGACGCCTGCCTGCTGGCGTGCATCAGATCAGCATCTATCTGACCTCGTTCGACGTAGGGCGGATTGACGAGTTGCAAGATTTGATACGGGAACAGGTCGCGGATTACCTCTGGCTGACTCCGGCCAGTGCACAGGGGCTCCCGCGCCGATGCAAATAACATCGTGAGGAAACTAATCGCCTCACGAATAGATGAAAGAGAACTCGATGCCTGAAAAACCAGTGATTGCCCAACGTACTCCCTGCATGGTGGAAGTCGGCCCCGGCACCATCTATTGGTGTCAATGCGGCCGCTCGAAGACGCAACCCTTTTGCGATGGAGCCCACACAGGAACGGAATTTTCTCCACTGGCAGTCCATTTCGAAGAAAAGAAACGGGTCGCGCTCTGCGGCTGCAAGCGGACAGCGAAGCCTCCCTATTGCGACGGGACCCACTCGCGGATTTAGCAGGCCACTCAAAACGCTCGCCAGTGGCGTTTTCGGTGCTGCTGATCGGTGCGTCCTACATGCTGGAGAACGAGCCGAAGGGCAAGACGCCCCGGACTATAGCGGCGTCACCGGCATCTGTTACACTTTGATCGGATTGATTCTGGCCTACGGCTTCTACGATTCCTTTCTCAAGAAATCCTAGATCTTGTTCCGTTCATCGCCGAACCGGTCCCTGCCCAGCGCCACTCTCTATTGGGCAGGGACCGGTTCGCCGTATTTTCGCGCCAGCATCGGCTCCAGTATCGCAAACAGATTCTCGACGATCAGGCGATAGCCCTCTCCGGTCGGATGAATTCCGTCCGCCTGGTTCAGCACAGACGAGCCTGCCACTCCATCGAGAAAAAACGGAATCAGCGTCAGGTGATATTGCTCCGCCAGCGAGCGATAGAGTTCCTCAAACCCAGCCGTATAGTCCTTGCCATAATTAGGCGGGAGCTTCATCCCGGCTAAGAGGACCATGACGGAGGCCTGTTGGAGTTGCTGAATGATCCGTTCGAGATTGGCTTTCGTCTCTGGCAGGCTCAGGCCACGCAACCCATCGTTGCCACCAAGCTCCAGAATGACGATCGAGGGTTTGCTTTTCAGGACCCAGGCTACCCGCCGCAATCCACCGGCTGTCGTCTCGCCACTGACCCCCGCATTCACGACCCGATACGAATAGCCTGCCTCCTCCAGCTTCCGCTGTAATTGCGCTGGGTAGGATTCCTTCTGCGCCACGCCGAGGCCTGCCGTCAGACTGTTGCCAAACGCGACGATACGAGGACGTTCGGCTGCGACTGATGCCGTCGCTCGACCCGGTCGCGCCGTAACGTCGGTTCCCAGCCGTTGCCCGAATCCATCGCGAGGCGGAGGAGACGACGACGGCGCGCTGCCTCGGTCGCAGCCGTAGATGGCGACCAGGCAAAGACAGAAAACGAGTGGTGCAAGAATCCATGATCGACGCATAGGTATGCAGTATAATATAGGCTTTCGCGCCAACGATACTATGGAGCCGGACAAAGATGATCACCCTCTCTCACCTGACGATGCGCTTGGCCGGCGGTGGCCATCAGATCACGATCCTCGACGATGTCACCCTCGAGATCCCCGACAAGCAACGCGTGGCCATCGCCGGCCCCTCCGGCAGCGGCAAATCCACTTTGCTGGGTCTCATCGCGGGATTGGACCGTCCGACCGCCGGCTCCATCACGCTAGACGGAGCGGACATCTCCAGGATGCGCGAGAGTGATTTAGCCAAGTACCGCCGCGATCATATCGGCTACATCTTTCAATCCTTTCATCTCATCCCCACCCTCACCGCTCTAGAAAACGTCCTGGTTCCGCTGGAGCTGGCGGGAATGAACGGGGCACAGGATCGCGCAGCAGACCTCTTGAAATCCGTCGGTCTGGAAAAGCGGCTGCATCATTATCCGGTTCAACTGTCGGGAGGGGAGCAGCAGCGGGTCGCCGTGGCCAGATCCTTCGCCTGTCGCCCGCCGATTCTTCTGGCCGACGAACCGACCGGCAATCTGGACTCAGCCACAGGACAACAAATCATGAATCTCCTCCTCTCGCTCCATCGCGAATATGGAACCACCCTGGTCCTCGTTACGCACGATCGCGCCATCGCCGCATCGATGGAACGACTGATTACATTGCGTGATGGCCGTATCGAATCCGATAGCCTCATCGGTTCGGACCATCGACCCGCGGAGTCGCCCCGGTGAACCTCTTCATCTTTAAAATGGCCTGGCGGGAAACCAGGGGTTCCTGGCGGCATTTCCTCTATTTCTTCGCCTGCGTCGCCATCGGTGTCGGCGCCTTGGTCGGGGTCTCGCTCTTTAGCGCCAACGTGGATCGCGCGGTCACGAAAGAAGCGCGCAGTCTACTAGGCGGCGATCTCGAAATTCGCCTGACCCATTCCCTCAGTTCAGAAGGCCAGGCCGTACTACAGTTGCTGGATGCGCGGAGCATGGCCCTCACCCATGCGAGCGAGCTCATCGCCATGGCTTCGCGTCAGACTCAGGGATCTGCTACGCCCCAGGCGACCCAGATCGTCGAACTCAAAGCCGTCGAATCGACCTATCCCCTATATGGAGCCATCGCGCTCGACCCGGCGCAGCCACTTGAGACCCTGCTCCACCCTGATGAACGTAGCTGTGGCGGTCAAGTCTGTTTGGGCACAGTGGTGCAGGAGTCGCTGCTGATTCGGATGGGCCTCTCGGTCGGGGATCGGATCAAGATCGGTCAGGCAACGTTTCTCATTACAGGGATCGTTAAGACCGAACCGGATCGCATGGCCAATGCCTTCAGCTTGGGCCCACGAGTGATGATTACGCAGGAGGGGCTGCGGGAAGCGGAGCTCATCAAACCGGGCAGCAGGGTGCGAGAACGGTATCTCGTGAAGCTGCCAACTGGCATGTCGATTGAGCCGCTCCTCTCAGAGCTTCGAGGCCGGCTGGCATCCGATTCTGCGCGCCTCTCCAGCTATCGTACGGCCCAGCCCCAGTTGAAACAATTTCTCGACCAGCTCGCCCGCTACCTCGGCCTGATCGGCCTCACGGCTCTCTTCATTGGAGGGTTGGGAGTCGGCACCTCGATCCATGCCTTCCTGCGTGACAAATTGAATACGATCGCGATCCTTAAAGCGGTCGGAGCCGATTCAGCCACAGTGATTTCCGCCTATGTAGTACAAGCGATCTTCCTGGGCTCCATCGGGAGCTTGGCGGGAATCCTCTTGGGGATCGTGCTCCAGCAGGGACTGCCGCCACTCATGGCCGACCTCTTTACATCGAACCTCCTTGAACAATTGGGCGTCTCCTCGGAATTATCCCGCTCCTCGCTCTGGCCTTTGCTGAAAGGGGCGCTGCTGGGACTCCTATCCACTTTACTCTTTACCCTCTGGCCCCTCTTGAAGATTCGCGAGATGCAGCCGGGAGAGATCTTCCGACGCGAAATGGAAGAAACGACGGTCACGCAGAAGATGGTTCCGTCACGCTGGTGGGTGAGATGGGGCCTGGCCGATCGATTGAATGTCGGTACGGCTGGAGGGATGATCCTCGGACTCTCCGCCCTCTCGATCTGGCAGGCAGGCTCCTGGTCAATCGGGCTCCTGTTTCTCGGGGCTCTGTCTCTCGCCCTCGTGATCCTCTTTGTCTCCGTGCGCCTGTTCATACGGTTGCTGGCCTGGATCCCCAAGCCCAACATCCTGAGCCTACGCTTCGCTCTGGGCAATGTCGTGCGACCCGGAAGCCAGGCAACCGGAATCATGGTCGCCATCGGCATCGGCGTCATGTTGATCGTCACGATCTCACTGGTGGAACAGGCCCTGCTCCGCCATGTCCAGGAGAATCGCCCGACTGATGCTCCGACCTTCTTCTTCATCGATATTCAACCAGATCAAGCGCAGGAGTTTATGGCACTCGTGCATCGACAGACCGGCCGACCGAACCCTGAACTCACTCCATTGGTCCGATCACGGCTCCATGCAATCAATGGACTGGTCGTTGCGGCAAAAGAAAGAAGCAAGACGAACCACGCGCTCGCGGAAGGAAAAGAAGAGCAGGGGAAACAATGGTATCTCACCAGGGAATATGTGCTGACATTTCTCGGCCACCTACCGAAGGATAATCAACTGGTGAAGGGCACCTGGTGGAAGCCGGGGGAGGTCTTTTCAAAACCACAACTGTCGGTGGAGGAAGAAGCGGCCGCCCATTTAGGAATCACGATCGGCTCGTTTGTAGAGCTCGACATTCAGGGGGCCATCATCTCGGCGGAGGTGAGCAGTATTCGCAAAGTGGAATGGGGAAATTTCTCGACGAACTTCTACCTGATCCTGTCACCGGGTTCTCTTGAAGGAGCGCCCTTCACCTATGTCGCAACGGTGCAGGTCTCGCAGGAGGAAGAGGTGCCGTTGCAGCAAGCGGTCGTCGCCTCTTTCCCGAACGTCAGTGCCATCCATATCGGCGATGTGCTCGACGGATTCTCGCGGGTGCTGGACCGTCTCGCACTGGCGATCAGCGCCATGGCGCTCTTCTGCCTCCTGACCGGCGGCCTGGTCATGGCAGCGACCCTCGCTGCGACACGCTATAGGCGGCTCTACGAATCGGTCATTCTGAAAGCGCTCGGCGCGACCAGGGGCCTGCTTATCAAGGCCTTTGCGCTCGAATATCTCTTGTTGGGACTGGTGGCGGGATCGATCGGCTTGATGCTCGGAACCGTCTTATCCTGGGCGGTGCTGCGCCATGTCTTCGATCTGCCCTGGAGCCTGCACCCACTGGTCCTTGGGAAGGGCCTGCTCCTGACGATGTGGTTCACGCTCTTCGTCGGGTTTGCGAGCACCTACCGGATTCTCGGCCAACGGCCTCTGGCCATCCTGCGCCACGAATAAAGGATGCATCCAGGCAGGTTGTCTCCTTGCTCCCACAACGCGCGGCCTCAGAAGGTCCTCGTTGGATGCGCGCAGTCGAAGACAGCGCGCCTGGATGGTAAGGGGAGTGACAATGAGAAAAGATTCTCACAGGGGCAGTCCGGTTTCAGGCTCGCCCAGTGCCTCAGCTGGTTAGCGAAATCGATTTAGATGCCTGCGTAAGGCGCTGGTCTCTCGCTCTCGGACCGTGACGGCGACCCGCAATTGCTCGAGGTTTTGATCTAGCGTTTTCCCGCCCAAGTCAATTTGGCGACTCGTGAAAAAATCCCGCACGTCCCGTTCGAGTTCCGGAGTGGCGAGGTTGACGATCCCACCGCACATGCGCCGCAGCCCTTGCTTGGGAAAGAGTTGATCCATCTTCTCCCAGTTCGCCTTGACGAAATCCCAGGCCAGCTCTCTGCCAAAGACATTGCCCATGACCGCACTAACGAGGAACGGCGCATCCTGGGTACGGGTCTCTCCACTGATGGTGCGGGCCAGGGTCCGTTCGAGCAAGGATTTCTGCTGAAAGGTCGCAAGTGAAAATAGATAGCGCCGTTCTTCTTGTGGGGTGAGGGCGGCGCGAAACCCTGCGTCGAAGTCATCGTACCGGGCCTCATCTCCTCGATGGGCGAGGATCGAAACCAGTGCCGGCACGATATTAGGATCGACCGCCGTGACGTCCTTTCGATAGGCCTGATACAGCTCTGCCGCACGATCTTGGATAGCCGAATCATTGCCAAGTTTTCCCATGGCCCCGACCAGGTCTCCCCGCAGCTGTTTCGTACCTTCGCTGTCGCCGCTCTTAGGCGCCCAGCCTAGCTCTGCCACAGCCGGACCAACTCGCGCCCGCACGAAGGCTTCTAATGCCGGGCGATCCTCCGCTGCGACGATCTTGTTAAGGAATGAAAAGGAGTCCAGCAGGACGGCCCAGACATTCTTGTCCCGCTCAGCCATGAAACGGTTGGTCAGGTTAATATAGTCCGTCAGGGCCATGAGGCCTGCGAGAGTCGTGGCCCAGGCATCGCTGACAAGGTTGAACCGTTCCGTGACGGCGAGACGGTCGAGGCCTCCATCCAGCACTCGATGAAGTAAATCCGACTCATACCTCACTCGATAGAAACCGTGGCCGCTTTCATTGAGGAGCAGGGACTCCCAACCTTGAGGGAGCGGAATGGTCGTCTCCTTCTCCGTCAACAAGAGGTGGGAGGTGCTGGACTTGCCGTTGGCCATAACCCGCATCTGGAGAGGAATCTGCCATTGCTGGTCGTGCGATAAGCCTGTCTGATGCCCGCTCAAGTAGCTGAACCGCTGTTGCGTAATCGTCAGTTCGGATGGCCCATTCACCTTAGCGGTCAGGAGCGGAAACCCCGACTGGAAAATCCACCCATTCATCAGCTCCGGCACCGGCTGCTTGGCAATCTTCCCCAGCGACACCCAGAGGTCATTCGTATCAGCATTCCCATAGGCATGGGCCTGCAAATAATCGCGGACCCCGTCGCGGAAGACCGTCGGACCGATGTGCTGCTCCAGCATACGTAGCACCGACGCACCCTTTTCATAGGTCAGAACGTCGAACATCGCATCAGCATCCTTGGGGGCCTGCACCGGATATTCGATCGGTCTGGTGCTCTGAAGTCCGTCGACGGAAAAAGCCGCGGCCCGCGAGACACCGAAACTGTCCCAGCGTTTCCATTCCGGCTTCCAGACATCTACAGCCATCATTTCCATGAAGGTCGCGAAGGCTTCGTTCAGCCAGAGCCCGTTCCACCAGGACATGGTGACCAAATCGCCGAACCACATATGGGCGTTTTCATGAGCCACCACATCGGCCACTCGCTCCAGCTCTCCATGTGTGGCGCTCTGTCGGTCGACCAACAGGGCTGTTTCCCGATAGGTAATGGCACCAAGATTTTCCATGGCGCCGGAGGCAAAGTCAGGAATGGCGAGCAGGTCCAGCTTGTCGCCGGGATAGGGGATGCCGTAGTAGGTTTCAAAAAATAAGAGCGACGCTGCCGCAATGTCTTGGCCGAATGTGGCGAGGTGCTTTTTCCCAGGGACGGCCCAGAGGCGCAGGGGGGCCCGGCCAACCATAGTCGGTTCGGTCGGTTCGATCTTGCCGACGATGAAGGCCACCAGGTAGGTGGACATCTTCATGGTATCGGCGAAGCGCAACACCTTCTTTCCCCCTTCTACCGTTTCCGATGTGATCATGCTGTTCGAGACAGCGGTTAAGGCCGGATCGATGACTAGCGTAGTGGCAAAAACCGCTTTGAAGTTCGGTTCGTCCCAGCAGGGGAAGGCCCGCCTGGCATCGGTCGCTTCGAATTGCGTCGCGGCCATGTTATGCGTTGCGCCTTGCTCGTCTTTGTAGGTGCTGCGATAAAAGCCGCGAAGCTTGTCGTTGAGCGTGCCACGGAATGTGATTGTCAGCTTCCAGATGCCAGGCGAAAGAGGCTTGGCGAATGTGAGGTGGCACCGTTGAAGCGATTCGTCCAACAGAACCCTAGCCTGTCTCGCCTGACCTGCGTCTCGCTCGATCTGCGCCGAGAGGATCTCCAGCTCTATCGCGTTGAGGACGATGTCAGTTGTCGGCTGAGAAACCGTGAGCGTGATGGTTTCCTGCCCGGCAAAGGTCGCGTTGGTCAGGTCCGGCTCCAATCGCAGGTCATAACGAGTCGGGACCACCTGCCTCGGAAGCCTGTAGGGATTGAGTGGGCCTGGAGAAGAGTCCGGGTTCATAACTTTACCTTTTGGCCGTTCACGGCTTCTTATGCGAGCACTGTGGCAGGGGAAGACAAAAGAAAACTGACGTGCGTCCCGAGAGACCGGGAAGAGCTCGCGCCCATCGGCGAGCTCGCTCAGGCCCTCGTCGCAGGATAGGTCTCCACTCCGTTAGGCGTGCCGACGATGAGTAGGTCCGTTCGTCCGACAAAGAGCCCGGTCTCGACGACTCCAGGAATCAGATTCAAGGCGGTCTCCAATTCGCACGGGTTGTCGATTCGTGCCAGATAGACATCCAGAATCACATGGCCTGCTTCCGTGTAGAACGGCGATCCGTTCCGCTCCCGGAGCACCACGGAACTCTTCGTGAGGCCTTCGATTTCTCTGGCCGTGCTGCCCCAGCCAAAGGGAATCACTTCGATCGGGAGAGGGAAGGAGCCCCCCAGTACCGGCACTCGCTTCGTGTGATCGACCAGAACGATGAACTGTTTGGCTGAGGCTGCGACAATCTTTTCTTTCAGCAGTGCGCCGCCGCCGCCTTTAATGAGGTTAAAGGCTGGATCGACCTGATCCGCTCCGTCGATCGCGATATCGATCACCCAGGCATTGTCTGCATCGATGAGGGTGATGCCCTGTTCCCTGGCAAGCGTGGCTGTGTCCTTGGATGTAGGCACTCCGCGGATCTTCATGCCGGAACGGACCTTCTCCCCCAGCGCCATGACCATATGTTTGGCCGTGGAGCCGGTCCCCAGGCCGACGACCATGCCATCACGCACGTACTCGACCGCTTCGAACGCCGCCGCCCGTTTCAATGCATCTAGATCCATCGCCATTATGATGAAGCCTGCCGGGCGAGGTGAGCGGCGAACGATGCGGCGCCGAGCAAGGCGGTCTGTTGGTTCATCACGACTTTGACCGGAATCGAACTCATCAACCGTTTGTAGCGGCCCTTGTTCGTGAACGACTTCATAAATATCCCGTCCTTCAGTTTGGCGAGCAGCTTGGGTGCCATCCCTCCGCCCAGGTAAACACCATTGAGCGCCATGGCCTTCAACGCAAGATTGCCGGCTTCTGCTCCATAGATCGATGCGAACAGGTCGAGCGTCAGTTTAGCGATCTCCGCCTGCCCCTTGAGGCCGGCTTCTGCGATCACCGCTACGGGGTCTCCGGCCTTGATTTGTTCTGAGAGCCAGGTTGGCTCGTTCTTCTTGCTGTCGCGGACATAGTCGTAGATCGCATGTAGGCCCGGCCCTGATAGGACCCGCTCGTAACTGACATGCAGGTAATGGCCACGTAGATGGCGCAAAAGTTCGATCTCGTTGTCGTTATTCGGCGCGAAGTCGGCATGGCCGCCTTCCGACGGCATGGGCTGATAACGCGACCCGTTCCAACAGAGGATAGCCTCACCTAGTCCCGTTCCCGCTGCGATGAGGGCGAGCGCCTGATTATGGGGCGGGGGCATGCCGGCGTTGAGGACTTCGACTTCGTCGGATCGCAGGAGCAGAATGCCATGGGCCATAGCCTCGAGATCGTTGAGAAGCCGCACGTTCGGGATGTCGAAATGTTTAGCTAATGCCGCGCCATCCACCATCCAAGGAAGGTTGGTCGTCTGACAATGGTTCTGAATGACGGGGCCGGCGATGCCGAAACAGGCTGCGTCGATCTTCAACGGTTCTTGCGCCGGACGTTCCTCTTCCGGTTCCTCAATAGTATTTTTTTCAGCTTCGTATTCGTCGATGGGCGTCGGAGGTTTCGGCGGGACAAGAAACTCCGCGAGCATGTCCTGAAGGCAGGTGTAATCAGCGCTATGAAAAGACTCCAGCCGGACGGGGTCGACGCGGTCTTTCTTCCAATCGAACAGGGCTAAGTGAGTTTTCGTGCCCCCGATATCACCGGCAACAATCATCTAGTCCTCACGCACGATCATGCTCACTCGATCTCTCGACAGCCCTGCGGCAGACGCCGGGTCGAGCAGCCAGATAAGGCGGCCCTCGTCTGGGGCGACCAACGATGCCGGGAGCTGCCGGTCTGCCTCGATCTTCGGATTGAGAATGGTGCTCACGACTCCTGCTTTACTGGCTCCTGCGACGAGAAACAGTACCACACTCGCCCGGTTGATCACACCTAGGGTCATGGTCAATCTGGCTGGAGGACCTTTTGGAGACTGCGTCACCGCGATCACGTTCTCACGGTCCCGTAAAATCGGCGATCCGGGAAAGAGAGACGCGGTATGGCCATCCTCTCCCAGACCCAGAAGAATGAGGTCGAGCTGTGGCTGAGCCGGCGCTGCAGTGTTCGTTGCGCGACGCAGTTGCTGTGCATAGTCAGCCGTGGCCGCCTGTTGATCGCGAGATTCCCCCACCATACGGCAGACCTGCGACGGACCAATATTCAACGGGATGAAGAGGGCCTGGTTGGCTAAGGCGTAATTGCTCCGGGAATCATCCGGAGGGATGCAACGTTCGTCTCCGAAAAAAAATGTGCTGCGGGACCAGTCGAAACGGCCGGAAAACACGGAAGAGGTCAGGGCTTCATAGAGGAGTGCCGGCGTCGCACCGCCGGAGAGGGCGATAAAGAATTGGCCCTTCTCGCGAAGGGCCTCACGGCCCACCGAATGCACAAGCTCAGCGGCGGTCGCGGCCCAGGAATGACGATCGGAAGAGACGCGGATCTCGGGGGTGCTGGCCATCTTACTTTTGACTACTGCCCCTGGTCTTGCTGCGCGTGCTAGTTGACGGTCTGACCTTTGTACGGGGCGTGAGAGATTTCGTCAAAGCCTGAATCGCCACAAACGGGTTCTTCCCCAAGGGCATCACGATGGCCTCCTGGCCATGCGCGTGCAGCGCCTGAATGTCGCCGGCTGCCTGGGCCCGCGCAAGCGTCCCAAAAGTAAAGACTGCTCCCGGGATCGCGAGATCCGGACTCATTTGATCGATGAGCTGTAAGAAAATCCCGCTCTTGGGGCCCCCTTTATGGAGCTGGCCTGTCGAGTGGAGATAACGAGGCCCATACCCGGCCGTCGTCGTCACATGATGATGGGAGACGAGCGCCCGCTGCAGCGCACGAAGGGCCTGCTCCATCTTTGGAGAGGGCGTCGTGTAGGCCAGGATGGCGACATAGATGCCGGGGCGGCAGTGCCGCTTAAGCTGAGCCGCCGCCTTAGCAGGAGTGACGGTGGTCTGCTTCGGCAACTTGCCGGTGGATTGAACGGTCTTCAGCACGCGGGCCGTGTTGTCTTTGCTTTCCTGAACGTTCGGTTGATCGAAGGGCTGAATCCCCAGGAGATGACCGGCCACAGCCGTGGCCACTTCCCAGCGAAAAAACTCCGCCCCGAGATCGTACCGGTCTTGGAGCGTGACGGTCAGAACGGGATGGCCCTCTCTAGCCAGCTTGGCGACTTGCTGATCGAGGCGTCTATTCTCATCGTTCTTCAGCCGGAGATACACGAACAACCGATCTTGGCCATAGGCCTTCGCTGACACGCTCGGTTCGTTCGCGACAGGAATCAAGCCGGTGCCTTCTTTCCCCGTGCTTTCTGCGAGCAGTTGCTCCGCCCAGAGACCAAAAGCCGCGATCTGAGGTGACGTAATAATAGTGACCTTATTGCGTCCCGCTTGCGCCAATGAGGCCATCGCCGCGCCAAGGTCTGCGCCCGGGTTATGAGCGAGAGGAGCCTGGACCTGGCAGATGCGAACCATCATGGCAGCCCGTGCCAGCAACTGCGCCACATCGATCCCCGTCAACGCCGCCGGAACCAACCCAAAATAGGAGAGCACCGAATACCGTCCACCGATGTCAGCGGGGCTGGTAAAGACTCGACCGAACCGATGTTTCGCTGCCAGCTTCTCCAATCCAGTGCCGGGATCAGTAATGGCAATAAACTGTTCGCCTCCTTGATGGCCCGGAGTCTGATGCACGAGTTCCCAAAAATGGCCGAAGAGGGACAGAACCTCGATAGTTCCGCCGGACTTGCTGGCGAGGATGAACAAACTGCGAGCCGGATCAATCGCCTCTGTGGCCTGCCGAACCCGGCCGGGGATCGTGGAATCGAGGACCCATAAACGCGGAAACCCGCGGCTCGATCCAAACGAGGCGCGCAACACTTCAGGACCCAAGCTACTCCCGCCCATGCCGAGGAGGATCACATCGCAGACGCCGCGATTCTTCACGGAATTTGCAAAAACGTGCAACTCCTCGGCATGCGCTTCCATCTCGCCAACGATCGTCAGCCAGCCGAGACGGTTCGTGATGTCGGTCGGATCTTCTTTCCATAGCCGATGATCGCGAGCCCACAGCCGCTCGACCGCACGGGAAGCCGTGAGTTGCGCGTGAGCCGCTGTGACCAGCCTTTGCAGTTCTGGAGAAAATGATTGGGCAGTTTTGAGCTTCATGGGGCTCGATCCACTGGAATCGTTTATGCCGTCCGCACTTCTCGTACGGCTCCGGGTCATCGATCGTTTCTCAACGTAGAGATATCGGACGCACGAAAGACAAACATAAGGCCTCTCTATGGTGTGGGGCGACGGATGAGAAAGGGCATGCCTTCCGTGACCGTCCAGGCGAGCGATTGCGCATGATCGAGCGAAACGGTGAGATTGAGGGAGGGCGGGGGCGGAGACATGGCTCCAGTCCGGAGGATCTGCCCCCAGGCCGTGAGCCGGCCCCACCAGACTCGCCCTTGCTGTAGGGTCCATTGCCAAAGATTGCCGTCCGTATTGGAAAGGACGAGGATCGTCAAAAGCGGAGCGAATTTGAGCGTAAAGGTGGTCGGCATGTCGACCAGGGAAATGGGATCTTGCTCCGTCACAGCCGTGTGATCGATTTTACGGCGATTCACTTGCGGACGTTCACGGAGGCGGCGCGGGGCTGCAAGCCTCGATAGGTCGGACCCCGACCAGCGTTCAATCGGAATCCGGTGGAGTTCGACGCCCCGCCCCTTAATCAAGATGGCATTGGTCACGAGATCGATAAACACATAGGTCTGGGGTTTGGCGGCGAGCTTGATCTCTTCTTCCAGCACTCTGGTGGCTTCTTGCAGAGAGGCGGAATCGGCCAAGTCCCCTGGCGGAATGACCTCCGACTCGGCAGCCCAGCTTACCGAAATCAGTGATAAGAGAATGGAGAACGTTGCGCAGAGAAAAGTCATAGGGGCTGCGCCAAGCGGCAGATTAGAAAATCATGATCGGCGTCCCGACCTTGGCAAGCCGATACACACTCTTCAGATCGTCGTCGTTTAGTCTGATACAGCCGTGCGTCACATTTTTCCCGAGGAGGCGGGTATAGAGCGTCCCGTGAATAAAGTAACCCTCCCCGAAGCCGAGGGCATATTCCCCGAGCACTCCCGACTCAAGACGGTCGGCCTGGCTCTTGGGGACCGCGAGCCCCTCTTCGATAAATGCCCAGTCCGGCTTGACCCAGACGGGATTGGCCAACCGGGATTGTACGGCAAATTCCCCCCGGGGGGTATCAAAGATCCACTGCCTCTTCGAATCGCCCGGCTTGTCTAGGATCGTGCCGCTGCCAGTGGAGGCCAGCGCGTCCAACATAACCTGATCCTGTCGCTTAATATAGAGATGGTTGCGGGCCGTGTCGACGAGAATATAGGGCTGCGTCGGCATCAACTGGGTCAGTTGCTTGGCGAGCGTTTTATAGCGAGCCTGAAGCGTGCGCAACGAGACGGGATCGACTGTGGCTGGGCGAACCGTTGATGCCTTCGGCAGAGGCAGACCGCTGCTCTGCACCAGGGTGACCAGAAAGAGGCCCATCAGGCCGACTGACACACATAAGAGGACGCGCTTCATGAGGCCTCCCTTAGGTTTCTTCCCGTGGAACACCCAGCAGCACTAGCGTCTGTGCGACGGGGTTCTGCTCATGCAGCGCGCCAACGATGGTGACTGGCGTGCCCTTCTTGACTCGATTAAACAGCTGAGTCATCTGTGGATTTTCAAGCATGACGCACCCTAATGTTTGGGCCATCAACTGATTCTCGACCCCGTGAATTTCGATTTGCCCCCCGATGGCGCGCGAGGCCGGAATCTGCCCGGTCTTTTGTTCCAGCCGATAGCGTCGGCGATCCTCTTCGTTGGGATAGTCCAGAACCAACGCGCGATAAAACTGCGTCTCTCCCTGTCCGCGTTTACGGCTGATCCGATAGCGGCCCTCCGGAGTAGCGCCATCGCCCTGATAACGCTTCTCGCGAATGCCATTGAAACCGAGACGAACAGGATAGGACAGAGCCTTCTGCCCGTTGTGGTAGAGAGTCAATATGCGGTCAGCCTTATTGACCACAATCGCGGAAGTTTGGTGGGTACGAGACCAGGCGATGGTGTCCTTGGCCATCTGTTGCCAGCCGCTGATTTGCCCGCGATCCGCATATCGGCCAAACTCATTACCCAGCAAAATCGTTTGCGTGGCCAGATTCTGCGCGGCCCGGTCCGATGCATCAAGCGAGCGGTCGTACCGGCCCTGCTCGTAGAAGGCATGGGCTTGCTTCATGAGCAGATCGGTTTCAACGGGTTTCTGCCCCAGCACGATCCGGCTATCGATGGCGCCGACTTGCACCGCCATGACCCGAAATCGATCCTCGACCTGGGCGATCTTGCTTTCCGCTGACTGGCGCAACGCTTCGCGCTCTTTAGTGAGACGGGCAACTGTCTGGGAGCCTTCTTCCTGGAGCCGCCGCAGGGCGAGCTCCAAATCGTTGGGCTCCCAGGGCCAGCGAACCAGGTCTTCGTCAGCCTGAACGCGACTTTTCAGCTCCATCCACTGGTGGGCGAACCGAGCATAGTCGACCGGGGAAAACTCGGCCGCCCGCAACTCCATGAGATCCCGATCAATGTTTTCAACCGCTTCGATCGCATCTTGAGGCACGGCCTCCACGCAGCCAGCGAACAGACCGGCTAACGCCAAGGCTCTCCACCCCAAGACGATCGATCTAACTCGTGGACAGTGATCAGACATTAGGATCAGTCTATCTTACTTCTTCTTTGCTGCAGAAGGTTTTCTCTTTCCGATCTTGGCAAGCGCTGCCTTGATTTCCTGGGACACAGCCTGGCTCTTCTCGTGAATGGCCTTCGCCTTGGTTTGCGCGGTCGGGTAATCTGCGGCATCGATGGCCGTCTGCACCTGATTGAGCGATTCCTTGAGCGCGTTGGCATCGGCCTTAATCGACTCTAATGCGGCGCGATCTTTTCCGGTAGGCGCTTTGGCGACGAGTGCGAGCGCGGAGGCTACGGCCTCTTGCGCAACCTGTTGAGCTTGGAGTGCGGCGGCTTTCGCCTCTTCCTTCTTCGTCGCAGCCTCGACTTTCACCCGTTCAGCATCACTCTTGGCGGCGGCGGCGAGCTGCTCGACCTTCCCGTAATCGCGCAGCAATGCGAATTTACCGTCCTGCTCGCTCACTTCTTTCTTGAGCGCTGCCATCGTGCCTTCGATTTTGGCATATTCGTCCGCGACATAGGTTGCGGCGCCGCTCTGCTGCGCCTCGGTCACGGCTTTCTCTGCCGCTGCGATCTGTTCCGTCGGCGCCTTCGCGCAGGCTGTCAGCATCAAAAGAGCGCACATAACTGGCAAGACTGCTGCTCGTGTATTCATCATTTCTCTCCTTGTTAAAAAGCCGACTAAGGGTCAGCGCTCCTGTTTATTTTCGTTTACTCGCCCGTTCTTCGCACGCAAGATGCGTCGAACAAGAATTAGTTCGCAAGGGTTATGCCAGCGAACGCACGATAATAATGAGCACGAAGTATTTGATTATAAAGCTTTATTATGGAAATGCCATGAGAATATTGTGAAAGTGATGGGGCGGTCTAGCCTATCACGACAAAAGCGCCTCAATAATTATAGTACGTATAGAAGGAGGAACTCACAATGTGACACGAACCTCCGGCTAATATCGCGCGCGCGGACCGAGGCGCAAACAACCGCGCTCGAAGGAGCAACAGTTTGACAGAGTGCAGCCCCGCCCCTATAATGCCCCGTTAATCCCTGAGTATTCTTAGCAAGGAGTGATTGTAATGTCATTTACATCTGCACAGCCCTCGAACCTCAAGAAAAAGCGTGAGCATGGATTTCGTAAACGGATGAGCACGAAGAATGGCCGCAAGGTCTTGGCTCGCCGTCGCGCGAAGGGTCGGGCCCGCTTAACCGTATAAGTAGTGAGCGGTGCCCCTGCAGGCTTCGCGAGGAATCTTGCCCTCGGTACGTATCCCAAACAAGGACGTTCCCTTCACAGAATGACGACATGTGGTCATAATCGAGATCCGGAGATCTGGACTCGAAGGGAGCTCCTGTGCGAGCTGGCTCTCACCCAGGATCATCGTCATGTCGCAGGGTGGAACTGACAGGGATCTGTTCCTGAAACGCAGCCGTGATATCGAGCACGCCAAGAAGCACGGCCGCCGCATTTCGACTGCCTTCTTTAATATGATGATTTGCGAGACTGAGATGAGCGGCTCCCGTGTCGGCATTGTCGTCGGCAAGCGATTCGGAGGCGCCGTCAGCCGAAATCGTGCGAAGCGTCTGTTTCGGGAGCTCACGCGGCAGATGCAAGATCAATTGATCCCAGGGCAAGCTGTTGTCGTCTTTCCCAAACGGGAATCGATTCTGCAGCCCTTTGCCGTCCTGAAAGAGGCCTGGCTGTCATCGCTCCAGCGCCAGCGACTCTTACGTATCCCTGAGGCCTAGCATGCGCCACTGGTGCCTAGCTCTGCTTGCCGGTTACCGCTATTGGATCTCGCCGTTTCTCGGACCGGCCTGCCGTTTCGAGCCGACCTGCTCTGAATATGCGAGTGCTGCAATCGATCGGTATGGGGTACCCCGCGGGCTACGACTTGCGGCCTGCCGCCTGCTGAAGTGCCATCCGTTTCATCCCGGAGGAATGGACCCTGTGAAGTAACGGGGGCCTTCGTTGTTTATTTTGGATAATATTTGGCCATGGAAAAACGCGTCGTCATTTTTCTCGTTCTCTCGTTAGCCATCATCCTGGGCTACGACCTGCTCCTGAAACAGATGGGCTGGCTCCCCGAGCCAGTGCCTGTCCAGGACTCGTTCGCTCGTGGCTCTTTCTCCGCTGAGCCAGAATCTAGTCCTACGGGTGTAGCGGGCGAGAACAGCGGTTCCCCTGGCACACGCCTCGGCACCCAATCAGGTCAACAGCCTACCGCGCAGGGCCTGAACCTCTCGCCAACGACATTGGAACAGACGGTAACGGTTGAAACGAATCTGGTGCGGGTCGGGTTCTCGAATCGTGGCGGCGTCATCAAGAGTTGGGAATTGAAGCGCTACCATACGGCGCCCCCCGAAGAAAAACCGGTACAACTCGTCTACTCGGGGGGGAAATTCAGAGGCCCGCTCTCGATTACTATGACGAACGCCGAGATTGAAAAAACAATTCAGGAAGGCCTCTATCATATTGAACAAGACTTCACGGTCCTGGATGCAGCCCATCCCGTCGGGCATGTCACGATGCAGTTTCACGATCCCGCCACCCATCTCGGCGTGGAGAAACGGCTAACCTTTCATCACAATAGTTACATGGTGGATATCGCCGTCGCTCTGGAAGGCGTGGCCGAACCCTACAATGTCAGCCTGGGGACGAACTTCGGTATCGTGGAATGGGGCGAAGGATTCATCGGCCTGATGGGATCAGCTTCGCTGGTTGACGACAAGACAGAAAAGGAAACGCCCGACACGGAGCTTGAGCGGAAGGGCTCGGTTCAGTGGGTCGCGTTGCAGGACAAGTACTTCCTTTCTGTCTTGATGCCGAAACAGGCAACCTCCGCGCTAGCCAAAAAAGAAGGCGATAAGTTGGTCTCGGCCGGTGTGCGGATGCCCGCGCCTCTCGCAGGGACCTCTGTTGCACTCCAGCTCTATGCCGGCCCGAAGGAATACGACACGCTCCGCTCATTGAACGTGAGCCTGGAAGACACAATCGATTTCGGCTGGTTCATCTTTGGCAGTTGGACAGTGGTGAAGTCGGTGGCCAAGCCGATTTTCTACGTGCTGCGATTGATCCACGACTATGCCCACAACTACGGGCTCACCATCATCCTCCTGACGCTGGCGATCAAGCTGTTATTTGTGCCGTTGCAGTACAAGAGCTACAAGTCGATGAAGATGATGCAGCTGATCCAGCCCAAGGTTGCGGCTGTCCAGGAAAAGTACAAGGACGACCGGGACCAGCTGAACAAGGAATTGATCAAACTCTATCGCGACCAGAAAGTGAACCCGGTGGGCGGCTGCCTCCCGATGATCTTACAGATGCCGGTGTTCGTTGCCCTGTTCAACATCCTCTACATGACGATCGATCTACGCCAAGCGCCCTTCATGCTCTGGGTTACCGATTTGTCGGTGCAGGATCCCTACTATGTGTTACCGGTAATCATGGGGGCGACGATGGTGATCCAGCAGAAGATCACGCCCACCACAATGGACCCGACGCAAGCGAAGATCATGCTGGTACTCCCAGTGTTCATGACCTTCCTGTTCGTCAATTTCCCTGCAGGGCTTGTCCTGTATTGGCTGACAAACAACGTCCTGACCATCTCTCAACAAGTATTTACGGATCAGTTTCTGTTCCGCGGCAAGACCCTCATCTCGACAGGGCCTGAGCAGAGCAACGCGAAGTCATAACCGCCTCCAGGAACCAGTACCTCGCTGGGGGAAGCAGCGCCGAGCGAAAGAATGTTATGCGGGGAGGACTTGAGGATACGATCTGCGCCATTGCCACCCCCATGGGGGAAGGCGGCATCGGGATCGTCCGTCTGAGCGGCCCCCAATCGCTCATTGCCGCCTCCCAGGTCGTTCGATTACGTTCCGGTCGCCCCCTGACATCGGTTTCCTCGCACAGACTCTATCTCGCCGATCTGGTGATTCCCGCAGCGGACAAGCGGAATGAGCGTTCGCTCGATCATGATCGCACGCAGGCTGCTGGCCTGCTCGACGAAGCCCTCGTGGTCTACATGAAGGCGCCCCGTTCATTTACCGCAGAAGATGTGGTTGAGATTCAGTCGCATGGCGGAGCTTTGGTGCTGGAGCTAATCTGCAAGGTCTGCGTCGAGTCAGGCGCACGGATGGCGGAGCCTGGAGAATTTACAAAGCGGGCATTCCTCAACGGGCGACTCGACCTGTCCCAGGCGGAAGCGGTCCTCGATACCATCAGGGCCACATCGACCGCTGGCCTCCATATCGCCCAGCGACATCTACGGGGTGAGCTCACCCGCGAAGTAGACCAGGCTAGATCCTCGCTCCTCACGGTGTTAGCCCATGTGGAGGCAGGGATCGATTTTGTGGATGAAGATATCGCCTTCCTGCAACGAGATGAGCTGGTGCGTATCGTCAAGGAAGCCTATGCCGTAGTTCAGAAACTCGAAGCCACGGCACAGGAGGGACGGATCTTGCGGGAGGGGGCACGCGTCGTCATTCTCGGCCGTCCGAATGTTGGGAAATCCAGCTTGCTCAACCGTCTATTACGAGAAGACCGCGCCATCGTGACGGCCATTCCCGGCACGACGAGGGATGTGATCGAGGAATCCATCGATCTCCACGGAGTGATGATTCGGTTGATTGATACGGCAGGACTGCGGGACACGGACGACCTCGTCGAACGGGAAGGGATCAAACGGACGCGCGCCGCGCAAGGCGAAGCGGATCTTTTATTAGTCGTGCTGGATGGAACTGTTCCCCTCACAAGCGACGACCGTGACCTCTTAGAGGCGGTCAACGATCGCAAGCATCTGGTGCTGCTCAATAAATCGGATCTTCCCCAGACCCTCGCGATGGAGGCGGCGCTAGCAGGCCATCTGACCTATGCTATTTCGGCAACAACTGGTCTGGGAGTGGAGAGGATGAAGTCGGCTCTTCGTGCTCAGCTGGTCTCTGGAGGCCTTGAGGGGGCAGAGAGCGTCACGGTTACGAACGTGCGACACCGTGATGCATTACGCCGGGCCGGTGAATCGCTGGACCAGGCCCTTGAGTCTGTGCAAGGTGGAATGGCCGGCGAGCTCGTCTCGATCGATGTGCGAGCCGCGGCCGACGCGCTCGGAGAAATTACCGGGGCCATTACGACAGACGAAATTTTAGCGCAGATCTTTTCAGAATTCTGTATCGGCAAGTAGGACGAGGGAGCGCATGGAGCAGACGGTTGACGTCATTGTCGTGGGGGGAGGTCATGCAGGCTGCGAGGCCGCCTTGGCTGCGGCGCGTATGGGTGCGCGAACCCTGTTGTTGACGATGGATCACGACCGCATCGCACAGATGTCCTGTAATCCGGCAATCGGGGGCATCGCCAAGGGGCACCTCGTCAAGGAAATCGATGCGCTGGGCGGGGAGATGGCGCGGAACACGGATCAAGCTGGCATCCAGTTCCGGTTCATCAATACGAGCAAAGGCCCGGCGGTGCGAGCCCTCCGCGTCCAATGCGACAAGAAACTGTACCGGGAGGCCATGCAACAGACGTTGCGCCTCCAGCCAGGGCTCACGATCGGCGAGGGCACGGTCGATCGCTTGCTGACGCATGCCGGCGCGATTACGGGGGTCGTGACCGGTCACGGAGAACACATCTCGGCAAGGGCTGTCATTCTAACATCAGGTACATTCCTTAAGGGACTTATTCATATCGGCCTGAATCATTTCCCTGCGGGACGAGCGGGTGAAGCGTCCGCCGAACACCTGTCCGATTGTATGCGCGACCTGGGGTTTGAAGTGGGACGGCTCAAAACCGGCACACCGCCTCGCCTGGACGGAGCCACCATCGACTTTTCCGTCATGGCACCGCAACCGGGCGATGATCCGCCTCCGCCCTTCTCGTATCGCACCGAGCGAATCGTAAACCGACAGCTTCCCTGTCATTTGACTCATACCAGTCGCGCAACTCACGAGTTGATCCAACGCAACCTGGACCGGTCGCCGCTCTACAGCGGCATCATTGAATCAATAGGACCCCGCTATTGTCCCTCGATCGAAGATAAAGTTGTGCGCTTCGCCGACAAAGAGCGGCATCAGATCTTTATCGAGCCGGAAGGGCTGGAAAGCCTCGAGTTTTACCCCAACGGCATTTCCACCAGCCTCCCGGTCGATGTACAGGCCGCCATGCTCAAGACGATTCCAGGATTGGAGCATGCCACCATGCTGAAGCCTGGCTATGCGGTTGAGTATGACTATTTTCCTCCCAGGCAATTGCACCAGACTCTGGAAACAAAACTTCTGGCCGGTCTTTACCATGCGGGACAGATTAATGGGACATCCGGCTATGAAGAAGCGGCAGCTCAGGGTCTCATGGCGGGGATCAATGCAGTCTTGAAACTGCGCGAAGAGCCTCCACTGATTCTGGATCGTTCACAGGCCTATATTGGTGTTTTAATTGATGATCTTATTACGAAGGACGCGCGTGAGCCCTATCGTATGTTCACCTCGCGGGCAGAATATCGCCTCTTGCTGCGCCACGGGAATGCGGATCTTCGATTAACTGACATTGGGCGAAAGGCCGGGCTGATCTCCGATGAGGTCTATGCCAAGTTTCAAATAAAACAAGAAGCCATCGAATCAGAACTGGTACGGCTCGAAGAGTTTCGGCCCAGGCTCACAGAAGTCGTTCGTGAACGTTTAATGAAAATTCAGATCCAAGAAATCTCCGGGCCCTGCACCGCTGCCCAGCTATTACGGAGACAGGGTGTTAACTATAAGACTCTTCTGGAGGCGCTTGAGATTGAATCCGTGCAAGATATTGAAACATATGATGAAATAGAGCTACAGATTAAGTATTCGGGCTATATTAAGCGGCAGCTCCAACAGATAGGGCGGTTTAAAAAGCTTGAGTCCAAGCCCATTCCACTCAGCTTTGACTACGATAAAACGACTGGATTCTCACGGGAAGTTCTTGAAAAATTGAAGAAAGTACGCCCGGCATCCATCGGACAAGCATCGAGAATTTCAGGAGTCACACCAGCGGGAATTTCGCTTCTCATTGTGGCGCTCGAAAGGCACAGGGGAGAGTCCAATCAAGGCAATCTTTTGCAGCTCTCGTCTTAAGCTCATAAATGCTGATATTTCTCGGTCAGCACCGGAATACCTTGACCTCATCTGCTGATTCACGTAATTGTTCCACGTGGAACACAGACAAGCATTACAGACATTCATAGTTAGCGCCGCAAAAGAAATCGGACTGACTATAGAGGATGATCAGGCTGGGCAATTCCTACGTTATCTTGCTCAACTTATTGAGTGGAATAAGGCGATTAATCTCACTGCAATCGTCGAGCCTCATGAAATTATCATCAAGCATTTCATTGACTCACTTGCCGCGCTTGCTGCAACAAATTTCCCTGAACAGGCCCGGGTGCTTGATATAGGGTCTGGCGGGGGGTTCCCCGGCATTCCATTGAAAATTATGAGACCAGACCTCCAGCTGGTTCTTATTGAGCCAGTTCAAAAAAAATGTGCATTTCTTAATTCAGTAATTGGCCTCTTAAGGCTCCTGGGAATATCAACGTTTAATGGTACTATCGAGCAATATGCTAAAAAACCTCTTCCTCCAACTGTTGACATGATTGTCCTACGAGCATTGAAGTTTGAAGAGGTGAGAAGACATGCTCCTGCCTTATTGGCCCCGAAAGGGAAAGTCGTCCTGTATCGAACAGCAACACTCCAAAATCATGAACTTGGCGATGAATTCCATCTTGCCAATGAAACAATTTTCCTTTTACCGCAGGAGTCTGGCAGAAGAGTCATTGCAGTGCTCGAACGTAGTAACTCATAATATAATAAACTATTTACGTCTATGTTCCACGTGGAACAGGATCGATTTAACTTCATAATGACAAAAATTATTGCGATCGCAAATCAAAAGGGTGGCGTGGGAAAAACGACCACAGCCGTCAACCTTGCCGCTGGCATCGCGCTGCTGGACAAACGGGTCCTTCTCATTGATATGGACCCGCAAGGGAATGCCACCAGCGGGCTTGGAGTCGACCCAAGGGCCCTACAGGCCACGATCTATAACTGTCTGGTCAACGGGGTGAAGTTTCAGGACGTCGTGCTTACCACGGAAGTAAATGGGCTATCGCTCTTGCCAGCAAATGCCGACCTGTCCGGGGCAGAAATAGAGCTGGTGAACGTTGAGGACCGTGAAAAACTGCTTCAACGTTTCCTGCGAGACGTCGAGCCATTGTTCGACGTCATCTTCCTCGATTGCCCACCAACATTGGGAATCTTGACGGTAAACGCCCTCGTCGCAGCCCGCACCATTTTAGTCCCGGTTCAATGCGAGTATTATGCGATGGAAGGACTCAGCCGGTTGGTCGGCAGCATCGAGCGAATCCGCCAATCATTCAACCAGGATCTCCAACTGGAAGGGATCGTCTTGACAATGTTTGATGCAAGGAATACGTTGGCACGTCAAGTAGTTGAGCAAGTTCGGGCACATTTTAAAGACGTCGTCTATAACACCGTAATCCCCCGCAATGTGACGCTCGCCGAGGCTCCAAGTTACGGTCGTCCAGCCATGCTGTATAACGTCGCGTCGGCAGGGGCGCAGGCCTATTTGTCTTTAGCCAAGGAGTTTGTAAGCCATGGAGAAAAAAGCGCTCGGTAGGGGGCTCGACGCGTTGTTGCCTGCCGCCAAACCTGCGTCCACGCGGGACATGCCGGAGGTTCAGTGTCTGCGGGTCGATGCGATTGTGCCCAACCGGTATCAGCCGAGACAGACGTTTGCGCCGCAGGAACTGGCGGAGCTCACGGCCTCACTGAAGCAAAGCGGATTGTTGCAGCCAATTTTGGTGCGCCGCAAGGGCAACGGAATCTACGAACTTATTTCCGGTGAACGACGCTGGCGCGCGACGAAAGATGCGGGACTCGACACGATTCAAGCGGTCATTCGCAATTGCGGAGATGAAGAATCCGTCGTCCTGGCGCTGGTAGAAAATCTTCAGCGGGCAGACCTCAACCCCATGGAAATGGCTAGAGCCTACCATCGGATGATGAACGAATTTGGGCTCACGCAGGACACAATTGCGCAGCGAGTCGGGTGTGAACGATCCTCTATCGCCAATATCGTACGGCTCATCAATCTGCCATCAGAAATTCAACAGCTCATTGAACTGAACCAGCTTTCCATGGGCCATGCGAAGGTTATTCTTGGTCTCCCAAGTTCGAGTGAGCAGCTTCGAGTCGCCAAGCTCGTGATCGCCAAAGCATTATCGGTGAGAGAGACGGAAAAACTCGTAGAGGCCTCGCCAATTGCAAAGAATCGCAAGACCAAAGATCTACGCCGGACACCCTGGGCAGACGTTCAAGAGCGGCTGCAAAAACGACTAGGCACCAAAGTCTCGATCCAAAAAGGACGACGCGGCGGGAAAATTGTTATTCACTACTTCTCAGCCCCGGAACTTGACGGAATTCTTGAAGCTCTTCTGCGCTAATTCACACCCATTTGTGCCTCTTAAAACTCCTACTAGCCGGGACATATTTATTGCTCTCTCGCTCATCATTGAGCTCGTCCGTACCGCCTACTCTAGACATGCGGGATTGCGGTCACGGTGAAACGCTAGCACTAGCTCGCGCTTCCCCGAGAAATCCTGGCGCGTGAAGTTGGCGTCATCGCCCAGCCAGAATTGAAACGTGCGAATAGCTAAAATATATACTTAAGTATATATTTTCTTCTTTGCTGTGGCAATGGGCTGTGCACGAACAGGCCTCGCTGCGGGAGGCCATGATGTGGACAATGACGAGGGGGTCCGCACGCCGAATCCGCCCACGAGAACTTCACGCTCATGGTCAAGCGCATGAACTTCAAGAGGGTGACAACGTTCACGGGACCGTGCAGATCGACGGTCATGTCGAGGGCGAAATCCCAGCATTGGGACGCTGATCGTCGGGGAGCATGCGGGGATGAACGGCCTCTTATCGACCGGCACACTCATCAATAGCGACAAGACCAACGGCATGATCGCCGCCACGGAAAAATTCAGATTCTGAAACCTGCCCTGCTGATCGGCGCGCCCCCGGTCTTGCCGCATCCTCACATTAACGACCGGCCCCCTAGTTCTTTCGTTCCCCACTCAGTACAATAGCCCCTATGACTCGTCCAACGGTTCTTCTCGGCATGAGCGGTGGAGTAGACAGCTCCGTCGCGGCAGCGCTCCTGGTTCGCCAGGGCTACGACGTCCAGGGCGTCACGCTTCAGGTCTGGGAACACGAAGACGAAACAGTCACGGCCTCCAAGAAATGGGAGGAGCGCGGCTGTTGCAAGGTCGGCATCGCCCGCTATGTGGCGCAGACATTGAAAATTCCGCATGAGGTCGTCGATACCAGACAAGCATTTCGTGCCGGTGTCATCGACGACTTTTTGGCCGGCTATCTCGACGGCACCACACCCAACCCCTGCGTTCGGTGCAATGAGCGCGTGAAGCTACGCGGTCTCATCGAACTAGCGGACGCGCGCGGCATCGATTTTGTCGCCACCGGCCACTATGTCCGCATCAGCTCATCTGAAGGTCTCCCGACTCTCCACCGGGCGACTGATCCCAAGAAAGACCAGAGCTACTTTCTCTATCGGCTCCGTCAACCCTGGCTCTCTCGCCTACTCTTTCCCGTAGGGGAGATGCAAAAGGCCGATGTCTGGAAAGAAGCAGACGCCCTGGGCCTTCCTGTGAACGAATTGAAGGAGAGCCAGGAAATCTGCTTCGTAAGCCACGGCGATTACCGGACCTTCATCGAAAAAGAAGCCCCCGCCGCCAAGAAGTCCGGGCCCTTTGTGGACGAAGAGGGACGACATTTAGGTGATCACGAAGGGATCGCCTTCTACACGCCGGGCCAACGACGGGGCCTCGGAGTTGCAACAGGCCGCAGGCTATATGTGCAACAGGTCCAGCCCGCCACCAATACGGTTGTCCTCGGGACGGAGGAGTCGCTCCGCCGCGATCAATGCGATATTGCGGACCTGAACCTCTTCGACCCCACTCTCCTCACTGGCGCAACGGGCGTAATGGTGAAGGTCCGTTATGCCACGCCCGCAGCCCCTGCAACCCTCCAGCCCCTTTCAGATGGCGCCCTTCGCATTCTCTTCCACGCGCCACAGCGCGCCTTAAGCCCGGGACAGTCTGCCGTCTTCTATCGAGAAGATCGCGTACTCGGCGGCGGCATCATCCAATCGCTCTAACTTCTTTCACGCCCGCAGCATCGTATTGACAGTTCTCCGCTGCCAATGCTAACTTGGCCCGCCACTTTTCGCGCACATGCACGAAGGTTCCCCTTTTGCCAAAAAGAAGAACGAACGGACCTGTATAGTGATAAAGACAGCAGTTGCGCGACGTTACGCACGGGCGCTCTTTGAGCTACTCGACGTCTCCACGATTGAGTCAACCCGCACCGCCCTCATAGCGCTGGGGAACGCAACCAAGGACTCCGTTTCTCTACGCCATGTCGTGGCCTCACCGAGCGTCGGCGCCGAAGAAAAGATCGCCGTCCTCGCAGAACTTGCCTCACGCCTGGGATGTCCGCCGGTTGGAAAAACCTTTCTCTCGCAGTTAGTGAAAAAAAATCGCGTCGGCTTTCTCCCTGAAATCGCCGAGGCCTTCGCCAAACTAGCCGATGCGTCGAAAGGCACCCAGCAAATTACCTTGTCCTCCGCGGCGGCCCTGCCCTCAGCGGAACAAGACCGAATCAGCACTCGTTTGCGCGAGATGCTCAAACGCCAGGTTGACGTGACCTTTCGCACGGACGCCCGCCATCTGGCCGGCGTTCAGATTCAGCTCGGGAGCACGGTGGTCGATAGCACTATCCGTGAGCGGTTACAGGCGATGCAGAGTTTGTTGACTAAGGAGTAGCCATGCAGATCAAGGCAGAAGAAATCAGTTCAATTATCAAAGAAAAGATCAAGGGCTTCGACAAACAGGTCGACGTCAAGGAGACCGGCTCCGTCATCCAGGTCGGAGACGGAATCGCCAAGGTCTATGGTCTGGACGGCGCGATGGCCGGCGAAATGCTCGAATTCCCGGGCGGCCTCTACGGGATCGCTCTCAACCTGGAAGAAGACAATGTCGGCGCCGTACTCATGGGCGATGACGTCGGGGTCAAGGAGGGCGATCCGGTCAAACGTACGGGACGCATTGCCGAGGTGCCGGTCGGCGAAGCCTTGATCGGCCGTGTGGTCAACGCCATCGGACAAAAACGCTCTACCGTGGCTCGCGTCGTCAAGACACTCGAAGAGAACCACGCGATGGAATACACCATCGTGGTCGCAGCCACCGCCAGCGATGCCGCGCCCATGCAGTACCTGGCACCCTTTTCCGGCGCAGCCATCGGCGACTATTTCCGGGATAACGGCAAGCATGCCCTGATCGTCTACGATGATCTCTCCAAACATGCCGTGGCCTATCGCCAGTTGTCGCTCTTGCTCCGTCGTCCACCGGGCCGCGAAGCCTATCCTGGCGACG
>SXGT01758769.1_pt1 | contig 29917 bp, 27 predicted proteins | sample 3176221 | NCBI WGS metagenome assembly SXGT01 (sample SAMN11356862, study PRJNA531348) | freshwater metagenome | isolation source: freshwater sample F1-120 | place: China: Fuxian Lake, Yuxi | collected 2017-12-25 | reverse complement strand
CGGGCTTGGAGTTCCCTAAACTGTTGTTCCAGCGTGGCGCATCCTGCGCACGGTTGCGTCCCTGCGGTGGTCATAACGCGATAGGATACTCACTGACCGAAAACAGGACAAGACGAAGCCAGCTGCCCGTGAAGGGCTACTTTGTCCCAAGCCCTATCATCCAGCGAGAAGGAAACCTTTTGCATGGCGAAGGCGTTGTGATTGGCTACGAATAACGCATCTTCGCCTGTGGGGTAGCGAAAGAAGCCGACGACCGCTTCTCCACCGTGGACCTGGAACCAGAAGTCTTTTGGGAACGCTGGCAACCCCCATGGCACGCCCCCGTTAGCGGAACGGTCCTTGTCACTGCGGTCCTTATTGTCATGCGTCTTCGTCGTCGGCGTCGAGTAGACCACGAACGGTCGGCCGATCTTGCCCAGTTCGGGGTAGAGTTTTTGCGTTTCCTGGCCGATCTTCACGAGATGGTGAAAGCGATGCTTCGGGTCGATATTGCCTTCCTTGTCGAAGGGCCCGCCGATGAACCAGATGGTGACCTTGGTGCCAAACGCGATGGAGGTGTTGAGCGATAGCGAATTCCAGTTGTAGTTGCTGCCCTGCTCCCAGCGGCCGATGTAGCCGTCTTGAGTGGGAACATGTCGAAAGTACCAGACAAGATCGGCGAAATGCCAGTGGAAGCCGCGGTGCCAGGCATAGTCGTAGTAGACGTGGATGCCCGGTTTCGCCTCGGGGGCGTTGGCGTAGGAGACCGTGCGCGTCCCCATCCAGACGGGGTGCGTCGGGTCCCATTCCTTGAGCATGGTGATGTAGGTGTCGATGTCCTTGCCATCGGGATTACCGAAGTAGGGCAGCGCCTCGTTCCAGAGGTTGTAGCCCCAGATGGCGTCGTCGCCGCGCGCTTTCTCGCAGATTTTCTTGACGGCGTCGCGCTGCTCTGGTTTGCGGATGTCGGTGCCCCCGCCTTCTTTCCAGGCAAGAACGTCGATCATCATCTTGACGTTGTGCTTGCGGCAAAGTTCAACCCGCCAATCGCGGTAGACGCAATGGATGGTGTTGAATCCCGATTTGCGCATGTTGACGAGCAGGTTCTCGAAGACCTTGGGGTCGTTGGAGAAGTGATCACCCTCGCCGTATCCGTTGGAGAGCACGAAGGCGAACTCCTTCGGCGCCGCCGGCTTCTTCGTCTCTGGGTTGACGTCATTCTTTTTCGGCTGTGCGCAAGCCGCAGACGAGAGCCCGCCGAGAAGTGCCGCCACGAGGACCAGCCAACACGTGACCGTTCGAGTCATCGGCGTATCTCCTTTGTTGAAAGGCTGTCGGCGCGCCCGGAAGGCTCGGTTTCCTCTGGCGCGGGTACGCTCACTACTTTGCCATCTTGACAGCAACACATCCTATCCACGATGCCTAGAAGCGCTCCCAGGGTTCATTTGTCGCCGGGTTCATAGATGAAGGCGAGATCGTCTGCAGGAACGACCCAGACGTTGCGGAACTTCGCGGGGTTGCCGTGGTCCTGAAGGAACACCGGACCGGTCATCGTCTTCTTCTGCCGATCCCGGATCTTTTCCAGGTACGGGGTAGTACCGAATCGAAACGGGTGGCATGCCGACTTCGGCTCGCCGAACGGAGCCACGTCCTGAACTTTTTTCCCGTTGAACCACACCGTGACGGTTCCGTTCTCGGTGATCTTCCCCGACTAGTCGCGCCGGGGCGCCCGGTAACGGATGTCGAAGACCTGCCACTCCCCCGGTTTCCGACAGGCGTTCACGAGCGGCTTGTGGAACCCGTAAAGCGATCCGGCATCTTCCTAAGTAATTGCCTCCTTGCCGAACGAGTTCAGGATCTGCACCTCGTAGTGCCCGTGGATGTAGACCCTACTGTTGCCGGGGCCCTTTTCCGGCAGCATGAATTCGACGGGGATGTCGGCATCCCGGAAGTGAAGTTTGGAGACGATGTGGTTCCTGTTCCCTTTCGGCGTCGGGACGAGCACGCCGTCCTTGATCGGCCAGTCAATCTTCTCGCCCGCCATGCTCAAGAACGAGTGGTTCCCCTTGTCGTCAAGGAGCACGATCGCGCCTTTCGGTGCCTGGGCGGGGAGCTTGCTCTGGTTCGGGCTGAAGTCGCCGGCGTTCAATTTCGTATCCGTGGCGCAGAGTTTCGTCATGGCTTTTCCCATATCTGTCTGTGTGTACAACGAATCGGCGCAAGGTACTGGGCTCCAAGAGCTTCTTTGCCGAGAATTCGTTGCACGTCGTCCCCAAGATCGAAGTTTTGACGCAGTCGCAGGATGCGGCACAACCCCAAAATCAATGCTGCAACGAGGCCCTAAGCCAATATCTCGTTGACGACTCGCGCCTCCTCGGCACCCGTCAGGCGTTGATCGAGCCCCTGATAGCGGAAGGTCAAGCGTCGGTGGTCGATGCCGAGGCAGTGCAGAATGGTGGCGTTCAGATCGCGAATGTGGACGGGGTTTTCGACGATGTTGTACGAGAAGTCATCGGTGACGCCGTATTCGACGCCGGGCTTGACGCCGCCGCCGGCGAGCCAGGTCGTGAAGCAACGACCATGATGGTCGCGGCCATGGTCGGTGGCGGTCAGGTTGCCCTGGCTGTAGATGGTGCGGCCGAATTCGCCGCCGCACACGACGAGTGTGTCGTCGAGCATCCCGCGCATTTTGAGGTCGCGGATCAGGCCAGCGCAGGGGTGATCGATATCTTCGCATTGCATGCGCAGGTTGCGAGGCAAAGCGCCGTGCTGATCCCAACCCTGATGAAAGAGCTGGATGAAGCGAACGCCGCGCTCGGCCATGCGCCTCGCCAGCAGACAATTCGCCGCGAAGCTGCCCGGCCGACGGACATCGGGGCCGTACATATCGAGGACGCGTTGCGGTTCGCTTGACAGGTTGACAAGCTCGGGCACTGCGGTCTGCATACGGTAGGCCATTTCGTACTGGGCGATTCGGGCCTGGGTCTCCGGATCTCCGAAGCGGTCGGCGGTACCGCGATTGAGTTCGCCAAGAACATCGAGTTGCTCACGCCGAGCCTGCGGATCGATTCCATTCGGGTTCGACAGAAAGAGCACGGGATCGCCGGCACTGCGGAACTGTACGCCCTGATGCCGCGAGGGGAGAAATCCGCTGCCCCACAGCCGGGAGAAGAGCGCCTGCCTTTGTCCCCGTCCCTGCGAAATCATGACGGTGAATGCCGGCATGTTCTCGTTTTCCGAGCCGAGGCCATAACTAAGCCAGGCCCCCATGCTTGCCCTGCCGGGCTGCTGGGCGCCAGTCGTGATGTAGGTAATCGCCGGGTCGTGGTTGATCGCCTCGGTGTAGACCGTCTTGACGATCGCAATTTCATCCACGATGCCGCCGGTGTGAGGCAGGAGATCGGAGTTGACCCAGGTCCCCATGCGGCCATAGCGAGCAAACCGAAACATCGGCGCGACACACGGGAACGACGATTGCCCGCTGGTCATGCCCGTGATGCGCTGCCCCATGCGGATCGACGCGGGCAACTGCATGCCATGAATGCGGCGCAGGGCGGGCTTATAATCGAACATGTCGATGTGCGACGGACCGCCGGCGAGGAACAGGTAGATCACCCGCTTGGCCTTCGCGGGGAAGTGAATGCCATCAGGCGCCGGCCCCTGGCCGATTGCACCCGTTGGCATCATCGTCGTGAGGGCGGCGGCGCCGAGGGACGTCGCGGAGTTTCGCAGAAACAGACGGCGGGAGATTTGCGGGTTCATGGCAATCCTCAGTCACCAAAAACAGCCCTGAGCGCAAGCGCTGGGAAAAGGTAATCCTCTCGCGTGCGCTCGGGGCTGGTTGGTTAGTTCTTGACCAGAAACTCATCCAGGTTCATGATTGTGCTCGCGACCACCGTCCATGCGGCATGCTCGACTACCGGTATCGAGGGATCGCGTGGGCTTTCGCCGACTTTCAACAGGGCATCCGCCTTTTTTTGGTCGGCGTCGAAACGGCCTCGCTGGGAAACGAGGAGCTTCTCGATGAGGCCGACTTCATTTTCGGATGCCGGCCTGCCAAGGGCGTGCATGTACGCGAACTGAATGCGTTCGCGAGGCCCGGCTCCGGATTGCTTCAGGATTCGCTGCGCAAACACTCGGGCTGCCTCAACGAATTGCGGGTCGTTCAGCGTCACCAATGCCTGTAGCGGCGTATTCGTGCGAGCGCGATAGCCGGAGCACTTCTCACGCGTCGGGGCATCAAACGTCATCATCGAGGGATGCGGGACGGAACGCTTCCAGTACGTGTACATCGATCGGCGGTAGAGCTTGTCTCCCTTGTCCGCGACCCAGCCAGGGCCCCCCATCGACAGTTCGGTCCACAGGCCATCGGGTTGATACGGTTTCACGCTCTTGCCACCGACTTTGTCGACCAGAAGTCCGCTGACGAACAGGAAGTTATCGCGAATGAACTCGGCCTGGAGACGCAGGCGTGGCGCACGAGCAAGCAAGCGATTTTGCGGATCAGCCTCGCGAACCTTGGGTGTGAGCCGAGATTCCTGGCAGTAGGTGGAGCTCATGACGATTTGCTTCATGGCCCGTTTGACATCCCAGCCGCTCTTCGCGAAATCGACCGCCAGCCAATCGAGCAGTTCGGAATGGCTCGGCATCTCGCCTTGCAGCCCGAAATCTTCGCTCGTGCGGACCAATCCTTCGCCAAACAGGAGCTGCCAGAAACGATTGACCGCGACGCGCGCCGTGAGGGGATGGTCCGGCTGAACGAGCCAACGAGCCATGCCAAGGCGATTAGCAGGGGCATCCTTCGGCAGCGGCGGCAGGTTCGCCGGAACGCCCGGTTGCACCTGCTTATCCTTGAGCGGCTGATCATACTGGCCGCGATTGAGAATGTAGGTTGGCCTCATCTGGGGTAGATCTTCCATGACCATCACGCTGGTAGAGCCAGTCTTCAAGCTGCGTTCCGCGTCGATGGCCTGGCTGAACGTTTTGAGAAGTTGCGCATGGCGACCGTCGACCGTTCGCAGATAATGATCGACGAGAATGGCATCCCTGTCCGATCGCTCCGGACGAGCGAGCAAGCGAGTGACGACATCGCCGCCGGCGAGCAGAATTTGCTCGTCGGTGAATTGGCTGCGGAAAAAAGCAAGGGCATCGAGCGAGCCGTTGAACTTCGCGCCGCCGACAACCTCGGCAAGGTGGAGTGGCTTGCGCCGCGTGAACCCGGGCGCATCGCCCAGGCGATCCTCGATGGTCTGCGTGTCGATATGCTTGCCGTCGACATGGATCCGCACTCCTGCGGCGGATTTCTTGCCGTCGCCGCTGAAGACGAGGTGGTGCCAGGCTCCCGGCGTCAACTTCGCCTTGCCAGTGACTTTGAGCGACATGCCGTTCTTGATCAAGATCGTCGGCTTGGAGTCGTCGATGCTGAACTGGAATCCTTCGTCTTTGTCCATGCTGGACAGAATCGGGCCGCCGCCCCCTTTGGGAGGAACCTGGACCCAAACCGTAAAGGTGAACGGCTGGGACGCGTCGAATTCGAAGGCCTTGGCGAAAGTCAGCCCTGTCTTGCCATCGAATTTGACGCCGGCGCCCTGGGGACGTTTCGCCTCCGCAAGCGACCCGGGAGCGATGGCGATTTGGCCGTCCGACGCGACCAGCACGCTCGTTTTTTCCTGCGGAGCGAGATGGACGGCGAACTCGGGAGACAGAGACAGCGGCGTGGCCTTCGGATTCTGTTTGGCCAACCAGTCCGCGAATTCTTTTCCAGGCTGCCAGGCGGCGCGATATTTGGCGAATTCCTTTTCGGCCTGCTGGCGTGCTGCCTTGACACGATCAAGATTGGCAAGCGCCTCCAGGTCGGGCACCGTCACCACCGGCGCGGAATTGCCCCCGCGGGTTTGCATGCCGCCGTCCTTCGTGCTGTTGAAGAACGCGTAGAACTGGTAGTACTCGCGCTGGGAGAGGGGATCGTACTTGTGGTCGTGGCACTGACTGCATTCCATGCTCAGCGCCAGCCAGGTGTTCGACACCGTCTTTACGCGATCGACCACGTAATCGACGCGAAACTCTTCCGGTATCACGCCCCCCTCGTCGGTCGTCGCATGGTTGCGATTGAAACCCGAGGCGACTTTCTGAGACACCGTCGCGTTCGGGATCAGATCGCCCGCAAGCTGCTCGATGGTGAACTGATCGAAAGGTTGATTCTCGTTGAAGGAGCGAATGACCCCGTCGCGCCAGCCCCACATGTCGCGGTTGCCGTCGGCGTGATAGACGCTCGAATCGCCATAACGAGCCAGATCCATCCAGAAGAGAGTCATCCGCTCGCCGTAGCGCGGCGATTGCAACAATCGGTCGACGACTTTCTCGTAGGCTTCAGCACTTTTGTCCTTGAGAAACGCGTCGATTTCCTGCGGCGTTGGCGGCAGACCGGTCAAGTCGAGCGTGACGCGTCGCAAAAGGGTTGCCCGGTCAGCGCGCGGATTCGGCTTGAGGCCTTCTTTTTGCAAACGGGCCACAATGAAGCGATCGATCGGCCGGTGCCACTCGGGATCGGCGACGTCGGGGAGTTTTGCCTGGAACGGCTTCTCGAACGCCCAGTGGCGGGCGTACTTTGCACCGCTGGAAAGCCATCGTTTTAGGATGTCGATTTCCTTCGCCGTGAGCACTTTGTTGAAATTGGCGTCGGCGGGGGGCATGCGCTTGTCGGGGTTGGCATGCGTGATCCGCTTGTAGAGCTTCGTCGCGTCAACGCTTTCGCCTTTCACCACCTTCGCGGCCCCTTCCGGAGTATCGAGGCGCAAACCCGCCTTGCGATTCTGCTGATCGGGGCCGTGGCAGTGATAGCATTTATCGGAGAGGATGGGCCGTACCTCGCGATTGAAATCGACGTCCTGCGTCCAGCCAAACGCGGGGATCAGCAAAATTGCCAGAGCGAGCAACGTTTGAAGCTTCTTCATGTCGATTCCAAACGAAGGGGATAGATTGTCAAGGTGGGAATTACGGCCTTCGCATTAAGTCTTCATCATACATCAGATTACCGAGGCGACGACAAATGTGCAACGGTTGGGATGCTTTCATTCTCCCGTGCTGAGAGGATGGCGATCAATAAAGCCTACACTGCGTGCGCTCAGGATTGACACAAGCGTAGGGGAAGTCAAGCGTCCTCACTCGGACGCACCACGCGGTTGCAGTTCATACGGCTAACCCAGACCGATGAATAACCTCCGGTGGTCGGACAAAATGTGATTTGATCTGGAAGTGCACCCTCTAAAAGTGGTAGTCCTCTCATGCCGATCCAACAAGACTTTCTCCCCGATCTCGTCGGCTCGATGTAGGAGGGTGCGGCAGGCAACCCGCATCGATGCATTCAGGCAAGAGCAAGACAACGGGCCGCGATTTCGCGGCCCGAACGCAGATGGCGTTTCGACCGATGACCCTTGCCTGGCGGACATCCACATCTTTCGCAAACTTCACCGGCAGGGACCAGCGGAGGCAGACAAGGCGAAATTCTTCGGCCTGACCCCTCCTTCGGTGCATGGGATGGTCGTCAAGCGCCAAGAACTTGGCCTCGTGACCCGAGAACCTGGCGTGCCTCGTTCGATTCGCGTGGCGATCTCGGAAGACGAGATGCCGAAACTGGAAGAAACGCAAGGGCCTTCGTGGTAGATCGGAAGGTATTGAAGGCATCCCATCAGCACATCGATTTGAGGAACGCCCTACCGGATCACTACCGGCTTAACTCCCAAAATACCGCGTTTCCCTGCATTTCTTTGCACATCAATGCGACGGTTTGCGACTACTCTTGAATTCAGCCAACCTGTTTCATATCAACTCTTTACATCCATTCAGGCGGTCAGTTCGGGATAGCCTCCGAAGCCGAAGGCTGAAGGTTCGAATCCTTCCGGGGATAATGACTTACGGCTGCCACGCGTGATAGCAGGCCGATTCCGCCAACGCTCTACTTGTTTTAGCGATTTCGCGGATCGCCCTACAGTTGCCTTCCTGGCGATGGCGAGGATTCCGCAAACGACCTCATTTTCCGCCCTCGCCAATTGGTACGAAGGCGAAGCACTTTTAGCGAGTGAACCTCTTGTGACGCGCTGACCTCATCAGAATCCCCATGTTTTTTGGGCTCATCCGACTAATGCGTGGTGTGTTTCGTGAATTCCCAGGATTTTCAGTTTGAAGAACTCATGATCGCGGAATCCGTAGGCTTGCCGTTTCATGAGTTGGATCTTGGTGTTGGTGCCTTCGAGTGGGCCGGTTGAGATTCGGTAGGTGTAGTAATTCAAGACGCCCTCTTGATGTTCCTCCAGGGTGTCGGCGAATTGCTCAAGCATGCGGATGCCTGAGGCGCGGGCGCGAGCCAACCAGTCGCGCAGAACTCGGCGCGCAGTGCGTTTGTTGGGTTGCATCCAGATTTGTCTCAAGTCCTCTTTGAAGTAATAGGCGGTGGCTAGCGGTTGGTTGAGCTGCAACGCCTCCGTCAGGCGATCGAGTTCGTTACGGTCCTCGTCGAGGTTTTCAGGATTCTTGAGCAAGAGCCAACGGGTGCCCTTGAGGATGCGGCGGTCGTGGTCGCTACTGGCCAGGTGATACAGTTGACGGCGGAAGGCGCTGAGCTTGTCGTTGAACAGCTTGACGACATGGAAGCGATCGAAAACATGCACAGCGTTGGGAATGTTCTCACGCACGGCCCGGATGTAGGCTTTGGACATGTCGGTGGCCACGGCCTTGATGCGAGCCCGGCAGCGACGCAGCTTTCGCCAGAAGATTTCCAGGGCTTCGGCGCCTTTGCCGTCGCCGACGACGGCGCCGCTGAGGAGATGGCCAGGCCGATCAGGCTCTTCGGCAATACCTTGGGCTGCTCGGCGTCGAGCCAGTTTTTCAGTGCGGCCAACACCGTTAAGGATTTTTCCTGACGCAGACGAAAACGCACTTCGTCCGCGGCGGCACCCGCCAATTTTTGTACGGCGATGAACTCACGCGCTTCCGTTTCGATCGCGTAGAGTTGGCGGATGTGCGCCATGGCGACCGCGCTGCGGGCCGCGTCGCTGTCCTTGGCGTCGAAGAATTTGCGCCGCCCGTGCGTCCAGCAGCCGAGTTCGCGCATCATCCCGGGCTTGAACAGATGATCGTAGACGTTGTGCGCGTCGGCATTGAGGAAGCCGCGATAGTGGTGATTTTGCAGAAACGCATCGATGCCGGCCGCGGAGTGATTGGGGCAAAAATCGAACACATCAAATGGATGATCGCGATCGCCGATGTAAGCCCACATCTGGCCCGACAACGATCGGCCCTTCACCGTGGGATCGAGGTACGGCATCTTGGTCGAATCGGTGTGCAATGCTTTCGACTGGCGCACGAGCGTCGCCATGCCGGCTCCGTCGGCGGATCTTGAATCAACCCGCGCTCACGCAGCACGCGCCGCCAAGCATAGAAATTAGCCTCAGGGCATGGGCAACGTCTCTCAAGATACAAAGGGCTGTTCCTCAGTCGCCGTCTCCGCGGACGGCAGGGTGCTCGTCGTGAGACACCGCCAACCTGATGCAAAACGTGTTGCCTTCGCCGTTTACCGGGTGAAAGAACCGGGAAGCGACTATACCCTGCACCTCAAGCATGAGATTCCGGTCAACGACAGCAACTTCTCCGGCGGGTTTGTCGTTTCAGCCGACGGGAAACACGTGGGCGTGACATATGGCGGGGGCGTTTGGGATATTTCCGGTCCGGCGGCGAAACTCGTCGGCTTTGACGGACTTCTCTCCGGCGACCATGTACGCGGCTTGCCGGCAGCGGGACAGAACCATGGCGGCGCTGTATTCGCCGTTGATCAGCCGCAAGTCGGTGGTTGCATCCCTGGTCACGGTGGCGCCGGCGGCATCGAGTCGGGAAGTGACATCAGCGACGAGTTGCGGATAGAGTTCGCGCAGCTCGCGGTTGATTTCCAGAAAGCGGTAATCGCGGTCGGGTTGAAAGCCGGCCAGACGGTAGGCCTTCAGCAAGCTGCCGAATCGGCAGCGGTACGCTCCGCTGGTCGGGAGCCCCTCGGCGGCGTCAATGATGTGGCTCGACAGAACAGCGTGTTGCTGTGCTAGACTTTTCAACTTGGCGAGCATGTCCTCATCAGACAGGCGTCGAAGTCGTTCCTGGATGATACCGCGGGCGACAAAAAAATCCTCCGGTGACACGACCGGTTTGAAAGCGGCATCGGCGCGGACCCACATGTCGGGTGAATTGCGGACGTGCTTCTTCTTGAGTTTGAATGAGGTCCGGTTGTAAACGTTATTGCCGATGTACTTTTCATTGGTCAGGACCTGATGCACAGTGCCCCGCGTCCAGGAACGACCGAGGTCGGTCACCAGGTTTCGCTGATTCAATTCGGCGGCGATTTCCGATTCCCTTTTGCCGTGCTTGGTGAATTATTCGTAGATCCAGCCGACAAGGCGAATCTCGTCCTCGGGACCTGGAACGAGAATGACTCGGTCGGTTTGAAGGCTCTTCTGTTCACCTCGGCCCAGCAGACCTTTCTGTTCCCCAGCGAGATTGATGAGCATCCGCCGCAGTCCGAAGCCTGGCGCCCCGCCTTGCCGATATCCGAGTTCGATCAGACGGCATTGTCCCTTGAAGACCTTGGTGGACAATTCGCGGCTGTATTCGCCGGCCATGGCCCTTTTGACGCTCTTGATGATTGTTGACGTGGGGCCGCCGTCGTTTTCGAATTGCTCGGCGCAGTAATGGACCTCGATGCCGGCGCGCCTGCACAGGTACTCGTAGTAGGCGCTCTCATCGGCGTCCTGAAATCGACCCCACCGACTGACATCGTAAACGAGGATGGCGGCGTAATCGGCGCGGCCGGCCTGCACGTCCTCGATCATGGTGCGTAGGGCCTCGCGTCCCGCGACGTTTAGTCCGCTCTGCCGAATCGGAGCGAACTACGCCATCCCAAGCATCCGCAAGGAGGTCTTCGTACGTGACATAGGTGTTGGGTCGTTCCGCGAGACGCGACAGGAATTTGAAGGAGAGAGATTTGCCAAGAAAACAGACTTTTCCGCGAAAGGTCACGGTCAAGAAGGCCGGATCGATGAGGAATGCTTGTCGTACGGCCGGCTTCGAGGAGAAAGGAGGCGGCTCGTAGGAGCTTGGATCGAGGGCAAGTTCTTCGCACAGCAAGGCCATGGTTTGCTCCATCAATTCCATTGTGGCCCTGTACGACTTGGCGAGTGTCCGAAGAGATCGTTGAATCTGCGCACGACGAAGAGAGTCCATGAAAAGCACCTTTCAAAGAGACGAACTGTGCGCTGGGTGCTTTCTGAAAGGATGCCTCATGAAGAAGCGGTCTAGGTAGTGCTTCTGCGTCGGCGGAAAGTGCTCGTCGTTTCGTTGCGGAGCTGTTTGGTGAAGTGTCCCAAGTCCCTTACGGTCGTTCTGCTAGGTGCAATGGGTCTGTGCCGCGGGAATGAGCACGGATCGGCCCAGGTATTTCGGGGATAAAGGGAAGACGTGGGGGGAATGTCGGGTTTTTCGATTTGCGTCCTACTGGTCCCCAATCCACAGTTTCATCACGACGTGATTGTTTTTTCGTACGACGTTCGGGATCAGTTCAAAACCGCATTGCTCATAGAATCGAATCGCTCGCGCGTTTTCGGCACGCACCATGAGGACCATCCATTGCGGTTTCTTGCCGGGATCTTCTGGCGATTCATGAGCAATCCGCTGGCCCTCAGCGATCAAGTGCGCCATGATCTGGCGCGAGTACCTCCAGGCGGGATCGGAAGGCTGGCCTTGAAAGCGGGCATCAATGCCCAGCATCGGGATCAATACGATATTGGTTCGTGCGCCATCGGGCGGTGGCCACCTCCAAGCGGAAGTTCCAACGGAGCCGAATCCCACCATGTCGCCTTGTTGTGTTTCGAATAACCAGACGCGCGTGCCATGCGCTTCCATCGAGTCGAGCGCGTCGGAACCGAGGATCCACTCGGTCACATGCTTGGACCACTCTTCGGACCCATACGAAAAGCCGACCAAGCGAGCTTGGTCGGCTTCGGTGAATTCAACTGCGTAAAGCTGGTAAGGGTGGTCCATCAACCATTATCCCGGTTTTTTTCGCGGACGCGTCGGAAGCGCTTTTGCCTGAACCTTGGGCGGATTGCGCTTGGACGTGTCAGCGAGCGCCTGAGCCTCCTCCGGAGTCATAACGTAGCCGGGTTGCTGGAAACTGGCCACCGCATCGAGAGCTTCCGCGACATGGATGTCGGGCCAGAGATCACGAGCATTCACATTGAGAGCCTCCGCCAACTTCAGAATTGTTTTCTTCTGAGGCCGGCATGCGCGGTTGAGCATCTGGGAAATCGCTGGTTGCGAACAATGAGCTCGGTCCGCCAGTTCTTGCTGAGAAACCTGTTTTGTCTCCATGAGCGTGCGAAGCCTTTGGGAAAACGTTGCCTCCTGAGAGTTCATTTTCTCGACTTCGCGCGCCAACCGAGGAACATTCGCCGCAACGTATGGCTCGGACCCAGCCAGATCTAGTCCGTATCCGCCATCGGTGTCGTCTGGATTGATAAAGAGCGCGTCGGCGATCGTCGATAATGCACGCTTCCGCTCGGCGCGTGTCGTATCCGGGCTCTTGAGAACGCCAAGGAGCTTAATGACGACTTGTTGCACGGCGTCGCTACATTCGGCGAGCCTTGCCAGAAACTGTTTGCGGTCCGCTGTTGGCAGCGATTGCGTCCATTGAAAAAGGCAAGCAAGAGAGTCCAACCGCGCCACCGTTTGCGGGTCGTCGTTCAGCAGTTTGTCGGGCGTCAATGTAAATGTACTGGTCATCGCGCTACTCCTATCGGGTCACCACGTCTCCTATGGAGACAAACCATTCAGTCGTTCCCTGACAACAGCTTCCCTGGCCCGCAGGATTTCAAAGGTCGCAGGCGACAACTCCTCATCGGATCGCATAACGGACAAGACACAAAGTTTGCCGTCGGGTTCTCCGTCTGGTTCTTCACAAAAGACAATCCGATAGCCATCAGCCAAGCCAAATCCATCGGTCACAAACGCCTCAAACATCGCCTCGTTGGGAATCTTGCGACATTCCAGGTCTGCGACCAACGTGGCCCCAGGCGACCAAGCAGCGAGCTTGAGCGCATGCCTTCGGAACTGAGCCCTAGCTGCCAATCTGGGCATGACGACGTGGCGAACATCCTGAAACGCCGGGCGACAAATCCGTACTCGTCGACCCACGACGTTGCTTTTCTCAGTGGTACCAATCGGTGTTCCCATAACACAAGTATAACAGAATTTCTGAACACGTCAAGTCTCATGAAGCCGATTCGGACGAGAGCACTTTGACGCTTGCCTTAATCGTCTATCTGACAATGACTTGCGAGCGGCACGACTTTGTCGTGAAAGTGGATTTTTTTTCGACTCACCGACCCCAAGCCAGCAATTCTCGCCGTATAACAGGCCTTGAAGGGTTACCTTGCCTCGTGAGCTCGCCGCCGAGTCCTTTGTTTGAGGATGCGGGTCGCCACGCACAGGAGTATTACCGAAAGCACGGCAAGCCAACCAAGCAGCTCGCTCGAATCCAGGCGGCGCTCCGTCCCGTCCGAGAACTTTATGGAAAATCTCCGGCCGCTGAGTTCGGTCCCCTCGCGCTGAAAGCCGTGCGCCAGGTCATGATCGACGGCGGCTGGAGTCGGAACTACGTCAACGCGTGCGTCGGTTGCATCAAACGGCTCTGGAAATGGGCCGCATCCGAGGAGTTGGTGACAGATGAAATCTTCCAACGAATCAACACCGTTGAGGGCCTTCGGAAAGGACGCAGCAAGGCCAAGGAAACCAAGCCCATCCGCCCAGTTGCGTGGTCCGATGTGAAGCTGGCCCTCCCTCACGTCAGCCGAGCGGTACGAGCGATGATCAAACTCCAATTCCTGACGGGCATGCGTCCAGGTGAGGTCGTGATTCTTCGAGCGTGCGACATCAACCGGGAGAAGCCGATCTGGGAGTATCGCCCGTCGATCTACAAGACCGAGCACATAGAGCAAGAGCGCATCATCTACCTCGGACCCAAGGCCCAAACGATCATCCAGAAGTTCCTTCGGGCCGATCCGGACGCATACCTATTTTTACCTAAGGAAGCTCGGCGCCTTCGTAAGCGCCGAGTCAACGATCATTACTCCGTGGACACGTACCTTCAAGCCGTGCAATACGGATGTGCCAAGGCAAAAATGTCTGTCTTCACGCCGCTCCAACTTCGACACACCGCCGCAACTCGTATTCGCAAACGGCACGGCATCGAGGTGGCGCGAATCATCCTCGGCCACTCGACCGCGTTCACCACCGAAATCTATGCCGAGGCAGACAGAGACAAGGCCATGAAAGTCATGAACAAAATGGGTTAAGCGGGTTAAGCGGGCTTTTCATCAGATGGACTCTGCATGATTGCATTCAACGCGCCAACTAACTAATCGAGTTGGCGCGCCAGTTCCACCCCAGTCATTCAACACTGATCGCTCGAGAGGTCAGTATTGATGAGCGCCACGCTCCGGATAGAGTTCGTCGATGTGGTGCCGACGTTCGACGTCCAGCGGTGGATCAAGTTCAATCAATGCGGCCGGATCGCATGTGAAGTACCTGCAGAGTGCTTCGATAAATCGCGTGTTCGTCGTTGCGCCAGCTCGTGGTGATGCAAGGCTCGACAGGACAGAGGAGGAAATTCCGGTCGCGTCGCTGATTTCCCGCCAAGAAATGACGCGCCTTTCTTGTTCTTCCTTCTGGCGAAGCAGGTGAGCAAGCTTGAATTTCAACATCTTAGGTCTCTCAACAGGACGCCATCGACTACGCCGGAATAGGCTTTCTTCGCCGTAGGAAATATTCTATTGACATGCAGCTATTATGCACCTACAATTGATGACAAGGAGCTCAAAGCGAACTTTTTTCCAGGTCAGGCTGGGGCCTGATAAAGATCAAACGGCGATTCCTACGTGGAAAAGGTTCGTTTTGAGCAGCTGATGACACCTCTGTAGCCCGAATGTTTCCTGTTCGGAACCGTGGTGGACGTCCGTTCGGTGCAAGCGTTGGCACCAACGGGCGAAACCACAGGCTGAAACAGGAGCATTCTTCAATGTTTATTTCCCCGATCGATCTGGCAGTAACGCCGCCACCGAACGAAAGTGGCTCTATTGATCCCTTCACCGAAGACGTTTTTCCGCTGAACGAAGCGCCGAAACGCATCAAGGGGCGGCGCGTTCACCGATCAACCGTCTAGTGAGAAGGAACAAAAAAGTCCGAAAGACGGATTCAATTCTGGCGGCTATGAATGGTGCATCCAAAACTGGGGAACGAAGTGGAACTCGACACAAATCACTGTTGAGGCTGTTGAGGACGACCTCAACAACGGCCGCTCGCCACGCTCGGACAAAGCTTCCGTGACTATTCATTTCGACACTGCATGGTCACCGCCTTCGCCACTCATTCCCATTATGTCAGTGAGATTCCCGGACCTGCGTTTCGATCTTCGGTTTTACGAATGTGGAGTCGGTTTTCAGGGAAGGCTCTGCTATCACGCTGGATTCATCGAAACGGAAAGCGTCGAGGACTATGAGGGCGATCGCGGCGGATGACCTTCTGGACACAACTCCCGCGCGGGCGGACCAGCCGAAGTGCAACGGCCCGGCTGCCCCCGGCTGCCTTATCTTATCTGCACCGTATAGCCGACGGGTCCCGACATTTCCCGGGCGTCCCTGACCGCACGTGGGCCCTGACAAATAGGTGGGGCTGCTGTCGCCGGAGTTCAAAAAAACGTCCTCAGCAGCCCCTGAAAATTGAGCGCATCAAGGGCGCATAGCAGTGCAGATAAGCGTCTCGGCCGCATCGTAGCGAACATCCGCGTCCGAATCCTCAAGTGCTTTGCGCAACGCCGGTACAGCATCCTTTGCCGCCGGTCCGAATTCCCCCAACGTCCGAGCTGCCATGCTCCGAACAACAGAGGCTGGGTCCTTGAGGGTCTCCGTCAGTGCCGGGACGGCTTCGTTTGCTGCAGCCCCGATTCTCCACAACGCACCAGCAGCCTCAGAGCGGACATCGGATTCCGAGTCCTTCAAGGCCTCGGTCATTGCCCACACGGCATTCTTTGCCGCCGGTCCGAATTGCCCCAATGCCCACGCCGCGTTTGCCCGAACCGTCCGGTCCGGATCCCTTAGCGCCTCCATAAGAGCCGCCACGGCGTCCTTTGCCTCATCTGCGATTGTCGCCAGAGCCAGAGCCGCCGTCTGGCGAACATCAGCATCTGGATCCTTCAGCGCCACGACCGTTCCCTGAATTCTTTTCGTCATGAACGTTCTCCGATAAAGTCCGAGGCGGCGCACGGAAAAGAGTCCCCCTCTTCCTGGCGCCAGAACGCCCGTCGTCGGTTGAGTCTGAGGAGGTTATTAATGAGAGGTGCCCTGCAAAACTCTGCTGACCTTGGCATAGGCGCCGGCGAAGTCGATACTTCGGCTGCTCGACCGCGGGCTCGCTACGATGGCGGGATAAGCGCCCCGCTCCCCGAAATCGGAATAAAAGACGAACTCAAGTGACCCAACCGCAAGATCGGCCCGATTGAGAGCGGCGGCAAATCGCTGAGCCTCCTCTTCGTCTCCGAAGTTGGAGAGCGACACCAGGATCCCGTCGCCGGCTAAGGCGCCTCGAACAATTTGCAATGCCCGGTCGAGGTCTTCCCAGGGCTGTGCGTCATCCCAGCGGAGGGCCTGACTGTCCACGACGGCGTCAAACGAACCGGGCGGCCGCGTTTGGGTGAAGTCGGCCTGCGCGAACCGGGCGTTACGGACGCCAATGACGGCGGCCATCCGCTCCGCCTCAGCTATCTTTTTTTCGGCGAAGTCAATTCCGAGCACTTGGCGCTGGTTGTCGCAACAGGCATACCACGTGGTTAGGAAACCGGTACCGCAGCCGACGTCCAGGATCTTTGACCTCCCGGTAAGGCGTGGCTCAATGAATGATCCGCACTGGAAGATGATATCAGCCCGCTGCGAATCAATGCAGGCGGCAATACTCGGGTCGGCAGCGGCGTCAAAAAAAGATCGCGCGGAACCAGACTGATACAGTTCGACGGCTCTAGCGAACTGCTTCGAGACTCGTGCCTGGCGCCATTGCCGGCGCCAGTCCTGCTCCGAATGAAAATGCCGGATACCGTATCGCTGAAGATGTTTTTTTCAGATCCTTTGCAGTCATCGGCCCTGCCCTCGGTGCCTTCGTCAGTGAATTTCCTATTTTCCAGCCATAGGTTTCGCGTTCCTGCCTTCGGCGAGGAGCTCGTCAAAAAGCGCCTGTTTGCGAGCAGCATCGGGTTCGTCCCTGATGATCGCAGGCAACTCTGGTATCGGCTGGAGCCACCCCATCAAAGGGCCTCCTTGCAGGAATCGCTTATCCGCGTCCTTTAGTCGCCATTCATCATACTGCTGCTTCGTTAGCCAGCGAGCGCGGTTTCGGCGCGAACTACCCGCAAGATGAAACTCCTTGCTGGCGATGTCCGCAGCGCCGACGACATTGTCCATCAACTCGTAGCAAGTTTGACAAACCACGTCCCACTTGTACGTCATTGCTTCCCGATAGGCCACATGGGCAGCCGAGTTGGGGCCCAGTGACGCTGAAGGAAAAGGCACACAACGTCGAATCTTCACTTTCCGAGCCTTTGCCATCTCCTGACCGCAACAAAAGCAATTCATCACATTCCTCCCGTGCCCGCTGCACGACAATCTTGCGTGCAATTGGACCGCATCCGGCAACACTGGGTCGCGAGTCCATGCCCCTATTCATACGGGGCCGCGTTGCGCGCCTAGCTGACGACCCGCTGGCACAGATTTTGGCACAGAAGCCGTAGAAAAGTGGCACAATACGTTGTAAAATGAAGACATTCGGGATGTCCCCGAAACGTGCTCGCCAGATTGTAAGCCGATAATTTGTAAAGACTTACCAATCGTCACCCCGCCAAGAAATAGCGGCCTCCGAAGCCGAAGGCTGAAGGTTCGAATCCTTCCGGGGATAATTATCTAGCTGGGTCCTCGAAAAACGGCATTGTGAAGTTCTTCCGAGTACCCCGCCGACCGCGCACACATGGTGGTGAGTTTGCAAGAACTGGGACTCGTGCCGACGGAACGGGGCACGCGGTCCCGCGTTCGCGCCCAGAAAAAGAGATGCGCGACGTCAGCTTCGAGTGGATCGTCTTTCATCAGGAATTGACTCGCGACAGGAATGAGGGCTTGTTGCCTGAAGCCAATCCGCACCGGCATGTCAAATGAGTGGGCAGTTGGAAGGCGCGCACACCAACGTTGGCCCAACAAGCCCGCCATGCCCATGTGGCAGCACTTCCGACGAATCAATGCCGGGCCAATCCACGACCCATCCAACGGCAGCGTCGCCCCCAGTTTCCCGGTCAGCTTTGACACCTGGTTGTCGCGGATCGAGATGCTCCGGCCCTCAAGGGCACCTCAAGCAAGTTGCCACTCGTCTCTGCTGTGGCCATCGCACCTGTACATGACGACTTGGCCCCTGATGTAGTATGCACAGGGGGCTCCGCAACGAGTTGATGGCGCGGCGTCGGCGGCGCAAACGGTATCTAACAACACCATTGGCCGGTCGTGACTTCCGATCAAATCGCAACCGGCGCCAAGCCTTGAGGGAAAGCCCCCTTGTTTAGGCGATTGCCTCGCGAATCAGTGGGCGGTCTTCGATGACGATCTTGATCGGGCGACCATCGGTGGTCAGGAGTTCGTGGTCGGGGTTGATGCCAAGTTGCGTGTAGATCGTGCGTGCGAAACTTTCGACGCGATAGGGTCTGTCGGTGATCTCGGCGGCGCGGTAATCGGTGGCGCCAACAACGGCGCCGCCCCGGAAGCCGCCGCCCGCGAGGACGACGAATTGCGTCGGCCAATGGTCGCTGCCTCGGCCGCCGCCGCCCTGCGGCCAGGGCGTGCGGCCCATTTCGCCCAGGAGCGCGACGATGGTGGTGCGCAGGAGGCCGCGCTCTTCGAGATCCTCGAGCAAGCTGGCGACCGCGTTGTCCACCGAGGGGAAATTGTTGCGGCAGCCGTCGTCGTTGTTGTCGTGAAAATCCCAGCTGAACATGCGCAGGTGCACAAAGGGAACGCCGGCTTCGAGCAGACGGCGACCGATGAGGACCGATTCGCACGACGTCTTGCCGCCGCGCGCCCGGTTGCTGGTCGTGGCGCCGTAGCGTTCCAGGTTGCGTGCGGACTCGCGGCGCAGATCGAGAGCTTCCGCCATGCGGGCCGAGCGCAGCATGTCGAAGGCCCGCTGCTGGAATTGATCGCGTCCTTCCAGGAGCGGTTCGAGGTTGTCGATGTTGCGGCGTTCCTCGTTCAAGGCCCGGATCAGGTCCATCTCCTGGTTGAACACGGGCAGGCGGGCTTGTGGGATGGTCAGCATGTCTTGCAGGTCGCGCCCTTGCTGCTGCGAGAACATCAGGGGCGAATAACCGCCGCCGAGGTAGCTGTCCATCAGCAGTTCGCTATCGCTGCCGCCGACGACCACGAAACTGGGCACGCCCACGGGAGCCGGCCGCGACCGCGCCACCACGCTGCCGTAGGTCGGGTACTTCGGCGTCTGCGGCACGCGGCGGCGATTGCCCGTCAGCCAGTAGTTCGTGTCTTTGCCGTGATCGGCGCGGGCGTCTCCGGTCGTACACGAGCGGATGATCGTGTATTTGTCGGCAAGCCGAGCCATGCGCGGCAGCAGGTCGGTTACCTGGATGCCGGTCACATTGGTCTGGATAGTGCGAAACGAGCCGCGGAATTCAGCGGGGGCGTTCGGTTTGGGATCGAACGAATCGCGATGGGGCGGCCCGCCTCCCAGCCAGATGCAGATCATCTGCCGCGCCGGCGGTTGGGTGCCGCGCGTGTTGGCTTGTGCACGCAAGAAATCCGGTAGGCTCAGGCCGAAAAGAGTGGTGCCTCCGATTTTGAGAAATTCACGGCGTGTGCGGGGGTTCATGGTATCTCCTTGAGTCTGAGCGTTACCGGTTGAATATGAATTCGTTGGAGTTCAACAAGCTCCACATGAGAATTTCGCAGCCGGCCTGTGGGGAAGCCGCCTTCTGCAAATGGGTTTGCGTGATCTTCATCTCATTGGCGGTGGGCGGGCGTCCCACGGTCACGAGGAAGATCTCCGTGATGCGCTGGTCGAGCGCGGCATGCCGTTGCATGATCTTGGTAAGTTGCCCATCGGGGGCGGAAATCCGTTTGCGCGCTTGCGGATGATTCGCCAGATAGAGGGCCTGCAACATCGTGGCCTGGTCGTCCCGCTCGCAATCGCAGACGACTTCCACGTCGCGATCGGGCCGGCCGAAGGTGTTCAGGGCGAACGCGGTGCTGGAGTCGCCTCGATAGAAGATGGACGCGCCTTCCAGCAAACTGATGCCGCCGGGCATGGCGGGCGGAATCCGGTCCTTGCCAAAGGTAAGGTCCACCCCGGCCGCCTGATTGTAGGCGTCCAGCAACACCTCCGCGGGCAGTCGGCGGATCGCAAATGACGCGAAGTTGCGCCGGTCGTGGCGGTTGCTGGCGTTGGTCACGCTGCTCTGCTGATACGTTCGACTATTGAGAATCGTCCGGTGCAGCCAGCGCATGTCATATTTGTTCTTGATGAACCCTTCGCTCAGTTCCTGGAGCAATTCGGGATGCGACGTGGGGTTCAAGGGGGACAAGTCGTCCGGCGGATCGATGATGCCCCGGCCCATGTAATGCGCCCACACCCGGTTGACGATGGCCTTGGCGAAAAACGGATTGTCGGGGCGGCGCAGCCAGGCCATGACGAGGGCGCGGCGATCGGCGCCGTCGGCTTCCGGCTTCGCCCCTTCCGGATCGCCCAGAAACCGCAGTTGCCGGGACGATTGCGTGCCCAGCGGACTGGTGACGGTTGCGAAACCCGCGTTCTTGCCGCCGCCGTTGAAGAACGACCCGCCGGCTTTCTTGCCTTTATCGAGATCCTTGGCCGTGAGCACGAAGATCTCGCGGTCCCCAAAATGCTTCGGAATCGACTGCACCCCCTTGGCGGGAAGGTCCTTGGCCTTGTTTTTCAAGGCGGCGATGACATCTGGATTCGCCTTGTTTCGTGCGCCTGCCATGGCCGTGAAATGCGGCACGCGCATGAAGAAATTCGCGAAGCTCAAGAGATCGTCTTGCGTCCACACGTCGTTGGGATGCCGATGACATTGGGCACATTGCAGACGCAGGCCGAGAAAGGCATGTCCGACGCGGATGGCATGATCGACGTCGGTCGTCATGCGCCGTTTCCAGAAGACATCCATTGACTTCCGCGCCGCGTACGTTTTCGGCTGCTTGCGGTCGAGTTCGTCTTTCAAGTCCAGGGCCGCTTCCGCCGCCCAATCTTCCAGGGATTGGTCATCGCGCGAGGTCGCTGTGAGGATACGCTCAACCATGTTGTCATAGGCGGCGTTTTCGAGGAGACGCGCCCGCAGCCATTCGTAGGCACGGTATTCCTCGTAGGTGTTGGGCGGGAACGTCCCCGGCGTGAACCCAGTGACACGCAGGATATCCATGAACTTGGTGGCCCACAGAGCGGCATGGCGAGGTCGCGTCAGCAGCTCGTCGATCTTCCTCGCCCGTTTATCGGCGTTCTTGTCCGCCAAGAAGGAGCGCACTTCATCTGCGGTGGGCAACGCTCCAGTCACGTCGAGCGTGACGCGCCGCAAGAACGTTGCGTCATCGCACAACTCCGAAGGATACACATCGAGGACCTTCAGCCGATTGAGGACGTGCCGGTCTAGAAAATTGTTTTCCTGCACTTTCGGAAAATCGGCGGCCAGTTTGCCGGGAGTGACGACCAGCGTGGCCATGCCGACCTGGCCCGGATAACGAACGATGATCGACGTGTCGCCGACGCCGAGCACGTCCACGTTGCCTTGAGCATCGACGGCGGCCACCTCGCGATTGCCCACCTCGAAGTAGCAAAGCTGTGTCACGTCTTCGCGCGAACCATCGACAAACTCGACTTGTGCCTTGAGTGCGAAGCGATCCTTGGGTTTGGCGGTTTGGGAAGCGGGCGTCACGAGCATGCGCTTGACGCTCGATTGGGCGACCGCATCGAGCTTTGCTCCAGCCGCGACCCACTTGCGGAGTATCTGATAGTCCGTGGAACCGAGCGCAGTGCGCTGGCCCCCCTCGTGCGGGACTTGTCCAGCGGCCTTCAGGAGAAACAAGCTGGCGTCCGGCTGCACGACGTTGACGCGGCGCCCGGCCACTTCTTTCAGCAGTCGCTCGTGGTCCAACGCCGGATCAGCGCCGAACAGGCTGAGCCGCAACCCGCCGCGCCCCTGCACCATGCCGTGGCATCCCCCGGAGTTGCAGCCGAGCTTGCTGAAAACAGGGACGACATGCCGGCTGAAGAGAGATTCGGCAGGAAGATTTGGCTCATTGGCAACCCCTGCCCCCGAGGTGATCGCCAGTCCAGCCGCAGCGAAGATCGTCAGACAGAATCGTCGCAACATCAACGACACTCCCGAAAAATGCACCGCGGGGAAAAATGGGCGCATGTAAACATGTTCCCTGAATGCACAAAAAGTAACGCCGCGTTCACAAAATCAACACAGGCAGCTCGAATCACGGCAACTCCTTGATGCGAATGCGGCGAAACTCGAACTTGCCGGTCTCGGATTGCAGGCCGACGCCACCGCCCACGCCGACCTTGAGAGTCTTCTCGATCACTTCGCCGTTGCACTTGCACTCGGCTACGGCGCCGACGGAGAGCGCGACGGTGCTGAAGTCGAGCGGGGTGTTGTTCAGCCTCGCGGTCGGCTTGCCGTCTTTGACCGTGATGTCAAGCACGTCCTTTTCGCTCACCGCCTTGCCGTTGACGGTCGTGGTGTAGACCGGCCCCTTGACGGTGATGTCGAGCAGGTTCCAGCCGCCGTCGTTGAAATTGACTTTCTTGTACGGGCCGGCGATTGGGTAATCGCGCACCTGCAACTGGACGCCGCGGACGTAGACGCCGCTGTCGGCCTTGGGAGCGGCGCGGAATTCGAGTCTGAGGTTGTAATTCTTGGTGAAGTCCTGGACGGTATAGATGTCGCCGCCGCCCCCGCCGTCAATGACGATGGCGCCGTTCGTCACGTGCCATTTCTTGTTCTTGGTCTCGGTCTGGCCGTTCAGCACCTCTTTGCCCAGACGCCAGCCGGTCAGATCCTTGCCGTTGAAGAGGCTCGTGTAGCCAGGCTCCGGCGTGAAATCGTCGCCGGCGCAGGCCGAATGAATCTCGAGACAGAACCCAATGGCCAGCGCCGCCGCCAAGCACATTCCCGATGTCACTTTCATGGCATCCCCCTTGAAAAAGTTGTGTCGTTGTTCGCGAACACGGGCGACTTCATTGCGTCATTGCTGCTTTCGTTCCGCGATCCAGATGTTGCGATAGACGTAGTGCTTGTCATCCGCATGGCTCTGGAACTGCAATGGTCCACCTTGGGGAGACAGGGGATCGGTCCCACCGCCGCGATAGAACGGCGGCGTCTCCGGCAATTCGACGCGATCGTGGATCAGGACACCGTTTTGGCGGACGGTGACGATCGGTTTTTGGACGACTTTGTTATCGGCGCCGAAGCGGGCCGCGGTGCAATCCACGTCGAACGTCTGCCAGGTCAGCGGGGGGAGGCACATGTTCTCGTCGGGCGCGCGCACCCAGCGAATGCCGCCACAGCCGAGGTCCGAGACGGTGCCTGTGCCAAACGACCTTCCGGCCACCGCCAGGTGATAGCTGTTTTGCAAGAAGACCGCGCTATGGCCGGGGCTGCGCAAGTAGGGGACGCGGAACTCCAGGTGCAGGAGAAAATCCGTGAAGCTTTGTTTGGTTCGCGCGCCGATCATCAGCAACCTGTCGTCCGTCATCTTGGAGCGGGGGAGCACGAAATGATCCAGACCACTGCCGTCAAAGAGGACGACGGCGCCCGGCGGCGGTTTCGCCCCTAGTGTCGGGCTTTGACGGGTGACGCGCTTCAGTTCGCCGATCGTGTCGCTGCCTGGGGCAACGACGGTCATCACTCCGTCGCGCACGACCGCAGTGCCGCGGAGGAACTTGGGGAACGCGGTCGAGCCGTCCCTGGTTTGCCCGGACCATTCGACAAGCCGCTTGTTCTTTTCATCGGCGAACTTCTTGTCCCAGCCCGCGCCGGGCAAGCCGCCGCGATAGGCGATCGCCTTGAACTCGCCGACGTTTTGCGTGATGCCGACGCGCACGCCGTACTTTTGCATCTTGCCGTCTTCGCTGATAGCGCCGACGTACTCCCCCTGCACGGCAAAGTCGGCGTCCACCTTGGTCGGGTCAATCAGTGCCGGCTTTTTCTGCTGGGCCTTCGCCACGCCGGGTAGTAGAAACAATCCAATCAGAACGCAAGTACATCGCATTGGCTTTGCTGCCTTTGAAAAAGAGTTTCGCCGTTGGCACCGCTATGCCAGGATATTCCGCACAACCTGCCCGTAAATATCCGTCAGACGGAAATCGCGACCAGCGTGCCGGTAGGTCAGACGCTCATGATCCAGCCCCAGCAAATGCAACACGGTGGCGTGCAGGTCGTGGATGTGCACGCGATCCTCGACCGCCTGAAAGCCAAAGGGATCCGTCGTGCCGTGGTGGAAGCCCGCCTTCACGCCGCCGCCCGCCAGCCACAGGCTCCAGCCGTAGGGATTATGGCCGCGTCCCAGCCCGGCGTAGTTGATTTCCGTCCGGCCGCGCACACCTTGCACCAATGGCGTTCGGCCAAATTCACCGCTCCAAACCACCAGCGTGTCCTCCAGCAAGCCGCGACGCTCCAGGTCAGAAAGGAGACCGACAATGGGTTTATCGACCCGCCCGCAACTCCGCATCAAGCTGCTGTACATCGCGCCATGGTGGTCCCAGCCCTTGCTGGTGACCTGGATGAAGCGCACGCCCGCCTCCGCCAAACGCCGGGCGAGCAAGCATTGTCGGCCGAACGATTCCGTTTCTGGTTGGTCGATCCCATACAATGCCAGGCTTTCTGCGGATTCTTGAGAGAGATCGAAGACTCCGGGAGCTTGCTGCTGCATGCGAAACGCCAGCTCGTGGGCTTCGATGACGCTTTCGAGGCGAGCATCAGACCCGGCGCGCTGTGCGTGTTCGCGGTTGAGTTGACGCAAGAACTCCAGTTGCTCCCGCCGAAGCTCCGCGGACCCTGAGGGCGCATTCAGATAGCGGATCCGCTCGCCGGTCGCCGAGCCGTCGTCGCGCAAGATCGTCGCTTGGTAAATGGCCGGCAGAAAATCGCTGCCGCAGTTGACCGTGCTCCCCGCGGGGGGCGAGATGACCACGAAGCCGGGCAGGTCCTGGTTTTCCGTTCCCAGTCCATACAGCACCCACGCCCCCATACTCGGACGCGGCACGAAGAGGCCCGTGTGAAACTGCTGCACCGCCGTGCCGTGTTCCGGGCTGTCGCCCACCATGCTATTGGTGACGCACAGCTTGTCCGCATGGCGAGCAAGGTGAGGCATGGCGTCGGAGAGCCACAAGCCGGACTGCCTGTGCTGGGCGAACCTCACGGGCGGGGCCATGATCGGGCCGAAGTCGTCCGGCGAGTCGCCGCGGCCCTCGCGCCAGTGCCGCGGCATCGATTCGAACGGCAAGCGTTGACCGTGGCGGCGAAACAACTCGGGCTTGTAGTCGATCAGGTCAACGTGCGACGGCCCGCCTTCCATGAAGAGAAAGATAACGCGCTTGGCCCGTGGCCGGAAGTGCGGCGCTCGCACGGCCAAGGGGCTTGAGGGGCCGCTCGTCTGTGCTGCCAGTGCAGCCAACGCCACCGAACCAAAGCCGAGCGCCGCCTGCTTCAAGAAATCGCGCCGGGACTTTGCCGGAGGCGCTGTCTGATCACACAGAGTAACGTCGCGGCGAGCCATGATCACTCCACCATCAGGAATTCATTGGAAATCAGCAAGGCATGGCACAGATGGCTCCAGGCCATGCGGCGGGCGTCCCGTTCGTTGCTGGTTGACGGTTGCAGATGCCGCACCATTCCTTCAACGACGCCCACCGCTCGATCCTTTTCAGACTTGGTGGCCGGTCGCGAAAACACGACCAGGAAAAGCTGCGCCACACGATCGCGATCGTTCTTCAGTCGCGCGTCTTCGAGTAACTTGACGGCCAGCGCTTCCGCCTTGCCGAGCACCATCGGACTGTTCAGCAAGAAGAGGCTTTGCGCGGGAACCACGGAAACCGCCCGCGTCCCGCACGGCGACGAAGCCTGCGGCATGTCGAAAAGGGTGAGCGCGTCCAACTCGGCGGGGATGTCCTTGCGAAAGACCGGCCAATAGATAGCGCGCCTGCGCAGTGTTGCCTCGGGAATCGCGAGGTTAATCGTGCTGGCTTGATTGCCGCCGCCGAACTTGGGGGCCGTGAATGCGGCGGACGTCAGATCCAGCCGGCCCGCGACGAAGGACATTGCATCGTGCAGAGCCTCGGCATCCTGACGACGGCGCTGGGCGCGGCCCCACAGGCGATTGTCCGGATCAATCTGGAGCAACCTTCCCTCGCCCCGCGCGCTGAGCTGCCAGGCTCTCGTCAGCAATAACTCCTTGATCAGCGACTTGACTGACCAGCGATGATGCTCGCGAAAACGCCAGGCCAGGTGATCAAGAAGGGCCGGATGACTGAGTGGATCGCCCGTCGTGCCGAAGTTGTCCGTGGTGCGTACCAGTCCCTGGCCGAACACGTGCTGCCAGACCCGGTTGACGATGACGCGGGCCACGAGCGGATTTTCCGGGCTCAGCAACCAGTCCGTCAACTGCAGTCGGCCGCTCTGCCCCTCGGGAATACGTTGGACGTGCGGCATCGCGCCGAGCCTGGGGAAGCCGCGCGGCACGATGTTGCCCTTGCGATCCGCGTCGCCTTGAATGCGCAGGGCAACGTCTTGCGGAGTTTTCTCGTCCTGAACGGCGAGCACCTTCACCTTGTCCCCCTTCATCCAGAAAGGGGACTGCGCCGTGACCGAGCCAAGGGCGATCGCATCCGGCTCGCTGGAGCCAAACCCGCCTTTCACGTTGGTCGTGCTCCGCAAAACGCCCGCGAGCGCGTAATAGTCGCGCGTCGAAATCGGATCGAGTTTGTGATCGTGGCAGCGCGCACAGCCAATCGAAATCCCGAGCAGGTTCTTCCCCAGCACGTCGAGTTGATCGTCGATCACGTCGAGCTTGCGCTTCTCGGCATCACGGTCGGCGGCAATGATGTGAAACAGGGCAAGGTAGCCGGTGGCAATGAGATTGGCCGCCTTCTCCTCGCCCGTCGCCGCCGGCAACAGGTCCCCGGCGATCTGCTCGCGCACGAAGCGATCGAAGGGCTTGTCGGCATTGAAGGCGTCGATGATGTATTGCCGATAGCGCCAGGCTTGCGGGTACGAGACCGGCGCCGTCGAACCGCTGACATCAGTATAGCGGGCCAGGTCAAGCCAGTGCAGGGCCCAACGTTCGCCAAAGTGCGGCGAGGCGAGCAGGCCATCGATCGTTTTCTCCGTGGCGTCGGCGCGATCGCGGCCGACATTTTTTTCGAAGGCTGCAAGTTGATCCGGCGTGGGCGGCAGCCCGGTCAAAACATAATGGAGTCGGCGCAAGAGAACGTGCGCAGGGGCGTCCCTCGTCGGCTTGACTTCCTTGGCCTCGAGTTCGGCCAGCAGAAAATGATCGATGTCGGACCGAGGCCACTTGGCATCCTTCACGGCGGGAATGGCCGGTCGGGCGACGGGACGCAACGACCAATGATCCGCGGGCCCCGGTTTCGTGCTCGGCTTGTCGTTTTTGACTGCGGCCGACCGAGGATCGACTGCGCCTTCGCGTACCCAATGCGCGAAGTCCGCGATGACCGCATCAGACAGCTTTCCCTTGGGCGGCATCTTCAAGTTTTCGTGCTTCAAGGCTTGCACGAGCAAACTTTCGGCGGGCTTGCCGGGGACGACCGCCGGGCCGCTGGCGCCTCCCATCAGCACACCGTCGCGCGTATCGAGCAGCAAGCGCCCCTTGATTTTGGCCGCCTTCGCCGAGTGGCATTCGTAGCAATGCTGCACCAGCACGGGGCGGATGCGGGACTCGAAGAACTCCGCTTTCTTCGCATCGTGTTGCTGCGCGTTCGCCACGAGGGGGGTACAAGCGACAAGCACCACCCCGAAAAAACCGGCCTTCCAGAAGAAGCTCCGTCGATTAATCATTGCGTTGCACCACATCCGAATATTCAGCTCTATTCGTTCACTGCGACGAATTTTTGAATGCGTTTGCCGGTTCCTTCGGCCACGTAGACCGTTCCACGCGAATCGACGCAGATGCCGTGAGCATTCTCGAACTGGCCCGCTTCTTTTTCTTGCTTCCCCAGCGTGCGAGCGTCATTCCCTTGAAGTCCAGTTTGCGGACGGCGTTGCCGGCCCCGTCGGACAGGAAGACGTGTTCCCCCTTGTGCACGAAAAGTCCGTAGGGGGTGCCGATGTTGTTCCATTGCGTGACGAACTTGCCCTGTGCATCGAAGATCTGCACGCGCTTGTTCGAGCGGTCACAGACGAAGACCTGATTGGTTTTCGTGTCGTAAAAGATGGCGTGCGGCAGGTTGAAGTCTCCAGGCCCTTTGCCGCGCTTGCCCCAGGCGCGAAGGAACTTGTCTTCTTTCGAAAACTGCACGCAGGGCTATTCGCAGGTTGAGATTGGCAGGGCGGGTGTGATTGAGTAGAAGGGGTGGCGTGATTTCAGGATTTGGAGATTGCCACGATGGCCACCCTTTCCCTCCTTGAAGCTCTCGCGGACGTGCCGGATCCACGTAGCCGCCACGGTCGACGTCATCCTTTTCATGGACTGCTGGCTCTCACCGTGTTGGCCATGCTTCACGGTTGCAAAGGTCCTAGCGCCATTGCGCAGTTCGGCCGAGATCACGGCAGTGGGTTGGCCTATGCGCTGGGATTCTGGCGAGGCAAGTCGCCGGCGGCCTCGTGTTTATGCACTCTCTACATCAGCTTGGACGTGGTCGCCTTCGAAGCGGCCCTGTCCCGCTGGATTGCATCGCGCATGCCCACGCATGCCGAGCAGCAACCCGTCTCTCTGGATGGCAAAACGCTGCGTGGCAGTCGCGATGGCGAGGCGCCCGGCAATCATCTGGTGTCCGCCTATGCCCATGAGCACCGTGCCGTCCTCGCCCAAATCCGTGTCGATGCCAAGACCAACGAACACAAGGCAGCCCTGCAACTGCTTGGTATTTTGCCCGTCAAGGGCCGCGTAGTTCTTGGCGACGCCATGTTTTGCCAACGCGATTTGTGTGCCGCGATCATCGCACAAGAAGGCGACTATCTGTTCACGGTCAAAGGAAACCAACTTGGATTGGAAAGAGACATAGCTGCGGGATTCGGATTCGACGCCGGCGCCCGCCAAATCGCGGCGGCTTTTTCCCCCGGAGCCGGTGACGGAGCCGCCGGAACGTGTGCATTCGAGTCTGGACAAGGGACATGGCCGAGTGGAGAAACGGACGGTACGGACGACGTCCAGTCTGACACTGCGGCAGAAATGGCCGGGGCTGTCGCAAGGACTGGAGATCACGCGTGAGCGAACGGTGAACGGCAAGAAGACGGTGGAAGTCGAATACGCGATGACGAGCCTCACTCCCGAGGAGGCCGACGCCAAGCGTTTGTCGGAACTGGTGCGTTCGCACTGGCAGATCGAGAACCGGTTGCACTACATACGCGATGTGACGTTGGGAGAGGACGCTTGCCGAGTGCGCAAAGGATCGGCGCCGCAAGTGTTGGCTGCGGTGCGCAACGCGGTCATTCACCTGCTTGGCAGTCTAGGTGCTACGAGTCACGCCGCCGCGCTCCGCCGCCTCAACGCCCACCCCGAAGAGGCTCTCGCCCTTCTCGACTGTCCCCAGCCTTAATAAGCGAATGGCCCTG
>SXGT01601289.1_pt1 | contig 29918 bp, 28 predicted proteins | sample 3176221 | NCBI WGS metagenome assembly SXGT01 (sample SAMN11356862, study PRJNA531348) | freshwater metagenome | isolation source: freshwater sample F1-120 | place: China: Fuxian Lake, Yuxi | collected 2017-12-25 | reverse complement strand
GCGCACTCTCGCCGAACGCACCGTCGAAGCCCTCTGGAGCGCCATTGGTAAGATCTATGATGCGGTCACCCCATCCCATTGCAACAACTTCTTCTATAAAGCCGGATATGCAGTGCGTAAATTATGAAAATGCTCTAGGGCAAGCCCCGTCACAGCATGCCCTCCTAGAAGCCCTGCGGGGCTTACAACGCCGGTCGCTGTTCGAGATCACCGCCCAGGGGTTTGGTGTCCAGTCTCTCGTGGCGGAGTACGTGCAGCGCACACCGCCGCCCTAAGGAAAAGGAGGGTCCGCCCATGCGCAGCCTGGGCATACGCGGCACGGTCTCGCACGCCGGGCGTGCCGCGCCGTGGTGGCTGCGGCTGGGGAGCTGCGTGGGACTCGTCGTCCTCGGCATCCTCGTGGTGGCACGCCTCTGGCCCGACCTCCCGCCACGGGTGGCCCAGGCCGTGCCGTGGGGGGCTCCTCCCCAGACGATCCCGCTGGACAGGCTCTCCCAGGTGGTCGCCCCCCACGTGGCGCAGGGCGCCTTCGCCCGCGTGGCCGCGCTGTATCGTCAGGCCCTCGCACAGCACCCGACTGAGGTGACGCTCATCCTCCGCCTCGCGCACCTGGCCGCGGTGCAGCATCAGCCAGCCGAAGCCGAGAGGCTGTCCCAGCACGCGGTAGCGCTCACGGCGCGTCTGACGCCTCCCCCGCGGCCCACCGCGGCGGCCCCCACGGCGCCGCCGCCCTTCGCGGACGCCATGGTCGCCTATCGGCAGGCAGTGATCTTTGCCACGCTCGCGCCGAGTCTCCCGGCGCAGCGAGCCGAACTGTGGCTGTATCAGCAGCAGTTTGACGCCGTGGCGGCCTACGCCGACCAGCTGCTCCACACCCAGAACGGCCTTGCGGCTGGACAGACCCTCCAGGGCCGTCTGGCGCTGGCCCGTCAGCAGGTGCCAGAAGCCATCACCGCTTTCCAGCATGCGCTGCGTGCGGCGCCAGACTCCGCGGCGGCCCACTACGGACTCGGGGTGGCCTATCTCCAGCAGCAGCAGGTGCAGCTCGCCACGCACGCCTGGGCCACCGCCCACACCCTGGCGCCGGCCGTGCTCGAACTGGCGCACGCCTTGGCCCACCTGCACATGGAAGCGCGGGCGTTTACGCAGGCCCTCGCCGTCGGGCACCGCCTGCTGGCCGCGCAGCCACAGCACCCCACGGCGCACCGCATTGTGGGCCAGGCGTGGCTGGCGCTAGGGGAACCCACCAACGGCCTCGCCGCGCTCCAGGCGATGACGGCGCAGGCCCCCCACGAGGCGCGCAGCTACTATGACTTAGGTATCGGCTATCGGCAGTATCAGCAGGAGTCCGCCGCCCTGCAGGCCTTCGAGCGGGCCCTGACGTTGGATCCTTTGGGGCGCGAGGCCCTGCGGCAGCTTGTCGATATGGCCCTCGTGAAAGGGGAAATGGCGCAGGCCCGGAGGCGCGTCCTGCGCCATCTCCAGGTGGCCCCCGACCATCCCGAGGCGTATACCCTGCTCAGCCGTATTCTGTTTGCCGAAGATGAACGCTGCAGGGGCACCCCCACCAAGCACGCACTGCGCAAGCAGCAACGTGCCTAGCGCGCCGCGCGTTGCCGCCCACCTGCGCTCGCAGCTGCGGTCTCGCTGGGGCCATCCGCAGCGGTGGGCAGAAGCGTGCGGTGGGCGACACGGGGCATCTGTACACGGAGAGACCACGTGCCGCACCAGCACAACGGCACAAACCTGTTGGCCGCTTGCGGCCAACCTCCTTATCTTTTCCGCCCTGCCGGACGGAGTGTCGCGGAGGCTTCTTGAGGACTGCTCGCCGATCCCTGTACGCCCTGCTCAGTGCCCTCGTCGTGGGCTTGGTCCTCTGGCTCGGGGTGCCCGGGCTCTGGCACCGGACCATCCCTCCCCCGGCTATTGCCGGCATCTTCTTTGTCGCGCCCAAAACCTTGGAGGATTTCAGCCTGCGCGATCATACGGGAGCGGCCTTCCAGCGGGACCGCTTGCTCGGCAAATGGACCTGGCTCTACTTTGGCTACACCTCGTGCCCGGATGCCTGCCCGCTCACGCTCACCACATTCACGCAGGTCCACCAACGCTTGGGACGCGTGGGCAGCCCTGCCGACCACGCCTATGTGTTGATCTCAGTCGATCCCGCGCGCGATACGCTGGAACGGCTGGGGGCGTACACGACCTATTTTCACCCCACATTTCTCGGGGTCACGGGCGATCCGGAGGAGCTGACTCGGCTGGCGCAGCAGTGTCTCGTCTTGTACCGTCAGGCCCCGGATCAGCAGAGTGCGGGACTCTATAGCGTGGATCACTCGTTAAACATTGTGCTCATTGATCCGCAGGCGCGTCTGCGCGCCATCTTTCGTCCACCCCATCTCCCTGACACCCTGGCCACCGATTGGCACAACATCCAGGCCTATGCACAGGCCCACCCCTAGTCCACCCCGTGCAGGAGAACCGTGCCATGCCGCCTCGCCCTCCGTGGACGCCACACCCGCGCGCCGGCCACTCGACGGCGACGCGCCAGCGCGGCCTGGTGTCGTGGCCCTGGATAGGCGTGCTGACGTTGGCGCTGGCGGGTGGGCTCCTGCTGGCGTACCCCACGTGGGCCAGCCTGGTGGGATCCTGGGTGGCGACGCGCTGGCTGGGAGCCAGTCTGCTCGGGGGCACGGCGCTCCTGCTCGGGCTCTGGCAGCTGCCCCACTGGCAAGTGCGCGCCCTCCCACCGGGGCTAGAACGCACCGCGCTGGCCCTCCACGCCCGGCACACGCTGGTCCACCTGTGCGGCGGGGTGGGGCTCCTCCTCGCCCTGGTCGTCACCGGGCCTCGCCTGGTCACACCGCCCGCGCCAGCCCCGCTCTCCCAGGAGATATGGCAGCTGGCGCACGCAGGACAACGCAGCGCACGGATGGCCCAAGCTGTGGCGCAGCTGGGGGACCGGGAGCGTCTGAGTGTCCGCCTCGGCGGCATCTATGCGCTGGAACAGCTGGCGCACGATTCGCCAACGGACCATGGGCCCATCATGCACGTCCTGATGGCGTATCTGCGTGACCTGGCGCCATGGCCGCCCAAGGATATGCCCCTCCACGCCGACGAGACCGGGCGCCTGCAGTCCGTCCTTGTCCCACCCCTGCGCGCGCCCACGACGGATATCCAGGCCATGCTGACGGTGCTCGGACGACGGACGCGGGCGCATGACCAGGGGGGACAGCCACCCGTGGATTTATCGTACACGGCGCTGGCGGGCGTATCCCTCGAACAGGCGCAGTTGCAAGGGAGTATGCTGCGCGGTATCCAATTGCAGCAGGCGTACCTGGCGGGCGCCCATCTGGAAAACGCGCACATGGAGGCGAGTGATCTCTCAGGCGCCCACCTGCAAGGGGCCTCCCTCCAGGGGGCGCACCTCACCGGGATGCAGGCCCGCGGGGCCAACCTGCGGGGGGCGTTCCTGGGAGGGGCCAATCTCCAGGATGCCAATCTGCAAGGCGCCAATTTGCAAGGGGCCCACCTGCCCAAAGCCAACCTGCGCGGCGCGGATGTGCGTGGCGCGACGCTGTGGGATGCGGAACTGTGGGGCGTGGACGCGCGTGGTGCCGATCTGCGCGGCGTGAAGGACTTGGCGCAACATCAGGTGGATGTGCTCTGCGTCGATGCCCACACCCGCTTGCCCGATGGGGTCACCCTGCCACCCCTCTGTCGTCCCCTTTAAGTCCCTGGACAAAAATTCTTGCCGAGTTTTTCCTGGGAGTGCGGGCGTCTCGCCCGCTCCGGAAGCGGCCAGGATGGCCGCGCTCCCCGGGTATGACCGCCAGACGCACATGGCGCACACGTATGGCCAGGTCCTGCGTCCTCCGCAACCCGGGGCCCTCTCCCCTTGGGAGGCCCCATCGCTTGGTCGGTCTCCTCGGGGCCGTGGAGGGCCAGGAAACGTGCTCCTGGCTCTGGGGGCTCCTAGCCGCCGCTTCTCCGCACGAACGCAAGAGGGGCAGGGCAGCGAGGTCAGGGTGCCTTGTCGGGGGGGCCGGGGTTCCCGGACGATGTTCCAGCGGCTCCAGGGGGAGCGGGGCAGGTTGAGGAGCCGCATACCGCCTGGGGGAGCCCTGGCGATCCCTGTGGGTGTCGTCAGCGTGACGCATCCCCCCAGCTCTGGGCTCTCACAGAACCTCCTGGGCTGTAGCCCGTGGAAGCCACGCCGTTTCAACGGCAGTGGAGGAAACGCTTTCCACGGCTTGAGCCAAAAGGGTTGACACGAAAGTACCTTCGTGATACTATTTCTCAATATGAAAACAACGCTGCAAGTGAAACTTCTCCCTTCTCGCGCGCAACACGCGCTCTTGCTGGAGACCATGCACGCCTTTAACGCCGCGTGTACGTGGATTGCCGCATACGCCTATGCTGAACGCTGCGCCTCGAAGTTTGTCTTGCAGAAAGCGTTGTACCAGGAGGTACGTCAGCGGTTTGGGTTGTCGGCACAGCTCGCCATTCGTGCGATTGCCAAAGCGGTCGAAGCCTACAAGAGGGATAAAGCGCACCAGGTCGCTTTTCGTTCTGATGGGGCCGTCGTGTACGATGAACGCATCCTGTCGTTTCAAGGGCTTGCGTTCGCGAGCCTTATGGCGCTGAGCGGACGCGTTGTCGTTCCTATGCAGATGGGCGAGTACCAACGGGTGCGGTTTTCCAGAGCCCCTGGGCAAGCGGACCTGGTGTTGGTGCACGGACAGTTCTTCTTGCTCGTGACCATTGACACCCCAGAAGAGCCGCCGATGCAGCCCACGCATTGTCTTGGGGTGGACCTTGGTATTGTGCAGCTGGCAACGGACTCTGACGGCCACAGCTACACAGGGGCCGATGTCGAACGTGTCCGGGGCCGGTGCGGGACAGCCCGGCACACGGACCAGGCCACCGGCACGAAATCTGCCAAGCGGCGACTCACGAAGATGTCCGGGACAGCATCGCGGTTTCGTCGTGGTGTGAACCACCGTATTGCCCCAACTCTTGTTGCGCAAGCCAAAGACACGAAAGCTGCCCTGGTGCTGGAAGAGTTGACGCACATGCGCAGCCGGCTGACGGTTCGCACACGCCAACGCCACAGGCATACCGGATGGGGCTTTGCCCCACTGCGGGCTTTTATCGCCTATAAAGCGCTTCGCGCTGGCGTGCCTCTGGTGATGGGTGATCCTCGCAACACCCGCCGCACGTGCTCGCACTGTGGCTTTGTCGAGAAACGGAATCGGCGCAGTCCAGCAGAGTGCTCCTGCCTTCGGTGTGGCCAACATGCCCATGCCGACCATAACGCCGCGAGGAACCTCGCGACGAGGGGTGCTGTAAGCCATCCTCATTTCTGCGCACCTGTGCATGGCCAACTGGCCTTCTCATGGTAGTGCAAAGCCACGCCACTTTCGTGGCAGTGGTCGCTTACGCAGTCTCCCTGAGGGGACAGCCGTGGCTCCCCGTGACGCCATCCGACACGCCGCCAAGGCCCCCAGGTTGCACGCGACCGCTCATCGCGGTATCATCGCGGCAGGGACACCCGGCAGGCGACGAGCCTGCGCCGCCGTCCAGCCCCGCCACCCTGGTGGCGCGCCTTGACGCACCACGCGACCGCAGTCACCGGCACCCGGCAGCTGAGGTGGCGGCCTGAGAGGGAGTAGGCATGAGACCGCGGGTCACCGCGAGGCCAGGGAGGACGGGCCGATGACCGCCATGGGGCCAGCACGGCGGCGGCGTCTCGGGGCGATCGCCGCGCAAGACGAGACCGAGTCGCTAGAGACCATCATGCAGCGCGTGGGCCAGACACTGTTTCCGACTGGGGAGGGGACGCCTCCCCCGCCCACGGACCCGGTCCCTGCCCTCCCGGTAGCGCCCAGCGTGGCGCTGGCGCCCCAGGCCCCACGGCCAGCGGTCCCGGTGCTCTCCCCACCCGCCCACGTCGGGGGATTCCACCGCCTGGGTGCCCTCTTCGAGGAGCTCGTGGCCTCGCCCCGCACCCTTCGCGCCGTCGTGGCCCCACCGGGGACGCCGCTCCCGCCTCACCGGCCACGGACGAGGCGCAGAGGGAGCCCGTCGTGACCCCTCCGCGGCCGTACGCCAGGGGAGACTGGGAACCGCCTGGCGCCGGGGGGCGTGGGGCGTGCCGACCCCGGCATGGCGTGGAGGCCTGACCACACGCACCGCACGGTCAGACGCTGCCCAACAGCACGCCAGGCCATGCGGCTGCGCGCTCACGCAGACAGCCCCCGTGCTCCGGGGGGGTACGCCGCTCGGGTGCCCCCCCGGGCGCCTCACCCAGGACCGGCACAGCGCGAAGGAAACCTTCATGTCCAGGCGTCTCCTGCTGCTCACCGTGATGCTGGCTGTGGCGTGGTCCGCCGCCGGGGCCGATGCGCCACGCAAGACACGGATTTTTGTGGTCAGTAGCTATCATCGTGCCTACCTCTGGTCACAGTCCACCCAGCAGGGGTTGTGTGCCGCGCTGCTGAAGTATGGGTATCTCGACACCCCACAACAAGCAGACGCGTTCACGGCGCACGATACGGTGGAGAGTACGAAAGCCGTGCTGCAGAAAGCCTGGATGGATACGAAACGGCACGACAGTCCCCAGCACATGGCCCTGGCTACGCAACGCATCACCCAGGCCATTCAAGCGTTTCAGCCCGACCTGCTCTTGCTCGGTGACGATAACGCCGCGCATTACCTGGGCAATCAGTTTATCGACACGCCCATCCCCGTGGTCTTCTGGGGTATCAATGGCTCACCGATGAAGTATGGCCTGGTGGACCACATGGAGCAGCCGGGCCACAATGTGACAGGGGTCTGGCAATCCGGCTATTACCAGGAAAGTCTGGCCTTGCTCAAGCTCCTGGTGCCCCAGGCCAAAACCTTTGCCATCCTCGCGGCGGATTCAGAGACCTCGCGGCCCAAAATTAAACAGCTGATGGCGCTGCACCGCGAAGGGCAACTCTCCCTGCAACTGGTCGATGTCGTGGCCACCAATGTCTTCAGCCTGTTTCAACAGCGCGCCCTCGAGCTGGCCCAACGCGTCGATGCCTTCTTTGTCGTGAACCACGACACCCTCAAAGATGATCAGGGACAGCACGTGGATATGCTCACGGTAGGAAAATGGTATCTGCAGCATATCGCCAAGCCGGAGGCCTCGGATGAGGATCAATTTATCCGTGAAGGCCTGCTCTGTACCGCGAACGACTCGGGCTATAACCAGAGCTATACCGCCTTTGAGATGGCCGTCGAGATTCTCGAGCAGGGCGCCACGCCGGCCCACATGCGCCCCCGGACCCCCGCGCGCGGGCCGTTGATGGTCAACCGCCAGCGGGCGGCGATGCTGGGTATCAATCTTGAGACCAAGCGGGGCCTCTTTGACGAGCTTGTCGAAGAGGCGTTGGCCCTGAAAGAGTAGGGGCAGCTATGCCGCGTGCCTGGCCGCGCAGCCACTCGCTCTTTACTCAGCTCTGTGTGGCCTTCGCAGGGGTCACCCTGCTCACGGGCAGTCTCCTCATGGTGGCCGCCTATTGGTTCAGCCGGCACACCTTAGAGAAGCACATGCAGGCAAGCCTGGTGCAGCAAGTCGCGGTCCTCAGTCAGGACTTCCTGCACGAATATCGGGACAATGGACTGCGGATGGTACGCAGCGTGGCCTCGTCGCCGCTCTTCGACGCGTATCTCGCCAGCTCCGAGCTGGAGAAAACCCTCCTCAGCAAACCCCTCGAACGCCTGTGGCTGCAAACCGTGGCCGACTGGCCGGGGGTGCGGAGCATCGCCTTTGTGGATCATACCGGGGCGGAAAACATTGCCGTGCTGGGGAACGTACGTATCAAGCACTATCGTCACTTCCTCCACCCGCCTGACCCTGTGGTGTCGGCCTTCCTCGAAGCTGGCCAGCAACTCGTGACGCGTTTGGCGGCGCAACCGCCAGGCACGCTGGGGATCGCCGGGCCGTTTATCGAGAGCCTGGGTGAGCCCTCGTACCTGCTCGGTCTCGCCAAACTCGATCTGGATACGGGGAAGTCCGCCGGCACCGTCCTCATCGGGTACAGCCTGACACCTTTTTTCACGGCGCTCCAACGCCTGGCCTTCTTTGGGGAGCAGCCGCTGTGGGTATTGACGCCGACAGGGCAGATCTTACTCTATCCGCCCCGCCCCCAGATGGCGTTTGACCCCCGGATCTATCTGCCACGTGCCCTGCAGGACAGCGCGACCATGCTCACCACGCCCTCAGGCCTGGTGGTCTATCAAGATGTGGCCATTTTGCCGGGCCAGCCCTTGCTGCGGTTGGCCATCAGCATTCCAACGGCACTGTTCGTACACGAGTTGCGCCCACTGCTGCAGTTTTTTTCCTGGATAGGCCTGCTGACCACGCTGGTGGCCTGTACCGTGGCGTTCGGGGTCTCACGCTATATCGTGCGCCCGATTGCTGCCCTGGCCGCCGCGACGCGCCACCTGGCGCAGGGCGACCTGTCCATGCGCGTGTCCGTGCAGACGCGTGGGGAGGTCCAGCAGCTCGTCGACAGTTTTAATCAGATGGCGGAGGACTTGCAAAAGACCACGGTGTCCCGTGACGCGCTCATCCTCGAAGTCACGGAACGGCAGCACGTGCAACAAGAGCTGCTCTATGCCAAAGAGGCGGCTGACAAGGCTAATCGGGCGAAAAGCGCCTTTTTAGCCACGATGAGCCATGAACTCCGCACCCCGCTGAACTCCGTGATCGGCTTTACCAATGTGCTGCTGAAAAATTCCCGCAACACCCTCCAGTCACGCGACCTGGACTATCTGCAACGCGTGCGGACCAATGGCCTGCACCTGCTGACGCTGGTTGACAGCGTGCTCGATCTCTCCCGGGTCGAGGCGGGCCAGATGCCCCTCGTCCTCGCGCCCGTTGCCCTGGAGCGCCTGATTCCGGACCTCCTCGCCCAACTGGACGGCCAGCGCCCCCCCAGTGTCACGCTCCAGGCGCACGTGCCCCCGGCGCTTGCACCACTCATCACGGACGTGGCTCTGCTCACGCAGATCCTCATCAACTTACTCGGTAACGCGCTCAAATTTACTACTCAGGGCACGGTGACCGTCGCGGTGCAGGTCAAGGCGGACCCCCAGCGCCCCCTGGCGATTACGGTCGCGGATACGGGCATCGGGATTCCCCCCACGCACCTCGCCACCATCTTCGAGGCCTTCCAGCAAGTTGAGACGGGCCTCGACCGGCGCTATGAGGGCACCGGGCTCGGACTGACCATTGCCCGCACGTTCTGCGCCCGCCTCGGCTATCAGTTGGAGGCCGCCAGTGTGGTGGGCCAGGGCTCGACCTTTACCATCCTCCTCGGCAGGTAACCGCGTGCGCACCTTTCTGCAGGCCGCAGAGGCGCTGACCAGCGCCTCTGCGGGGGTGTCGCTCGCCAGGCACGCCTGGCGGCCACGGCGTTTCCCCGCGGCTACGAGCAGGCCGCGGGGCCCTCTCACCGCCCATGGGGTGCAAAAGCACTTTGGAATTGTGCGAATATCCGCTATCCTGTCGGCACCCGTCTGGGGTGCCTGGGTCACTGGCCTCGGGAGCCCCACAGCGCGGCAACGTCTCGGATAACGGTTCACGTGGAGGCCTCATGACATCCTCTCGCACGCTACGCCATCTGTTCACGGCATCTTCCTCCCTCCATGACGGGAGAGCCCCCACGCTGACCCGTCGTGGTTTCCTGCTGGCAGGGGCGAGCCTCGCGGTGGTCGGCTGCTCCTCCGGGAGCTCAGACAGTCGCTCAGACACCAGCGTGCCCAGTGTCACTCCCAGCAGTCCCTCCAGTCCCCCTGCGGCGGGCACCCTGGTCACCGGTCCCGTCCGTCGGTCCCAAAACGGGTTGCTCAATACGGAGCTGCGCGTGCAGTTTGCCACCAATCGGGTGGGCAACCGGCAGATTCACACGCGGACCTATGAAGGGAACATTCCAAGGCCCAGTTTGCGGCTCCGTCCGGGGGATACTCTGCGCCTGAGGCTGCTCAACAATCTGCCTCCTGAGGCAGGCGAAGAGCCGATGGATATCAACATGCCGCACGATTTTAATTTTACCAACCTGCATACCCACGGCTTGCACGTCTCCCCGAAGCAAAACGCCAATGGGTCGCTGGCTGATAACGTGTTGATTGACGTAGAGCCCGGGGCCTCACAGCTGTACGAGATCGCCATCCCCTCGAACCATCCCGATGGCACCTACTGGTATCACCCCCATAAACACGGCTCGTCTGCCGTGCAGCTTATGAGTGGCATGGCGGGCGCGCTGATCATCGAAGGGGCGACCGATGCCTTTCTCGCGGAGCGGGGGATTACCGCGGAGCAGACGCTGATTCTGCAACAGCTGCGTGTCGATGCCGCGGGCGAAGCGGAATTCGTCAACGCGAATAGCTTCCTCGCCCCTCCCATCTTCACGCTCAATGGCCTCCTGACCCCCACGCTGACGATTCGCCCAGGCGAAGTGCAACGCTGGCGTTTTATCCACGCGGGGATGGCAGAACATAGTCCTCTGGAATTGCGCGATCCCGCCGGCAGGTTGGTGCCGTTGCACCAGATGGCCTTTGATGGCATCACGCTGCCCAGCATGGAAGACACCACGCGGTTGTTCCTGGCCTCGGGGAATCGCATTGATGTGTTGATGCAGCTGGACACGCCGGGGACGTATCAGCTGGTCAAGCCGGCCCTGGCGCAAGGCCTGCCCACGGACCCGGTGCGCGAGGCGGCTATCGCGACCGTCGTGGTCTCAGGGACACCCGCCAACATGGCATTACCCTTAGGGCGCTTTCCGACGTCACTCGCCCCCATCACGGATGCGGAGCTCAACAGCGCGCCACGGCGGGTGACCTTTTCCATGGATCTCTCCAAACGTCCCCCCTTGTTCCTCGTCGATGGGAAACTCTTTGATCCGACACGGGTCGATCAACTCATTCGGTTGCATGCGGTGGAGGAATGGACCGTCTTCAATACCTCACCGGCTGACCACCCCTTTCATATCCATCAAAACCCATTTCTGGTCACCCATGTTGCCGGCGATGCGACCGCGCTGCCGGACGTGCGCCTCCCGGTGTGGCTTGATACGATCAATGTGCCACGGGCCACGAATTTTGGCCGGCCCAATGCCCGGCCTGGGAGCGTGACGTTCCGCTCGCGTTTTGAAGACTTTGCGGGCAAGTTTGTGTTGCATTGCCATATTCTCGATCACGAAGATATGGGCATGATGCAAATTGTCGAGATCGTCTAGCTGGTCTCAGCCCGCGGCGTGCTGGGGGCGGTGGAGCGTCGCGGGCTTAGACGGTCGCGACGGTCGCGGGACGGGCGTTCGCCTGTTGGATCTGCCGGACAAAACGCCGTGCATCGCGTTTCGCCTGGCGCCAGGTCTCATCGGCGTCCTGATCGTACTGATAAATCCAAATGATGTCTGGCAGCGCGTCCACACACGCTTTGCCGCATTTGCGCAGCAGGCTGTCGGGATAGCCGTTGACCATTTTTGCCAGCATCTCGATCTTGCGCCGTGCGTTGGCGCGGGACGTGATCTGGCGGGCGATCTCGGCCTCTTGCGCACTCACGAGGGCTTTGAGCGTCTGCTGGAGCTGGGTTTTTTCTTTGCGCAGCTGGGACTTGCGCGCGCGCTCGGTGTCGGCCGGGATCTCGAACGCCTGGAGGTGCGCGCGCAGGGTCTGACTCTCCACCGCGTACCGTGGCGCGACCTCCTGCGTGGCCTGGGCGCGAGCAAGCAGCGGCGTCTGCTCCAACCCCACCCGCGCGGCTTCACTCAGGAGCGGGTGGCAGGTCGCACAGATCGCCAGGAAGTCCGTCAGCATCTGCACCACCTCGTGGGGTAACGGCTCACACCAGCCCTGTGGACTCCAGCGCTCGTGGCTTTTCTCGGTCCACGACGGCAGGCAGGCCATCACCTGATCCAGCGCCTGCCCCCCACCATCCGCCTCCAACTGGGCCAGCGCCGCGGACAGTGCTTCGTGCCAAAAGCTGGTGATGGCGGCGCGTTCCTTGGGCGTCTTCACGGCGGGATAGGTATGATAGACTGTCCCAGTGACGTGCTGAAAGTTGGCGTGAAACGCTTGCTGCAACGCCCGGCGGGTGAGGCGGCAGGTGGGGCGGGCCACGCCGTAGAAGGTGGCCAGGCGGGCCGCCTCAGCGTGGAGGAGCGCGAACACCTCGGTCAAGGGGTGCCAGCGGATCGCGCCTGGGAGGAGCCGACTGCGGACGGTTTGCATGCGCGCGGCGATGGTGAGGCACCGACGGATGGGCGCGATGGTGACGAGCGCGGGCTTGGTTTCAGCAAACGCCTCGGCGAGGAGGACAAAGAAGTAAAACGCATACGCGCTGGGGTCGTCTTCCAGTGCGGTGACCACGTCCTCCATGCGCTGGATGATCGCGTCAACCGCTGGGGCGGTCAGTGGTTCCATGGCGGTCTCCCTGGCTGGGCTCGGGGTCCTCGGACGCCCCGTGCTGTGGCCGACATCCCTCCTCCAGGCGCTGGGAACGACGCGCGCAGCACGATCCGTGGATGCGTGTGCCCCTGGGGCCCTCCTGGTTGCGCCGTGGCGTCGGGACGGTGATCGCCCCTCTCGACTTGTGGGCATTGTACCGAGTCGCGTCCTCGCTGTCTATCGCCGGAACCACCCCAGGCACGTGCCGGTCAGCCCATGCCTACAGCTCTGGCCTGGCGCCAAGGACGCTGGCGGGAGTGCTCCGTGGCACAGCCGAGCGACGGCAGCGGCGAGCGCTGGTGCGCCGCCGCCATGCGCGCCTCGGCAATCGGCGCACGCCCTGGGCGCCTCATGCACGCCGTCTGTCAACACGCGTGCCCCGAAAGGGTCCAAGGGAGGTCAGCCAGGCGGTGCTTCACTGGCGCGCCGAGTATCGACCAGATTTCGCGTGCAGTGCTCCCGCGAGAACGTCCGACGTTGAGCGGGGGGGAAGCACGCGTGCCTCCGCTAGGAGGCACCGTTCCCTTGGTGTTCGATGTACTGCCGGAGCACACTGAGCGGTGCGCCGCCACAACTGAGGACACCATAGGACCGACTCCACAGCACGGGCTGCCGATACCACCGTGCCAGCTCCCGCGCATACGCTTTCCGCAGGAGCCGTGAAGAGACGGTCTTCACATTGTTGACGAAGATGGAGAGGAGGATGGTCGGCGGTAATGCGATGAGCAGATGCATATGATCCGCTTCCCCATTGCACTCCATGAGCGTGCCGCCCCCCTTCCCTCGCAGCCTGGTAAACGTCCCCTTCAGATGTTCACGCATGGCAACGGTGGGACACTTTCTGCGATACTTCGTCACGAGAACTCAATGGAAATTCAGATTATAGACACAGTGATAGAGCGTCGTTAACGGTTGTGTTGTTTCCATAACTAAGTTCTATTGCATGGTATGGACCCTGTCAATCGCCGTGCCACCTATCGGTGGTATCCTACGCTAGCGCAAGAAGCCGCCCTGCAGGCGCAGCGGGAGTCCCATCGCTTGCTGTCCAACGCGGCGTTGGAGCAACGGCGCGCAGCCTGGAAGCGCCAACGGATAAGTGAAGGATATGGGCAGCAGTGCCACGACTTGACCGCACTGCGCCACGAAGAAAAGACTCCGCTCCCGGCCCAAGCGGCGCAGCACACGCTCACACGTGTGGCACGGGCTTTTGCAGCGTTCTTCCGTCGCCTCAAAGCCGGAGCGGATGAGGCAGGTTCTCCGCGCTTCAAGTCGCGCAAGCGTTTCAAAGGGTGGAGCTCTCCCACGCACGGCGATGGATGGCGCTTTCTGCCCAGGCAATGGCCTGCCACATGGGCGTCTGCGGCTGTCTGGTATCGGCCCTATACGGATGCGTGGGGATGCACGCACCAGAGGAGAGCCGAACACGTGCGACCTCACGGACCGCCACGGGCGTTGGTAGGCCTCGATTGTCCTCGTCTGTCAGCCGGAGCGCGCGCGGGGTGTCGAGACGATAGCGTTTGACTGGGGCGTCGAGACGTTCGCCACCATCGCCAGCACGGACACCGAGCCGGTCCCGGTTGCCAACCCGCGCTTCCTGGGGCAGAGCGAAGCCACGCTGAAAGCCGCGTAGCAGTCCAGAGATCCCAAGGAGACGTTCTCGCGGAGTTGGCGTCTGGCCAACAAGCGGGTGGCGCAACGGCATCACAAGATTGCGCGGCAACGACTGGACTTCCACCACAAACAGTCTGCGCAGATGGTGGAGGGGGCCGCCGCCATTTTTACGGAAAAACTCCCGCCCGCGAACCTGACGCGCCGTCCGACACCGAAGCAGGATACCACCACGGGGAAGTACCTCCCTCACGGTGCGGCAGCCAAGGCTGGACTCAACAACGCGCTCCTGGATAGTGCTCCCGCGCCATTTCTGGGCATCCTGCGAGACAAAGCGGCAGAAGCTGGTGTCGTGTCTGCTGAGGCTCCCACGCGGCACCTCAAACCCTCCCAGCGATGTCACGCCTGTGGAGTGGTGGTCAAACAGCCCTTGCGCGAACGGTGGCATGTGTGCCCCTGTGGTGCGAGCTGTGGGTGGGATACCCATAGCGCCTTGGTGTTGCTCGCCTGGGGACTGGAGCAGGTGCTGTCCCTCTTTTTTGCGGCGTTGTGGCTGCACAACGGGAGTCAGGAACTGACTCCGGGTCTTCGTACCCAGAATCTCCACCCAGAGCCGTAGGCTTGGGTGGAGAGGTTTAATTGCATCTACTTTAGATGATTGTTAGGTCATTAAAGTCCATGCACGCCCTGGGAGCCTGGGGCGGTTCTCGGTGTGCGTGCGGCCTCCGTGCGTGCCTCAGCCAGCAGCTCCTCCTCTGTGCGTGCGTCCTCTTCGAGCAGCGCGTGCGCCTCAGCCAGCACCTCCTCCACCGTCAGGTCGTCCGCTGCCGCTACCTCTGCCGCGAGCCGCTCCACCAGCGCCTATAACGCGGCGCAGACATTGCATAACCAGTTTCTGGACCGCCTCCGGCACTTCCGAGTGCTTGATTCCGCCTGTGGCTCCGGGAACTTTTTCTCCCTGCCCCTCTTCGCCTTGAAAGACCTGGAACACCGCAGAGGACGTATTTCGACTCTTTATCCCCAGTATCACCATTAAGACTCTTGCGCCTCTCTCGCTGTGAGGCGACCAAACGTGTAGCTGCCTTCCCGCCTGGCTGGCCCCCCATGGACAGCGGTGTAGCCAACCGAACCGAAGATTAGATGAAGGTTTTCGCCTTGCCCCGCGCCATGCCGATGGTGCGGACGAAGCAGCCGTTCATCGCCACCGCGATGTGCCCGAAGACGTACTCGCCGCGCGCGGACGCGGGATTTCTCGGTGTTCGCGGCCTTCTGCGCATCGCTTAGCGGTTTCCCACGCTAGGCACGTTCGTGCATATGCGATGTCACGCCGAGCGCGCAGAGCCGCTCTTCCTGTGCCTCTGAGCGATACGCGCTGTCCGCCCACACCTCGGCGCTGTCGTTCTGCGCATCGAGAATCTCGTCCAACACCTGGCTGTCATGCACGCGCGGATCCGGCACCGCATAGCGCCGGATCCGCGCGTGTACGCGATCCACGTTGACGTGATGCTTGTCGCCGAAATGCTCCTCGTCGTTCTTCTTCGTCCCGCGCGCATCCACGTCCTTATGCGCGGTTTTCTTGGAGTTCCACTCCTCCGGCGTCTCGCCGTTTTTGATCGTTTTGTTCTCCTCGCGCGTGTTGCGCTGCTTCGGCACCTCGACAAACGTCGCGTCGATTATTTGCCCGCCGCTCGCCATCAGCCCATGTTTGGCGAGCGGCCCATCGAACGTCGCAAACAGTTTCTCCACCGCGCCCGCTTTCGCCAGCGGGTCGCGAAACACCCAGATCGTGCGGGCATCCGGCACCATGTCGTGTATCCCCAACCCCAGAAATTCTATGAAGCTCAGGCGGTCTACACTCTGGTATTCCGTGTCCTCATCGGCAAGGTTGTAAAGTGCTTGAAGTCCCAGTACCTTAAGCATCAGAATCGCGTCAAACGGAGGCCTGCCGCCCTTCTCGCGCGGCGAGCGTTTCAGTGCCTCCTCGCGCGTCGGGCGAAAACTTTCCCCACGACACAAACCGGTTCACACGCCGCAAAAAATCCCGCGTCTTGCCAAGCTTCTCGTACCGCCGCTCCACGTCAAAAAATCCCGGTTGCACAGACATAGAACCTCCTGAAGGATGAGGTATATTCGTGCAACACTTTGACATAAAAAGCAAATCAGTTTATAGAAATGCCCCTATGAAGGGATCGTGGTCTGGAGGTTGTCACTAGAAAAAGGAGGGGGCCAATGTCCTCGTTTGCCACAGGTGTGAAAGGCGTCACTCTGGCGCTGGCGGTTGTTGCGGTCGCTGTCCCGACGCAAGTCCTGTCCCAGGGGCTCATCAATAGGCCCCAGCTGGCGGCCGCGCTCGCGAACGAACTGGTGGGCGACACGGTCGCCATGTGCGCGAAGCAGGGCTACAAGGTGTGGGCCGTGGTCGTCAATCTCGACGGCGTGCGCCAGGCCGTGCTGCGCGGCGACGGGGCGCCGATGCACTCGCAGGACAACGCCTATTACAAGGCGTACTCGGCGGCCTCGATTACGCTGGGGCGGAATGAGGGCAGCACCAAGGAAGTCGCCGACCGCATGGCCCAAGCCCCGCCGTCCACGGTGCCGTTTACGCCGTTGCCCTTTGTGACCTATGGACAGGGCGGCGTGACGATCAAGGCCGGTGGGCAGGCCATCGGCGCGCTCGGCGTGAGCGGCGCGCCGGGCGGACAATTCGACGAAGCCTGTGCCCGCGAAGCCATCGCGAAGATCCAGGAGCGGATCAAGTAACGGCCGGACGGCATCAAGCCCGCCGTGGCCCTGCCCGCGGCGAGTGCTTGTACGTCGGTGAGGTGGATGGCGCTTCGAGCATTCAGCAGTTCCTGCGCTACGGAGCCACCGGCTGCACCGGCACTGGCGGCGCGGAAGCCGGCAAGTACCTCCGGGAGCTAAACAAGTCGACGAGCGCTTCCACCTCAGCGATCAGCGAGGGCTAATTTCTCATAGGGGAATTGCAGCCAGCAAGGACCCCTGCTGGCTGTCGAAGGCAAGATCGGCTGGAAGGCGTCTGTGCACCCAGGGGAGAAGCGCTCGCCCCTGGTGGGCATGGCGCGCCAGGGGACGGTGCTGGTGTCTTAGGAAGGGGACGCCGGATGCTCTGCGACGCCAGGGTTCCTGGCGTCGCCGCGAGCTCACCGTGGACGTGTCGCGGTACGTCGCCTGTGCGCTCGTGCCCCTCACGGCGTGGTGTGTCCTAGATCGAGTGCCCAGCCGTGTCTATTTTTTCACCACTTTGAAAGAACTACCGCTAGGAGCGCGTGGAGTCGTGTCCCCAGGCTGGCCGCGCCATGGGGGTATATTGAGATTCCGCGCGGTGTCACGGCAGACCGAGCCGGGAAGCGCACCTCTTTTTGCACCAGTTTTGCACTTTCCGGGGGTTCTTGTGGTGCAGGGCGTGGTGCCCTGACGTCCCTGCGACAAGCGCACCCCATGCACCTCTGAATCAGTCCATTTTGTATTTGTAGACGCTCTACGCGCGCGCGAGGAAAGAGGCAACCTAACGTAAGAAAAAAAGCGGAGGTTTCCCGATGGTCTCCCCTGGCTATGACCCGGACCCGCGTCGCGCCTAGCGCCAGTGGGTGCTGGTCCTCCGCCTGAGGGCCCACCGTCTCTGACCGCTCCCATGGGAAGGGACCACGTCGCCGCCGTCTGCGTCTCTGCCTGCGGTCTGGCCGCCCATCGCCAGTGGATGGGGGCGTGCTGGCCGCCCGGCGTCCGCACACCCGCCTCGCATCCTGCTGTGGCTCGTAGGCCGCACCCCTCGCCTTGGCCGCGTTCCTGCACGCCCACACGCTTGTGCCCCAGTGTCTCGCACGACAGTGCCCAGCAGGAGCCCTCCGCAGCGCCTCCAGCGTTGCCAGCGCTTGTGTATCAGGCAGCGGCGTTCGAATCAGCCCCAGCCCAGCAGCGCTCATCGTTTTGAATCAGCCTCAGCTCAGGCAATCCTCCCCGAGCAGCCGGGGTGCGAGTAGCAATGGCGCAGAAAGTCGGGTTAGCGCGTTCAGTTTTCTGTACAGCAGAGAGAAAAACGGCTATCCTGCTGGACATGGAACCCCCTGAAGCCTTGCAACAACGTGTCCGTCACGAGCAACAGCTGATCACCCGACTCCGCCTCGCCGTGACGCGGCTGGCCGACGCCGAGCGGGAACGGATCTGGGCCATCGTGGCGGCCAAGGAGGCCGGCTTGTCCATCCGGCAGATCGCACGGGCTACCGACGTCAGTCCGACCCGGATTCCTCAGCTGCTTCAGGCAGACGACGCGCATGAGATCCCTGTGTGGCTCAGTCGGCTCCGCGAGCAGCACTCCGCCCCTTCGGGGCAGCCCGAGGGCGCGCTGCCCAACCCAGCACCCTCTGGCCAGACGCGCGTGGCCGACGAGGCGGAGGTCCTCCGCTGGTGCATTGCGTGGCTGGAGCGGTTGGAGCATGCGGATCACGTCGTGGTGCATCTGCGCCCCGCGAGCGAGGAACAGACCGAGTTCGTGCCGTTTGATCGCCCTCGGGTTGTGCGTGTGCTGGCCCGCATTGCGGCGGACCTCGACGAGTTCGCCCATCGCTTCCTCGCGCAGACGGCAGAGGTGGTAGATGATCAGGAGGCGCGTCGCGCGCGACATCGTCAGCGGCTCGCAGAGCCGGAGCTGCCACCGCGACGACTGAGCCGATGGGAAGAGCGAGCTGCCTCACGGCACGCACTGGACTCCCACCGTCTGAGAAGAGCTAAGCGGTGCCGACACCAACTGTTCACGAAACTGAACGCGCTAGCCCGACTTTCTACGCCATTGCTACTCACACCCCAACACGCCCTCGTCCTCTCTCACAAGGCTACAAGAACCCTCTTGAGACAAGCTATGTGTCTTACCCTTCCGTCTCCTTTGGGTGGACCCCAGCGAGACAGCGGGCCGAGCGGCGTCAGCGGGCCGGGCACCAGGGGTCAGTTGCAGGAATCCTGGCCTGCAAGGATGGATAGATGCAACGAATCCTGGCCTGAAATGCCGTTGATTGCAGTCCTACGAGCCTAAGGGGGAGTCGTGCGTGTACTCCCAGTCCGTTCTTTCGTAGAAATCCGGGGGAATTTGACGTCCTCCCCGGCCTAAAGGCCGGGGATTCCCTTGATTGGCGTACCACGTCCGGTACGGAGAATGTTGCGTGCCGCGTTGACATCACGCTCATGCGAGACGCCACATGCAGCGCAGCACCAGTCCCTTACCCCCAGACCACTGAGTCCACTCGGGCCAGAGCGTGCGCCGCAGTCCGAGCAAGTGACACTGGAGAATCGTTCGTTGCCGTCAACACAGACCCCAGCAAGCCTGATGGCTTTGTAGTGCAACTGGTTCCTGACAATGCCCCAGGCGGCATCGTAGGTGGACGTGGCAAATGGTGTTTTGGCGAGCGCCGTACTGGAGACATCCTCGATGACGAGGAACTTGGCGCGGCGGGCAATGGCCGTGGTGGCCTGGTGGGCCCAGTCTTTCCGCACATGGGCGATCCGGGCATGGATGGCCTTGACGCGCGTCTTCTTGTGCGCTCGTTGGGCCATGCCCAGGGCGTGTGCATGGTGACGGGTGAGATGGGCGCGCGAGTACTGCACGCCATCGGAGCAGGTGAGCTGATGAGTCAACCCCAGATCAATGCCAAGGTTCAGCGTGCCAACGGGCTCCGCAGCGTCCGCAACCGCACACTGGAGATTGACGTACCAGTGTCCACAGGCGTCCTGAGTGAAACTGCCCGTCTTCACCACGCCCTCAAGAGGGCGGGAGAGCCACAGGCGGAACCGATGGCCACAGTACGTCACCGTGTCGTCGTGCAGGCGCATATACGCGGCCTTGAAGGGAATCCAGCCCAGCGAACGCTTGCGGCTGCGCCACCTGAGCTTGATTTTCTTGCACGGTGTGCGACGGGTGACATATGCAGGACAGACTTGCTGAATGGTATCGGCGCTCAGGCGCAAGTCTTTCGAGGTGCCAGCGGTCAGCTTGTGCAGATCGTAGGCCGACAGGAAGTGCTTGTCTTGACGGAACGCCAAGAGGCTCACTTCCTTGCAGTAGTTCCAGACGTCGTTAATCGCCCCGGCCATCTGTTGCAGGTGCTTCCTGGCGGTCGCATCTTTGAGGCGATAGCGGTACGTCAGGATGGACATGTTTCTTGCACGCCCTCGCGCTTGGCGATCACACGGATGGCGAGTGCAAGCACTGCCGTTTGGGTGACGCCCAATTGCTGCGCCACGGCGGCAATGAGACGTTTGGCTTCTGGACTAAGACGTATACTGGGAAAAAGTTTGGCTTCCATAGGAGAGAATATAACACACAATGCGCTACGATGCCCCGAAGAACAAGTGCCCCCGGTTGCTCCTATGGAGCAAGCGGCCTTGCCTCTCCGGCCTGAACGCTGGAGCCCCCAGGCCGCAAAATCTTGGTGGGGCCGGGTCGGGAAGCATTGAGTCCGCGATGCGTCCTCTCTTGTCCGGTGACACTCCTCATCCCCAACAACTTGACAATGCCCGGCTGAGGAGCGCATCGCCGCGCTCGCCGTGCGTGGCTGACACGCGCCTCAGCTGCGCCCGCTGCGCGCAAAATACGTGAGCGAGCGCTGGAGCTCCTCGGCGCGATAGCCGCGGCCAATCAACACTATCGTATCGTCCTCGCGTGCACTGGCGGCGTCCTGCTCGGGCAGCACCTCCGGCGACTGCACACTCTGCCGGACCGCCTGCACCAACAGACGCCCTGCCGGGGTCCGCACCACCCCTTTGACGCGCACCACATCCTCGCCGCGCGCATGGAGCAGCGCCGAGAGCCACACACTGAAGGCCGTCCAATCCACGGTGGCATCGAGCACCAGCCGGGTCGGGAAGAGGGGCCGCGCCTCGGCTCCTGTTGCGAGCGCCGGCAAGGGCTCCGGCTCTGCCGTCTCCCAGGCGGGCAATGGGGCGTGAGCGCCCTTGATCGCGCCGGTGATCGCGGCGCCGGGGTTGAGCTGGCGGAGCGTGGCGAGCAAGCGGGCGAGCGCCGCCTGATCGGCGGCCTCGTCCATCTTGGTGACGACCAGCCGGTCCGCCACCTCGATCTGCGCGCGGCCCAGCGGCTCACTACGGAGTTGCGCCAGCGCATGCCGCCCATCGACGGCCACGATGATCGCGCGGACGACGACGTGGTGGACGAGGATGGGATCGGCGCGGATCGCCTCGACAATCGCGCCCGGATTGGCCAGGCCGCTCGTCTCGAGGACGAGGCGCTGCAGGCGCGCTGCAGGCGCACCCCGCGCGCTCCGCGCGTCGGCCAAGCGCCTCAGGAGCGCGATGAGCTGGTCGCGCGCCACGCAACAGGCGCACCCGCCGGCCAGCACCGCCACACTGGACGCGCCGCCGAGTAACGCATCGTCTACCGGCGTCTCGGCCGCCTCATTGACGATGACGCACGCTCCCGTGAACTGGCCGTCATGCAGCTGATGCCGCAGCCAGGTCGTCTTACCAGAGCCTAGATAGCCGCCAAGGACGGTCAGCAGCATCCGATCTTCGCGAGACCCCGCCACCTCAGGAGACCTCCCCAGCACCGGTAAAGCGCGGATCGAGCGGATCGACGGGTCGGCCAGCGAGCTGTTCGGCGACCACCCAGAGCTCGGTCAGGTTCTCGACGATGGCCTGGCTGCCGGTCAGCGTCGCGATCTGGATGCCGGGCACGAGCCCGCCGTCATGCGCCGTGAGCCCATAGGCGGCAAGGATCGCCTTCAGGATCTCCGCACGGCGGAAGCGGGCGCGCAGCCGCGCGCTCCGCTCGGTAATGCCAGCGTCCGTCCAATGGCCCGGCGCCGCAGGATAGCCGCAGCTCGCACACATAGCGCTCGCGTCTGCCTTTCACAGTGAGGGGCGGCCAGCGCACGACCGGCCGCCCTGTAGTGCCTTAGATCACCGGCGGTCGCGCGGAACCGCTGAACGGATAGCGGCGGCGGAAGTCGGCCGCGATCTCCTCGAACGTGGCCCAGCGCACGCCCGTATGGCTGCTGATGTACTCGATAAGCCGCTCGAGCATCAGGAGCACCTGCGGCCGGCCGCTGACGTCCGGATGGATGGTGCAGGCGAACACTTCATAGTCGAGCTCACGCTAGACCCAGTCAAACTGGTCGCGCCACCTCTGCTCGATGTCGCGCGGATTGACGAAGCCGTGGCTATTCGGCACCTTCTTCATAAACATCATCGGCGGCAGGTCGTCGACATACCAGTTGGCGCCGATCTCAACGAGGTCGATCTCCTGGCCGTGGGTCATCGGCCGCATCCACTCCTGGGCGGTCTTGGCGTAGTCGATGACATTCCACTGGTCGCCAACGCGGGCATAGAAGGGCTGGAAGTCACGATAGCCCTGGCTATGGTCGTAGGTGAAGCCGTACTTCAGCAGCAGCGCGGCGGTGGTGTTCGACATCTCCCACCAGGGCGCCACATAGCCGCGGGGCTTCTGGCCCGTATAGTGCTCGATGAGCTCGATCGACTTGACGAGGACCGCCTCCTCTTGGGTCGGCGTCATGGCGATCGGGTTCTCGTGCAGATAGCCGTGTGCGCCAATCTCGTGGCCGTGCTCCACGATCATCTTCACCTGATCGGGGAACGACTCGATTGAGTGGCCCGGAATGAAGAAACTGGTGCGGAGCTTATACTTTTTGAACAAGTTCAAGAGGCGGATGGTACCGACCTCGCTGGCGAACACGCCACGCTGGATGTCCGACGGCGACTCGCCGCCGCCATAGGAGCCGATTTGGCCGGCCACCGAATCGATGTCCGTGCCGAAGGCGCAGAGGATGTCCTTGGCCATCTCCCATCCTTTCTGGCCGTCATTGCGGCCTGTTGGAGGTGCAGTGCGGGCGCCGTGAGGCTCCTGGAGACCCTGTGTGGCATGCGACCTGTGCACGGCTCCCCCTACCGCCACAGCGCCCTGCGGGTGCCTCAGTCCGCCAATAACTCCAGCAGCGCTGCGGCCACCGTGTCGGGGCGCTGCACCGGGAGGTCGTGCCCGGCGCCTGCGACGATGCGGCGCGCCACCATATGGGTGAAATGCGCCGCGTCTTCCGAGGGATCTGCCGCGGGCGCCCCGAGTCCGCTGTCGCCCGCGCGCAACACAATCGTGGGCACCGTGACGGGCGGAAGGTGGGCCAACACACGCTCCACGTCAAGGAACCGCGCTTCACCCGGCGCGTTCCGATGCCGGTGCCGGTAGGAGTGGATCACGATATCCACGAAGTCCGGATGATCGAAGGAGGGCGCGGACCGGTTGAACACTTCCTCAGTGTAGGTCCATGTCGGCGCCCAGGTCTCCCAGAGGTGTCGGATGATGTCCCGCCGGTTCTGTTTCAAACCGATGCGGCCCTGCTCGGTGTTGAAGTACCACTGGTACCACATCCGCGCCGCACGCCGCGCGGGCGCCGGCGCGGCGTTATCTATGGTGTTTTGGACCGAATAGCCACCGATGGCGACAAAGGCCTTGACCAGTGCTGGATGCAAAATCGCCGTGATACAGGCCGCCCGCAGGCCCCAGTCAAACCCGGACAGCGCACACTGCTCAATGCGCAATGCTGCCGCAAAGTCCACCACGTCTTGGCCAATGGCGGCCTGCTCCGCCATCCGGGGGGCGTGGGGGTCCAGAAAACGGGTCGCCCCGTAGCCGCGCAGGTAGGGCACTAAGACCCGATATCCGGCCTCGACCAGCGGCGGCACCACGCCGTCGAACGACCGGATGTCGTACGGAAACCCGTGCAGCAAGATAATGGGAAACCCGGAGGGATTCCCGTGTTCCTCGTACCCGATGCTCAGCACCGGGGTCTGGACATGTTTGACGCGTGAGGCATCAGCCATCGTCGTCCTCCCTCTGTAGGCCAGCCGCCTAGATGCACGCGTCCCGGACGGCCTGGGAGACGGCAGCGAGGCGGGCATTATTGGTCACACTACCCCTGAAACCGTTGGTAATGTACCCCACCGCCAGGCCGGACTCCAGATCGGCCCACCCGATGGAAGTGCCCGCGCCTCCGTGCCCGAAGGTCCGCAGGGGATTGCCGGCGGCACGTCCCATCCGTTCGTCAGCCAACGCCAGGCCCAGCCCGCGCTGGACGACGGCGCCTAGCGAGTGGTCGAGGCCTTCGACTTGCAGGGTGACCCCTTCCTCGACGGTCTCCGGCGCCAGCACCCTGGCGCCGTCCAGCGACCCACGCCGCTCTAGCATAGCGTAGAAGCGGGCTAAATTGCCCGCCGAGGCCACGCCGCCCGCCCCAGGCACCACCGCGTGCACGGCGACAGGCAGGCTGAACGTGGTGCTGTAGCCGTTGGGGTCAGCGTCTGGCTCCATCTTCCGCATGGGGGATACTCGCTCTTCCAGCCCCTGTGGTAACCCCACGTAGGTGTTCTCCATCCCCAAGGGCGCGGTGAGCTCCTCGGCGAGAAACCGGTCGAAGGGACGGCCGTCGATCCGCCGCACTAACTCCGCGATGACCCAGCCGTAGTTGATCGGGTGATAGGCGATTGTCTCTCCCGGCGGATAGACCGCTGGCGCCCGTTCCATGGCCCTGGTCACTTTGCCCCAGTCGGGCCACTCATGCGGGGGCAGGTCCTTGGGCGTCTCTGGGAACCCGCCACGGTGGGTCAACACGTGGCGCACGGTGACGGCGGCCTTCCCCTGCTGGCCGAACGCTGGCCAGTACATGGCCACCGGGTCGTCCCAGGCGAGCTGGCCCCGCTCTTTAAGCAGGTAGAGACAGGCGGCAGCCAAGGGCTTGGTGGACGACATCAGCACAAACATCGTCTGGCTCGTCACCGGCTGAGTCGCTCCGCCCCCGTCGCGGACGTCAGCGACCCCGCCGTGGATGTCCAACACCAGCTGGCCATAGCGGTACACGGCGAGGCCGGCGCCCGGATGGAGACCGTGCGCGATCTGGGCATGAAAAAGCTGCTGCACCTGTTCGAGCTTCTCAGGGTCCATACCAACGGTAGCAGGATGGGTCAAGGTAGCCATAGCTCTCCCTCGCATCAACATGAGCCGTGCGCAGCACTAGTGCTGGTCTGTGCGTGCGGCGATCCAGGCTGACACCTGGTCATAGTAAGGGGCGATAGAATCCTCGGCAATGTCGTCGGCGGTGGTGAGCCACACGCCATCATGGCCGAGGATGTACTGAAGCGCCGCGTCGAGATGCTTGGCGGCATTTGGGCGTCCGATGTTGTGCGGATGCAGCGACAGACACATCACCCGCCCGTTGTCCGCGCCTTCCCGATACAGGGTGTCAAACTGGTCCGTGATCATCTGCGGGAAGGAATCCGCTTCACGATGCCAGGCCAACATGCCCGCGTCATTGGTCTGGCCAGTGTACGGCACATAGATGAACTTCTGGCCGCCCCGCACGTTAATCGGCCAGGGCTGATCGTCGATAATCCAGGAGGTGTGATAGAGACAGCCGGCCTCGGCCATGAGATCATCCGTGCGCACGGTGTAGCCGGCCCCGCCGCCGAGCCGGCCTTTCAACCGTTTGCCGGTCATGGCCTGGACGTGCGTGACGACGTCCTGCCAGTAGGCACGCTCCTGCGCCTCGGTGTAGGTATAGATCGGGCGGCTGTTGTACAACCCATGCGCCATGTAATCCCAGTCCGCCGCGATCATCGCCTCGGTGATTTCCGGGAAATGGTCCAGGGGTTGCAGGGTGAGACAGCAACAGGCGCGGACCTTGTGTTTGTTGAGTACCTCCAGCATGCGCCAGAAGCCCACGCGATTGCCGTAGTCCATGCGCACGTAGTGCGGGATGTCGGGCTGGGTCGGCCGACTCGCCGGCAGGTACTCGAAGAACTCCATATTTGGCGCCACCCAGAACGCCACCCGGGCGTTGCCGGGCCAGCGGATCACGGGGCGTTCCGTGATCGGCGCATACGCGAAGCGTCCGGGGGGCGGCGGCGTGTCCCGGCGGAGGGTGTGCTGACGGTCACACTCGCCTGTCGGCGTGGCTCCCCCGACTGCGCCGTGAACCAGTCGATGAGGGCGCTGCCGGTCGCCTTCCACACCCCGGCATGGGCGGTGATATGGCCGAGCACCTCGGCGAGATGCCGGATGCGCCACGGCTGCCCCATGATCCACGGGTGCAGGTGCAGCACCATTACGCGTCCGGTCGTCGCGCCGTCGGCGTACAGTCCGTCGAACCACTCGCGCCCCAGCAGGTTGACCTCGTTGATGGTGCGCCGTCCGTGCAGGTGGATGTAGTTGTCGTCGAGGTAGGCATTGACGCCAAGCGCGGAGAGCTCGCCGGTCTGCGGCGTCATCTTGTAGGGCTGCTCGTCGTTGCCCCAGTCGCAGAGGTAGCGGATGCCTCCGGCGGCGAGCAGGTTGGGGGTGCGCGGCGTCTCCTGGAAGTCGGGGCCGGACCAGCCCAGCGGGCGTGTGCCGGTGGCCTGTGCCACCGCGGCGATCGCCTCGTGGATATACTGCCGCTCCTCGTCCTCGGACATGCCGATGTGCAGAATGCGGCGGCGCGACAGGCCGTGCGCGATGAACTCCGCGTGGCGCCGCTGCCCCTCCTGAATCAGGAATAGGTAGTGGTCGGCGACGGCCTTGTCGAACGCCAGGGTCGGCGTGATGCTGTACTCGTGGTTCCCATAGCCGCCGATATCAGGAAAATCCGGCTGGTTCCCGCTCCACAGCCCCTCGGGGCCCCCTAAAGGGCTGACCGCCAGCGGCGTCTGGGGTGGTACCTCCCAGTCCCAGTGTTCGAGGTTCACGATGACGGCGAGGGCGACGCGGGCGTTAACCGGCCACCGGAGCACCGGACGCGCGATGATCGGGGACCACGTATACACATCCTGGTCCATGCCATAGGCGCGTTGTGCCGGCATAGAAGCATCCCCTTCCCTGGTCGAGTGAGGCGCGTAAAGTGATGGCTGAGGGCCATGGCTGCGTCTCCTGGTGAGGGTCCAGAGGCTCTCTGGACACCGCGGGAGTGGAGACGCCCTGTACGAACATACTACGCTTTCTGCGTCACATCAACAGCACCGCACGACGGACCCCTGCCCTCACTGTCGGTTGCCGTCTACCCATCCCGTCACACGTGGCGAAGCCGTGCTATACTCTGGACAATCGCTTCCCAGACTGCTCATTCCACAAGACGACGAACCATTGTGAGGTGCACGATGCAATATGACGTGATTATCGTGGGTGGGGGCGCGGCAGGCTCGGTCCTGGCGAGCCGGTTGGTTGACAATCCGCAGACCTCCGTGCTGCTCCTCGAAGCGGGGCCTGATTACCCCGATCTGGCCCACCTGCCCGAGGAAATCAAATACGGCAACACCAGCTACGCGGAATCGCCGGCCTCCGAGCACAACTGGGCCCTCCGCGGCACGATCACAGACGAGCAAGGGGAGATCCACGTCGCCCAAGGCAAAGTCATCGGGGGCGGCTCCTCCATCAACGGGCAAGCCATGCAGCGCGGGTTACCGGAAGACTTCGACGCCTGGGCGGCCCTGGGCAATGATCAATGGTCCTACGCGCAGGTACTGCCCTTCTTCAGGAAATGTGAACGCGATCTCGACATACACGATGATTTTCACGGCACCGATGGCCCGATGCCGGTCAGACGCCGCCAAGCGCGTCCAGTGGCCGACATCCAACAGGCCTTCCTCGACGCCTGTGTGCAGATGGATTACCGCATCATCGCGGATACCAACGGCGCGAACCCTGCCGGCATTGGTGTCTGGCCCTCGAACAACCTGGATGGGTGGCGCATGAGCGCCGCCGTCACCCACCTGCATCCGAAGCGCCATTGTCTCAACCTTACCGTGCGGGGCAACGTGTTCGTCCGGCGGGTAGTGTTCAAGGCGAACACGGCGGTCGGTGTCGAAGTGGAAAGCGGGGGCGAGATCTTCACCGTCGAAGCGGCACGGGTGGTGTTGAGCGCCGGGGCGCTCAAGTCGCCCCATATCTTGATGCTGTCCGGCATCGGACCCAAGGCCCAACTAGAGCAGTTTGGGATCCCCCTGGTCCACGAGCTGCCCGGGGTGGGCGAGAACCTCTGGAACCACCTGGCTGCCCAGCTCACCTTCAAAGTCAAAGACGGCAAGTCCCTGATGACCGGCATCGACACCGCGCGCTATAGTTTGCACTACACGTCGTCAGGCTCTGAGGAAGTCAACGATATGTTGCTGCGGACCACCCCCGTCGTGGATGAACGGCCAGAACGGGTCCATGGCGTGCGGACCCAACCGCTCACCGGGGACGTGCCTGCCGATTGCGTTGCCCGGATCTCGTGCACGCTCGGGTTGCCCGATGGCGCTGGCTACGTCCGGCTCGCCTCGGCCGATCCCACCGTCCAGCCCACCTTCCACTACCGGTATCTCCACCATCCCAACGACACGCGCCGGGTGCGGGAAGGCATCCGCATGGCCGCTGCCCTCTTGCAATCCGAGGCCTACAAAGACGTGGCCGAGTACCGCATTCAGCCCACGGATGACGTCCTCGCCGCCGACGACGCGTTGGACCGCTATATTCGGCAGACCGTCGGCACGGCCCGGCACGTCTCCGGGACGTGCAAGATGGGGCCCGATGCCGACCCGATGGCAGTCGTGGACCAATACTGCAACGTCAAGGGGGTCCAGGGGCTGTCCGTCGTCGATGCGTCGATCATGCCGCGCATTCCCCGCTCCGGGGGCTGCCACGCCACCGTGCTCATGATGGGGGAGCGCGCCGTCGCATTCATCGATGCCGCGCTCCGTCACCCCACCGGCGTCTAAGCGTGCCTCGACACCTCGAAGCCGCTCCCACGTCGTGAGAGTAGTGCTCCACAGGGAATGCTCTGTCCCAGTGTCCTCGTGACACGATCTTGCTAGGCAAGGTGTTGTGAAGCCCTAACTCGTCCGCCAGCATGACCTGTGGAGCACTACCGGCCTGGCGTGGTGGTATCATTAGGAAATGAGGCTTCCCGATGCCCTCCCGTGCCTAGGACCCGGACCCGCGCCGCACAGGTCGTCCCATTGGCGAAGTACAGCAGGTGGTCCGGGGTGAGTGCTCCGTCCTGAGCACGCTGCAACCGCGTCGCCACTTCGTGGTCAACCGCGTCATCCTCCATGCTCGGGGCGGTCGTGCGGATATGCGTGCGTATCCGGTTCAGCCGTTCGGGGTGTATCCGCTCCCGCTCAGCCTGTACCAAGGCGTTGCACTGCTGCCGATTGGCAGCAGTGACATCCGGCAAGGCGTCCAGGTCGAGGATGTCCCCAGCATGCAACACCGGTGGCGGGCGGTCTTGATAGAAAGGCGCACCCTTGGCAATGAGCGCGCCAGCCACATAGTCGAGGCGTTCCGGGCTCCACACGGTCAGGTCCACCAGGCAGCGTTCCAGCACCGCAGAGACACCGGTCTGGGTGTTCGCACGCGCCAGCGTGCACCATCCGGTGTTCGCGACCCAGAGCCCTACACGCGCCAGGTCGCGCCAGCGGGCCACATCGCCGCGTGCCAGGAAATAGATATGCCAGCCCTCGAGCGGACGGAGCCAGGCGTCCGTGTCCGTGGCGGCTGTCGCCTTGAGGCTACTGGAGGTGCTGGCGGTGGCGCGATACCCCACGTCCGCACACGCGGGCCAGATCGCGGCCAGGCGGGCCATGAGTTCGTCGGGGCGGGTGAGGTGCTGCGGCGCATCCGGGTAGGGATCGACATCGAACATGAGCAGCTCACCTTACGCGGAGCCCTGTACGGGGGTGAGGGCCCGTAAAGTGGCGAAAGCGGAGCGGAGGGCATTGAGGTAGAGTTTGGACTTTAGGGCAAAATGATGAAGCTTGGTCCTCATTTTCAGCCGCTCTAGTTTAAT
>SXGT01418381.1_pt1 | contig 29933 bp, 20 predicted proteins | sample 3176221 | NCBI WGS metagenome assembly SXGT01 (sample SAMN11356862, study PRJNA531348) | freshwater metagenome | isolation source: freshwater sample F1-120 | place: China: Fuxian Lake, Yuxi | collected 2017-12-25 | reverse complement strand
GGCTGGACGGAGTGGACGCAGGGCTTTCAGTTCGGCTCGGCGATTCTCCAGTTCGATGCGACGGGCGACGAACGGTTCCTGAAGATTGGGCGCGAGGGCACGCGGCGGCACATGGCGTCGCACGTCTCACACACCGGCGTGCATGACCACGGGTTCAACAACGTTTCGACCTACGGCAACCTACTGCGCCTGATCCGCGAGGGCCGCATCCCGCAGGACGACCGCGAGCAGGACTTTTACGAGCTCGCGCTCAAGGTCAGCGGCGCAGTGCAGGCGGCGCGCTGGACGAAGCTCGCCGATGGCACGGGCTTCATCCACAGCTTCAACGGCGCGCACTCGCTCTTCGTGGACACGATTCGCACAGTGCGGACGCTGGCGGCGGCGCACCAGCTCGGCCATGTGCTGATGGGCGAACAGGACGCGAAGATTTCCCTGCTGCAACGGCTCGTGGAGCACGCGCTGAACACGGCACGCTACAACATCTACTACGGCGAAGGACGAGATGCCTACGACGTGTCTGGCCGCACGGCGCATGAGGCGGTGTTCAACGTGGCGAGCGGCGTGTTCCGCTGCCCGAACTCGCAGCAGGGCTACGCGCCGTTCAGCACCTGGACGCGCGGGCTGGCGTGGGCGGTGTGCGGGTTCGCGGAGGAGTTGGAGTTCCTGGCCACCGTGCCAACTCAGACCGTGGACGCAGCGGCGAAGGCGGGCGTGCAATCGTGGCAGGCCATGCTCTCCGAGCCGATCCAGACTTGGCGCGCGGGGGCTCAGTTGGAAGTGGCGCTCGTGGAAGCCGCCACCGCCACCGCCGACTTCTACCTCGCCAACACCTGCGCCGACGGCATCCCGATGTGGGACACGGGCGCGCCTAACTTGCACCGGCTGCCCGCGAACTACCTGAGCAAGCCCGCCGACCCGTTCAATGCCTACGAGCCGGTGGACAGCTCCGCCGCTGCCATCGCCGCGCAGGGCTTGATTCGTCTCGGCAATTACCTCATCGCGAAGGGCGACACGAAGAACGGCGCGCGCTACCGGCAGGCGGGCTTGACCGTGGCGGACACGCTCTTTTCCGAGCCGTATCTCTCCGCCAGCCCGAAGCATCAGGGCCTCATCCTGCACTCCGTCTATCACCGGCCGAGCGGCTGGGACTACATCCCGCCCGGCCAGAAAGTGCCCAACGGCGAAAGCTCCCTGTGGGGCGATTACCAAGCGCTCGAACTCGCGCTGCTCCTCCAGCGCGAGGCGAAGGGCCAGCCGTATCTGACCTTCTTCGGCTGCGTGCCGACGGCAAACACAGAGAAGAAGTAAACTCCCTCCCACCTTGAGCAATCCCCAGCAACGCATTCCTTTGATTTGGTGGTGGGCAATCTGGTTCGCCATGCAATTCGGCGTGTTCGTCTCCTACTTTGTGCTCGGCAACCAGCCGGGAAGCGGAGGAAGCGCAAAGACGAGCCAGATGTTCCTTGGCCTCGGCGCGATGCAGGTCGTTGCCAGCGCGGTCGTGCGTTGGGGATTGCTGCCGAAGGTGCAGGAGGCGGCGAAGGCCTTTCCGCTGTTCGTCGTGGGAATGTCACTGGCCGAGAGCGGGTGCTTCTTCGGTCTCTTCCTTGTGCCTGCCTACAAGCAGGAGCTGTTCTTCGCGAGCATTCTGGGCATCGCCCAGTTCGTGCCGATCTTCGCCAGCCGGTTTTACGAGCCGCCGAAGCGGTGAGTTGCGGGAGCCACCGGAAGGAACCCGGGAAGGGAAAAGCCCGCCCAACTACGCCCTCAAACCCGGAATCGGGTGGCCGTTGTAGAGCGTGAAGGGGCGGCCTTGCTCGTCGTGCCAGATTGTTTCGGAGGGCAGGCCGAGCGCGGAGTAGATCGTTGCAGCGAGGTTCTCCGGTGTCTGTGCGTCGCTGGCGGGGTAGCCGCCGGTCTTGTCCGAGGAGCCGATGACGTGGCCGCCGCGCACGCCGCCGCCGGCGAACCAAACCGTCTGCACCGCACCCCAGTGGTCGCGGCCCGGGAGCTTGGAACCGGCGAGGGTGGAGAGCTTCGGCGTGCGACCGAACTCGCCCGCCATCACGATGAGCGTGCTGTCGAGCAGGCCGCGCGATTGGAGGTCATCGAGCAGCGCGGACACGGCCTTGTCGGTCGGCGGGAAAAGGAAGTTCTTCAGGTTCGGGAACGCGGACTCGTGCGTGTCCCAGGTCTCGTTGTTGCCGAGGTTGACTTGCACGAGGCTCACGCCCGCCTCGACGAGTCGCGCCGCCGTGAGCAATGACCAGCCGAAGGAGTTGCGCCCGTAGCGGTCTTGCAGGCGCGGGTCGGCCTTGGAGAGGTCGAAGGCTTCGCCGGCTTTGCCTTGCGTGAGGAGGCCCACGGCCATCTGCCAGTAGCGGTCGCTGGCGGTGACTTCGGCGGAGGTTTCGAGGAAGGCGCGCTGGCGGTTGACTTCGCCGACGAGGGCGAGGCGGTCGTTGAACCGACCGTTGGCGAGCCACTCGGGCAAGGTCAGGTTCGGCGAGCGGAAGCCGAGGCTATCGTTCTGTTTAGCGCCGTCGCGATGGTGGAAAAGGTATTCGGGAAACGCGCCGTAGGTCTTCGGATGGTAAGGCGAGGCGTCGAGGAACCACGGGTCTTTGCGCGCGCCGAGGATGCCGCCAAACTGGCCGGGGATCACGCGGCCAGAGTTGTGGACGAGGCGCTCGGGCAGGGCGATGGCGGGCGGGAGATTGTGGCGCGGGGGCAGCAGGGTGTTCGCGAGCGCGGCGATGGCAGGCCAATCGGAGGACTTGGGCTTGCTCGGGTCGAAGCCAGGCGGGATGTCCCCGCGGCCTGTGAGCATGATGTGGTGCCCGGCGGAATGATCGTTGGACTTGTGCGTGAGCGAGCGGCAGAGCGCCCATTGCTCGCTGCGCTTGGCAAGCTCCGGAAGGTGCTCGCAGATGTGGAGACCCGGCGTTCTCGTAGGGATGGGCTTGAACTCGCCGCGAATCTCGATGGGCGCGTCGGGCTTGAGGTCGAAGCTGTCCAACTGCGACAACCCGCCGGAGAGGAAGATGTAGATGACGGACTTCGCACGAGGGGAACGCGGGGCCGCCGCAGCAGCGCGCAGGGGCGCAAGATGATTGAGGCCAAGACCGAGCAGTCCGATGGTGCCGGCCTGCACTGCGGCGCGTCGGGAGACGGGCGTGCGGAGCGGGTGGGCAGGGACACTGGCAGGCGCGGGCATCCATAGTCTGATGCGAGTGGGTGCTGTAGAATTCAACCCTGTCGGATGCAGATTTCTGCTCGCGGAACGGAAAGGGCGCGACTTGCGGCGCGCCCTTCGGTGTCGGCAAAGTTGAGCTCGGACTACGCGCCCATGCCGTCCTCGAAGGAACCGGCAGCCGCGGGGAAACACAGTTGGTTCTTCACGTAGCGGACGCCGTCGGCGGAGCAGTGGTCGAGATCCTTGTGCGCGCTCTCAGCCTCGACCACGAGCGGAGCGGACTTCGTGCCCATCGCCGCCATGTAGCGCTGCGGGTAGCCGACGTGGATGAGCAGCTCAACGTAGCGGTGCATGTTCAAGTCGCCGCTGGCTAGATCGGTGAACTGCATGGCGCGCTTGCCCCAGTCGGGCTGCATCGCGCGGAGCGGGAAGCCGCCGCGGACGACAAAGTTTTTCACGTGCGCGGCGTAGATGCGGCTGCCGACCTTGAGGAAACGGCTTTCCCACGTCTCGCCTTCCCAGCAGTGCGACGGGTCGGCGTTGACGCCGAGTGATTTGTCGCCGCCGCAGATGTCCACGAGCATGTTGAAGTCGTCCGCCGTGCTGGCGGCGGTGCCGGGATGAATTTCGTGGCACAACTTGATGCCCAGTTCGTTGGCGTGCTTGCGGAGCTTGGCGGTCTTCTTGACGAAGCGTTCCTTGCCCTCGGCGAGCAAATCAAAGCCGCCGCCAGCCCAGAAGCCCCACGGGTAGCCGCTGGCGAGTTCCCAGCCGAACGCCACGCCCCAGAACATCGGCATGACCTTCACGTTCAACTCGGCGCTGAGGTCCATGAGCTTGAGCAGGTAGTTCTCGTGCCATTTCTCGATTTCCTGCGGCGTCTTCTTGGCGAGGTCGGGCGCGATGAAGGGGTTGCCGGACTTGGTGCCGGTCCACGCGCTGGTGTGGACCCAGAACGGGCAGTGGGCGGAAATGCCATCAAGCGTCATGCCGCGCGACTCGAAGGTGTCGCGGATTTCCTTCGCCGACTTGAAGAGCTTGCCGCCGTTGAGGTGGTAGTTGCTGGGCTGGATGCCGGTGGCCCCGGCGGCCTTGGCGAAGTCGAGCACTTCGGCGAGGGACTTGCCGCCGTGCTGGGCGCATTCGAGGCTCGGGTGGTAAATAGGTTGGGCCATAACTGTGTTGTCGTAAGTTGGTCGCGCTGTCGCGCGAAGAAATAACAAACGCATCGCACCGGACGCAATCGGAAACCCGCTTCGCAGGCTGAATTCGGTTGAATGTGGGTTGCATCATAGAAGCGACGCCCTTATGGAAAGCCCCGCCAGCCGGGCTGGCTTCTATCATGGCCGAGTTCTACGACACGCACGCGCATCTGGATTTTCCCGACTTCGCCGATGAACTGCCGCAGCTCATCGAGCGGGCGACGGCGGCGGGCATCACGCGACTGGTGAGTATTGGGACGGACTTGGAGAGCAGCGCGCGGGCCGTGGCGCTGGCGGAGAAGTTTCCTTCCGTGTTCGCCGTGGTGGGCTGGCATCCGAATGATGCGGTGCGCGCGCCGAAGGATTTCCGCGCGGAACTGCGAGAGCTGGCCAGGCATCCCAAGGTCGTGGCCATCGGAGAGACGGGCTTGGACTACTATCGACTGCCGAGCGCGCGCGGCGGCACTGCGCCGGAGGACTCGCACGTCAAGGCGCGGCAAGCTGAGGTCTTCCAGCAGCAACTCGAGGTCGCGGCAGAGACGGGTTTGAACTGCGTCATCCACACCCGTGGTGAGTGTTTTGACGAAAGTTTACGACTGATGGCCCCATTCGTCAAAAAAGTGCGCGGGGTGTTCCATTGCTTCGTTGGCACGCCGGAGCAGATGCGGCGCGTGCTGGCGCTGAACTCGCTGGTGAGCTTCACGGGCATCCTGACCTTCAAGAACGCGCAGACCGTGCGCGACACGCTCGCTGCCGCGCCGCTGGGCAGCTTCATGCTGGAGACAGACGCGCCGTTCCTCGCGCCGGTGCCGTATCGCGGCAAGCGCTGTGAGTCCGCCTACGTGAAGGAGATCGCGGCGGCGGTGGCGCAGGTGAAGGTTTGCTCGTTGGAGGAATTGAGCGCGGCGACGTGCGCGACGGCGCGGGAGTTTTTCTCCAAGCTGCGGTAAGGCAGCGGCCAGCGGCCAGCGGTCAGCGAGGTTCTTGTCTTCCGGACCCAAAACCTGAACTCCATTGCAACACCACCTGCTGCCGATACCTTCCGAACTGACTGCTGACCGCTGACCGCTCTCTGTTCGACTTTACTGATTTGCGCGGCGGGTCGTTTGCCGTAGCCTCGCCGCGACGCTGATGAAACACCTTTCCGCATCGGGCCGCATCGCGCTCGGGGCCGGCCTCTTCTGCCTGCTCATGGGCGGCTTCGTGCTGGCGGGATGGTGGCTGGACGTGGCTTTCCTCAAGGCGTTCCTCGGGCCGGCGGGCCACATGAAGGCCAACTCCGCGCTGTGCTTCCTGCTCGCGGGAGCGGTGCTCGTGCTGAACTCCACACTCAACGTCCGCCGCTGGGAATGGTTCGTCGCGGCGGTGCTGGCGGCACTGGTCACGCTGATCGGTGGCCTGACGCTTGCGGAATATCTCTTCGGCGCGAACCTCGGCATTGACGAGTTGCTGGCCACCGACATCGAGGGCGATGAACTCGCGCCGCCGGGTCAGATGTCGGTGAACGGCGCGATTGGTTTTCTGCTGGCGGGCAACGCTCTCACGCTCCTGAACGGCCAGCCGAGGAAGCCCCGTCGCCCGATGGCGGTGGGCCTCCTGGCGTGCGTGTTGCTGGGGCTGGCCTTGTTCTCGTTGTCCGGTCTGGCGTTCGATGTGCCGACGACCTACCGATGGGAAGGTGCGACGCCGATGGCGTTCCGATCCGCGCTGGGTTTCATGGCACTGGCTGTCGGCCTGATGGCGCTGGCGCACGAGTGGGGGCAGCGCGAGGGGTTGGCGCTGGTGCGATGGCTGCCGCTGGCGGTGGGCACGAGCGGGCTGACCATCACGCTTCTGCTGTGGCAGGCGCTGCGCGTGCAGGAGGAGCGGCAGATTGACCGCATCGTGACGCAGCAGGTGCGCGAGATGCGGCAGCTCATCCACGCCGAGGCACAGAGCCGCGTGCTGGCGCTCACTCGTTTCGCCCGCCGCTGGGAGCTGCAAACCATAGGACGTCCGGCGGACTGGGACGTGGAGGCGCAACTCTATCTCGGCCACTACCCGGACTTGAAGGCCATCGGCTGGGTGGATTCGAACCTCACCGCTCGCATGGTGCTGCCCCGCGGAAGCCTTTCGTTCCTCGACACCAATGCCGCGCCCAGCCTGCGCGGCGAGGAGTTGCTGCGCGCCGCTCGCGACCGGCAGGACGTTTTCATCTCGCAGACGATGGACTCGGGGGGCGACCGCGTGTTCCTCGGCTTCGCGCCGATGGCGCGCGGGACGAACTTCTCCGGTCTTGTCGTCGGCCTGTTCAGCGTGAAGGGCCTCGTGGAGTCTGCGCTGGGGCCGGTGAAGCGCGGGCATTGGTTCAAGCTCGTCGAAGGCGACCGCGAGATATTCCGCAGCACGATGACGCCGGACGAGCTTGCGCGGCCGCTCCAGATGGAGCTGCGAATCCAGGACGCGCCGTGGACGCTGCGAGCCTGGCCCACGCGCGAGACGCTCGCGGAGCTGCGCACGCCGCTGGCCTCAGTGGCTTTGGGCGGAGGCGGGACTCTGGCTGCGCTGTTGGGCATCGCGACTTACCTCGCGCAAACTTCCCGCGGCCGTGAGCGGCAACTTCGCACGAGCAACTTCGCGCTGGAGGCCGAGGTCGCCGAGCGCAAGCAGGCGCAGGAGCAGTTGCGCGAGAGCCAGCAGCGCCTTCAGGCGATCTTGGACAACAGCTTCGCGGTCATCTGCCTCAAGGACGCCCAAGGCCACTACCTGCTCATCAACCGCCGCTTCGAGACGCTCTTCCACATCCAACGCGACGCATTGCTGGGCAAGACTGACTTCGACGTCTTTCCCAAGCAGATGGCCGACGCCTTCCGCGCGAACGACGAGCGGGCGCTCAAGTCACGCGATGCGCTCATCATCGAGGAGATCGCGCCTCAGGACGACGGCCTGCATACATACGTCAGCGTGAAGTTCCCGCTGCTCGACGCGCTGGGCGAACCTTATGCCGTGTGTGGCATCTCGACCGACATCACTCAGCGCAAGCGTGCGGAGTCGGAGCTCCGCACGAGCCATGCGGCGCTGGAGTTCGCCAACCACCGGCTGCGCGGCATCATTGAGGGCACGCATGACCGCATCGCCGCGCTGGACACGCGCTACTGTTTCCTCACGTTCAACTCCGCCTACCGCGATGCCTTCCGCCGTGACTTCGGGAAGGAGATCGCCATCGGCATGAGATTGTCCGACCCGCTTGTGCACGTGCCGGACGAACAGGAGGAGCAACTCATCGTCTGGGCGCGCGCTCTCCGGGGCGAGGTCTTCACCGTGGCGCGCGCAATGAAGTCCGGCGACGAGATCCGCCATTTTGAAATGAGCTTCAGCCCGATCCGCGACGAGCAGGGCGAGTTGCTCGGCGCGGCGCAGCACATCCGCGACCTCACCGAGCGCCAGCGCGCCGAGGACGAGCGCGCGCGGCTGCTTGCGGAGGTTGCCAGCCGCAACGGGCTGCTTGAATCCGCGAACAAGGAACTCGAATCGTTCTCCTACTCCGTCTCGCACGACCTTCGCGCGCCGCTGCGGCACATTGACGGCTTTGCTGGCCTGCTGCAGCGCACCGCCACGGCCAAGCTGGACCAGAAGGAGCAGCGTTATCTCACGCTTATCACCGAGTCGGCCAAGCGCATGGGCCTGCTCATTGACGACTTGCTGGAATTCTCCCGGATGGGCCGCTCCGAGATGCGCAGCGACACCGTGGACATGGGCGCGCTCGTGCAAACCGTGCTGCGCGAGCTGGAGCCGGACACTCAGGGCCGCGTCATCGAGTGGCGCATCAGCCCGCTGCCCGCCGTGCTCGGCGATGCCTCGCTGCTGCGGCAGGTGCTGGCCAATCTGCTGGCAAACGCGGTTAAATATTCCCGCCCGCGCGAGCGCGCCGTCATCGAGGTCGGCTGCGAAAAGGACAAGCCCAACGAAACCATCTTCTTCGTGCGCGACAACGGCGTCGGCTTCGAGATGAAATACGCCGACCATCTCTTCGGCGTGTTCCAGCGGCTGCACCGCCCGGAGGACTTCGAGGGCACGGGCATCGGCCTGGCGAACGTCCGCCGCATCATTGCGCGGCACGGCGGGCGCACGTGGGCCGAGGGCCAGCCGGACATGGGTGCGACCGTTTGGTTCACCCTTCCGAAATTGACGGCGGCTGGAAAAGAACTGAAAACTCCCGGCGTCAACCCGTCGGATGACCACCCAACCAACTGACATGGCCTCGGGACTCAAACGCATCCTGCTCGCGGAGGACAATCCCAACGACGCCGAGCTTGCGCTCTGCGCGCTGGACGAGCATCGCCTCGCTCACGAGGTCATGCTCGTGCGCGATGGCGCGGAGGCGCTCGACTATTTGCTGCGTCGTGGTGAGCACGCGGACCGCCCGGCGGGGCATCCGGTCGTCGCATTCCTCGATCTGAAGATGCCGCGTGTGGACGGCCTCTCGCTGCTGCGGGAGATGAAGGCCGACCCCGAGCTGCGCACGATCCCGGTCGTGATGCTCACGTCGTCACGCGAGGAAACCGACCTTGCACAGAGCTATCAGGCCGGCGCAAACGCCTACGTGGTCAAGCCTGTGGACTTCCAGCAATACCTCGAGGCGGTGAAGCAGCTCGGCAGGTTTTGGGCGCACATCAACGAGCCGCCGCCGACGCGTGGCCTGTCGATCGCGTGAGTATCCCCGCCTGCCGCAACGCCAGCGGACACTTCCTCGCCCCGCTCGCGCTCATGGTCTTCGCACTCTCAGCGTTCGCCCAGCCGCGCGTCGTCATCAACGAAATCTACTTCGAGCCAGCCGACAAGAAGTCACTTGAGTTCATCGAACTGCACAACGCGGGCACGGCCGAGGCGCACTTGGGCGGCTGGCTGCTCGGCAAGTTCCGCTTTAACCCGACGAACTCACTCGCGCCCGGCGGCTTCGCGGTGGTCGCGGCGGACCCGGCTGCGTTTCAGAAGGCTTTTGGTTTCGCGCCGCTTGGCCCGCTCGTCGGCAGGCTGAAGAACGAGGGCGAGCGCGTTGCCTTGCGCGATGCGGGCGGGCGCGTCGTGGACGAAGTCCGTTACGGGGTCGGCTTCCCATGGCCGTCGGCGACGATGGGCGCGGGGTCGTCCTTGGAGCGCATGGATCCGGGCTTGCCCGCGACGTATGCAAGCTCGTGGCGCGCGTCAGGCTTCCGCGTCGACGGGAGCGTGGGAAACAAATCGCCGACGCCCGGCAAGACCAACACGGTTTTCTCCGTCGCGTCGCCGCCTGCTGTGGAAGTCGTCTCGCACACGCCGCAGCAACCGCGCTCCGGCGAGGCGGTCACTGTGACCGTGCGCGTCGCCGAACTGCGCGGCTACGCGAGCGCGAAGCTGTTGGTGCAGGTCGTCGAGCCGGGCAGCTACATCCGCAAGAGCGACCCGGCGTATGAGCAAGGCTGGCAGGAGTTCGCGTTGCACGATGATGGGAAGGGCGGCGATGCGCGCGCGCAGGACAACACCCTCACCGCCGTCGTGCCGGGCGAATTTCAGAAGCATCGCCGCCTGCTCCGCTATCGCGTGATCTTCATGGAGGTCTCCGGGCTTAACGTCCGGCTTCCCTACACCGATGACGAGTCGCCGAACTTCGCGTGGTTCTGCTACGACGGCGTGCCTGCGTGGACGGGCGCAAGCCAGCCCGGGAAGACGCCACCGCTTCAATTCTCCAGCGAGTTTCTCACGACGATCCCGGTCTATCACCTCCTCGCGCGGCACGACGATGTCGAGCGCAGCCAGTGGGACGGCGGCTACAACAAGCGCCGACTCTTCGGCACGTTTGTCTGCGACGGCCAGGTCTTCGACCACGTGCAATTCCAGAATCGCGGCCAGGCCAGCACCTACGTCAGCGGCAAGACCAAATGGGGAATTCATTTCGCGCGCACGCACGAGTTCACGCCGAAGAATCACTGGGGCGAACCCTACGTCCGCCCGTGGGATCACTTGAACTTGAGCGGCTGCGCAAGCCCGTGGGTGCAGGTGAATCGCGGCATGGCCGGCATGGACGAGGCCGTTTCCTTCCGCGCGCATCATCTGGCAGGCGTGCCAAGTCCCGCGACGCACTGGCTGCACTGGCGTGTGATTTCGCGTGCGGAGGAAGCGAGCGCGAAGAGTCAATACGACGGTGATCTGTGGGGCCTTTACATGGTGGTGCAGGACCCGGATGGTCCTTGGCTGAAGGAGCGTGGGCTGCCCGATGGAAACACCTTCAGCCCCGAGACTGGCAAGAAACATATCGCCGCCGCGTTGCCCAATGACGGGTCCGACTTCAACCAGTTCATGCACGGCTCCCGCACGACGAAGTCCGAGCAATGGTGGCGCGAAAACTTGAACCTTCCCGACTACTACAGCTTCCACGCGGTGAACCGAATCGTCTCGAACGTGGACCTTCGCCACGGCGCTAACCATTTCCTCTACCACTCGCCGCGCGCTGGCTGGTCGCCTGTGCCGTGGGACCTAGACATGATGTTCATCCCCAAGACGCACTGGCCCGGCATCGTGGACCAGTCGCGCTGCTTGGAGTTGCCGGCGCTGAAGCTCGAGTATCAGAACCGCGCCCGCGAGATCCTCGACCTCTTTTGCTCCGACGTGACACCGTCTGGCGGACAAGTCGGGCAACTCGTGGAGGAACTCGCGCGCGCCATTCGTCCAGCCGGGCAGGGGCGCACTTGGGCCGAGCTGGACATGGCGATGTGGAACCATCATCCGCGCACCAGCCAGAAGGGCGCGTTCTACCAGACGCCCTACGAACAGGGCATGATGGGCGGCAACTTCCGCCGCGTGCTGGCGACGCCCGACTTCAACGGCTTCTGCAAGCTCATCGCGGACTTCTGCACCGACTCACGGACGAACCGGAACTACGCGCCCAATGACGGCAACATCCTCGGCTACGGCTTCGGCCATCTCTGGTGGGAATCACGCGACGCGCAAATTCCGGAGCGCCCCGTGATCCGGCACTTGGGCAGCGAGAAGAAGGGTTCGCAGCTCTTTCAGATCACGCCCTTCACAACGCCCGTCGCCACGAACCACTTCGCTGTGGTGCAATGGCGGGTGGGCCGCAGCACCGCGCCCGGCCAGCCCGGCTACAGAGCCGGCCAGCCGTGGCGCTACGAGATCGAGCCGCACTGGGACAGCGGCGAGCAGCTCCGCGGCGAGCCGCAGATGAAGCTGCCGAAGGAAGCATTTACCGAAGCCGGCCTCTTGCGAGTGCGTGCGCGCTACCGGGACAACACGGGCCGCTGGAGCCACTGGAGCGAGCCGGTGACGCTGACGGTGAGGTAAGGGGGACACTCTTGTCCCCCATGAGCTAACGGTCATCTCCTTGCGATTGGAAAGGGGACAGGAGTGTCCCCATTACAGGATCAGCGCCAGACGCGTTTCCACTCCTTCAGCCTGCCATCAGGTCCGAAGGTCAGCCGCAGGAGTTGGTCCGGGTCGCGCACGCCCTCGGTGCGGACGACGCGGCCGTCGGGGAACGAGTGGTGAGTGGGATTGTTGCGGCCGCGGACGACGAGCCATTCGGCCACGCGCGTGCCATCGGCGGCTGCCGTGCTTTTCTCCGGCTGCCCCATGTCCTTCACGACGGCATCGAAGGTGTGGCTGCCCACGCGCGTGTCCCAGTCAATCTTCGGCACCGTGGTGCAGGCGGTGGCGAGGAGGAGCAGCAGGCCGAGCAGCGATACGTGATGGGAGATGTGTTTCATGGTGGTGTCAGGCGCGCGGGTGCGCCGCGGCGTAGGCTTGTTTCAAGCGCTCGGTGGTGACGTGTGTGTAGACCTGCGTGGTGACGAGGTTCTTGTGGCCGAGCAACTCCTGCACGCTGCGCAGGTCAGCGCCGTTGTCGAGCAGGTGCGTGGCGAAGCTGTGGCGGAGCTTGTGCGGTGTCAGGCTGGCATCGAGGCCGGCGGCGAGGAGGTAACGCTTGAGCCGCTGCTGGACATGAGGGGGCCGGATGGGTTCAGCACCGTCCGCGTCGGCGAGGAACACGGGCGCGTCCGCTCCCAGCGCGTGGGGCAGCGACTTCCAGTAGGCGAGGATCGCGCGCAAGGCCGGTGCGCCAATGGGAATCTGGCGTTCCTTCCGGCCCTTGCCGCGCACTTGGAGGATGCGGTCGGCCTGGTTCAAGTCCTCGACGCGCAGGCCGCAGACTTCGCTGATGCGCAGGCCGCAGGAGTAAATCGTTTCGAGGATCGCGGCATCGCGGAGGAAGTCTGACTTCGCGATCGGGCGTTCGCTGGTCTGGCACTCGCGCTCGAATTCGCGGAGCGGGGTTTCGAGCAGCTCCTTCGCTTGGGCGACGGTGACGAACTTGGGCAGACGCCGCTCGGCCTTGGGCATCGTGAGATTCTTAATGGGCGACGTGGTGACGTGACCGCGACGGATGAGGAATTTATAGAACGTGCGCAGCGCGCTGAACGTGAGATGAATCGTCGCGCGGCTCAGTGCGCGTTGGCTGAGGTGGCGGAGGAAGCCGCGGAAGTCGTCGCGCTGGAGGCTTGCCCATTCTGGCTGCGACTGCCGATGCGCCTCGTGCCAGTGGCGGAACTCGGCCAGCGCGTCGGAGTAATTGCGATGAGTGTAGTCAGACGCGCCCCGGTCGGTGGCGAGATGAGTGAGGAACTCCGCGACCCAAGGGTCAGCGGGTGCTTCGGTCGTATCCGGCGGGCTCACGGGGGGAGCGTAGTTCGCAATGATTCGGTCTGCCAGCGGCGACTTGAAAGCGAAAGACCGCCAGTGACGGCGGCTTTTCAAGCTGAATTGAGATGGAGAATTACTTCGCGACCGGCGCGGCCGTGGACGGCTTGGCCGCGACGGGCTTGGCCGCGTCCACCTTGGACTTCACCTCGACCTTGTCGGTGCCGGTGAGCTTGGCGGTGGCCTCGCTGAGGCGCTCGGCGATCATGCCGCTGGTGTCGCAACCCGCGGAGATCTTCACGATCTGGCCGCCTTTCGCGATGAGGAAGTTGCTCGGCATGGTTTTTGTGTCGAAGACCTTCCAGCTATCGCCCTTGGTGTCCACGGCATAGAGCATGTTGAGCTTCTTCTCCTTCACGTAGGCTTCGACCTTCGCGTCCGGCTCGCGGAAGATGGCGAGGCTGATCAGGCCCTGCGCCTTGTAGGCGGTGTGCAGCTCCTGGAAGTAAGGCAGCTCCTTGTCGCAGCCGAGGCAGCCGCAGGTGAGGCGCACGAGGACCGGACCTTTGGCGGTGAGTTCTGCGAGGTTAATCTCCTTGCCGGTGGAGTCCTTGATCTTGAAGTCCGGCGCGGCTTTGCCGATGGCGACTTTCTTGTCGTCCGCTTGGGCGAAAGCGACGGCGGCAACGAGGGCGAGCAGGGTGGCGAGTTGTTTCATGACTGGTGGTTTTGTTTGCTTGCGATGGAAAGGCAGACCCGGCGCCCCCGCGAACTATTCAGCTTGAGTGCTTTCCGGCTGGCTTCCTCTGCGTCTTTCCCGGCTCTGCGGTGGTTCTCCGAATTGGCACTGCAGAGCCGGGAAAGACGCAGAGAAGGTGCGTAAGGCGCGGGCGGCATGGAAACACGCTTCCCGCCGTCCGTCCGCTGTGGCTCAATCCGCCTCCGATGTTCGACTTGCTCAAGACGGATACCAGTTCCAAAGCCCGGCTGGGCCGCCTCACCACGCCGCATGGCGTCATTGATACGCCCGTCTTCATGCCCGTCGGCACGCAGGCCAGCGTGAAGGCGCTCGACCCGCGTGAGCTGGTCGAGATGGGCACGCAAATCATTCTGGGCAACACCTACCACCTCAGCATCCGGCCCGGCATGGACATCATCCGCGCGGCGGGCGGGTTGCATGGCTTCATGAATTGGCAAATGCCGATTCTCACCGACAGCGGCGGCTTCCAAGTCTTCAGCCTCGCGAAGATTCGCAAGGTCCGGGAGCACGGCGTCGAGTTCCGCTCGCACCTCGATGGCTCGAAGCTCTTTCTCGGCCCCAAGGAGGCGATGGAAATTCAGCGCTACCTCGGCTCCGACATCGCGATGATTTTCGACGAATGCCCGCCGCACGACGCCCCGGCGAAGGAGCAGAAGCTCGCCGTCGAGCGCACGATCCGCTGGGCCAAGGAATGTCGCGAGCAACCGCGCGCCGTGGGCCAGCAAGTCTTCGGCATCGTGCAAGGCGGCAGCAACCCGGAGCTGCGCGAACAGTGCGCGAAGGCCATCACCGCGCTGGACTTCGACGGCTACGCCATCGGCGGCGTGAGCGTGGGCGAGCCGGAGCCGGAGATGATGAAGGCCGTCGAGTTGGCCGAGCCGTTCCTGCCGGCGAACAAGGCGCGCTACGCGATGGGCCTGGGCACGCCCGCGCAGCTCGTCGAACTGGTCGCGCGCGGCGTGGACATGTTCGATTGCGTGCTGCCGACGCGGGTGGCGCGCGGCGGCACGGCGTTCACGCGCAAGGGCAGCTACGCCATCAAGGGCGGCGCGGTGAAGGCGGACTTCGGCCCCATCGAGGCCGGCTGCGGTTGCTTCGCGTGCAAGCGTTTCTCCCGTGCCTACATCCGGCACCTGTTGAACGTGAACGAGATTCTCGGTCTGCGCTTGGTGAGCATTCACAACAGCCACCTGTTCCTCGCCGTGATGGCGGACATGAGGCGGCACCTGGCGGCAGGGACGTTTGCGGAGTTCCGCCGCGAGTTCATCGCGAACTACGTGCCGTCGCGCAAGGTGCTGGCGGCGCGCGGCGGAGTCTGAGGGGGACTGCTTCACGCAACGGGGCGAAGAGCGCGAAGGAATTCCCTCCGATGTTCGCTGCCCCGCCCTCTCTTTTTTGCGCCCGTTGCGTCCTTGGCGTGTGGAAACCTCGCCTTCAACTATCGAGCGCGAACAGGTGCCGACACTGAAGCCCCAGCGCGAAGAGCCACACCAGCCACGCGCCGCCTTGCCAATACAGCCAGACCGCCACTCCGCTGTGCAACGCGCGGAAGAACGCCAACCCCAGCGCCATGTCCCACGTGATGGCGGCGGCGACGCTCTGTAGCTTCAGCGCGAACACGAACAGGGCGAACAGCACCACGCAGATGCCCGCCACTCTCGCGCCGGGCAGCAGTCGCACGCAGAACGCGAACGGCGCGAAGCACAGGAAGAGTTGCTCGAACGCGAGATTGAACTGCACGTGCTCCGCAAACTGGCCGGGCGTCCGGGGGAAGTCCGTGGGCGCAAGTTGGCGCAGCGTCGGGTCACCGTAGTGGAACGAGATGAGCGCGCCCACCACGCCCAACGCCAGCGCGATGAGCCACAGCCTCGGGGCCACGTTGCGGGGGAAAACTTCTCGCTCACTGTATCGCCGATGCCACGCAAAGACCGACGCCCACATCACAAACGTCGCCCAGCCGAGGACGGACATGAGGAACCAAACGGCGTCCTCCCGGCTGGACCAGTGGGCGACGCGCGGGTAGCAGGCCAGAGTGGTGAGCGCTGCCCCGAGGGCCGCGCGCAGGAGCACGGCGGAGTCAGCGAAGGCGCGCACGGGGAAGTAAGCAGTATTCAGTGCTCAGATGTCAGTCGGTCGCCGGGCGCACTCGCTTGAAGGACTGACCACTGACTACTGACAACTTCCCCTTCGACCTTACTTCAGCCCGCCTTCAATCATCTTCTCGAAGTCCCCACGCGCGCCCTTGGTCAGCGCCGCCGGGCCGGTGAGGCGGACGAAGACGCTGCCTTCGTTGCCTTCGACAATCGCGCCGAGTAGCGCGAATCCCGGCTTGGACGTGGTCGGACCACCGGGGACGCCGCTCTTGTAGGTGCCCTCGGCGGAGACGTAAGTGACCTTCACCTTGCCGACATTTTTCTCGTCGGTCTTCGCGTTGATTTTGTCGCGCCCCTCCTCGAACTGGCCGAACCAGCGGTCCACGTTCGCCTTCGTGCCACCGCTCTGCGGACCGAAGAAGAAGAACACGACCTCGCCCGGCTCCTTCGCGTCCTTGGCGGTCACCTTCAACTGCGCCTTGCGCATCTGCGATGCGACTTCGACCCAATCCCACGAGCCGGGGCGCTTGAAGGTGAACTCGCTGACCTTGAAGGTCTCGGGGCCGGCAGCGTGAACCGTCGCGGTGAGCCAGAGGGCGGACATGCAGAGCAGGGCAGGGCGGAGCAGTTGTTTCATGGGCGCTCTGGTAGCGAAGTGCGCCCGGCAAGGCAAGCTCCAAGCCCGGCAGTCAGCCGAACGATGCAGTTGAAAGTTGCGTTGCCCTGAGCGCAGAGACGCAGAGGACGCGGAGAGCCGCAGAGTTATGTCGAGCTGAGAGCGTTCACGTTTTGGTGGCTTTCGCCTGTCGCTTCTCTGCGCTCCTGTGCGTTCTCTGCGTCTTCGCGTTGTTGAAGTGGAGCGCTGCAATCTCAACTGCATCGTCCCGGCTCAGGCGAACTTCTAGTTGACCCGCCTCCGCTTTTCCCGGCTCAATACCGTCGCTCTAATTCAACTCGCCGCATGGCCAACATCACCGCAGGGAGTGGCTGGTTTCCGCAGGTCGCGCGCACCTTCGCGCGCCGGGCGGCTGTTGCCTTCGCATTCGTGGCGACTCTCATCTTCCTCGCGTCGTCCGCCGCCGCCGAGCGCTTCGATGACATCTCCGTCTCCCCGCAGGTCTTCTTCCAAGGCCAGACCTATCACGGCTACGTGGAGATGCGCTTCGCTGTTGAAAACTCGTCTCCCGACCGCACGCGCAAGGTCACGCTCGCCACGCCGCACACGGCGCACGGCTGGGGCAACAACCTCCGCCGCGTCGAGCGCACTGTCACCGTCAGTCCGGGCACAGCGGTGAACGTCACGCTCTGGCAACCGCCGCTCATGCTCAATGGCGCCAACCAGGTGGAAGTCTTCGTGGACGGGCGCTATCGCGGGGCCATCCCGCGCGGCGGCAACAGCCAGCACATGAAACAGCACGCGCACTCCGGCATTCCCGGCGGGCCGCGCGCGGTGCTGGTGAGCCGCAGTTTGAACAGCGATGACTTGGATAAAACGTTTCGTGGGGGCGTGTCCTTCAAAGGACCGCCGGGCTATTACTCAGCGGAGCAAGCTACGGGTGCACCGAATGTGCCAGCGTCTTCAGGTGTTATAAATCAATTCGCTTGGACCCCTGAACGCGCGGGCCGGGGCACACCGGAGTGGCTCGAATTAGACTTTAAGCCCCCGCGTTCTGGGGTCAAGTTCCTGCGGATTCACAAGCTAGCTTGGAATCAGGCTTTCAAGACAGTCGTGCTCAAGGGCGCGGATGGTGCCGACCTTGCCACCGTCACTGTCACAAACACGGCGAACAAGACTTTCACCTTGGGCGTGCTGCAAGTCCCGCTACCCACACTGACCAATGCTATCGCCGCTGTGCAGCTAAACGTTGATGCCTCCACTGCTGGTGGGCAGGTGAGCGTGGACGCAGTGGAATTGTCCGATGGTTCGCTCGGCAGCTACGCCACGGACGCGCGGGCCAGCAGCACATGGGCGACACGGGCGGGCGGCAGTTCCACCACGGCGTATCAAGGCCCGACCATTCTGCGCAGCGAGTTGGAGGCCAGCGGCTGGAGCGAGTCGTGGCTAGCCTTTACACCGTTTGACCTCGTGGTGCTCTCCCGCACCGACCTCGCGGCGATGAACGCGGCGCAGCAGAACGCGTTGCGCAGCTACGTGGAGGCGGGGGGCGGGCTGGCGGTGCTGGGACTGACGGAGCTGCCCAAGCCTTGGCAAAGCAGCGTGGTAAACCGGCCCGCTTCTGGACAATTCAGTCGCGTGAACTCCTTCGGACTTGGTTTTGGACAGGCCGTCCTCATGGATGCCGCGAGCATCGCGTCACTGTCAGGCGGGCAGGCGGAATCGCTCAAGCAACTCGCCCGCGAGTGTGGCGTGCCCTGGCAATCCATGCCCACCGAGGCCAACGCCAACAGCGAGCTTCCCGTCATCGAGGACGCCCGCATCCCGGTGCGCGGCATCGTTTTCATCATGCTGGCGTTCATCCTCGTGGTCGGGCCACTGAACATCTTCCTTTGCGCCCGTGCGAACAACCGCATCGCGATGCTCTGGACTATCCCGCTGATTTCCTTCGTCACCTGCGCCGTGGTCTTCGGCTACTCGCTGATGAGCGAGGGCATCACGCCCACCACGCGCACCGAGGCCGTGACCATCCTTGACCAGGTTTCGCACCGCGCCACCACGCTGGCGCGGCAGGCTTTTTACACGCCGCTCACGCCTGGCGACGGTCTCCGCTACAGCCACGACACCGAGGTCACGCCGCTGGTGCAGGTGAACCGCCACGACGGCGGCAACGCGCGCGAGTTGGAGTTGTCGCAATCCCAGCATCTCGTGCGCGGGTGGATCACAGCGCGGGTGCCGGCGCACTTCGCGCTGCGAAAGTCCGAGACGCGCCGCGAACGCCTGCAAGTCCAACGCCTCCCCGACGGCCGCGTGACCGTGCTCAACGGCCTCGGCGCGGACATCCAGACGCTGTGGTTCCGCGATGAGAAGGGACTGCTGTTCAACGGCGTAGGATTGAAGGCGGGACAGAATGTGCCGTTGCAGCCTGTGCCGGGCGAGACATTCGGCGCGCCGACCTCGCTTTCCGCGCTTTATCAAGGTTCATGGGTTGTGGCGCATGACACGCTGATAAGCAACACGCAGGGTCAGCTTCGCCCCAACACCTACCTCGCCGTCCTCGCCGAAGCTCCCTTCATCGAGACCGGACTCGCCAAGCCCGGCAAAGCCCCGGCCCGCCAAACCATCATCGGCCTGCTCGCCCCGGAGGACGTGAAATGAAAGTGCAAGTTCGCGGACTCCACAAACGCTTCGGCAAGACCGTGGCGGTGGACAACTTCACGTTCTCCTTCGACAACGGCCATGTCTTCGGCTTCGTCGGGCCGAACGGCGCGGGCAAGACCACCACCATGCGCGTCATCGCCACGCTGGAGGAGCCGACCGAGGGCGACGTGCTCATCAATGGCGTCTCCGTCCGCGAGGAGCCGGAGTATGCCCGCCGCATGGTCGGCTACGTGCCGGACTCGCTCCCCGCGCACAACGACGTGACCGTCCACGAGTATCTGGATTTCTACGGGCGGGCCTACGGCTTGCACGGCGCGAAACGGCGCGAGGCCGTCGGGGCGGTGGAGGAATTCACCGGCGTCACCGGCATCCTCGACAAGCATCTCAAGGCACTTTCCAAGGGCATGAAGCAGCGCGTCACGCTCGGCCGCGCGCTCATCCACAACCCCGAGGTGCTCATCCTCGACGAGCCTGCCGCCGGCCTTGATCCGCGCGCGCGCGTCGAGTTACGCGAACTGCTGGCCGTCCTCGCCACGCAGAACAAAGCCATCCTCATCAGCTCGCACATCCTCACGGAGCTGACCGAGATTTGTAATGGCGTGGTCATTGTCGAGCGCGGCAAGCTGCTGGAGTCCGGCACCGTGGCGGACGTGTTGAAGAAGAGCACCCCGCACCGCACCTTCGCCATCCGCGTGCTCGGCGAACCCGTCGTGCTCGTGAAGGAGCTGTTGCAAACGCCCCACGTCATCAACGCCCGCGAAGTCAGTGGCGAAGTGTTGCTGGAAATGGAAGGTGGGGAATCCGCCGGCTGCGACTTGCTCGCGGGGTTGGTCGGCAAGGGCTTCAAAGTCGCCGAGTTCAAGCAGAGCAAGGCGAACCTCGAAGACATTTTCATGAACGTCACCAAGGGAGGCGTGCAATGACGACGCCCCCTCCTGCTCCCTCCGCAGCACCCGTGAGCCCAACCCCGTTCCCGTTCGCCGAAACCGCGAGTGCGCCCACCGCCCGCTTCTCCCTCGCCCCCATCGGGGGAGAGGGCCGGGGTGAGGGGGCATGGCGCAGAGCAGACCGAGGCCCGCTGGAAGTCAGCCCCACCCAACTCCGCCATCGCCAATCCGCGCGCTCCACTTGTTCACCAGCCCGCCCCCTCACCCTAACCCTCTCCCCCGATGGGGGAGAGGGGACTTGCCACCGGCCTACTTGCCGCTTGCTCGTGCCGGACGCGGCTAGGATTAGGATTAAGATTAGGAGCAGGTGGGAATCGCACTCATGAACCTCCCCACCCTCACCAACTGGCGCACCTGGGAACCCAACCCCATCGTCGTAAAAGAACTCCGCCAAGCCGTGCGGAGCTGGGCCGTCACGGGGATGCTGCTGCTCTTCATCACGGTGCTGTTCATCGTCACGCTCGGCTACTTGCTCGGGCAGAGCTTCCACATCAACCCGAGCCAGGCGCTCGGACGCGAGGTCTTTCAGTTCTTCCTCCCCGTCTTGAGCCTCGTCGCGTTCGTGTTCATCCCGGTCTATGTCGGCGGACGCCTCACCGCCGAGCGCCAGGAAGGCAACGTGGACATGCTCTACATCACCACGCTCTCCGCTGCGCGCATCATCCGAGGCAAGCTCGCCTGCGGCATCTACCTGCAAGTGCTTTTCTTCAGCGCCTGCGCGCCGTTCATGGTGTTCACGAACCTGCTGCGTGGCATCGACCTGCCCACCGTTTTTGTGCTGCTGACCATGGCGTTCCTGTTGGGAATCGTCGCCCTGCAAGCCGCCATTTTCCTCGCCTGCCTGCCTGCGAGCAAAGGGCTGAAACTGGTCGTGGGCCTGCCCGCTGGCGGCCTCATGGTGGGGTCGGTCGGCATGATGAGCGCGCTGGCCAACGGGCTGATGCGCGAAGGCATCGGTAGCCAATTAGGTTCAATGACCTTCTGGTGGCCCGTGCTCGCGTCGCTATTCTTCGGCGGGCTGCTGTTCGGCTTCATGCACCTGGCCGCCATCGCGCTCGTGTCACCCGCGTCGGCGAACCGCGCGCTCGTGCTGCGCGGCTACGTCACCGGCACGTGGCTCGTCACGCTCATCGCGCTCGTTGCGTGGGCGGTAAACGTCGCCCACATCTGGCCCATTGCTGCGTGGAGCAGCGTCAGCATGGGCGTGCTCATCGCCGCGCTGCTCATCGGCGTGAGCGAGGGCGACGTCGTGAGCACGCGCATCCGCCGCACTATCCCCACGTCGGGAGCGAAACGCGCGCTTGCGTTCTTCTTCTACAGCGGCTCGGCGGGTGGACTTGCTTGGGCGTTCGTCATGGCCGTCCTCACCATCCTAATTGGGCTGAGTTTGTTCGACGGTCGGCTGTTCGGCTGGCTCACCCACATGTGGGGCGGACGCGGCGGGCTGAGCACGAGCGGGTTCAGCTCGGAGTTGTCCGAGTTTCTCTCCGGTGGCGTTTCCTTCTTCCTCTACACGCTGGCTTACTGTCTCTATGGCCTCTTCATCCACCGTCGATTCCAAGCCCATCGGTCGCCCTTCTTCGCCGGCCTGTGCAGCATCGCGCTGCCCGCGCTCTGGGCCATCGTGCCGAACCTCGTGCTCTTCTTCCTCAACAAGCTCTCGTGGGACGGCCTGCAAGAACGCCAGCTCGGCAACATCTTCAACCTCTTCGCGCTTAAAGACCGTAGCTTCGTCGGCGACCACCTGTTCTGCGCGCTGGCCATGGTCGCGGTCGGGCTGGTGCTGAACCTCCCGTGGTTCCTCGCCCAACGCCGCGCCTTCGTCCCCCTCGTGCGCGAAGCCCAGCCCATCATCCCGCCCCCGCAGCCATGAGCCGCCCGCGAATCAACGCGCCACGGTGTCAACAACGTGCGACCGCTCTCCATGAAAAGCCCGTAGAGGCCCCAAAGATTAGGGGCGGACAAAGATGGGTTTCGAAATCTTTGTCCGCCTCAAATCTTTGGGGCCTCTGCCCTTGGTTCAGGGTCCCAGTGCACTGGCTTCGAGCCGTCGTCCCCCTCCCCATTCGCGTCCATTCGCGTGATTCGCGGGCCACCCCTCCGCGCCTTCGCCCCGCCCACTTTCCCACTTTCTCACTTTCCCACCCGCTCGCATGACCCTCCGCGAGCACCTCCTTTCCGGCGAAGCCCTCGGCCAGCGTTACGCGCTCGCCGTCCCGCAGACCGCGCTCGCGGGCGCGACCGGCAACCAGCTCGGCCGCCGCGCCGGCACTTCGATTGATTTTCAGGACTATCGCGAATACCAGCCCGGCGACGACCTCCGCACCATTGACTGGAACGTCTTCGCCCGCACCGACCGGCTCACCATCAAACTCTTTCGCGAGGAAGTTAACCCGCACCTCGACCTCGTCCTCGACGCCTCGCGCTCGATGGACTTGGAGAACTCCCCGAAGTCCGCCGCCACGCTGCGTCTCGCCGCGCTGCTCGGCACCGCAGCGGAGAACGGCCATTGCACGCACGCCACGTGGCTCGCCGGCGATGGCTTCCAGCGCGCCGCCAACGACACGATGCTTCCCTCCGCGTGGGACGGCCTCGCCTTCACCAGCCGCCGCCCGCTCGACGAAGCGTTCGCCATCCTCCCGCCGCGCCTGCGCCGACTCGGCATCCGCGTGCTCATCAGCGACCTCATGTGGCCCGTCGAGCCGCTCACCATCCTGCGCCGCCTCGCCGACGGCGCCGCCGCCGTCTTCGTCGTGCAACTCCTCGCCCAAGCTGACACCGAACCGCCCGAGCACGGCAACATTCAGCTCGTGGACAGCGAGACCGGAGAGGAACGCGAAATCTTCGTGGACGCCACCGTCGCTGCTCAATTCCGCGCCGCCCTCGCCCGTCACCGCGAGAGCTGGGACGCCGCCTGCCGCCAGACCGGCGCACGTTTCGTCTCCATCGTGGCCGAGAAACTGGACGCCAGCCTGCCCGCGTTGGAAGAGGCGCAGTTGCTGGTGCCTGCCTGAGTTGCGATGCCCTTTCTCACCTATCCACTCGCGCTCTTGGCAGCGGCGGCCCTCCCGGCCCTCGCCGCCATCTACATCCTGCGCAACCGCTACCGGCGGCGCGAGGTCTCCAGCCTCATGCTTTGGCAGTTCGCCGTCCTCTCCCGCGAAGGCGGCGCGAAGGTCAACAAGCTCCAGCTCCCCCTCGTCTTCTTCCTCGAACTCCTCGCGCTCGCCCTCCTCGTGACCGCCGCCACCGGCCCGCGCTGGCAACTCCCCGCCCACGCCCGCCCGCTCGTCGTCATCCTCGACGACTCCGCTTCGATGCTCGCGAGCCAAAGTAGCGCGGGCAGTCTGCCCGCAGTTTCCCCGCGCACCAAAGCCGCCGCCGCCCTCGAAGACCTCCTCAAGTCCCGCAAGTTCCTCTCCATCCGCCTCGTCCTCGCCGGACCCAAGCCCCGCGTCCTAGGCAGCGCCGTCACCACCGCCACCGAAGTTCGCGAAGCCATCGCCCAGTGGACCTGCCAAGCCCCCGCCGCCGCGCTCGACGCCGCCGTCGCGCTCGCCAACGACCTCGGCGGCGCGCAGTCGCAACTCCTCGTCCTCACCGACCACGCCTCGCCCGGCAGCGAGTTCACCGGCAACCGCATCCAATGGTGGGCCTTCGGCGCGACGCACCCGAACCTCGCCTTCGTCAACGCCACCCGCACCACGCACGGCGAGAGCGACCGCGTCCTGCTCGAAGTCGCGAACTACTCCGCCAGCGCGAGCGCGTCCGCCGCCTACCGCATCACCAGCGGCAGCAACCTGCTCCGCAGCGCGACGCTCACCTTGGAGCCGCGCGCCCGCCAGCGCCTCTTCCTTAATCTCCCCGCCGGCACGCCCGCCATCGAAGCCACGCTCGCCGCCGACGCCCTCGCTGCCGACAACCGCGTCACCCTCCTCCCCGCCGTCCGCAAACGCATCCGAGTCCAAAACTCCCTCGAAGACGCCGTCGTTCGTTCACACGTGGACAAAGCCCTCGACTCCACCGGCCTCCGCAGCTCCCTCTCCGCCGCGCCGGAAATCATCCTGCACAACGCCAGCGCCACGCCCGCTGGCACAAACGCCTGGGGCCTCCGCCTCCTCACCGACACCACCAACCTCGCCGCGCACACCGGTCCGTTCATCGTGGACACCGCGCACCCGCTCGCGCGCGGCCTTGCCCTCGACGGCGTCGTCTGGACCGCCGCTGCGCCCGGCACGAACCAGTTCGGCCTGCCCATCGTCGCCGCCGGCAACACGCCGCTGCTCTCCGCCACCGAGGACGCGCTCGGTCGCCAGCAAATCACCCTGCACCTCATCCCCGACCGCTCCACGCTCACCGCCACGCCGAACTGGCCCATCCTCTTCTGGAACCTGCTCACTTGGCGTGCGCGGGAAACACCCGGCCTGGTGGAAAGCAACTTTCGCCTCGGCTCGGAAGTCGCCGTCCGCGCGCTGACGAACTCCGCGCAACTCAAGTTGCCCAGTGGCACCACGCGCACGCTCACCAAGTCCGCCGAGGAATTCGTCCTCGAACCCGAGACCACCGGCCTGCACACCGTGAGTGCGGGTGCGAGCACTTGGCAATTCACCGTCAACCTCCTCGCCCCCGAGGAGTCCGACCTCGCCACCGCGAAGGCCGGCAAGTGGGGCGAGTGGGAGCGCCCCGAAGAGACGCGCCGCGAGTATTCGAGCGTGCTGTGGCTCTTCGTCCTCAGCGCGCTGGTGGTGATGGTCACGCACCTCTTCCTCGTGACGCACAGCAAAGGACGGGTTTGAGAATGACCAATGAATGACCGATGGCCAAGGCCCAATGGAGCGCGGACGCTCATGTCCGCAGCACGCTGTTCCTCGCAAGGGTCAGGCTCGAAGTCCTTGGCACTCGGACGCCCCGCGCCCTCTTCACCCTCTCCCCCATTGGGGGAGAGGGCCGGGGTGAGGGGGCAAGGCGTGCGGGGCAAAGTGAAGCTCCGCACGCGGCGAATGACTCTTCTCACGAATGTTGCCTGTGTTGCTCGCTGCGTCTGCTTACCTCCTCACGCCCAACCCCCTCACCCTAACCCTCTCCCCCAGTGGGGGAGAAGGGACTCGCGCGTCGTGAGCTCACACGCCCGGTCATTGGTCATTCCCTGATGTTCATCCTCTCCCAACCCGTCTGGCTCGCGCTGCTCATCCCGCTGGGCATCCTGTGGGCATTCTGGCCGATGCCCACGCGACTGCTGCGCGTGCTGCGCGCCGTCGTGCTCGTCGCCCTCGTGCTGGCGATGGCCCAGCCCGCCATCAAGCTGCCAGACCGCGCGGGAACCATCGTGGTCGTCGCTGACCGCAGCGATTCCATGCCCGCCGGGGCCAGCGCGCAGGCGAAGGAAGCCGTGGACCTCATCCAACGCCGTATGGGGGCGCGCGACCAGTTGGCCGTCGTCAGCTTCGGCCAACAAACCGCCGTCGAACGCCCACCGCAACGCGGTGAATTCCCCGGCTTCACCGGGCAAGTCGGCGCCGACGCCTCGAACCTCGCCGACGCCCTCGACTCTGCGCTCGCGCTCATTCCGCCCGACGCCCCGGGCCGCATCCTCATCGTCTCCGACGGCAAGTGGACTGGGCGCGACCCGCTCGCCGCCGCCGCGCGCGCCGCTGGTCGCGGCATCGCGATGGACTATCGCCTTCTTGCGCGCCCCGGCGTCAACGACCTCGCCATCCAGTCCTTCCACACGCCCGAAACCGTGTTGCCCGGCCAGGCTTACATCATGACCGCGTGGGTGCAGTCGCCGGTGGAGCAAACCATTGAGTATCAACTCTCGCGCGGCACCACGGTCATCGCGGCGGGCAAGAAGGAAGTTCCCGCCGGCCGTTCGCGCCTGCTCTTCCGCGACCGCGCCACGACGCCCGGCACAACACAGTATCAACTGACGCTCAAGTCCGCCGCTGCCGACCCGGTGCCGGAGAACAACGCCGCCCGCGCCCTCGTCGGCGTGCGCGGCCCGAAACCCATCCTTGTCCTCTCGCCCACAGCCGACTCCGCCTACGCGCAGTTGCTTCGTAAAGGCCGCGTGGACCTCGACGCCCGCCCGCCGGCGGAGACTCGCTGGACGTTGGAGGAACTCTCGCGCTACTCCGCCGTCGTCTTGGAGAACGTCATGGCCAGTCAAGTCGGCAGCGCCGGAATGGAGACGCTCGCCGCGTGGGTGGAGACGACCGGCAGCGGCCTGATGATTACCGGCGGACGCAAGTCCTACGGCCCCGGCGGCTACTTCGGTTCGCCGCTCGACCGCATTCTCCCGGTCTCGATGGAGATGCGGAAAGAGCACCGCAAGTTGCAGTTGGCAATCGTTGTCGCCCTCGACCGCTCGGGCTCGATGTCCGCGCCTGCGGGCGGCGGAAAGAAGAAAATTGACCTCGCCAACATCGGCACCGTGCAAGTCCTCGACCTGCTCGGCCCGACGGATGAACTGGGCGTCATCGCCGTGGACTCGTCCGCGCACACGATGGTGGACCTCGCGCCGGTGGACGTGGTGCGCGGCCAGCGCAGCCGCATCCTGAGCATCGAGAGCATGGGCGGCGGCATCTTCATCTACGAGGCGTTGGCCGCTGCGTCGCAGATGGTGATGAAGGCGAAGGCCGAGACGAAGCACATCATCCTCTTCGCCGACGCCGCCGACTCCGAGGTGCCGGGACAATACGTCGCGCTGCTAGAGAAATGCCGCGAGGCTGGCATCACCGTCAGCGTCATCGGCATGGGCACCGAGGCGGACGTGGATGCGAACTTGCTCAAGGACATTGCGGCGCGCGGTGGCGGGCAGATGTATTTCAGCAACTCGCCCGAGGAGTTTCCGCGCATCTTCGCGCAGGACACGTTCACCGTCGCGCGCAGCACGTTCATCGAGGACGCGACACCGCTCAAAGTCACCGGCGGCTTCAGCACGCTCGGCGGGCAGGGCGATTGGCAGCCGCCCGCGCTCGGCGGCTACAACCTCACGTATCTGAAACCCGAGGCGAACCTCGCGCTCGTCACGACCGACGAATACGCCGCACCCATCGTCGCCGCGTGGCAGGTCGGCAGCGGCCGCGCGCTGGCCTTCACCGGCGAGGCGGATGGCAAATACGCCGGCGACCTCGCGCAGTGGCCGAGCGTCGGCGACTTCCACGCCACGCTCGCACGCTGGACCGCCGGCGAGCAGCCCACGCTGCCGGAGAACATGCTGCTCACGCAGGAAGTCCGCGACGGCGCGTGCTTCGTGCAGCTCCACCTCGACCCCGAGCGCACGAACGAACCGTTCGCCACGCCGCCGCGAGTGAAGGTGTTGCATGGCCTGCCCGGCGCGCCGCCCGCCAAGCTCAACCTCCCGATGCAGTGGAAATCCGCCGACCTGCTCGAAGCCGTCGTGTCCATTCGCGGCCGCGAGACCGCGCTGAACACGGTGGAAATCCCCGGCCTCAACCCCGTTTCCCTGCCGCCCGTCTGCCTGCTCTACTCGCCCGAGTTCGCCCCCGAGCAAGCCGGCCGGGGCCGCGTGACCTTGGAGAAACTCAGCGCCACCACGAGCGGCGAAGCCCGCGTGGACCTGCCCGGCATTTGGAAATCCCTGCCCAGCAAACCGCAGTTCGTGGACCTCGCCGTGTGGCTGGTCATCTTCGCCCTGCTCATTTATCTCCTCGAAATCTTCGAGCGGCGCACGGGATGGATTGGTAGCAGCCGACGTAAGGAGGCTCCAACCGAAGTCGAAGAACGCCAGAGTGAGAGCCTCCTCACGTCGTCACCTACGAAAAAGAAGCCCTCCGCCTTCGCCCTCATCGTCTGGCGTCGGAAGAATGCAAAGCCAGCTTTCACCGGAGCACCGAGCATCGCTCGGACGGACGGCACCGAACCCGCCAAGCCGAGCGATGATCGGCGCTCCGAAGACGCCACCGGGCCCACCAGCCAGCTCGAAGCCCTTCGCCTCGCCCGCAAGCGTGCACAGGACCGCCTTGGGAAGGAGTAGTTGCAGAGGTGCGCCGCACGTTGGACACGCGTTCCCTTCTTCGCTACAAACGGCCCGCCCATGAATCACACCGCCGAGACGTTGCAGCAGGTTGACCGCGTGTTCGTCCGCTCGCGCGGGCGACGGCTGGTCTATTTCGCGGGATGTGATTACTACCGGCTCGCGAGTCATCCACGCGTGCTCGCCGCGGTCCGGCGCGGGTTGAAGACCTTCGGACTGAACGTGGCGTCGTCGCGCAAGACGACCGGGAACCACGCGCTCTACGAGGAACTGGAGCGGGAGCTGGCGCGCTTCTTCCACGCGGAGCGCGCGGTGCTGGTGGACAACGGTTACATGACCAACCTAGCCGTGGCGCAGGCGCTGCGGGGCGAGTTCACGCACGTCCTGATGGACGCGAGATCGCACACGAGCGTGGCGGATGCGGCGGTATTGTTGGGGGCGAAGCTGGTGTCGTTCGCGCATCGCGACGTGGCGGATTTCACGCGGCAGTTGCGCGGGTTGGGCAAGGACGTGCGGCCTGTTGTCTTCACGGACGGGATGTTCTCGCACGATGGCTCGGTCGCGCCGCTGGCGGAGTATCTCGCGGTGTTGCCAGGGAACGCCGCGCTGCTCGTGGACGATGCGCACGGCGCGGGCGTGCTGGGCCGAGCGGGGCAGGGGACGCCGTCGCACTGCGGCCTGGGAGACGCGCGGGTGATTCAGACCGTGACCTTGAGCAAGGCGTTCGGAGCGTTCGGCGGGGCGATCGTCGGCACGCGTGCGGTGGCGGAGGCGATTTTGACGAAGAGTCGGTGCTTCACCGGCGCGACGCCCGTGCCGCTGCCGCTGGCGGCGGGGGCACTGGAATCACTGCGGGTGTTCCGCGCCAATCCGAAGTTGCAAACGCGCCTGCACGCGAACGCGTCGTGGCTGAAGGAACAACTGCGCGCGGGCGGGATGGAGTTGGCGGACGTGCCCGGTCCGATTGTGCCGGTGATCCCTGCGTCGCCGAAGGAATCGGAGCGGCTGAAGCGGCGGCTGCTCGCGGTGGGTATTCATCCCCCGTTCATCCGCTACCCCGGCGGGCCGGAGGGTGGATACTTCCGCTTCGTGGTGAGCAGTGAACACACGCGCGGGCAGTTGAAGGCGTTGGCGGAGGTATTGACGCACGGGCAACTGCGCGGTTGACGCGCCGCGTTGCGCCGGGGATTTTCGCCGCCTCTTTATGGCTAAGATTCAACGCGCACTCCTCTCCGTTTCCGACAAGGCTGGTCTCGTCCCTTTCGCCCAGACACTCGCCGCCGCTGGCGTGGAACTCATCTCCACCGGCGGCACGGCCAAGGCCCTCCGCGACGCCGGCCTCGTGGTGAAGGATATTTCTGAGCACACCAGCTTCCCCGAGATGCTCGACGGCCGCGTGAAGACGCTGCACCCCAAGGTCCACGGCGGGCTGCTCTACATTCGCGGCAACGCCGACCACGAATGGGCCGTGAAGCAGCACGGCATCCCGCCGATTGACCTCGTGGTGGTGAACCTCTACCCGTTCGAGGCCACGGTCGCGAAGCCCAACGTCTCCCTCCACGACGCCATCGAGACCATCGACATCGGCGGCCCCTCGATGCTCCGCAGCGCCGCCCAGAACCACGACAACGTCACCGGCATCGTGGCCCCAAAGGACTACGAGGCAGTCGCCGCGCTCGTGCAGGCCACGGGCGACACGACGTTGGACTTGCGCCGCAAGCTGGCCGCGCAGGTCTCTGCCCGCCCCGCCGCCGCCGACGCCGCGCTGGCCGCGCATGTGACTTCGGACGTC
>SXGT01505064.1_pt1 | contig 29938 bp, 28 predicted proteins | sample 3176221 | NCBI WGS metagenome assembly SXGT01 (sample SAMN11356862, study PRJNA531348) | freshwater metagenome | isolation source: freshwater sample F1-120 | place: China: Fuxian Lake, Yuxi | collected 2017-12-25 | reverse complement strand
CAAATCAGCGGGCGGGCTTTACGGCGCACTGGAGATTGCGCGCCGTGAAGCCGCGAAAGAGATAAGTTAAATAATGAAAATTCGCATTCGCCGTATTGATAAATCATTGCCGCTACCCGCGTATCACACGGGCGGGGCGGTCGCGTTTGATCTTGCCGCGCGCGAGACGATTAGTATCGAGCCGCGCTCGCTGAATTTTATCCCGCTCAATGTGGCTATTGAGATCCCCGAAGGGCACATGATTTTACTTGCGCCCAGATCATCAACGCCCAAGTGTGGCATTTTTTTTGCTAATAGCGTAGGTATTATTGATCGTGATTTTTGTGGCAACAACGATGAGTACAAGGCGTGTGTGTATAATTATACTGATACTCTCGTGACTATTGAACGAGGTGAGCGTATCGCACAGGGCATCGTGCTCAAGACTGACGCGGTAGAGTTTGAAGAGGTTGATAATTTGGGAGCGCCCGATAGGGGCGGCTTTGGTACTACGGGTCGTTAAGCTGATTGACTTCAAATTTGTTTTGCTCAAAACTAAAAAGACTAGGAATATAAAAACTATGTATAAATTGCTCGTAGGTATTGGTATTATGGCGCTCGTCGGTATTGGTGGTTTTGTTATGATGTCAGGCGATAAAGGTGTAGAAGTCCCCACAAATAACGAGACAACAAAAAAAGAAGAAGTTCCCGTGATGGAGAAGAAGGAAGAAGTTTCAATCAAAGAAACCGTTATTAAAATCACCCAAGAAGGTTTTATGCCAAACAAAGTCACTATCAAAGTAGGCGAGGCAGTTCGTTTTCAAAATGAAAGCGGCGCTGCAAGCTGGCCTGCGTCAGCCATGCACCCGACCCACACCGTTTACCCAGGTTCAGACATCAAAAAATGCGGTACGCTCGATGCGCAAAAAATCTTTGACGCGTGTCGCGGCATTGCTGATGGTATGTCATGGTCGTTTATGTTTTCTAAAAAAGGCGTATGGAAATATCATGATCATATGATGTCTGGGCACTTTGGTAGTATCGCCGTCGAATAAAATCATAGTATGGTCCGCTCAAAAATCCTCTGGCAACTAGAGGATTTTTAGGTAATAATAGAAGAATGCTCGATATTAAGTTTATCCGTGAAAATCCCAGTCTTTTGCGTGATGCCGCGCGTAAAAAGCATATTTTGTTTGATGTCGAAAAATTGCTCGAGGCTGACCGCGCGCGTCGTGAGCGTCAGATTGAAGTAGATGCGCTCCGTACCCAGCTCAATGCGACCTCCGAAGAGATTAGCCACATCGAGGATGTTGACATAAAAAAGCGCTTGATCGATGAAATGCGCGAGCTCAAGCGCAATCTTGGAGACAAAGAAAAAATGTTTGCCGATGCAACTGTTGAATTTGAGTTGTTGATGTATCAGGCGCCAAACATCCCTGATCCATCAGTACCCGATGGCGCCTCTGACGCTGACAATCGCGAGATAAAGCAGTGGGGCACGGCTCCCGTATTTTCTTTTATACCAAAAGATCATATGAGTATACTGCGTGATCTCGATCTTGCTGATTTTGAAAGCGGCATCAAAGTTGCTGGTTTCCGCGGATATTTTCTCAAGCGCGAGGCCGTGCTACTTGAGATCGCGCTTTGGCAGTTTGTGATGCGCGAACTCGCTGGCAAGGGATATATGCCAATCAATGCGCCTTCACTCGTGCGCGAAGAAAATTTTACGGGCACTGGATATTTTCCGCAGGGCAAAGAAGATGTGTATCAAACACAAGATGGCACCTATCTTGTGGGTACCGCCGAAGTATCAGTGATGGGTATGCTTCAAAACGAAACGCTTACCGAAGAAGAATTGCCAAAAAAATTTGTAGCACTTTCACCCTGTTTTAGGAGGGAGGCGGGGAGCCATGGCAAAGACACCAAAGGGCTCTATCGCGTACACGAGTTTCGCAAGGTTGAGCAGGTAGTTATTTGCAAGGCTGATCACGTGGAGTCAGTACGCTTGCACGAGGAGTTGCTCGCCAACGCAGAAGAACTTTTACAAAAGCTAGGGCTTCACTATCGCGTGGTGCTCAATTGCGGCGCGGACATCGGTCTTGGGCAAGTCAAAAAATACGACATCGAGACTTGGATACCGTCACAGGAAAAATTTGGCGAGACGCATTCAGCGTCATACTTTCATGATTTTCAAACGCGTCGACTCAATCTTAAATATCGCGATGCTGATGGAGTTTCTCGTTTTGCTCATTCGCTCAACAACACCGCTGTTGCCACCCCACGTATTCTTATCAGTCTGCTCGAACAAAACCAGCAAGCTGATGGATCGATCCGTATCCCCGAAGTGCTTCAATCATATGTGGGTACGGATGTCATTAGACGCTGACACCGCACGAGATTATGAGCATGGTGCAATGGGTATTCACAAGATTCTATAATTTCATACGGGGCTGATGGCTGGTATTAAAAAAAAATATATAGAGTCGCAGCAAAAAAGGCGCCACAAAGTACGCGCGCGCCGTTTTACTATCATTGTTGTTATGAGTGTACTCTGTTTTGTGGGTGTCGCGGTTTACGCTTTTTCCGATCGCTTTCATATCGTTGACATTTCTCTTGATGGTGTTGAGCGTACGCCGCGCGAAGATATTGATCTTTATCTTGCTGAATGGCTTGATCAAAAAAAATGGGGTATTTTGCCCATGCGTTCTTATTGGATGTTATCGCGTGGCGATCTTTCTGCTGGCCTCGCGTTAGCTTTCCCCACCATCGAGCGCGTAGATGTGATCACCGAGTTCCCCCGCGCGCTTAGGGTCGCGATCAAAGAGTATTCGGGATGGGGTATTTTATGTCGTACTAACGAAGAAGGGTGCTTTTGGATTGATCGCGCAGGCATCGCTTTTGAACCTGCGCCCACGGGATTTTCAGGCGCGATTGTTCCCAAGATTACCGACGAGCGTGATCGAGCGGTGCAGCTTAAAGGGCGACATCTTTCAGATGCAATGATGCGACTCATTACTTTTTTTAATGAAAAAGCCCCAACAGACCCACGCATTCAGAGTGTCGAGTTTACGATTGCGCGTACTGACGAGACGATCCGTATCAAGACGCGTGCCGGGTGGGAGATTTTGACGCTTGAAACGGCCGACCCAGCGTCTATTTGGAAAAATCTTGATACCGCGCTTGTCGGTGAGATCAAAGACAATATCTCGCGTCTTGAATATATCGATCTCCGCTTTGGTAACAGGCTTTTTTATAAGTTTCGTGATGAACATGCTAAGCGCGAAGAGCGTGACAGGTAAAAAAAACGAGCACGGTTGATAGGGGCATCAATCATACCTCTTATCACGCTATCGCTTAATAAGATACCAATTGTGTGGAATATATAGTATTTTAATGATGTGAGTGGGATACGACAAATCGGCATATCGCGAGACATTCTTATACTTTTTACGCTTGGCGCTGTAGCGGTACTCGCACCAAATGCTGTGCAGGCAATTTGTGTATTATTTGGGCATTCGGGTAAAAAATATTCGCGCAAGGCCGTAGCTCGGTCGTTTGAACGATTGCGTTCTGCCAAGCTTATCTCGTACTATTTAAAGAAAGATGGAACGTTTGTTTTTGAGCTTACAAAAGATGGTAGGCGCAAGACAAGAGTATTTCAAGCTGACGCGATTATCCCAGCGCGTCAAAAGCATTGGGATGGTATATGGCGGGTTATTTTTTCGGATATTGCTGAAAAACATAAGCAGGGGCGTGACGCATTGCGCAGTAAATTGTATCAGTGGGGCGCACGCCCTCTACAAAAGAGTGTCTTTGTCTACCCATACCCTTGCCAAGAAGAGATTGTGATTTTACGAGATCTTTTTGAGATTCCGCACAATGCTCTCTTTATTGTTGAGACCCGTTCGGTGCCAAATGAAAAAGAATTAAGAAAATTTTTCCAATGTTTATAGTGTCGGCACAAGTATTTTAGCGCGTAAGATAAGGCAACATTCCTCTTACTTTGCTATCGCTGGGTAAGAGGTAGTATTGCGTTGTGCGGTATTTTCTCTCCTTTATGGCATTCGGTAGAGGAAGATCGCGGTACCTGCGCGGCCAAATGGTTTGAGATCTCGGAGCCATGGGTAGGCGTCTTTAGGGTCGCCTGCGGGGAATCCTTTGACAGGCTTTGCCCATTTGCCCGCAAGCTCATTGATAGAGATAGCAAATAGTGATCCTGATGGCGGTTGGCCAAAGCTTGAATACCACGGGGAAAATTGGTTGCCGAGCCAGTAGCGTTGTGCGGCATCATGTGCGGCAGAACCTCCAAAATAGTGTAGATATATTTTTTCGTTGGGGTTTTGTTTCGCAAAATCACGCAAGCGTTTGAGATCTTGACCCCAATCATAATTTGAATCAGTGGCATAGTACCATCCATTGTGCGTGCCGCCCGCAAGCTCGTTGTAGTACGACAAATAGTGTGGCCATACGCCTATAGTAGCTGCTCCCATCCAAACAAGGAGGATGGTTATAAAAAGTATTTTGGGTACGGGTCGTACGAGTGTCTCATAGATAAGTGAAAGTTTATTTTTTGTCAGCATCATATTGGGCATCATCCAGAGCGCTAATTGTCGCGCCGTTAGCATATAGATAAAAGGAAAAGTAGGCAGTACATGTCGTACGCCGATATTGAGTGGGTTGACTACTGATGATGTCCAATAAAATATTACAAAAAAGATACTCGCAAACACAGCAAAATGTTTGTGTATCCATGCGCGCAAAGCTGTTAGAGATTTTGTCTGTGCGCGCGAGACGCGCAAAAGCCCCAACCCCAACGCTAAGAGCGCAAAAATATGGAGCGCGAGCGTTTCCTTGAGAAGGTAGACCGTGGGAAAATATATCGTCCATCCATTTGCTGACACTTCACCCCAAAAGTATGCGCTGTTGCCGCCAGCAGTTCGTTGCGTCACCATCATCACGCCTAGTAGGTACTGCCCGAGCGGGCGCGTTGCTCGATGTTCAATGAGCCAGTAGTCAAACTGTACAAACGCACGCGGTTTAAACGTATCCACAAGTGCTCGTGCATCGCGCAGCTGGCGCTCTTGAGGATAATCCCATACATGCCATAGATAGATAGTCCAGATAACGCACGCGCCGATAACAAGCGCGCATCCAATTTTGAGATAGAGTATAAGCGCGTTTTTAAAGAAATCTTTTATTTGTCCGCGATGCGTTGCCACGAGCCATATACTAGCGAGCATGATGTAGAGTGGTATCAGTAAAAAGAGCGAAAACTTGAGTGATTGTGTAATGCCGAATACAACGCCCAGTACAATAATGCGCTGCAGAGTTGGCGTTTTGACAAACCACACAAACGCCGCGATACCTATGAGAAACCCAAAGCTCGCCGCAATATCAGTCGTGACATAGCGCGAGTGAGCGATGACGGTGGGCGAGAGTGCCCAAAAAAAAGTAGCGAGGAGCGCGGCGATACTGCCAAACTGTCGTTCGGTCCACCAAAAAAGAAATATACCACAAAGGAGTGCCGATACCATGATGGGAAGGCGTGCGGTGCGCAATACTAGATCGGCGTCATTGCCAAATGAAAAGATGAACTCGCCACCTTGATCCCATTGACCGTTGACCATCTGATCCCATCCTTTGGTGTTTAGTGGAAATTTAAGATCTAACAGCGCCAACGATAATCCTGCAAAATCTTTGACAAGCGGCGGGTGTTCGGGGTTCAGGCGCATATCGCGTTGCGTGATATATGAGTATCCTGCGCCGATGTGAGCGGTCTCATCAAAGATTGCCGATTCATTCCATGATGAAGTATAGGCCAAGAAAAATCCGAGCGCGAGTATTGATCCTGCGATGACGCGAAATTGTGTTCTCATGGGTTATTCAAATAATGGGCGCGCGGGTTCAGCCACTAGTACAGACCCGTAGCGTATAGGGCGCAGCGCGGGAAAGCGTTCCCGCGCTTTTTTTAGAACATTATCTTCATTGCCGATAGGGATGATCATGCAATCACGTGTGCAATCAATAGCGTCAATGTCGCGTAGTGTGTAGTAAAAAATATTTTGTGCACCAGGAGGTTCGGGCAGATAAGTCTCCGACGCGTAGAGTATCGGTTGAAGTGCCATGGGGCGTCCGGTGCGATCGATCGTTTCTACCTCGTCAGTGATTATATATTTTGGCACGGCATTATCTGCATTTTTGAGAAAGACGCCGATATCATACAGATTGCCACCGAACGCCGCGCGCACCTCGGGCCGCGGCGCCCATTGGCGAAAGTACATATGGTAGGTGCGGATGCCACCCAAGAGCAGTATGAGTATAGCCATAAGTCGCGCGTAGTCAGGATGTATAGTATGTGCTGCCCAGCGCCAGACTGCGTCAAAACCGATAGCAGCAAAAATGATCACAGGCGGAATCATGATGATGGCACGGAGCGCGTGGGGCAATCCTTCCGATGAGATGATGACTGGCAAGAGCATAACTATAAACCACAGAAATAATGCCCAATATTTTTTACGCCAGCTTTCCCAAAGTCCCGCGGTAAACGCGATTGATATCGGCCACCAGAGAGATGGGGCGCCTGCAAAGTTGTGGCGCCAATTAAAATCACCAGCAAAATAAAGCATTTGCAGGGTAAGGCCTATATTTTTGAAAAATGCCAAGAGTGGGTTTTCAGTAGAAAATATTGATATTTGCGCGGTGCGGCCAAAAAAATCTTGTGGATGTTCGAGAAAATACCATCCGAGTGGCGCGCCAGCTACAAATGCAAAGAGTAAAAAGAGGAGTGGCACGCAAAGAATGCAGTGAGATCGTTCCGCGCGAGCGCTTTTGATAAAGAGCCACAATGGCGGGATGAGTAGCAGTATCGCGGCGCGATACGCTATATATGAATGAAACCCAAGGCCAAAAAGTAATCCGCCCAGCGCCGCTACCGCGAGTACGACGTCATGTCGGCGCGCGTTGCGCTTTGTCCATACTTCGTAGAGAAGTCCAAGGCCGATGGTCAGGAAAAAGGGCGCCATAATCGCGCGGAATCCAATGCGCGAAAACATCAGATGCCAAAAGTTTGTGGCTATGAGCGCGGCGCCGATGAGCGCCATGCGCGTATCGCGCGTGTAGGCGCGTATAAAAATATAGATAGCAACAATAGTTATGATGCCAAAAAGAGCGCTCACGACGCGAAGCGCGAAAAAAGTGTGCCCAAAAATGCTAACCGAGATCGCCTGTAGATTGATAAACAATCCTTCGCGACCATTGTTTTCAGGATAAAAGATCTTAAAGTGGCCCGTGCCAAGGGCTTCATGGGCGTTGTTACCGTTCATGGCTTCATCAGGGTAGAGGCCTGGCGGGAATTCGGAGAGTTGTGAAAGGCGCAAAAAAGCACCTACCAATAGAATGCCCACAAGAATTGCCAAGCGTTTTTTGAAATTCACCTCTTTAGTATACAACGGCTCGCGTTGCGTATGCTATACTCAACTCTATGGAAGGTGAGACAAAGTTTTCCACTCCCCAAGAAGAGATCCGCTATCTTGAGGGGCGTATTGCCGAGAAAAGGCGTGAGATGGGCGATGCCGGTCCTCATGATGTCGCGCGCGAAGTTTTGCGTGAGCACGCGACATTCGCGCCAGCTCCTTTGACTCTTGCACCCCAGATGGCACCCGCCGAACCAGCACAAGACGAGCTTGCTCGAAGTATTGCGTTGCTGGTAGATCAAGCGCTTGCTGGTGGCGTACTCGACGCTATTACGCGCGTGCGCGAGACGCACAACCCCTACCTTATCGATGCTTTTCATGACGCACTTGTAGAGCGTTTTGCCGCAGGTGTCGGCAGCCAAGGTGCATAAATCCACATGGATCCGCTTCTCGGAGGCATTATCGCAGCGACAGTCGGGCTCATATTTATTGCGGTATTGCTTTTTTATTTTTTGATAATAAGTCCACGACGCGAAGCAGAGGTTTCGGGTGCGCTCGGTACGGTGTTGTATCAGATATTGATACCACAAGATGAAAATCCGCCAGCTGGCGAAGCAAAGAAAAAAGAACCCAAAGATATCATGATAGCGATGGAGCAGCTCTACGCCGCGCTCTCATCGCTCAAGACGAGCGGCCTTCATCACATGAGGTTTGGAAGCCCATCGATTACTTTTGAGGCGGCACTGCCCCATATTGGCCAAGAGGTTATTTTTTATGTAGCCGTGCCGCGATTTGCCGCTCAATTTTTTGCAAATCAGCTCAACGCTTTTTTTCCTTCAGCGAAAATAACCGAATCCAAAGATTACAACATCTTTAATCCGTCAGGTGCAAGCGCGGCTTCCTACGCAGTGCTTGAGAAAAACGCGCTACTCTCACTTCGTACCTATCATGAGCTTGGCCCTGATCCGCTCGAGATTATCACGGGCGCATTCGCTAAGCTCAAACAGGTTGGCGACGGCGCGGCTCTCCAAGTAGTAGTGCGTCCCGCGCGCACGCCTCTTTACAAAAAGGGTAATGAGGTCGCGCGTAAAGTGCGTGCTGGTAGTTCGTTTAAAGACGCGTTGGGCGGCATTGGCAAAGAGTTGCAAGACATGGTTGTGGGCGCAGGTAGTGGTTCAAAATCAAAAGAAGAAAAAAAGGTTGAAGAAAAGCCTAAAGCCGCAGACGAAGAACTTGCCAAACAAATCGAGACCAAGGCATCACAGCCCGCTTTTGAGGTTGTTATTCGCACTATTGCGTCAGCATCAACTCCCGCCGAAACTACAATGATTATCACCGGGCTTGAGAGCGCGTTTGCACAGTTTAACAATCCGCAAGGCAACCAGCTGGCGTTTCGCCGCATAGGCGGCAAGGCGCTCGAAGGTTTACTCTATCGTTTTTCATTTCGACTGTTTGGCGAGTCAGAAAAAATGTATCTTTCATCATCCGAGCTCGCGAGTATTTTTCATTTACCCTATTCGGGTTTTTCGCAACCCAATGTCGCGTATCTCAAATCACGCGAGGCCTCTCCGCCTACCAATATGCCAGCGGCTGGCATGCTGTTAGGCGATAGTGTGTTTCGAGGTGAGAGCCGCCCCGTCTATATGGCCGATGACGACCGCAGGCGCCATATGTATGTGATTGGTCAGACTGGTACGGGTAAATCAACTTTTCTCAAAGAGCTTGCGCGCCAAGACATTTTGGCGGGTCGCGGCGTGTGTTTTATTGACCCACACGGATCTGATATCGAGTCACTCCTCGAATCAATACCCAAAGAGCGCGAGGATGATGTCATTTATTTCAATCCGGGTGATGTCGAGCGGCCGTTAGGACTCAACTTTTTGGAGTATGATACGCGTTGCCCCGAGCAAAAATCCTTGATCGTCAACGAGCTTTTGGATATTTTCAATAAGCTCTATGACATGAAGACCGCGGGCGGGCCGATGTTTGAGCAATATTTTCGCAACGCCACCATGTTGGTCATGGAAGATCCGCAGTCAGGCAATACTTTGATGGAGGTTGGTCGCGTGCTCATCGACAAAGAGTTTCGTGACTACAAGCTTTCACGCTCATCAAATATTGTGGTCAATAGTTTTTGGCAAAAAATCGCTGAGAAAGCAGGAGGCGAGTCGAGTCTGGCTAATATGGTGCCGTACATCACCTCAAAGTTTGATACCTTTTTGTCCAACGATATTATGCGGCCTATTATCACGCAAGAAAAAAGCGCGTTCAGTTTCCGTGAGGCGATGGATACACAAAAGATTGTGCTCATCAATCTTTCCAAGGGACGCTTGGGCGAGCTCAATTCATCACTGCTCGGCCTTATCATCGTAGGGCGTATACTGATAGCCGCGCTCTCGCGCGTGGATATCGCCGATGAATCGGCGCGCAAAGATTTTTTCTGCTATATCGACGAGTTTCAAAATGTTACTACCAAGTCGATCTCTACTATTTTGTCAGAAGCGCGCAAGTATCGGCTCTCACTCATTGTGGCGCATCAGTTTTTGGGTCAGCTCGAAGACGATATTAAAAAAGCCGTGTTCGGCAACGTGGGTACGACCGTGGCGTTTCGCGTAGGATCGGAAGACGGCGAGTTTCTGGAGAAGCAGTTTGCCCCCACCTTTACCGCGCGCGATCTTATCAATATTGATAACCGCAACGCGTATGTTAAAATGCTCATAGGAGGTCAGACTTCACGCGCATTTAATATGCAAATGAGGGCTCCCGTCAAAGGCGCCGCCGCGTCGCGCGACCGAGTAGTCGGCATATCACGCATTACTTACGGCCGCCCACGCATCGAGGTGGAGGCAGAGATCAAACAACGCTATGCACATATTTAAAAAAGATTATTGGTATGCGGGAGTCATTGGCCTTGTCACGGCCTTTTTTGGTCGTTTGCTATTGGCAAACAACGAGGTGGTGTTAGCGTACGGCGGTTTTTCGTTGCCACTTTGGTCGCTGTTTGTGATCTTGCCGATCGCTGAATTTGTCGCCTATATCATTGCGTCAAAGCTTTTTTCACATATTTTGTTTCTCAAGCAGTTAGGACGCTTTGGCATTGTGGGGCTTATGAATGTTTGTGTCGATATTGGTATTGCCACAACTTTGCGTCGCGCGTACGGCGTCGATCCGCTCGATACTATGGATATGTTGCCAGTGCTTGTGGCGGCGTCATCTATCGCTATTGTAAACAGTTACTTTTGGCAGCGCATGTGGACTTTTGCTGAAAAAGCACCACCCACACGCAAGGAATTTCTCGCGTTTGTGGTCGTTACTCTCATTGGGCTTGGGCTCAACACGCTTGTTTCTATTGCTATCATCCAAGGCGTTGGCGCGCTTGGTGCATTTTCGGCTGACAGGATTTTAACCATCTCAAAGATTGCTGCCACCGCCGTCTCACTTTTCTGGAACTTCCTCGGATACAAATTTATTGTATTCAAAGAATAGATGGGCAAATTTATTTTATGGATTGTTATGGCAGCCGGCCTCGGGTACGGTGGGTGGTATTGGTATAGTATTCAGCCGAAATCGTTTACGGAGATCATTAAACAAACCGAATCAAACCAAGGCGCGCGCTATCCCGAAGATGTATGTGAGACTCCACTGCGAGAGGCAAGGGCGTCTTCACCAACTTTGGTATGTGAGATTACCGATGCGCGTCGCGTTGATGGCGACATTACCGATGTCGACATCCAATGCAAAGGCAGAAATAGTGCTTTAGGTTGCTTCATTTGTACTATTGCATGCAAGTAGGCAAGTGGTCTCGGGCAAGTTTTCCTGATACGATGCTGGTATGCAAAAGCCCGAGCATGTTGTGTTGTATCGCAAATACCGCCCCCAGCGGTTTTCTGATGTCGTAGGGCAAGATCATATCGTCAGTGTGCTCAAAAACGCTTTGCGGCTTGAGCGCGTATCGCACTCATATATTTTTTCAGGCACGCGCGGTACGGGTAAGACGACGCTGGCACGCTTGCTCGCCAAGGCATTCAATTGCGAAAAGCGCGGAGTCGAGGGTGATCCATGCAACGCGTGTGATGTTTGTCGCGAATTTTCGGCAGGCAAAGCGTTTGATTTAGTAGAGATTGACGCGGCATCCAACCGCGGCATCGACGACATTCGTGAACTCAAAGAGGCAGTGCGCTTCACGCCCATGCGCGCCAAGCGCAAAGTATATATCATCGACGAAGTGCATATGCTCACCCGCGAGGCATTTAACGCGCTTTTAAAGACACTCGAAGAACCGCCTGCGCACGCCATGTTTATTATGGCGACGACAGAACTTGATCGAGTACCTGATACTATTTTGTCACGCTCGCAAAGTTTTGAATTTCGTAGGATGAGTGAAGGCGTGATACGCGAGGAGCTGATGCGTGTCGCCAAGGCAGAAAAATATAAAATTGATAGCGAAGGGATTACCATGTTGGCGTTTTTAGCCGATGGTTCCATGCGTGATGCCGAGACCATGCTGGGGCAGGTGATGGATGCCTATATTGAGGGCGCTGACAAAGACGCACTCACCAATCTTTTTGGCCTGCCAAAGATCGGGCAGATTCACGAACTTCTTGATGCGGCACTCCGGCGCGAGCCCGTACGCGTACTTGATGCGCTTGGACACATTCGCAAAGACGGTATCGAGCCCAAGCTTCTCTCGCGTATGCTGGTACACGAAGCGCGTGAGCTTTTTGTATCAGCATATAATTCCAAAGATCTCGAGCGCCTACAAAAAGAACTTTCCGAGAGTCACGTGGCATTTTTCACCTCGCACCATACACTTCCCAAAAAAGATATCGAGCAGCTACTGGTAAAATTGCTTGAGGCACACAATATCGGCTTTCGCGGCACTTTTCCTGACCTGCCACTTGAACTTGCACTCTTGTCACTTTCCGAACAAGAGCCGCAAAAGACTCTCGAGAAACCAGTATTTCTTAAATAGGGTAAAAAATGATAGAGTATTTAAAGTAAATTGCCGGTTCGTCTAACGGCAGGACACCTCCCTTTGGAGGAGGGTATTGGGGTTCGAATCCCTGACCGGCAGCCACATTGTATAGGGCTATTTTTACCAAGGGTTACCCTATGTATTCTGAAAGTTTTTGGTAACATGAGTATGTGGTTCGGGAAATAACAAAAAATTTTAAAAAATATTACCAGTGTGAGGAGTGTGATTTGTGGTACGCCGATAGAGAAATAGCTGAAAAATGCCAAGCATGGTGCCTGGAATACAAGAGTTGTAACATGGAGATCATCAAAAGCGCTGTTACCCTGACATAGGGTTACCCTATGTAAATTGTCGCAAATAAAAAAATACCCACATCATGATGATGTGGGTTTATAGACCTCTGGCGAGCGCGAAGCTCACGATGTTTTTGCACTGACTGCGCAGGGGCTGCGTCTGGCGCGATGCGCAGACCGCGTACGGGTCAGGTGTGTTGCACCGGCTATGCTCGTAGCTGGCCAATCCCGCCAGCAAAAGAAGTGCGATGAGCCCCAGTCGAAACATTTCCATATCGCCTCCAAAGGATTTTCTGAAACCACGGTACTTTATTTCACTCCAAAAATCAATATAGGTAGGTAGCATCATCTTTGCTATAGTGTCCGCATGATATGGGATGTCGTGGTTATCGGCGGCGGGCCCGCGGGCATGATCGCCGCTGGTCGCGCGGGTGCGCGCGGGCGGCGCGTGTTGTTGCTTGAGAAAAATCCAACACTGGGTAAAAAATTGCTTATTACCGGAGGTGGCAGGTGCAATGTGACTAACAACAAGGTTGATGTCCGCACCATGCTCGCGAGGTATAAAAAAAGTGACAAGTTTTTATTTTCTGCATTTACCAAATTTGGCGTTGCAGAAACGCTTGATTTTTTTCATGCCAGAGGTATGGCAACCCACGAAGAAGCCGAAGGCCGCGTATTTCCTGTGTCAAACAAAGCCCAGTCAGTTTACGATGTGCTGACTAAATATATGAAAGAAGGCGGTGTACAGATCCAGACAAAAGCAAAAGTGGCCAGTATCGCCGCCGAAAAATCTATCGGCCAGATACTCATCACGCTCGCTGATAAATCAAAAATATACACACACGCATGCATCGTCGCATCGGGGGGTACCTCACGCCCCGAGACGGGCTCGACCGGTGACGGATTTGGGTGGCTCGCAGCGCTTGGTCATAAAGTCATCGCCAATGATATGGCTCTCGTACCCATCGCACTCAAAGACTCATGGGTGAAAAAATGCGCGGGCGTGGCGCTCACTGATATCAAGCTGGCCACTTATCAGGGCGGCAAAAAACAAAAAGCGTACAAGGGCAAGATGCTTTTTACCCACGTTGGTATCAGCGGGCCTGCCGTGCTCAATATGAGTAGAGAGGTAGGCGAGTTGCTCGGTGACGAAGAAGAAGTTACCATTATGCTTGATCTTTTTCCCACACTTGACGCAGGCGCGCTTCGTGCAAAATTACAGGCGATTTTAGTCGCAGATAGCAATAAAAAAATAAAAAATATTCTCTCGCCATTTTTAGCGCCCGCACTTGTTTTGCCATTACTCGCGCTCTCGGGTATTGATGGTGAGACGCCGAGTCATAGCGTGCGCACCGAGGAGCGCAAAGCGCTCGTGGCACTTCTCAAAGCAGTCCCGTTATGCGTCGCAGGGCTTCTCGGTAAAGACAAAGCGATCGTATCATCGGGTGGAGTCGAGTTGAGCCAAATTGATTTTAAAACCATGCAATCGCGCCTTATCCCACAGCTTTCTATAGTAGGTGACATGCTCAATATTGACCGACCATCAGGCGGCTACAGTTTGCAACTTTGTTGGACTACCGGATATATTGCCGGCGACAGCTGTTGATATATGTTTGACTTGGGGTTGCCCCCGGTTCGCGTTATTTATCGATACCGAGCGAATCCAAAAAGTCCGAAAGCTCTTTGCTTTCAATCTTGCGATAGGTACCCTCTTTAAGCGAGCCAAGTTTGATATTGAGTACACGGATGCGACGCAGGTCGATGACGGTGTTGTGCAGTGCGGTGACCATGCGGCGGATTTGATGTTTTTTGCCCTCGCCTAAAATAATGCGAAACGCATTGTCGCTCGTACGCTTGACGGTACAGGGCTTAGTCATGACACCTTCGCCGATATCAACTCCTTCTGACATATGTCTTTCGAAGCTTTCGCGCAGGTGTTCTTGGGTGCGCACTTCGTATTCTTTTTCATGTTCAAATGCGGGGTTCAGAAGTCGATCCGTTATGCGTCCGTCATTGGTGAGGATGATAAGTCCGCGCGAGTCTTTATCAAGACGGCCAAGTGGAAAGATGTCAGGCGCCACGGGTGTATTTTTGAGCTGGGTCTTGATGTCCATATCACCGAGTTGCGGTAGGCTCGTGACAATGCCTTTTGGTTTATTGTATGCGAGATACACATATTTTTTGGCAGGGCCCTTTGCTCGTACTTCCACATTATCGTTTTCATCAACTTTATCGCCGAGCATCGCTTTTTTGCCGTTGATATACACCAATCCTTTTTCGATCATCTCATCAGCCCCACGCCGCGTGGCGTAGTTTTTGAGTGCAAGATATTTATTGATGCGCATGGGGTAGTCCTGTTGCATGAGACGGAGTATAACGCAAAAGCAGACATAATAGAACAAAGCATAAATCTGTGCTATTGTTGTCAGCATTATGTCACGCGACGAGGTTATAGTTCGATTTGAAGAAGTCTCGTTTGAATACGGGCACAAATACCCCATTATCAAAGAGGTTAGTTTCCCTATTCGCCGTGGCGCCAAAATCACCCTTATGGGTCAAAACGGTGCGGGCAAGAGCACGCTCTTCGGCCTTATCATGGGTGCACATAAGCCCGAGTCAGGGCAGATTCATATTAGCAATGGTCTGACGATTGCAACCGCTCGCCAAGTCATCCCACGCGACCAGATGGATTTGAGTGTGCGCGAATTTTTTGAGAAATGTTTCACTAAAAAGGTTTATGATATCGACCCGCGCATTGCCAAAGTGCTTGAGGTCGTGCATTTGACGGCTCCGTTCGATAAAGTTATCAAGACATTTTCTGGCGGCCAGCAAGCGCGCTTGTTACTCGCATCAGCCCTCATCCAAGATCCTGACCTCTTACTGCTCGATGAGCCGACTAACAATCTTGATAAAGCTGGCATCGAGCATCTCACGCAGTTTCTCATTGATTATAAAAAGACCTGCATTGTCATCTCGCACGATGCGGATTTTCTCAACGCCTTTAGTACGGGCGTCTTGTACCTCGATGTATTCAAGCGCACCATCGAGCAGTACGTGGGCAATTACTTTGACGTAGTCAAAGACATCACCGCGCGTATCGAGCGCGAAAATAAGAAAAATGCCCAACTTGCCAAAGAGATCCAAGAAAACAAAGACAAGGCAAATTTCTTTGCCCAAAAAGGTGGCAAGATGCGCAATGTCGCCAAAAAAATGCGTGACAAGACCGAAGAGCTTGAGAGTGAGATGATGGATGTTCGCCAAGAAGATAAAACTATCAGGCAATTCGTTATCCCATCACAGCCCGAGATTATAGGCGATATCTTGCACATCACCTCCTACATCACGATCAAAAATCATAAACCGGTCACGCATAAGTCTGATATCAAGCTCAAACGCAATACTCATCTGTTGATCAAGGGGCCAAACGGCATTGGTAAGACGACGCTTCTTGAGACGATCGCGCGCGGTGCGAAAGGTACTAAGATCATGGACGATATTATAGCAGGATACTACCGCCAAGATTTCTCAACGCTCAACTTTGAAGACACTGTGCGCGAATCACTCATGGAGGTGATGGATAAAAAAGTAGAAGAAACTATGCGGGGGACGGCAGCGCGCTTTTTGATAACATCCGAGATGATCGGCACCAAAATCGGCAGATTGTCAGAAGGGCAAAAGGGTCTTGTCGCATTCGCGCGTTTGGTGCTGCAGCGGCCAGGTCTTTTGATTCTTGACGAGCCTACCAATCACATCAATTTCCGTCATATTCCTGTTATTGCCGAAGCTTTGAACAAATATGATGGCGCCATGATCTTGGTCAGCCACGTACCCGAATTCGTCAAACAAATCCGTATCGATCAGATTCTTGACCTTGAGAAATAGGGGCATTTGACAAAATACTTGTGATAGGTTAGAATGGACGCGTGCTGAGTATAGAAACTAAGTCGGGTTTTTTTAGCGTAGGCATAGTAAAATTGATTATGATGAACGGAACAATCAAGACTCTTACGGACAAAGGATATGGATTCATCGCTCGCGATGGCGAGGTGAAGGATCTTTTCTTCCACTCCAAAGAGTTGAACGGCGTCATGTTTGATGAACTCAAGGTTGGCGACACTGTCACCTTTGAGGTATCAGACGGGCCAAAGGGTCCCGCTGCGACAAACGTATCACGCGCGTAAGCCGTTATACCAAAAACCGCCACGCAATCGCGTGGCGGTTTTTGTTTCGGCGCGCTATACTGGTGTCATTACTATTTTTTCTATGCAGCCTGAATCTCTCGATCAACTCAAACATTGGGTAAAAAAAATACCGCGTTCACGTATGCACTACCCGCGGTCGTTTACGGCATGGGCCAAGTATCTTTTTTGGCGTATTATCACGCCTATTCATCCATATGTGCGCGACTTATTTCTTAAACTTAAAATTGTACGCCACGGAGGCAGGCAAAACTTTTTACTTGGCAAAGTAGCAAGACATATTACGATACAAGAATTTATTTCACATCTTATCGAGATAGGGTACGGCAATCATTTTGTGGCGTGGCGCGATGACGGCGAGCTTGTGAGTTTGCGGTTCGTTGTGAGTTTTATGCATCAGTATCATATACGCATATATGAAGACGGCGAGGTACGCGTGCATTTTGAGTATACGCCCGAGTGTCATCCCATTTGGCATTTGCAGGAGATAGGCATTGAACATCGGCGCGAAGAATTTTTAAAGTTGTTTGGAGATCGCATCGAAGTCGTCTCCTAATTTTTCATATGACTCAAGATACCGCACTCTCGATACTCAAAACGGGCGCCAATGTATGCGTTACTGGCGAGCCGGGTTCGGGCAAGTCGTATCTTGTGGGGCAGTATGTCGCATACTTACGAGAGCATGGCATTGAGCCGGCCATTACCGCTACCACCGGTATTGCCGCGACACATATTGGCGGTATGACACTTCACTCGTGGAGCGGTCTTGGTATCCGCGATACGCTGACTGATTATGATCTCGATTTTTTGACGCAGAAAGAAAAACTTGTAGAACGCGCGCGTAAAACCCATGTGCTTATTGTTGATGAGATCTCTATGCTTGATGCCCATACCTTGGGTATGATCGATACGATCTTGCGCGCGCTCCGCCAAAACCCTGCACCGTTTGGTGGTATGCAGGTGATTTTTGTAGGCGATTTTTTTCAGCTGCCGCCCGTCGCGCGAGGCGGACGCGCGTCAAAGTTTGCATTTGAAGCACCATCATGGTCTGCAGCAGGTTTGCTTACTTGTTATTTGACCGAACAGCATCGCCAAGAAGATTCCATGTTTCTCCAGATGTTACTCTCGATCCGCAAGGGCGAGGTGACGCGTGATCTGCAAAAACATCTCAAAGCACGCAATATCATGCCTGATGCAGATGACACGATGCCGCAGCTTTTCTCGCACAATGCCGATGTTGATCATATCAACAAAGGTGAGCTTTCAAAGATTCCTGGCAACCCGCGTATTTTTGATATGCAAAGCAAAGGATCAAAGGCATTCATCGAAACGCTTAAGCGCGGGTGCCTTTCGCCCGAAACACTTTTCTTGAAGAAGGGTGCGCGCGTGATGTTTACGAAAAATGATTTTGAAAACGGTTTTTTCAATGGCACTCTTGGGAAGGTAACTGGTTTCGCAAAAGACGATGGTTTGCCTGAAGTGCGCATTGGCACCGGCGAGACGATCAAAGTCTTTCCTATGGAGTGGGCGATAGAGGAGAGTGGCAAGGTGCTCGCCCGCATCGTGCAGATTCCATTACGGCTTGCGTGGGCCATTACCATTCACAAAAGCCAAGGTATGTCACTCGATGCCGCCCTTATGGATTTATCAGCTACCTTTGAATACGGTCAGGGATATGTAGCGCTTTCGCGTGTGCGGTCGCTTGCGGGTTTATATTTGCGCGGGTTCAATGAAAAGGCTTTGCAGGTGCATCCACGCATTATAGAGCATGACGTTTCATTTCACTGTTCATCAGTTGAGGCACAAGAAGTATTTGCCAATATGCCAACGGCAGAGCTTCAAGATATGTACCATCGTTTTATCCATGCTTGTGGCGGCAGTATCGAAGAAGGTAAGGTAAGAGTATCAAAAAAGAAAATACCAACGCATGAGGCGACGCGCGAACTTCTACTGCAAAAACTTACACCGCACGAGATCGCCAAGACGCGCGGGGTTACGGTTGGCACGGTCATCGAGCATTTGGAAAAGCTTTTACGTAAAGAGCTGATTGATATTGAGGCAGATTGTGCTCACTTTAGACCTTCGGGCGCGCGATTTGAGAAAATTCAAGAAGCGTTTGAGCATATCCGTGGTTATAGCGATACCCTACAGCTCGCGCCCGCACGCGCCATGCTAGGTGACACCTATGACTTTGAAGAGCTCCGTTTGGCGCGACTTTTCGTAGAAAACAAGTAGCCCTTGCTATTTTTTAATAAATAGTATATAGTTGCTTTCTATCTATATGGCTTACTTCAATAAAGACAATCGAGGCGGCGGTGGCAGATTCGGCAAGCGAGGCGGCTTTGGTGGACGCAACGAACGTCCCCAGATGCACGACGCGACATGTGATAACTGCGGCAAGCAGTGTCAGGTGCCTTTTCGCCCTACTGGTGAGCGTCCCGTGTATTGCAACGATTGCTTTGGTAAAGACCGCGACGGCGGAGGTAATTTTGAGCGCAAAGATCGTGGCAACAAATCTTTCGAAGAGCGCCGCATGTATTCTGCTACTTGCAGCAGCTGCGGCAAAAAGTGCGAAGTGCCCTTTTTGCCTACGGGCGGACGCCCAACATACTGCAACGACTGTTTTCACAACAACGGCGGCGATCTTTCGTTTGATGGTCCGACGCGCGACGAACGCCCAAAGCGCTCGTTCGATGATCGTAAGTTTACTAACAAGAGCGGTTCTCGAGGCGCTGACCACAAGGCAGATTTTGCCGCACTCAACGCCAAGATTGATAAGCTCATCAGCATACTGACACCGGTGGCGGCTCAAAAAGAAATTGCAAAGCCCACGGTCGAGACTTCAAAAGTAAAAGAAGCCAAGAAGTCTCCAGTCAAAAGGGTGGCAGCTCCCAAAAAGGCAAAGAAATAAAATAGATCTTGTTTGTAAAAATCGCACTTCTGTGCGATTTTTAGGTTATGACACACTATATATGTACAGGCACCTGCAAGGGTGTATCAGACAAAGAAGGAGTTTGTGGCGCCGAGATGTGCCCAAAGCACAATATGCCGCTCGAGGCGTGCGATTGTACTGACGGCAAACACGCTGGCCGCCAGGATCATGATTCCAAACCCGAGTTTCCGCAGAAATAATTTTTTATAGAGTACACAGGTCATTAACGAGATTTGCGTCTTTTTGGCGCGTAACGAAACTTTTGGAGATGCACGCATTATCCATGGCCTCTTTTTTTAAAATATCCAATACTGTATACTACGGTATACAGTATAGTTTATTCATCAGTTTTTCAATATATGACAGAAATTACACTACAAACACCTACACGCGTACCGCAGGTAACGTTTAAAACTCGCGTGCGCGATGAGTCAGTGGGCGGCGAAAACCCGTACCGCTGGCAAGACGTCACATCAGACGAATATTTCAAGGGCAAAAAAGTCGTCATATTCGCGCTTCCCGGCGCGTTTACGCCTACCTGTTCGGCAACGCACTTGCCTGGGTATGAGAAATCATATGACGAGTTCAAAGCGCTCGGCGTGGATGAAGTGTATTGTCTTTCGGTCAATGATGCGTTTGTGATGAATCAATGGGGCAAACATCAAAACGCAAGTAAAGTAAAACTGATCCCTGACGGTTCGGGCGAGTTTACCCGCCAGATGGGTATGCTTGTCAAAAAAGACGATCTTGGCTTCGGCGAGCGCTCATGGCGCTATAGCATGTATATAGAAGACAGCGAGATTAAAGAAATCTTTGCAGAAGCCGGCTTTACAGACAACTGCCCGACAGATCCGTTTGAAGTGAGTGATGCCCAAACGATGCTCAAATATTTGCGAGCTCGCAAATAACCCGTCCCTAAGCCTTTCTTGTAAAATTACTTTTCGCGAGATCTCAATGTTATACACTAACTATTTACGATCGTAAAAAATAAGTGTATCTGGAAAATATGCTTAAAAAATACGCACTCGATTTTTGGAGTTTCCATGCAATAGGTTTGCCAAATACTCTGAGGTATTTTGTTGCTTATTTTTGTGATATATAGTATAGTAAAAGCTCAAAGATAAGCCCCGGACGGGACTTTTTATTTTTAGCTTTATGGATATTCGAAATATTGCAATTATCGCGCACGTAGACCATGGCAAGACTACCTTGACTGATGCTTTGATGCGCCAGACGGGAGTGGTCGCCGAAGGTATTTCGATGGATTCAAACGCATTGGAGCTTGAGCGCGGCATAACCATTTATGCTAAAAATACCGCTATTTTTTGGAACGATACGAAGATCAATATAGTAGACACGCCCGGTCACGCGGATTTTGGTTCTGAAGTAGAACGGGTGCTGCGCTCGATTGACTCGGTATTGCTAGTCGTCGACGCGCAGGAAGGCCCTATGCCGCAGACGCGCTTTGTGCTCAAAAAATCACTTGAGCTTGGTATCAAGCCGATTGTGGTGATCAACAAGATTGATAAGCCTGCCGCAGACCCTGCCAGGTGCGAGGAACAAGTGCTCGAACTCTTTTTGGAGCTTGGCGCGTCAGACGCACAGGCAGATTTTCCCGTAGTTTACGCGATCGGCCGTGAAGGTATCGCCAAGAAAAAATTGACCGATGATTCAAAAGATTTGACGCCGTTGCTTGAAACTATTGTTTCGCATGTAGCGATTGCGTCATCTTCAGAGCGCGCGGCTTTACCCCTTCGGTTACAGCCATTTAATCTTGGATATGACAATTTTTTGGGTCGCCTTGCCGTCACTCGTATCTATGAGGGTACGGTATCGGTAGGTAAACAGGTGTATATCAAAAAACCTACCGGCGAGACGCGTACGGGTAAGGTCACTAAGCTTTTTACATTTAAGGGACTTAATCGCGTTGAGGTTGAAAGTGTATCTGCGGGCGATATCGCGCTGGTTGCTGGGTTTGCTGATATTGATATTGGTGAGACAGTAGCCGAAAGCGCTGATGCCGAGCCCTTGCCCGCCATCGCGGTTGATGAGCCGACTATCGCGCTCAACTTTTTGGTCAACAGTTCACCACTTGCTGGTCGTGAGGGCAAGTTTGTTACTTCACGCCAGATTCGTGAATATCTCGAGCGTGAACTCGAGGTCAATGTAGGTTTGCGTATTGATTTTTCCGCTTCTGATAGTTATCGCGTGCTTGGGCGCGGTGAACTGCACGTCGCGATTTTGCTTGAAAATATGCGCCGCGCGGGCTATGAGCTCCAAGTATCCCAGCCGCAAGTTATCATTCGCGAAATTGACGGTAAAAAATTTGAACCGTTTGAGGAAGTAGTGGCTGATGTGCCAAATGAATTTCAGGGCGCGGTTATCGAAAAGCTCGGACTTCGCAAATTTGTGATGAAAGATTTGCGCATGGAAGGCGAGACAGTGCGCATGATTTTTGAAGGTCCTACGCGCGGTCTTTTGGGGTATCGCAGTCAGTTTGTGGTAGATACTAAAGGTGAAGGGATCCTTGCTTCGCGCTTTATCGAGTTTCGTGAGCATGCGGGTGAAATTAAAAAACGCGCGGTTGGTTCTATGATTTCAATGACAACGGGCAAGGCGTTGGGTTTTGCTCTTTGGGGTTTACAGGATCGTGGCACGCTCTATATTGGTCCCGGTACCGAAGTATATGAAGGTATGGTGATCGGCAATACCGCCAAGGGCGAAGAGATGATGGTAAATCCTACCAAGGGTAAACAGCTTACCAATATGCGATCAAAATCATCTGATGACGCGATTGATCTGACTCCTCCGCAAAAGATTACGATTGAACGCGGTCTGGAAGTGATGGCTGAAGACGAGTATCTCGAGATTACTCCCGAGAGCGCGCGCATCCGCAAGATGTATTTGACGGAGGCCGACCGCATTCGCGCGCGCAAGAAATAGGCGTGTTAGACTATATATAAATGACACAACAACCACAAGACGGATTTTATGGTCTTGGCGTAGCGCCAGGGCTTTTGCAGATTTTAGAAAAATTGAAATTTACGAGCCCAACGCCGATTCAGCGCCAAGCGATCCCTGTCGGCGTCGAGGGTAAAGATGTGGTTGGTATCGCGCAAACGGGTACTGGTAAAACGCTTGCGTTTGGTATTCCTATGGTGCAGCGTCTCGCGCAATCAAAAGGTAGGGGACTTGTATTATTGCCTACGCGCGAACTCGCATTGCAGGTAGATGAGGTGTTGCATACCGTGGGTAAGTCACTCGGGCTTCGCACGGCGGTATTGATAGGTGGCGCGTCAATTCGCCCACAGATCCAAGCGCTCCGCCGCAACCCGCATGTGATTGTCGCAACCCCAGGGCGTCTCAATGATCATTTGGAACAAAAAACGCTCGCACTTTCCAACGTGCATATGCTCGTGCTTGATGAGGCAGACCGTATGCTCGATATGGGCTTTTTGCCGCAGATTCAGCGCATTCTCAAAATGTTGCCACAAGAAAAACAGACAATGCTTTTCTCGGCAACGCTCTCACCTGAAATCATGAAGATTGCGGCATCTACCATGAAGTTACCCGTGCGCATTGAGATCGCCCCGCAAGGCACGACCGCTGAGCGCGTGATGCAAGAGCTTTTTATTGTGAGAAAAGATTCTAAGAATCGCTTGCTCGAAAAAATCTTGACCGAGTATCATACCTCTACGCTCGTCTTTACGCGCACCAAGCACGGCGCATCCCGCGTGATGCGTTCGGTGCGTACCATGGGTCATAGCGCGGCGGAGATTCACTCAAACCGTTCGCTTGGCCAGCGAAGAGAAGCGCTCGAAGGTTTCAAGTCGGGGAAATATAAGGTACTCGTCGCGACTGATATCGCCGCGCGCGGTATTGATGTATCGGGCATCGAGCTCGTGGTCAATTATGATTTACCATCAACCGCCGCTGACTATGTGCACCGCATTGGCCGTACCGCTCGAGCAGGCGCCACGGGTCGCGCCATCTCATTTGCGTTGCCCGAAGAACAGCGCGACATTCGCGATATTGAGCGTTTGATCCGCAAAAACTTGGAACGCTTGCCGTTACCTGAGCTCCCGCCTGACCGACCTCGCGCCGATAACAAGCCGAATTATGACGAGAGCAAGCCGTTCCCATCGCGTGGCAATGTGCGCCGTCGCACACCGCGCTCACCAAGTCCTTTCGCAAACAGAAATCGCCCTAGTTCACAAAGTCGTTTTCGTAGACGAGGCAGCGGAGGTGGCGAAGGCTTCGGAGGCCGTTAGAAATTTTTGATCAGTTTCATATATTGATGTTCTATGGATAATCCTTCGACACTTTGGGCTTTTGTTGCGGGCGTGTTGATGTTTTTAGCTCCGTGTACGCTTCCGCTTCTACCCGCGTATCTTGGATTTATCAGCGGCGCGTCAGCAAGTGATTTTGCTGATCCAAAGCTGCGCAAAACGATTCGTATTCGCGTACTATGGAATGGTTTTTTGTACGGACTCGGATTTGCCACGGTGTTTATAACACTTGGGATGTTGGTCGGTGTGATGGGCGGGGCGCTGGTGCCGTGGCGCAAAGCACTCATTCGGTTGGGCGGCGCGTTTGTAATATTTTTCGGGCTTTCTACGGTTATTCCCAGCGCCCCATTTTTTCGATTTTTGCAAAGCGAGCGGCGCGTGCGTTTCGCGTCACTCAAGCCGGGCAGCGCTATTGCGTCTTTTTTGTTTGGCGCATCATTCGCGCTCGGATGGACGCCTTGCGTGGGTCCGATACTTGGTGGAGTTTTGACTTTTGCCGCGACTACCGCGCATCCGATCCAGGGGGCATATTATCTCGCGATATTTTCACTCGGGCTCGGGCTGCCGTTTATGATTGTCGCATATTTTTTTGGATCAGCCGCGGAGTATATCGCGCGGTTTGAGCGGTATGCGCGCCCTATAGCGTGTGTAGGCGGCGTGCTGTTAGTCTTTTTGGGCGCGCTCATGCTCTCTGACAACCTCGCGCGCTGGACGCTTTTTATGTATCAATTATTTGGGTGGTTTTCTTACGAATGGTTGCTTAAATATATGTAGAATGTTTGAATGATCTTATGATGCGATCTTACCTTATACTTTGGCGCTTTCGATTATTGGGGGCGTTGTCGCGCTGTACCATTCGTATATTCAGTATGGCGGAAGTCCATTTTTTGAATGTGGAATAGATGTTGTTTCTTGCGCACAGCGGTTTGTTTTCGTGTTTGATTACATTACGATTCCACTTATGGCGTTTACGGTGCTCGCGATATTGGGGCTCATTTCTTTTGTGGGGCAGAAAAAAACCTAGCTTGCGTGACGCGCGTAATATTGCCATGATAGAAAACATATGATTTTGGTTACTCATTCAATAGTAGGCAGTGCGCTTGTGCATACAGCGGTGAGCGTTGGCGGCGCGTTTACCATAGGCGTGTTGAGTCATTATCTTTTTGATATGATTCCGCATTGGCATTACCATGTGCCCAAAGTAAAAGAAATATCCTTGCGCGTGCCAGGTAGCGCGCCCGCAAAGTTTTCTCGTGGTCTTATGCGCGATATTCAGTGGGTGCTCATTGATCTTTCAGCTGGCTTTGCGTTGTCTTGGGTCCTCTTTGATGGTTCGTGGCTGGTGATTACAGCGGGCGCGTTTGGCGCGGTAGTGCCTGACCTTCTGGTGGGCGCGGCAAAATTTTGGCCGCAAAAACTACTGGTATGGCACGATACCCTTCATCGATGGATTCACACCGATATTCGTCTTGATGATCAGCCGTTAATAGGCATCTCAACGCAGGTGGGGATCGCGGCGCTTTTTGTTTTGCTTTTTCGGTGATACGCTAGTGATATGCGAAAATATCTTGTTATTGCTTTTTTGGGCGCGTGGGTGGCATTGGTGCCCTTTTTGCCAATTCGCCCTGGCTCTACGCAAAAGTTGTTACTCGGCTCGCTCGGTATGCTTATCGTAGTATTGGCGCTTTGGTCACTTCGCGAAACGATGGCGCAATAATATGCCGAAAAATCCGGCATATGATTATGTCATCATTGGCGGCGGTATCGCGGGTACCACTGCCGCTGAAACGATTCGTTCGCGTGATTCACAGGGCACGATAGCGCTTATTTCGCTCGAAACTAATCATCTCTATTCGCGCGTATTGTTGCCTCGGTATATTCGCGACACGTTGTCGCGCGAAAAAGTTTTTTTACGGTCACTCGAAGATTATGCCAAGCATGGCATTGATTTTTTTGGCGGACTTTCTGTCATAGGATTTGAAGCGGTCAAGCGCGAGATACATACAAGCGATGGAGGAATTATATCGGGTGTTAAAATAGTAATAGCTACGGGTGGCACGCCGCGGCGCGCGCCATGTACGGCGGGTGTTGAAGATTATGCGTTTTCTTTACAGACCATTGAAGATGCTGATCGTTTTCATTCGTTTGTTGCCGCAGATCCCGCGCCCAAGGGTAAAAACGCCGTCATCGTTGGCGGCGGGTTTATTGGCCTTGAATTTGTCGAGACCGCGTTCGCGCGCGGATATCGGGCGCATTTGTTGTTGCGTGATAAGCAGTGTTTTGGCGATCAGCTTGACGCGTATGGGTGGGGCGTGCTCGAGGCAAACTTTGGTAGACACGGTGTTATGCTGTATCCAGAGACTGAAATAAGCAAGAGCACGTTTACTGATAAAGGTTTTACTGTGTCGGTTTCGGGCGGCCTTGATATTGCTACCGCATGGATAGGATATGGTGTCGGCGTTGAACGCAATATTCTCTCATTTCAAGGTACGGGTATACGCACGCATGATGGTATCGTGGTCAATGAATATCTCGAATCATCCGTCGAAGGTATCTGGGCGGCAGGAGATGTTGCTGAATATCGCGACATTCGTTTTGGCGAAGATCTATTGGTGGGAAATTGGACTCATGCGTTTTTGCAAGGTAAGTGCGCGGGTCTCAACATGACCGCGCGCATCCCTACTGATCGTGCGGTATTTGATGCCGTACCGACCTATGCGATAACCAATCTTGGATTGCAGATTACTTTTGTGGGCATCACCGAACCGCGCGACGGTTGGGAGACTCTTTCGCGCGTGTGGGATGACGGTATGAGCTACGAGCGTTTTTTTATAAGTAATAATAGAGTAAGGGGGGCTATCCTTATTAATCGTTTTCAGGATAAAATGATAGTACAGAAGCTTATTGAGACACAAAAAGATATTTCAGTTCAAAAAGAAGCGCTTCATGATCCGCAAACTTCGCTCACATCGATTTTTTCAGCATAGATACACCACGCCCACGCTGGGTGTCATGGCGCTTGTTGCCGTAGGTTTTTTTATTAGCACTCAATCAAGTATTAGCTCGGTATATGACCGTGATGGTGCCTTGGCAGTAGAAAATATTTCGATAGGTGAAGCGCTCGCGCCAAAGCACGAGCCGCCCGTGCATATCAAGACACCCGAGGTTGTGCGCGCAATCTATATGTCGAGTTGGGTTGCTGGCACGCCCTCAATGCGCAATGATATCGTACATTTTGTGACCAACGGTTCAGAGATCAACAGTATCATGATCGATATTAAAGATTATACAGGTAAGATTGCGTTTGAAGTTTCTGATGCCGAGCTTAAACGGCTTGATTGGTCAGAAAAACGCATTCCTGACATACGTGAATTTATCCGCGAACTCCATGGACACCATATTTATGTCATCGGGCGTATTGCGGTGTTTCAAGATCCGCATATCGTCAAAAAACTACCCGAGCTCGCGGTAGCTGATATCAGCGGCGGAATCTGGAAAGATCGCAAAGGACTACCCTTTGTCGATGTGGGCGCGAAGCCTTATTGGGATTTGATGGTACGCATGGCTCGCGAGTCAGAGCAGGTTGGGTTTGATGAGATTAATTTTGATTATATTCGTTATCCGTCTGATGGCGCGCTCTCACGCACGGTATATCGGCATACGGGTGCGCGAGAAAAGTCTGATGTGCTCGAAGATTTTTTTAAGTATTTACACAGTGAGCTCAAAGACTTGCCCATACCCCTATCAGCTGATATTTTCGGTCTCGTTACTTGGGCGGAAGACGATCTGGGCATCGGACAAATACTTGAGAAAATAGCTCCTCATTTTGATTACATAGCCCCCATGGTATATCCATCACATTATGACGCGGGTTTTCAGGATTTTAAAAATCCTTCTCTGCATCCGTATGAGGTTATCTTTGCCTCGATGGCGCGCGCCAAGTTTCGGCTCGAAAAAATAGGGGAAGATCCGCAAAAACTTCGCCCGTGGATACAAGACTTTGATTTGCGCGGCGTCAAGTATGGCGTTGCTGAGATCAAGGCACAAAAACAAGCTATCTATGATTCGGGTTTGAAATCATATATGAGCTGGGACCCTTCAAATAAATACACGCGGCCAGCGTATCGGCCCGCAGATTAGCGATGCCGGCTACTTTTGCGCAACTACCCAGTTTAAATAGTCCTATACTGAAACCATATGTTTTACGGTAAAAGACAGCAGTGGGTTGGGTTGAGTAAAAAAAATCGTAGGGCGCTTGAGCGATTTCCGTTAAAAGACTTTGTCATAGTGGTGCTATGCGCCCTATTCGTCACTCTAGCTCTGTAGCGGCGGCCCAATATAACGCACAGACTATCATTATTGACTTCGTGATGATGCATATTAAAATAAAGGGCATGGGAGAAATGGTGTCTTATACACTCAATGGGCTGGCTGGCCGCTTTACATTGTTGATACGCTTATTGCTCGTTGTTGCGGGGCTCTTTTTTTTCGCGGCACAAGGTGCTTTCGCAGCGTCTTTCGGTATACAGGGCATGGCTGATTTTGGTGATCAGGGGATATCTGCCTATACGGTAACTTTGGATGGGCAGATTGTGGTGAGGCCAATCAACGGGACATACGATGGATGCCATCCGAGTGGTATAGCAAATGCGAATCAATGGAATTATTGCACTAGCAATTCATTTCAATTTCTCAACGTTGATAATACCAGAGCGCATACCGTCACTTTTGCCATTACGCGCAGTACAAGCTATGTATCTACATTGCATAGCGTGTGCGCCGGCAATATTACGTGTCATCCAATAGATAGTAAAAACATAACACCGGGCGGTAGTGTCAAGCTTGGCGCTACGGTAACTATTCCCGCGGGTACCACGGGGTTTGTAGATCTACGCTTTTATCCGCTCAAACCGCCAACCTGTGAGCTTATTATGCATAACTATGCGAGTGGCAATCAATCACTCGATATACCGATAAAGAATCGTTTTGGCGTTGAGTGGAAGACAGCAAGAGGCGCTGATAAGATTCGTATTAATCCTATCTGGAGCGGCGTTGTTGATTGCGGTTTGTATTCTAATAATCAATTTGATTCAAGGTATACAGCTCCATATTCATGTGCTAAAGCTGAAATGGGTTATGGCGGTGCTCCATACACACTAGAGCAGGCAAAAGGCACTTGGGACAATCTTTTTTTGCGTGAGCACGGCAGCGCGAGCGTTACCATAACACCGTACCGTTCTTTTGATAACAAAACAGGCGCGGCATGTACGATAACGATAGTATCATCAAAACCGGATTTGGAGGTGACCAATCATTGGGTAGTCCGCTCTTCCGATATATATGATATGAACATACAAAGTGGCGATGCCGTTCTTTTAAACGCGATTATATCTAATCGTGGCAAAGAGAATGCTGGTGTAACAAAAACGCGTTTTTGTCTTGATCTTGATAGCACGAGTGGCGCCATGACTTGTGATCGCGAAGCAAATATCGATACAGTTGCCATACAGGGAAAAACTCAAGTAAGTTATTCGTGGTCTCCTTCTTGGGTGGCGACACCGGGCACTCATCGCTATCAGATTTGCGCCGACCACAGCGGTCTTGTTGATGAATCAAATGAAACCAACAATTGTAAAACAGGTTCGTTTACTGTTATCACGACTAGCACGCCTCAACCTACGTCTGTTAAGATTCAAGGTCTTCTCTATGAAAAGACCACTACGCATCCGCGTGTGGCAGGTACTGTCACCTTATCTGGTGGAGGATCTGTCACTACACGCATTGATAATCAAACGTATTCAGGATGCTCCATCAAAGCAAATGGCGCCTGTATGAATGGCTCATTTGTCTGGAGTAATT
>SXGT01631808.1_pt1 | contig 29954 bp, 26 predicted proteins | sample 3176221 | NCBI WGS metagenome assembly SXGT01 (sample SAMN11356862, study PRJNA531348) | freshwater metagenome | isolation source: freshwater sample F1-120 | place: China: Fuxian Lake, Yuxi | collected 2017-12-25 | reverse complement strand
GTGCATCAAGACCAATATCCACGGGGCGGAGAATGTGATCCTGGCGGCGCTGGCAAATAACGTTGAAAAGGTGATCGCGCTGTCCACAGACAAAGCAGCCAATCCCATTAATTTGTATGGCGCAACCAAGCTTGCTTCCGACAAGCTGTTCGTTGCCGCCAATAACATTGCCAGCGGGCATAAAACCAAATTCGCCGCTGTACGCTATGGCAATGTCGTCGGTTCGCGTGGTTCGGTAGTGCCATTTTTTAAGAAATGTATCACCGATGGGTGGGACCACTTGCCTATCACTGATGTGCGCATGACACGCTTTTGGATCACCCTGCAGAAGGGTGTCGATTTTGTTCTGAATAATTTTGAACGCATGCATGGTGGCGAGATCTTCGTTCCGAAAATTCCATCCGTGAACGTGGTTGACTTGGCCAGGGCGATGGCGCCGAATTTGTCACACAAGATTATTGGCATCCGTCCAGGAGAAAAGCTGCACGAGATCATGTGTCCTGCAGACGATGCACATTTGACGCTAGAGTTCGCCGATCACTATGTGATCAAGCCGACCGTCCAGTTTTCCGGCTATGTCGATTTCTCCGTCAGCAAGCTGGGCGAGACGGGGCATCCGGTCGAGCAGGGTTTTGAGTTCCATTCCGGCAAGAATTCACGTTTTCTTTCTATCGAGGAAATCGTTGAATTTAACCACCTTGCGGGCATTAGTTGACGGATGGGCGAATAGTCCCGCGTATCCTTATGGCCGACAAATCGGACCGATGGTGCCATCCTAATGCCTTCCGATAAAATCAAAAGTCTAAGCCTCGATACGTCTTTACGTTCAAACGTGGATACGCTAATTCCTTATGGCCGTCAGGACATTACGCAGGCTGATATCGAGGCCGTGGTAGAGATTCTGCGTTCAGATTTTCTCACTCAGGGGCCGGCGGTTCCTGCTTTTGAACGAGCCATTTCTGTACGGGTAGGCGTCAAACACGTGGTTGCAGTGAATAGCGCCACCTCGGCTTTGCACATTGCCTGTCTGGCGCTTGGGCTCAGCAAGGGAGATCGGCTTTGGACCGTGCCGAATACCTTTGTTGCTTCGGCCAACTGCGGTCGTTACTGCGGGGCCGAGGTCGATTTTATTGATATCGATCCGTTTACCTGGAGCCTGAGCCTGCCTTTGTTGCGGGATAAGCTCGCTCGTGCCAGGCTGGCGGGTTCTCTCCCAAAAGTGCTGGTCCCGGTGCATTTTGCCGGTCAGCCTACCGAGCAGGAAGCGATCTGGGCGTTAGCTCAGGAATACGGGTTTAAGGTGTTGGAAGACGCTTCGCATGCCATCGGCGCCTCGCGAAATGGTGAGGCAGTGGGGAGTTGCCGCTGGTCGGATATTACGGTCTTTAGTTTCCACCCGGTGAAGATCATCACCACCGGCGAAGGTGGTGTGGCGCTGACGAATAATGATGAATTAGCCGCACGTATGGCGATGCTTCGGAGCCATGGTATTACGCGCGACCCAGCCCGATTGCAGGGCAATGTTGGCGATGTAGAGAGTGATCCGGCGTCCAAGGATTATCCGGCTCCCTGGTATTACGAGCAGCAAATGCTTGGCCATAATTATCGCATGACTGACATACAGGCTGCGCTGGGTGTGAGTCAATTGGAACGGTTGGAGCGCTACGTCGAGCGCCGTAATGCCTTGGCACGCCGATACGATCACGCGTTGAAAGGCTTGCCGTTGCAATTGCCGACTGTGCAGCCTGAAAACCGATCCGCATTTCATCTGTATGTGGTGCGGCTGAAACGCAACGCCGTAGCGAAGACTCACCGGCAAGTTTTTGAGGAGTTGCGGCGACGGGGTGTGGGCGTGAATCTCCACTACATGCCGGTGCACCTGCAGCCCTATTACCGTGAACTCGGTTTTGTCCCTGGACAGTACCCGCAAGCGGAAGCGCATGGCCAATCAGCCATCACATTGCCTTTGTACCCTGCCCTGACGGACCAGCAGCAAGATCAGGTCGTGCGGGCTTTGCAGGAAGTCCTATGAGAGTGGCCGTTATTCCTGCACGCGGAGGCAGCAAGCGTATCCCGCGCAAAAATATTCGTGAGTTTGCCGGTAAGCCGGTGATCGCCTATTCCATTAATTCCGCTCTGCAGAGTGGCTTGTTCGAGCGAGTGATCGTCTCGACGGATGATGAAGAAATTGCGCAGGTTGCCCGTGACTGTGGCGCAGAGGTGCCCTTCATGAGGCCGAAAGAACTTGCGGATGACCAGACGGGTACGACCGAGGTAATCGCGCATGCCGTGGAGTTTTTGCAGGGCCAGGGTGCAAAGCTTTCCGCAGTTTGCTGTATCTACGCAACGGCGCCATTCATTCGTCAAGAAGATCTGAAGGAGGGTTTGAGGGTGCTGGAAGCGGGCCATTGGCAATATGTTTTTGCGGCCACGAATTTTTCTTTTCCAATCTTTCGGTCGATTCGGAGAAATGACAGGGGAGGCTTGGAAATGTTCTTTCCGGAACATTTCCAAACCCGCTCGCAAGACCTTCCCGATGCCTTGCATGATGCCGGGCAGTTTTACTGGGGGAGACCACAAGCCTGGTTCGACCATGTCAGAATCTTTGATAAGACATCAACGGTAGTGCCTATCCCGCGTTGGCGCGTACAGGATATCGATACTCCGGAAGACTGGAAGCGTGCGCAAGTGATGTGGCAAGTGCTGCAAACCATAGAGGCTGGGAACTAAGCGGTGATGCAGATTGTTTTCCGTGCTGATGCCAGTCAGAAAATCGGAACAGGGCATGTCATGCGGTGCTTGGCTTTGGCGCAAGCCTGGCAGGAAAATGGCGGAGAAGCCTCGATCTTTGCGATGGCCATGAAGACTCCTTCAGTGGAGTCCCGATTGCTTTCTGAGGGGCAGCAGGTCGTTGATGTTTCTGCTCATGCTGGGAGTGCCGAGGATGCAGCACAGACCACGGCTATTGCCCGGCGAAGAAAAGACTCTTGCTTGGTAGTTGACGGATACTGTTTCGGAGCGGAGTATCAGCAAATCATCAGAGATGCCGGCCTACGTTCGATGGTTGTGGATGATTTTGGTCGGTCTGGCCCATACCAGAGCGACTTTCTTCTCAATCAGAATCTATATGCGTGTGAAGCCCTATATGCGGGTTTGGCGCCCCGCGCTCGACTGCTTCTCGGCCCCCGGTACGCGCTCTTGAGACGGGAGTTTTGGCCGTTGAGAAGCTGGCGACGGAAGGTCAATTCCACGGGAAACAGGGTGCTCGTCACATTTGGTGGGACAGACCCTGACAATGTTACGTTGAAGGTCATCCATGCCTTGCAGCAGATTCAGATAGATTCATTGGAGACGGTCGTTGTGATCGGCGGCAGCAATGGACATTACGCAGAACTCAAGAAAGCGATCATTGATTCACCCATAGCGATCAGGCTAGAGCATGACGCGACAAATATGCCGGAATTGATGGCCTGGGCAGATTTGGCCGTTTCGGCAGGAGGAAGCACTTGCTGGGAGGTCGCGTTCACAGGATTACCCTGCCTTGTTATTGCGTTGGATGCGCCACAGCTGATTGTTGCACGAGAGCTCGAATCACGAGGTGTCGCGGTGAATGTCGGGTTGCATGAATCTGCGTCTGCTGCAAAGATTGGTGCTTGCATTAAACAATTGCTATGCTCGCCGGAGGATCGAGTCCGGATGTCTATGCGGGGCCAGGAGCTGATAGACGGTAAAGGCGTCGATCGGGTAGTCGGCGCGCTGGCGCTTTCAGAATTGCGATTGAGGCGAGCGAGTGGGGCAGATTGTGTGCAGCTCTGGAAGTGGGTGAACGATCAGGCTGTTAGGGCGTCAGCGTTCCACTCGGGTGAGATCTCATGGGACGAGCATCGGCGATGGTTTTCCTCGAAGCTAAACGATCCGCAGTGCGTTCAGTTTATCGCGATGGATGGTCAGGGTGTTCCAATTGGTCAGATACGCTTTGATATCCATGGGGGAGAGGCCGAGGTGGATCTCAGTATCGATAAGGAGAAGCGTGGATTGGGATATGGAGCGGCGTTGATCCAAATGGGCATACGGGAGTTGGGACGGACTATTCCGGTGAAGGCGGTTCATGCGTTCATCAAGCCAGACAATGAGGCTTCGGAGAAGTCTTTTTTGGGAGCCGCCTTCAAGGTTCAAGGAATCGAGGAGATCAAGGGAATTCGGTCGCTACATTTAAAAACGGAAGTGGAAGCGGCGGCGGCGTACGCGGGCGAAGCATTGCCGTGAGTGACCAGTGCAAGATGCTTGGGGGTAAGTAGGGCGACCCTCTGCTAGTGACTGATTTAAAACATAGCGGCTAGGCTGAATCTGAGGCCATTTGAGAAAGCGGTAAACATCATATGAGGAAATGCAAAATCTATTTCGCAGACCTTAATTATGTAAGGTCCGGTAAGGAATGGACTATTATTCCGTTTCCACTCAACGTGGCCTATATCGCCGCATTCGTTCAGAAGATGCGGCCAGAGGCGTTTGATATCAAGATTTTTAAGAGCCCCGAGAAATTACTGGATGCCATTTCCCGCGAAGCGCCGGATATCGTCGCTTTTTCCAATTATATTTGGAATAAAAATCTTCAGCTTGGATTTGCCAGGCATATCAAGGAATTGCATCCGCAATGTATTACGGTGATGGGTGGGCCGAACTACAACTTTGGAGAGCGCGCTTGGATCGAAAAATTTGCTGGAGATAACCGGCAAATCGACTTCCATATAGACGGTGAGGGCGAGGTTAAATTCTATAACTTAGCTGCGTGCGTTGTTGAACATGGCATGGATTTGGATGCAGTCAGGCGCGCCAATCCTGCCGGAGTTACCTATCTCGACCCCACTACCCGTCAATTAATTGCGAATACTCTTTCATCTACATCGGCTTGGGCCTGCCTGGATGGACTTCGTCTCGATATGAAGGCGGATCGTCTTCTCGATCTGAACGATATCCCTTCTCCCTATCTCACCGGGTTGCTGGATGAATTTCTAGCCGACCCCAACTACTGTCCGATCATTGAGACAAACCGTGGTTGTCCGTATCTGTGCACATTTTGCAATTGGGGCGATATGGGCAAGTCAAAGTCAGCGATGTTTTCCCATAGCCGGGTAGAGGAGGAGTTGCGCCATATTGCGAGACACAATGTCAGTAAGACGCCATACCTGTACATCGGTGACGCCAATTTCGGCATGTTTGAGCGAGACGTGGAATTCGCGAAGTTGTTGCGTGAGCTTAAGGATACGCTCGGGTTTCCCCAGAACGTATATCTGTATTTTGCAAAGAACAGCTCAGAGAAAGTCATTCGGATTGCCGAGATACTGAAGGATATGACTCGCATTTCCTTGTCCAGGCAAACGCAGAATCCGGAAGTCTTGCAAATCATAAAGCGGTCGAATATCACCATGGATACCTTCAGTCGACTCGCTAATCTTGCAAAATCCCTTGGAGTTGAAAGTTTCGTGGAGCTTATCTATGCCCTGCCTGGTGAATCGAAGGAGAGTTTCTTCGCTGGAGTGAAGAAGATTATGGATCAGCGAGTCGATGGCCTCCACATGTTTCCGGCCATGCTGCTTGACGGTTCTGAGATGGGCACGCAGGCCTCTCGCGATCAATATGGCATTAAAGGCGAGTGGCGGAAAATTGATGGTAGCGCAGGGCGATATGGGCCGATCATCGCTATGGAATTTGAGGAAATTATCACTGAAACCAATGCAATGAGCCGCGAGGACTATTTCGAAATCCGGTTATTTCATTTCTTTCAGACGCTATTCCTCGATACGAAGCTATATAAAGATATTGAAGTGCTTATCGGTGATTGGTCGCTGTTTGATCTTATCCGGGATGTTATGAGCAGTTACTCGTCAGCTCCTGCGCCATTCAAGCTGCTCATTGACCAATTTATCGCCCGCGCCAAAGCGGAAATGATGAGCAGTCTGCCAGAAGAAATTATCGTTGACGAAGTGGAGAGTAGTCGGTCTGGACTGGTGAAGCTCAATCCTCTCTTCATTTGTAAGCTGTTATTCGATCCGGGGGTTCGCGATTCCTTTCATGCCTTCTTGAGGCAGCGGATTCTTGAGATTGGATCCGCGACGGAAGCGGATATCGACAACGTAATCCATTGTCTCGATCAGTCCATTTATCCGTTCGATGGCTCAGCGTCGAAGCGGGTGTCAATGGCCATCGATCCTGGTGCGCTTTCCGGACGATTATTCTCACGCGAAGCTAGAGTTTCCGATTATACGCTGAGTGCTAGGAGGATCTATCGCTTTACGAAAAAGTTTACCTACCAGAGTTTTCTTGAGCAAATGTCGCCTGAGCAACCGCTGGCCGAGAAGATTTATGAGGTTATCCTTCACCATGCTCATGAGCCCTTGCGCAAAGCCATTTCCTGGTCCTTGGAAGGAGAAGATGTTGACTGTGTAGGCGTGCAAAGTCAGCCCCAGGACGCGAGTTATGGGAAAGAAGAAAAACGGCAAATACAGACTGAGGGTGGATGGTTGTACTGATTGAGGTCGATGCTTTATGCCGGGCAGATGTCCGCGGATGTAGGAAGTAATGAAGAGTGCAGTACCAGCCGAAATAGCTAGCCTGCCACTCCCTGGAAAATGTATGAAAACATTGCTGTTTACTGGTGGCGGTGGGGCTGGATCTGAGGCGCTCAGTCGCTTGCTATGCAAGCGATATGAAGTGCATTTTGCCGATGCCGATAATGATGCCAAGCCCTATTCAGTTCCTTCAACCCATTGGCACCAAATCCCATCTGCTTCGACGCCTGCATTTTGCGGCGAATTGAATCGTTTATGTCGCAACCTCGGAGTGGACCTTTTGATTCCTGCGGTTGATGAAGAACTGCTGCCTATCTCACAGGCTCGGGATAGTATGGCGTGTGAAATTTTGGTGCCACCTGCTGAATTTATCAAGACACATTTGGATAAGCTCAAGTCTAATTCACTGTTGCTAGCCTATGGATTGCCAGTCCCGAAGAGCGAACCACTGCCAGCACATCGAGAAGTACCGTACCCTTGTATCGTCAAGCCACGCCAAGGGCGAGGCTCGCGCGGAGTTGCTATTGTTCATTCCGAGCAGGAATTGCAGGCGCATGTAGTTCTCTCCCGCCGCAGGCCTGAGGATTTCATCGTGCAGGAGTTGCTTTTGGGGCAGGAGTACACGGTCATGATGGCTGCCGACCGAACCGGGAAATTATGCGCTGTCGTCCCTGTCAGGGTGGGAATCAAAAAAGGTATCACTCTGCGGGCGGAAACAGATCGAGATGAATGTGTAATCGCTGCATGTGTCGCAATTCACGCGGTTCAACCTGTGTCGGGTTGTTATAATATCCAGCTCATGAAAGCTGAAACTGGAGATGTGAAGCCGTTTGAGATTAACCCGCGCATATCGACAACCGCGTGCTTGGCGTTGGCAGCAGGGGTGGATTTCGTCAATGCCTATCTTGGAGGCGAGAAGGATCAGCGTTGCCGCGAGCGCGGCTTATTGCCTTTCCGTGCCGGCCTTGGCCTTCGACGGTCATGGCACAACGAATTTGTTGAATCAAGCTCTACTCTGTGATGTCTGACCGCGTACGGTACAGCGTAGTTAGGTGTTGAGTAACATTTCATGCTGAGAGGTTGACGTGAGTGCGCCGTTAAGTTTCGAGATTGCACCTGAGCGATTGATCGGAGACGGTCAACCGTGCTTTGTCATTGCGGAAATTGGCTCCAATCATAATCATGATTTCGGTTTGGCAAAACAAATGATCGATGCCGCGGCAGAAGCTGGAGTGGATGCCGTAAAATTTCAAACATTTCGTGCGGATAGTCACTATTCAAAACGGGCTCCAGGATTTTCCTATCTGAATGATCGCAACACGTTTGAGCTTGTTAAATCTCTCGAATTGGATCGATCGTGGCATGCTCCGCTCAAGGAATATTCCGAGAGTCGCAACCTCGTATTTCTCTCTTCCCCGTGTGATGCCGAGGCCGTTGATGAGCTCGATCAGCTTGGAGCGCGTGCTCTTAAGATTGCTTCTTTCGACCTCAGTGATTTGGGGCTCATGCATCACATAGCAAGAACCGGTCGTCCGGTCATTCTCTCGACTGGACTTGCCGACTGGATGGATATCCAGCGCGCCATTGACGCATGCAAAGAGGAGAAGAATGAGAACATCGTCCTGCTGCAATGCACGTCTCTCTACCCGGCGCCAGCGTATTTGAGCAATCTGCGCGCTATCAAGGTCATGCGCGATGCGTTTGGCGTGCTTGCGGGATATTCCGATCATACTGAAGGCGATCACGTCTGTCTGGCGGCGGTCGCATTGGGTGCCTGCGTGATTGAAAAGCACTTTACGCTAGATCGGAAACTGTCCGGCCCCGACCACCCATTCGCTATGGAACCTAAGCCACTGAAGCAGATGATGGAGAGGCTGAGAGAGGTTGAATCTGCGATGGGGGATGGTGCCAAGACTGGTCCGCGACCTGAAGAGCAAGAGATGTTTGAAAAGGGGAGACGCAGTCTCCACGCCAAATGTCGGATTGCTAAAGGAGAAATCATTGTACGGGAAATGATTACCACTAAACGCCCTGGCCTTGGAATTCAACCGTACTTGCTGGATATGGTGGTCGGGCGGGTAGCGCGTTGGGATATTGAAGAGGATCAGTGGATCACGTGGGAAATGATTTAGGACCGATTCTGCTGACAGGGGCGGCTGGCTATCTGGGCCAGCATGTGTTGGCGCGGTTGACTGCAAGGCGAGTGTCGTGCGTTCCCACCAGTCTCGGTGGCGCGGTCGGTATACCCTGTGATCTCACCGATGCTGTTGCCGCTCGCGTTTTACTGGATCGGACTAGACCTTCTGCCATCATCCACTGTGCAGCGATGGTGCCAACGTCTGCTTCTGCCTATGATGACAATAAAACTGCCGAGAGTAGTGTCGCGATGGTGAAAGGCATCGTGGCGAATGCCCGCTGCCGGGTTGTATTAGCTTCGTCGATGACCGTATATGGTGAGGCCATAGATTTTCCTGTTGATGAAGAGGGCGTCAATCCTTCTGTCGCAGGATATGCGGGAGGGAAATGGATGGCCGAGCAGGTGCTGTTTGCTCGGCATTTCCCGGATGATGTGGCATTGCGATTGCCAGGTCTGTTCGGGCCACCACGGCGCACCGGTTTACTGTATAACGCTACCAGATCATTTCTTACACGCGGCAGATTCGAACTCACTGCACCTGTAGAGCTATGGGCAGCCATGGCCGTCGATGATGCTGCCGAGTATCTGGTCAGAGCTGCCATCACGCCTTCTGGTTGCCCGGCTCAAGCCGTCAACGTGGGTTATGAAGGTGAGTTCAGCGTTGTATCAGCAGTCGCCCAGATTGCCGCGCAATGCAAAGTGGAATGGCATCCACCGTCGATGAAGGCAAAGACATTTTCCATGCGCTTGCAGAGACTTGAGTCACGCTATGGCATGCTTGCGGTAAGCTTCCATCAACGATTAAAGGAGTTTGTGGATGCCGTTGGTCGCGATCTCAGGTCGGAATCAGGGGTAGGCGCTAGTGCAACCTGAGCTGGCATCGGCCATGCGACAGGTGGGGGCGAAGATCCTGCAATGTCGCGAACAGGGGAATACTGGTGGGAAGTGGGAAGACACGCAGTTCAAGGCAGCGGCCGATTTGATTGCGGATGAATGTCTGAGGGGCGAGCTTCGACGGATCGCGGATATACCGATTGTCAGCGAGGAGGACGTTGCCTCCCAATCCGTCGATCGTCCGGCCGAGTATTGGCTGATTGATCCGATCGATGGCACGGCCAGTTTTGCGCAGGGGTTTCCAGGGTTTGTGAGTCAAGCTGCCTGGATCAGATGCGGGCAGCCATGGTTAGCAGCAGTTTACGCACCCGCTCTTAAGCGGCTTTATATGGCGGAACAAGGTAAGGGAGCGACTGTTAACGGACAGTCGATGTCCGTGAGGGCGTGTAGCCGCCAGCAATTGACGCTGGTCGACAACTATCCGCAGCCGAGAGGTGTGGCGGAGCGTATGTTTCGTGATCTTCATTGCGCGAAGTATCTGGAAAGCGGCAGCATTGGGTTGAAGATATGCCTCGTGGCTGAGGGGACAGCTGATATCTTTGTGAAGGATGTGTACTTGAGGGACTGGGATGTCGCGGCACCGCACCTTGTACTGCAAGAGGCAGGTGGTGTACTGACCCAGTTTAGAGGACAGACTTTCGTCTATCAGGGTGGATACGAGAAGCAAGGCCTAGTCGCGACTACTTCGGTGATGTTGCTTCAGGAAGCCAGCAATATTATTGCTGGCTGGTGAGGGTGATTATGGCGAATGTAAAACAATGCAAAAGCTAGAGACCGTTTTGGTAATCGCGGCTCATCCCGATGACGAAGTTCTTGGCTGTGGCGGCACTGTAGCTCGCATGGCCCGCGAAGGTTGTGCGGTCCATATTTTACTGATGGCCGACGGTGTAACCTCACGAGCCACTGAAGAGGGACAGGTAAATAGTGCAGATAAATTGATAGCGCGCAATGCAGCCGCGGTGGCGGCCTGTAAAATATTGGGCTGTGCGTCAGTGGAGTTCTTGGCCCTGCCCGATAACCGTATGGACGGGTTGGAATTGTTGGACGTGGTCAAGCCCATCGAAACCTTTGTGCAGCGCTATCAACCCTCGATGGTGTTCACGCACCATGCCGGAGATGTAAATGTTGATCATCGTATGGTGCATGATGCGGTGGTCACCGCTTGTCGGCCACAACCCGGACATCCGGTTCGAGACCTGCTGTTTTTTGAAGTGCCTTCGTCCACTGAATGGCAACCGCCTGGCTCGGCCGAACCATTTAATCCCAACTGGTTTGTCGATATCTCTGCAACCCTGGCGACGAAATTAGAAGCACTTGGGGCTTATGCAGGCGAATTGAGAGCATTCCCCCATCCTAGATCATTGAAAGCCGTAGAAGCGCTAGCAACATGGCGTGGTGCTACGGCAGGAGTGGGAGCGGCCGAAGCGTTTATCCTTGGACGCAAGCTCATCAGATGAAAATCTATTTTCCGTTTACTGAACAGTAATGAGAGTAAGGCTGAAACTTCTTCATGAAAAGTACGCGTCTAAGCTGAAGCCGCTATTCCGAGCGCTAGTCCATTTTCCTGTGCATGCTGATGTATGGATTACGGATCAGAGGTTTTTGGTGTCGCTTCAGAATCCAACCGTTGGAAGGCCATCTGCTATCGGAATACTGTTCGCAGTTCAGGGATATTTGTGGCGCGCCATTAAAGTCATGTGGCGCGAGGCATGCACTGAATATACGCTGCATTTGTATAGCAAGCGAAATCTTGTTCATTACGCGAAGAATGGTAGGGGCTATATAAATGTAGTTAATCTTTCAGAGCGAGAGCGCATAGATCAGTTTGCCAAGCTGGAAAGCAGGCTGCAGGTATTCGTGGATAGTTATCCCATGATGGTCGGTTATAAAGATGGCGAAAGTTTTCTGGATGCAGGGTGCGGGAAAGGGCAAAATTTAAAATTTATCATGAGCCGGTATTCCCATTCTCCGTATACCGGTTTTGATATCGACGAGCGCTGCCTGCAGGTTGCTAAGGTAGGTACGGAAGGGAGCGCAGATCGGTCTTTAATGCAGGGCAGTATCCTGGATTTTGATTTCCTACAGTCTTTCGAAGCCAAATCCGTAGACCATATTTGTGTCTGCCATGTGTTCTCTACGCTGCTCTTGCCAACCATAGCTGAAACTAAGATAAGCCATCAACGAATCATCGATGAATTCGTCAGGATGTCGCGGAAGAGCATCATGATTATCGATAGCATGTCTATGGGGAAGTCTTTTGAGGTCGAAGTTGAGCAGGCCACACGCGCTGTGGTCTGTGAAGATATAGCCTCCTACTTTGAGCGGCACCAATCACTCGGCGAGGCGTGTATATTGTCCTGCCGAGGTTTTCGGGCAGTACTATTTAAGTCGAGAGAAGCTTGAGCATGTCGGGGGCGAGCAGTGCGCGAGCAGACATCATCTTTGCCACATTGCCTGCGTATCTTGATTTTCTTGCCAGGATACTTAAAGGGGTTGGAAGCAGGGTATTCTATCTGTCTCTGTTAAGCCCCGGGCAATCTGTCCAGGCTGAAAGGCGCAGAGCTAATGTATTGCGTGAGGCGGGTATTATGCCTCTGCCGCTGGATAATCTTCCTCGCTTGACCGGGGTCCTCGAAAGCCTGAGTGATCCCGAAAGAAAATTACAAGACAGAACCAATCAGATTGCGCCCGCTAGACTTTTAGCGGCATTCGCGGGTCTGTATCCGAATAACGCAGATGTTGCCAGGAAGCTGCGTATTGCAGTTCAGTCAATGAGCGCAGGGCAGGTGTTGACGGTAGGCCAAGTGAACTGCTGGGCAAGGGCGCATCAGGGTCGCAATCACTTATTGATTTACCCAAGCGTCCGAGGGCTGCTTGTTTTTGGCCTGGTCTCAAATGTCAGGCTGCTGGTCGTTCCTGTAAGTCTGTTGGTTGAGCCACTGATAGCGGCTGCTCAAGTCGTGCGCAAGATCTTCCGGTCGATGTTGAGCCCGCCAGCGCGCAATGAGCATCATGTAGTCACGACACCATTGGATGCTGGAGTTGTGCAGACATATCGAGCGGCTTTTGTTACCCACGCAGGGCTGAGTTATGGGAACCTTTTTCAGAAAACGCTTTTTTATTCAGATCGGGCTGACTCAGAGTTGCATCCGAGCAAGTTGCTTCATTTCGACTACTGTGGCATTCCCTGTCCATCTGAAAAAATACGATGGGTATCTTTAGGGAGTGAGCGACAGGCATTAAAGGAGGGTCTGTACCATGCATTGGTTGGAATAGTCCGTGGAGCCGTTGGTGTTCGTAGCTTCTCGCAGATTGTTGGGTTGCTGTTGCTGGCCAGGTTTTATGCCATTTTCATGGCATACTCAAGAAAACTGGAAGCCTGCCCTGATTTAAAGGTGGCGTTGATTGATTATGAAGTGCTCTGTCCTAAGGCGTTACTAATTGCTTTTGAGTCCAGGAGTATTAAGACTGTGGCGACGCAGGAGAGATTTATTGGAGGCTTTTACGAAATAGCTGGGACTATTGTGAACAGTTATCTCTGTGGCAGCGAGTATGTCGCTGAGTTTATGAAGAAGTCCTCGATGTACTCTGTCGATCATTACGTGCCGGTCGGGCAATATAAATCAGACCATCTTCTTGCGGCGCGGCTGTCATTGCCACCCCTGGCTTTGCAGGCGCCTATCACGCAAGGCCGCAAAATCATAACCGCATTGGGGTTTCATACGCATATGGATTGGTATAGTTCACAATCCGATCCATGGCTCAATTGGACGGCGCATCGGAACTTTCTCGAGGATATGATCCGGTTATCCAGAGACATTCCAAATATTTTCATTATCATTCGATATAAAGCGGTAGACTGGCTTTCGTTGCCAATATTTTCAGAAGTTGTCCAGGAGATTGAATCCTCGGAGAATGTAGTAATTTCCAAGGATTATGAGAAGTCGTTTGTTAGCTATGATCTTTGTGCCAACTCGCATCTGGTGATCGCCAAGCATACTTCGTTGGGAGATGAATGCCTGGCAGTGGGGGTTCCAGTCCTGTTTCATGAGTATACCCATAATGCTATGCGGTTGGTCGCGCATGCCTTTGATTACAGCCCGACCAGGATCATGTGCTTTAACTACCAGGAGCTTCTGGAACGAGTGAAAATCATTCTAAGCGGCGATCCTCACGCCATGACTCCGGACTATGAATATCTGAAGCTCGTCGTCTACGGCGGCCTGGGGGATGGAAAGGTGCAAGAGCGTATTCATGCCCACATCGAATCATTGTTGTGTGACGATCTATCTGGAAATTCAACCGGCCATTCTTCCACTGTGGATGGCGGTGTTTATTCGCACTGACATTAAATGGGGGAAAGATTGGATAAAGTACTTGTAACGGGGGGGGCGGGCTATATCGGCTCCATCTTGGTTCCAGCTCTACTAGCGCAAGGCCATCAGGTTACGGTCATCGACAGTTTCATTTTTGGGCAGGCTAGTCTGCTTGATTGCTGTGCGAATCCGAATTTTCGTGTCATCAAAGGCGATGTGCGCGATCATGGTTTACTTGCGAAGGAGCTGGCCCAGCATGACATTATTGTACCGCTGGCTGCTATTGTCGGCGCCCCTGCATGTAATCGCTATCCAGATGCCACGAAGGCCATCAATCTTGATGCCATACGGTTTATGGCGTCCAAGCTCAGCGCTGATCAACGCGTGGTTTATCCAGTGACGAACTCCGGCTATGGTATCGGCGACAGTGGTAAGCTCTGCACGGAGGAGTCACCGTTACGCCCGATTTCGCTATATGGCCGTACCAAGGTTGAGGCCGAAGCCATTCTCCTGGAAAAGGGGCGGGCTGTGACGGTGCGATTGGCGACAGTTTTTGGAGCGTCGCCGCGAATGCGAATCGACCTATTGGTGAACGATTTCGTCTATCGGGCTATCTATGATCGGTTTGTCGTGCTGTTTGAGGCTCACTTCAAGCGGAATTATATCCATGTGCGTGACGTAACGAGCGCTATGTTGTTTGCGTTGAAAAATTATGATGCGATGCGAGGCCAGACATATAATTGCGGATTGTCCGACGCAAATTTGTCGAAGCGGGAGCTCTGCGACAAGATCAAGGCCCATGTGCCAGGTTTTCACATCCTGGAATCTGAGGTGGGAGAGGATCCCGACAAGCGTGACTACATCGTCTCTAATGCGAAGATTGAAGCCTCAGGCTGGAAGCCGAGTCATAGTCTGGATGACGGAATCCGTGAGTTGATCAAAGGCTATACCATTATTCGGAACGGCGGCCGGTTTGATAATCTTGGAGGCTACGCGTGACGTCGCATTTTGTCGCTCCAGCATCGGTTAAAACTCAATATGATTTGACGGGTAGGGTTTGTTTGATTACCGGTGGAGCGGGATTTTTAGGGCGTCAGTTTGCGGAGGCGGTAGGGGAAATGGGGGCGCTGCCAATTCTTCTTGACGTTACGGAAGGCGAGTTAGCCAAGGCAGCTGGACAAGTTCGATCAGTCTGTGGGCGGTGTGAAACTGAGCTCGTCGATGTCCGCGTTGAGCGGTCCCTGGCCGAAGCGGCCCAGCGAATTGTTTCGCGTCATGGACGCATAGACATTCTGATTAATAACGCTGCGTTAACCAAGTACGGTTGTGATGCTGACCCGGAGAAGTTTTTTTCACCGTTCGAGTCCGGATCGAAAGCTGTGTGGGATGCCGGACTCCAAGTTAATCTTACCGGCGTGATGCTGGCTTGCAAGGCAATCGGTCCTATCATGGTTCGTCAAGGGAAAGGCAGTATTGTCAATTTGGGGTCTGATGTTGGTGTCATCAGCCCGGATCAGCGTGTATACGAACCGGACGATACGGTCGGCTATCCTGGAATGCCATTTAATACGCCTGCGTTCTATTCAGTCTCCAAGGCAGGTGTGATCCACCTTACGAAGCACCTTGCCACGCTGTGGGCTGCGAAAGGCGTTCGTGTCAACAGCTTTTCTCCTGCCGGGGTTTACCGGGATCATGATCCAAGGTTTGTAGAGAAATTGGTCGAGCGTATACCGATGAGACGAATGGGCGCGATTAACGAGTATAAAGGTGCTATCGTGTTTCTGGCATCGGATGCATCCTCCTTCATGACGGGCCATAATCTAGTCATGGACGGTGGTCGTACGATTTGGTAGCAGGCCGTTTATATTTCTTCGATCTACTATCCCCCAATGCTTCAATCATTTTCTCACCGTACGGTTTTAGTCGCTGGTGCCAGTCAGGGTATCGGGGAAGGAATAGCCTCCGCCTTTGCTCAAGCTGGCGCGCGTGTAATCGTTGGCGGACGCAGATTAGAAAAGCTTGCTGATACTGCAGCGCGTTTGGCAAAACATACAGGTGGACAGGTTACGCCGCTTGCTGGAGATTATGCCGATGCAGCCGACACTGCCCGTGTGTTGCGAGAGTCGGGCGACTTTGATGTTCTTGTCATCTGTGTCGGCGACACTGACAGCCCTCCTGGATTCGACACAACCGATGAAAGCTGGGACTGCCTTATTCAAGCCAATTTAACCGGACCCGCTCGAGTTGCCAGGCTTGCGGCCCGCAATATGGTAGTCCGTAGGCAGGGGGTGATTCTTTTCATCGGGAGCATTTGTGGTCACGAGGTGCTTGGCGCGCCTATCGGATACAGCGCTGGCAAAACAGCCCTGCGAGCTGTTGTGAAGACAATGGCCCGTGAACTCGGTCCATCGGGCGTGCGAGTGAACATGATAAGCCCGGGCAATGTTTTATTCGAGGGAGGCCGCTGGGCGCGCAAGCGCGCAGCTGATCCCGATCGTATCGATAATCTGATACGCGGCACAGTTCCACTTTGCCGCTTCGGTAAACCGGAGGACATCGCACAGGCTGCGCTATTCCTCTGCTCGGATGCCGCGGCCTTTATTACGGGAGCGGATTTGATCGTCGATGGAGGCCAGACGATTTGCATATAGCGCCCATTGGCCAGTCGAGCTTCCAACTGTGTTCTGCACTCGAAGCATTGCCCTGCCGAGCTATGCGGAAGTTTTTTCCTGAAATAATGCCGTTTCGCTGGGCTCTTGCATGGACCGATTCGATGCCACAGGATGCTTGAATCACATAGGTATACCAATGTCTGAACCAACGTTTCGAGATGTTGCTGCGAATGCTTAAGGTCGGGATTTTTCAGGGGCGGCTTTCGCCGATTGTCGATGGGAAGATTCAGGCCTTCCCTCAGCAGGGATGGGAAGCAGAATTTACTGCTGCGAAGGCGTGTGGCTTCGAGTTGATGGAATGGGTGCTCGATAGCGGAAGCCTTCTGGTAAACCCGATTCTGAGTCGTGCGGGTAGGTCCAGGATACTGGATTTGAGCCGGCAATCTGAAATCCGAGTGTCAGCAGTCTGCGTGGACAACTTCATGGACTTTCCGGTGTGGGCAAGCTGTGATCTGGGCGATGGGTGGACTCCGAGGCGTCTTCTTGAGGAATTGATCGGAACATGCCCCGCAATTGGTGTGGAGCATATTGAGATTCCTCTCATTGGTAAATCGTCAATTGAATCACCGGGCCATGAGAAATTGGCAGTCGCGTTTCTGAATAAGATTGCGTCTCTTTGCGAGATGCACGGTGTAAATATTTTGCTGGAAACAAGTCTTCCTCCAAAAGGTGTGGCGTCTTTCCTCGAAAAGCTTCATTCGAAACGGATTCTTTTGAATTATGATCTTGGGAACAGCGCCTACTGGCAGTTTAATCCACGCGAGGAACTGCGCCTGTATGGCGGACAGATTGGAAATATTCACATTAAAGACTGCACTCCAGAGAAATATAGCGTGCCGCTGGGCGTGGGAAATGTTGATTTCGCGCTTATTTTTCAGCTGCTGAAGAAAGCGGATTACCGGGGCGACTTCATCCTTCAGACTGCCCGTAGTGCGGAGGATCATGTCGGTACCGCAATGCGCTTCCTGGAATTCACTCGGCCCTACGTCGATCAGTTGAAAGCGTAACTGTTCCGCTGAGCTGGTTTCCTGCCAACTTGCGAAGGGTGTCCCAATATGGAATTCTCAAAATGGATTCCTGGCTATTTCGGGGTGGTCTCAGAACGTAGCAGCGCCGGACAGAATCTTGTTTTCTTGAAGCAGCAGGAAGATATTCTTCGGCCATGGCTTCGTGAGGGCATGAGGCTGCTCGATGTGGGCTGCGCGACTGGTTACGCATATTATAATTATGCTCGGTACGCTGTGGACTATTACGGCATTGATATTGTCTCTGATTATATAGAAGAGGGACAGCGACATCTCTCGGCGCACGGGCTTTCACCGAATCTTGAGGTGGCCGATTTGTACGATTTCTCCGCACGCGCTGACCGCTATGATCTGGTCGTCTGTAATACCGTATTTCAACATTTGGATGAGCCTGACGCGGCAATTGCGGCACGCTCCAATTTGACGAAAACGGTATTGCTGATACGAACGCTTACTGGTGACCGCGATATCATTAGGAAAACGAAAAGCTACCAAGACACAATGCTGCCATGGAGTGAATCTCTGCGATCCGAGGCAGGGATTAGTTTCAATGTTTTCTCAAGAGAAGGTTTGGCGGATAAGCTGCGAGGGTATTTCCCAACGGTAGAGATAATCGCTGACATATATACAACTCGGGAGCCCGCCAAGTTATTTGCCAATGAGTATTATTCGCACTCAATATATAAATGTGTCCGCTAGCTAATTGTCTGGCCGAGTTCTTTGCCGCACTTTGAAAATTGGCATGATGTGAATGTGGCGCAGGGGGAATGGTTCTGAGTGCTGGCTTGAGAAGGGAAGGATCGCCTTTGTGATGCAGGTTGTGCAGGGGCATCCTGCTGTGGCTGGACATACTGAATTTTGGCAGGAGTCATTCGCTAGACCTCTTAGTTGAAGGTCTCGATTAACCGAGAAAGATTATGGAAATCATCGCTATCATTTGTTGTCGTGGCGGGTCAAAGGGAATACCTGGTAAAAATGTTAAGAAATTTTGTGGCAAGCCACTTCTTGGCTGGATTATCGATGCGGCTCAGAAAAGTGGAGTTTTCGATCGAATTTTGCTGTCGACGGATTCGCAGGAGATTGCCGAAGTCGGTGAGTTCTACGGGGCGACTATCCCGGAACTGCGCCCCGCAGAGCTTGCCACCGATACGGCCAACCAGTTCGACACCCATGCGTATATTTTTAATAAGCTTATGATTCGAGATGGAACGCATTTTGTCTGCAATCTAAATAATAACCCATTTATTTCGAGTGAAATAATCCGCGCCGGCTATGAAAAGGCCAAATCCAACGGGTTTAATCGTGTCGTCTTGGATACATTCCGTCTCGGTGGCGATTATCTTTACTTTCGCCAATGCTTTCAGGTCGGAGACCGGATGCGTTGTCAGTTTCCGCGTGACTTTTCCGCTTCACAGATTAATCGGCAAACGGTCGGCCCAACATACACGGCAATCAACAACATGCGCTGGGGTAAGCCGTCTCACCTGTATAGCTATGAAAACTTCAAGAATGAGATAGTCATAAATGGTTTCCTGGACGTTGAGCTGCCAAAGATGCGAAATTTCGACCTTGACGATTTGGATGATTGGGACATCGCCGAAGCAGTTATGATGCAATTGATTGCCAGGTTTGGAAAGGCTGAGGGTAATCGTGAGCAGGATTAATTTTCAAGCCACTGTGAGCAATATTCAGTTTCGCATCGATTGGAGCAGGAAGTCGCACGAGTATACCGACGAGGAAATTCAAGCGATTACTGGTTTCCTGCGTACTGCGGATACCTTTACCCAAGGGGTATGCCTGGAGACATTCGAGAGGGATTTCGCTGCCTATTGTGGTGTCGATCATGCTTTTGCCATGGCGAATTGCACGTGCGCGATCGAGATTGCTGCCAGTCTCATGAATCTTGCTCCCGGAGATGAGGTAATCGTGCCCGCGCATACCTGGTGCTCAACGGCAATTCCGTTCATGCGAGCAGGCGCCAAAATTATTTGGGCAGATATTGATCCTGATACGCGGTTGGTTACGGCGGAAACGATTCGTAAGGTGCTGACTCAGAAAACTAAAGCCATTGTGGTGGTTCATCTTTACGGTTTGATGGCTGAGATGCCTGAGATTATGGAGCTTGCCGGAAAGCACGGCGTATACGTGTTAGAGGATTGCGCCCAATCACTGGGGGCGGAGTTCAAGGGGCGGAAGGCCGGAACCTATGGGGATTTCGCAACGTTCAGTTTTCATACTCAGAAAAATATGACGACTTTGGGCGAGGGTGGTGTTCTTTGTGTGCGAGATCTAAGTCGATCGAGGCGAGTTCGTGGTCTGATTCATAACTCGGTCGAGGCGTTTGAAGATCAGAAGGATTATTGGATACCCGCCATGAGCAATGTGGTGCTTGATCAGGCGGGTAAGATTCCATATAATTTTTGTTTGACGGAAATTCAGAGTTTCGTAGGCTCTTTATTGCTCAAGCGCATTGATCAGTTGAATGATACCAGAATCGACCGTGCGAAACGATTCAAAGAGGCATTTCTGGAGTTTGACGAGTTGTCATTTCAGAAAGTTCCAGTCGGAAATCGGCATGTGTTTCACCTGCTGACTGCCCGCTACGATGGTTCCCGATATGGAAAGAATCGCGATGACCTCATCAGGCATTTGGCGTATGAGCATAAAGTGAAAGCGATTGTTCAGTACTTTCCGCTTTATCGGTACCCATTTTTTAGGGATTTGGGCTTTGGTTCCGCAAATTGCCCCGACACTGACTATTTTTTCGACAATATGGTTAGTTTTCCATTTCAGGTTTGGATGAGCGAAGATGATTTTGCGTACTTGATCAATGCTGTGAAGAAATCGCTTCTTGCTCTGCGGAAGGGGTGAGTGCCAAGCGAAATATGCCAATGCAGTTTCGCTCTCGGTGTAGCATCGCCTATGGCCGTGGCTTTTTTGCCAAGTCGTGAGCCGCAGTCTGAGCCCCAGGTATATATTCGCAGTAACATTTAGACGCAATGAGAGCCGCATCGAATATCCCATCTCGAGACCCCGATATGATTCCTATTTTTGAACCATCCCTCACCAGCCTCGAGCGGCAGTATCTTCTGCAGGCCATCGATAGTGGGTGGATATCCTCTCAGGGCGAATTTATCGTGAGGTTCGAGTCTCAGTTTGCTGAATGGCATAGCATGCCTCATGCGGTAGCCTGTTCGAATTGCACTACGGCGCTACATTTGGCGTTGGATGTGTTAAGCGTCGGCCCTGGCGACGAGGTATTGTGCCCGGATCTTACGTTCATCTCGCCGGCAAACATGATCAGACTCACCGGGGCCAAGGCTGTTCTGGTGGATGTTGAGCCTGGTAGTTGGGGCATCGATCCCGCGAAGATGGCGGAAAAGATAACGGAGCGTACCAAGGCGGTGATCATAGTGCATCCATTCGGCCATTCGGCGGATATGGATCCGATCATGGACTTTGCTCGAACGCATGGACTGAAGGTCATTGAGGATGTCGCTGAAGCGCCAGGCGGGCGCTATAAGGGGCGCCTGTTGGGAACATTCGGAGACCTGTCCTGTTTCAGTTTCTTTGCCAATAAGATTATCACGACTGGCGAGGGGGGTATGGTGATGACACGAGACCCCGGTCTTGATAAAGCGCTTCGTATTCGACGCGACCATGGCATGTCGCGCGAACGCCGTTACGTTCATGAGGTAGTCGGTTTCAATTATCGCATGACCAATATGCAGGCGGCGGTTGGAGTGGCCCAGGTTGAACGACTCGATGGTATCCTGAAGCGCCGCGCTGCCCAGGCAGCCTTGTATGAACGATTATTTTGCCACACGGACAAACTGACTTGGCGTCCGACGATGCCGTGGTGCGACATGGTGCACTGGTTGGCCACCGTCAGCCTGCGGCGGCCTGACCTGCGAGACCCATTGCTTCAGCACCTCAAGGGGCAGGGCATCGATTGTAGGCAGATGGTTTACCCCGTACATATGGCAGCGCCGTATGCCGATGCGAATAGTCAAAATGATTTTCCCATTTCCCGTTCTGTGTCGCTATGCTCGCTGCATTTGCCCTCTACAACTGATTTGCCGGAGGCAGATGTGGCGCGAATCTGTGGCGCAGTGCTGGAATGGCTTGACGCTAATGACAGGATCTGACTTATGATCGGGGGGGTAATCCTTTGCGGTGGCCTTGGAATGCGTTTGCGTGCTCGTGTGGCAGATCGACCGAAGGCGTTGGCTTCTGTCCAGGGGCGCCCATTTCTCAGCTATCAACTTGACTGGCTTGCGGCGAATGGCATTTTTGAGATCACTCTGGCTGCAGGGTATCTGGGCGATCAGATAGAAGAGTTCGTGCAAGGTTGGCAGGATGATCGCCTTTCGTTGTCCGTGGTCCTGGAGCCAGAACCGCTCGGCAGTGGTGGCGCCATTGTTAATGCTGTGAAGGCAAGAAACATAAATGCTGATCAGCTTATAGTGTTGAACGGTGACACCCTGTTTGACTTTGCGACGGCGCCTTTGTTTCTGCAGCACATGGAAACCAGTGCACCCGCAACCTTGGTAGTGAACGAAGTTGACGACATCGCGCGTTTCGGCTCAGTCGATCTTGCAGGAAAGCTAGTCTGTGGCTTTCATCAACCATCTGGTTTGCATGAATCAGGAGTCGTCAATGCGGGGGCCTATGTGCTCGATCATGCACAAATAATGTCGCTACCGGGCGGACCATTTTCTATCGAACAGGAGTATTTCCCGCAGATGGCAGCGGCGGGGCGACTGTTTGCCTATCGGCTGCCTGTCGGGCAGTCGTTTTTCGACATCGGTACGCCAGAAGCTTTTGATCGCATTAATCGGGTGGGTTAAATCGAAATGGAACATGTAACATCGGAAGCCAACATGCCCGAAGGCACAGAAGGCAGCTGGCCCACTCCTTCCGAGGAGAACCTGATCATCTCTGATAGGAGCAGGCTACGCGACGCGATGCGCGTACTCAAGGCATCAGGACGTGGGTTAGTCTGTGCTGTCAATGATCGCGGTGAAGTGGTCGGCGTATTGTCGGACGGCGATATTCGAAATGCTTTGCTGGAACGTGACAATATGGATGTCTGCGTTTCAGAGTGCATGACAAAGGATTTTGCGTACGCCTTCGAGGGGACGTCGAAGGAGCAGGTGCTAAAGCTTCTCGATGGTCGTGTTAAGCAGATCCCGATTCTCGATCGCCAGCGCCGCCTAGTGATCATTGCCGGAGCCGGTTACAATTTCTTGTCCGGGGCTGTATATGCGCGTGCTAAGGCTCCTGCCCGCATTAGCCTCGCGGGGGGAGGGACAGACTTTACCAATTATTTCATCGAGCATGGTGGTGTTTCGTTTTCAGCTACCATCGCCAAATATAGTCATGTAGCAATTCGAAAGCGCAACGATCTTAAGATTGTCATTTATTCTGCGGAGCAGCGGTATCGACTCGAAGCAGATAGCATCGGTGACTTGCGTTACGGAACTCCGGTTGACCTGATTGCTGCAGCTATTAAGGTTATGCGTCCAGAGTTTGGGCTTGAAGTGTACTGCAGTTGCGACTATGCGATGGGGTCAGGGCTTGGCGGGTCGGCCGCATTGCTGGCCGCGGTGCTCGGCTGTCTGAACGAGTTTCGCGAGGAGAAGCTAGATAGCTATTCGATCGCTGAACACTCCTTTGAGGTCGAGCGGATTGAGTTGGGATTTCCTGGCGGCTGGCAGGATCAATATGCCACTGTGTTCGGCGGGTTCAATTATATTGAGTTCGATCATAAGCTTAACTCGGTGATGCCTTTGCGACTGCATTCTAATACGATTCATGAGCTGGAAGAACGCCTGCTCCTGTGTCATACCGGGCGTACTCATCTTGGCCTGCAGATTCAGCAGGAGAATTCGCGGCGTAAAAGCGATGAAAAAATGATTGAGTATGGTCGTAAGGCTAAGGAAATTGCGCTTGTCATGAAGACTGAACTTTTGCGAGGGCGATTGAGTGACTTTGGCCGCATGCTTCACGAGACATGGCAGTTGAAGAAGTCCTTGGTCGAGCAGGCAACCTCGCCGGAGCTAGACGATGTTTACGATACTGCGATGGGGGCTGGTGCTGATGGGGGGCGGTTGTTGGGGACCGGCGGGGGGGGGTATTTTCTTTTCTGTGTGCCGCCATTTGAACGACATAGGGTATGGGAAGCTTTGGAAGGAAAGGGTCTGGCCGTTGAAAGTGTGATGCTGGATAGCATCGGCATGAAGTCATGGACTTTGCGGGCGTGAAACAAGGAGATCGGATTGTTCTCGTGGGGACAAGCGGGTTCGCGATGGAACTTGCCGGTCTGCTGCTGGATCTTGGCGTTGACGTGCGCGGCTGTGTCGGACCCACGGCACCATCGCAAGCGTCCGGTCTTCCGTATTTGGGGGGAGACACAGTTATCGCGGATTGGTTAGGCGAACTTATGCTGGTAGCCATCGGTGAGCCGGAGCTGAGGCGGCAATTGTTCGAGCGCATTACAACAGCTGGTGGACGCGTTGCTGGCTTTATTCATCCTGCTGCATATGTGTCGGCGGCGGTTTCAATCGCCGAGGGTACACTTATTTATCCCAATGCTACGGTTCACGCTGGTGTAACGTTAGGGCGAGGTGTGCTGGTGAACTCCAATGCGACTATTGGCCATGAGGCCAGCATTGGCGCCTTTGTCAATGTCAGTCCCGGCGTCAGCCTTGGCGGGAGGGTGCGCATAGGCGACGGCGTCTACATTGGTATCGGTGCCTCCATGATCGAAGGAGTGACCGTCTCAGCTGGTGCCGTTTTGGGTGCAGGTGCCGTGGTGGTGAGGGATTGTGTTCCTGCAGGCACCTATATCGGTGTGCCAGCGCGCCGAAAGGTTTCCTGATGCAGATTTTCGCCTCGACGACGAGCCTTGGACGTGGGTGTACCGATCTCGAGGACATCCTTCCGGTGATGATGGATCTCGGCTTCGACGGCATTGAGATTGGATCAACCCATCGATGGCGTCCTGACCTCGCCCGCATTATAAAACGCCATCGGCCAGGCCGCCTCCTTACTCATAATTACTTTCCGCCAGAGCCTGATGAATTAGTGATTAATCTTGCGTCCCCGGATGCCGTGGTGAGGCAGGCATCGATTGACCATGCCAGGACGTGTATTGATTTTGCCGCAGACATTGGCGCTGAGCTGTACACGGTACATCCTGGTTTCAGGGCCATCACCGCAACGGCTGCGACGAGTCATATGCCTGGTACCGCGTTTGACTTCGATTTTGTCGGAGGCAGTGTGCCTTATGAGCAGTCATATAGTTTGATGCGCGATGCGCTCAGTGACTTGCTTGATCACGCGCAGCGAGCTAGCGTGCGGCTAGCTATTGAGACCGAGGGGTCCATGACCAAGCCGGGGATGCTCCTGATGGAACGACCGGAAGAGTATCGGCGCCTCTTTGCCGAGCTTGGGGAGGGATTATGGTTAAACTTCAATCTGGCGCATAGCAGTCTCGCCGCTAAGCTGCATGGCTTCGGCGTATCATCGTTCATTGCGGAATTCGGTCAGCATTTCTCGGCAGTTGAAGTCAGTCATAACGGTGGCGAGCAGGATGACCACAAGCCACTCGTTGCCGAATCCTATGTCTTTCAATGGCTGCCGTTATTGCCAGATGTGCCGCTGATCCTCGAGTTTCGAGAGGCGTCGGTCGGCGATCTCCGGCATAGTGCAGAATTGCTGCTCGCGAAAGTAGCACCGCCCAATCAGACTTTGCACAACCGGGCTTGACTCACTATGAATGCCATCTATTTGACCGATCGGATTGCCATTGGTCCAGGATGCCCTTGCTTTGTGATCGCCGAGGCCGGGGTCAACCACAATGGCGATCTAGCTCGCGCGCTCGCGATGGTTGACGCCGCTGCAGTGGCGGGGGCTGACGCAGTGAAATTCCAGACCTTCAAGACTGAGAATATCATCACCCGCACTGCGCCAAAGGCCCAGTACCACATCGAAACTACCGGGGATGATAAACAGCAGTCATGGTTTGATCTGCTGAAGAGTCAGGAGTTGACAGAGGAAATGCATGTAGCGCTGATGGAACGCTGCAGAGAAAAAGGCATTTTGTTTATGTCAACGCCCTACGATGCAGACAGCGTCGACATGCTCCACCGGCTTGGTGTAGTCGTCTATAAAGTGGCCTCGACGGACGCGAACAATGTTTTCCTGCTCAAGCATATGGCGGACAAGGGTTTGCCGATGATTCTTTCGACCGCGATGAGTACTGTAGAGGAGTTGGACTACAGCATCAAAGTAATCCGTGGACGGGGACTGCAAGGCCTGGTCGTGATGCAGTGTACGGGCAACTATCCGAGCGTCGATGCTGACGCCAATTTGAGGGCGATGCAAACGATGGCTCAGAGGTTCGATCTTCCCACCGGCTATTCCGATCACGTGCCAGGAGTTTACGCAGCGGTTGCAGCGGTTGCACTGGGCGCATGCGTTTACGAGAAGCATTTCACTCTTGACCGCAATCTTCCAGGGCCCGACCATCGGGCGTCGTTGGTGCCGTCTGAGCTAGTGGAGCTTATTGCCGCCATCCGCTCCACTGAGCGCATGCTGGGTGATGGAGTGAAGCGTGTCATGCCTTCCGAAGATAAGAACCGTAGCATCCTTCGGAAGAGCATTGTGGCGGCGCGCTCTATGCCGAGAGGGACATTGATTGGTTGTAGTGATGTTCGAGTCCTCCGGGCAGGCGGGCAGGGCATGCCCGCGCATCGCTACTATGACGTTCTTGGACGAATCACGAAAGTTGCCTTGATGGTCGCTGAGCCAATCGAGGAAGATATGCTCGGGGAGCCCCTGAGCGTCCATGACTACTCCTGATGCCAATTATTGATGAGCCATGATTTTTATTGACGAGTCAGTGGTAGACACCGACCTATGCGCGAGGGGAGATTCAAGATTATTATGGCCAGGCTGCAACCCCTCCCTCCCCCTATAGCTGCAGAGCCGTACACATGATGCCAGAAATAATTCTTCCCATCGTGCATTTAGTTGACACGGAAGGCCCCCTGAATGAAACGTTAGACGCGACGTTTGAGTCTCTGTATCGAGTGTTTGGAGTTAGACTCGAGCCGACCGCGGAGAATTTAAAGATGATTCAGAGGGGAGAGAACGTTCCTCCAGAATTGGCTCCCTTGATTGTGAAGAAATTCTCGAAGCATCGCCTCTCCTATAATCGAAATTGGGACGATATTGGGGCGATGTGCCAAACGCTGTTCGATTCTCATTGGAGAAATAAATTCAAGGACAGTTTCGGAAATCCCTACGCGATCAATTGGTGCTGCGTAGATTTTCTAGGATTTCAAGCCAACCCAAGACAGCGGCAAATGGGCCCCAACTTTTCGCATCGTTTCTATGGTCAATGGATCGAGCAAAGTGGAATGATTCAGGATCGACTGTATTGGCATTATCATCCCATTGCTTTTTCGAGAGCGGCCCACCACAGCGGTACAAATTTGAATCATTTCCCGTATCACTATACAAGCCTTTGCCATCGAATCTTGGATTGCCATGATTTTCCGGCTGTTTTCAGGCCGGGCTATCATATGGAGCGAGTCGACTTGAATGTCTTTCTCGAACAGTGGATTCCGTTTGATTATGCGAATCAAAATGTTTCTGGTCGGCAAGAGTCCACTAATTATGGAAGGTTCCAAAACTGGGATGGCGCTCCAGTGGATTGGACCGTCTATCATCCATCATTCGGGGACGCTCGCAAAAATGGGTCGTTGAGAAGGCGAATTGCACGATGCTTGAATATCGGGACTGATTTTTCGTTACTCACTGAGCAGGAAATAGATCTAGCATTCACGAATGCCTCGAAGGGAATGCCGGTAATTCTTTCGTACGCTGATCACGATGAGCGAGATATGATCAGTGAAATTGAACAAGTCGCCTCGCTTATTAAGCAAGTCGCAAAACGGTATGCGGGTGTTGTCTCTTATAAGTACTGTAGCGCCGTCGAAGCCATGAGAATTTGTGAGGGCTTAAGCGTCACTGGCAATTTAAAGTTTGATGTAAAGCTCGATGGGGGCCGAATTAGCGTTAAGGCAAATAAGGAACTGTTCGGGCCTCAGCCATTTCTGGCTATCCGTTCGAAGGCTGGAGAGGTTTTTCATGATAATTTTTGCCTGGGAGAAGACGACAGGTCATTCTTCTATGTTTTCGATGAAGACTCTATGCCGCTAGAAAATGTTTTGGAGATTGGCATTGCAGGTAACGATACGGTTGGCACGACAGCTGTATGGGTAATGAATCTAAAGACCAATGAAGCCACACAGAAGTATGCCGGATAGCCGTGTGTCGTGCTGTCAGGCAATTTACCACGAGGAACGCACCCGTTGGACGAGAAACCGGACTCATTTGGAAACCATTAATTTGTGTCTCGATCGTTTCGAGTGTTTGAAGAGAAAGGCAAGTGATGATTTCCTCTAATTATGCTGGGCTTTTTGAGGGCTTCCTGAAGTCCTGTTTGGCATTCCCGAATCGCCCGGCATTAGATCTGGACAATGTCACATATGCATATTCTGAGCTGGGACAATGGGTAAGCAATCTCGCGTCGACAATAAAAGAGACCTCAAAAGAACAAGCCTTGGTTGGGGTTTATTCAAGGAAAGATCTGACAAATTATATTGGGCCGCTGGCTATCCTTTGCTGTGGAAAAGGATACGTCCCGGTGAATCCGAAAAATCCTATCCAGAGAAACGTGAAAGTCATACAGTCTGCCAATGTGAGGACTATTATCGTTGGGAAAGACTGTTATTTTTCAATGGAAGGCTTGCTTGAAACGGATGGTTTGAGATTAACGTTGATTTTTCCTGAATGTCCTTCTGACATGTCATTTGAAGCTCGGTATCCCCAGCATGATTTCGTATGGAGGGAAAGCCTTGTTCAGGGGCCAGCCACTCCTCTCGCTACATACTCGCTTCCGGACTCGTTGGCATACGTAATCTTCACCTCGGGTAGCACAGGTGAGCCCAAGGGGGTCCCCATAACGCATCAAAATGTTAAAGCATTTCTTGCGAACATGAAGTCGAGATTTAATATCACTGAGCAGGACAGGTTTTCTCAGATCCCTGACATCTCTTTTGATTTAAGCATTATGGATATATTTTATTGTTGGGAGGTGGGAGGCTGTCTTGTATCTGTTCCTGCCAATGCCACGATGGCACCCGGCAAATTCGTAAAGGATAAGCAGATAAGTGTTTGGGTTTCGGTGCCCTCAACCATTGATGTCATGAGTCGATTGAGTATGACCAAAGTCAATGCGTATCCTATGGTGAGGTATAGTCTGTTTTGCGGTGAAGCACTTAGTGTAGCTTCGGTGAAAAGCTGGGAAAGCGCTTGTCCGAACTCAACTATAGTTAACCTGTACGGGCCTACCGAGGCTTCGTGTGCAATTTCGTATTTTATCTGGGATAAGCACTCCTCGGCGGCTCTTTGTGCCGATGGCATCGTGCCAATGGGGAAAGTATTTGGCGATCAAGAATATTGTTTTGTTGATGAAGATCTCATTTTTTCGAGCGAGTCAGGCGAGCTTTGTTTGCGGGGAACTCAGGTTGCGAAATGTTATTTCGGTGATCCGAAGTTGTCAGAAGAGAAATTTATCCATCAACCTATTAGCCGCGCGCCCTGGTATCGCACGGGCGATATCGCTATGGCCGACAAAGATGGATGTTTGTATTTTAAGGGAAGATCGGACCATCAAGTAAAGCTAAGGGGCCATAGGGTCGAACTGCACGAAATTGATTCAGCCATAAAGAGGGTTACAGGGGCCAGCTTGGCGATATCCATTGGATGGCCTCTAGGTAAAGGGAAAATTGATGAGATTGTTTCATTTGTCTTAATGGACGAGGCATCTCTCGTGCCTTCCGAGAAATCAATTATTGAAGAACTTAAAGTCTATTTGCCCAGCTATATGGTGCCGAGAAGAATTCGTTTCGTTAAAGAAGTTCCATATAATGTAAATGGTAAAGTTGATCGAGGCAAATTAGTCCTATCCGTTTTCGGGGCAGAGCTGCAACAATGAGAAAAATGCAAAATTATCTTAGAGGGGGCTCCGGAAATTCGGACTGACCTTCCCCCAATTCCGTGGACACCTGGTTAAGCAACTGCCGTCCTCGCTTCGAACTCGGCTGGGGAGTCATAGCCGAGGGTCGAGTGACGGCGTCTCCGATTATAGAACACCTCAATGTACTCGAAGATATCCTGTCTCGCGGCTTCACGCGTTTCGTAGCGCCGATGGTACACGAGCTCGCGCTTGAGTGTCCCGAAGAAGCTTTCGACACAGGCATTGT
>SXGT01357274.1_pt1 | contig 29970 bp, 32 predicted proteins | sample 3176221 | NCBI WGS metagenome assembly SXGT01 (sample SAMN11356862, study PRJNA531348) | freshwater metagenome | isolation source: freshwater sample F1-120 | place: China: Fuxian Lake, Yuxi | collected 2017-12-25 | reverse complement strand
GTGGCCTGGCGCTCGGCGTCGTTGAAGTACGCCGGAACCGTGACGACGGCGTCGGTGACGCTCTCGCCCAGGTACTGCTCCGCATCCCGCTTCAGCTTGGCGAGAATGCGCGCGCTGATCTCCTGCGGGGTGTACTTCTTGTCGTCGACCTCGACCTTCCAGTCGGTGCCCATGTGGCGCTTGACGCTCGCGATGGTGCGGTCGACGTTGGTGACGGCCTGGCGCTTCGCGGTCTCGCCGACGAGCACCTCGCCGTCTTTCGTGAAGGCGACGACCGAGGGGGTCGGACGGACGCCTTCCGCATTGGCGAGGACGGTGGGTTCGCCACCTTCGAGAACGGAGACGACGGAGTTGGTGGTTCCGAGGTCGCGACCGACGGCACGAGCCATGGTGGTGCTCCTTACGAGATCAGGGAGCGCGAAAGGTTGAGTCGCGCTGTATCAAGTTTGGGAGGACGGATGCTGGCTGTCAAGTCGAGAGGCACAAACTTGAGCGGCACTGGCTCAATTCTCAGGTTGCCCTTGTCGGCGCCGGTCTCACGGGGATACGGTGGCGTCAGCGAGATCGCACTCGAGCGAGCCGCCCGTCGAGAGAGGAGCACGCCATGACTGTTGTCAGCCTGCGCGCATACCCCTCGACCATTCGGGCCGCCCTCGTCTAGAACTTCTCTTCCTCTGCGCGGCGGCCTCCGGCATTCGGAGTTCTCTCGTGTCTTTCAGCGATCTGTCCACACCCGTCTCCGGGATTCCTGACGAGCCCGGGCCCGACCAGCGATGGTCGACCTGGCCCCTGACCACGCCCACCCAGCGCGGGCCCGAACCGCGCCCCGCGTGGGTGATCACCGCATCCGCCGCGTGGGATACCGAGCTCGGCGTGCTCAAGACGGGCAAAGAAGCAGACGTCCACCTGCTCGAGCGCAGCATCCCGGGCGGCGAAGGCGTCGTGCTCGCCGCGAAGCGCTATCGCGACCCCGACCATCGCGACTTCCACCGCTCCTCGCAGTACACCGAGGGCCGCCGGCTTCGCCGCTCGCGCGACACGCGCGCCGTCGAGCGCGGGTCGACCTATGGCCGTCAAGTGCAGGCGGGCGCGTGGGCCGCGGCCGAATTCGAAGCGCTCAGCACGCTGTGGATGCTCGGCGCACCCGTGCCGTATCCGGTGCAGGTGCACGGCACCGAGCTGCTGCTCGAGTTCATCGGCGACGGCCGTGCCGCCGCGCCGCGCTTGGCCGAGGTCAGAGTCGGATCGGCCGAGCTCAGCGCGCTGTTCGACCAGGTGCGCTCGGTGCTGCTGCTGCTCGCGGACCACGGCTGGGCGCACGGCGACCTCTCGCCGTACAACCTGCTCGTGCACGACGAGCGCATCGTGGTCATCGACCTGCCGCAACTCGTCGACGTGGTCTCGAACCCGAGCGGTTTCGAGCTGCTCGAGCGCGATTGCCGCGTCACCGCCGAGTGGTTCGCCCGGCGCGGTCTCGCGGTCGACGCCCGGGCCCTCACCGACGAGGTGTTCGCATGCTTGGGGTGACAGCATGCGGCACGAAAACGATGCCGATTCGCGCTACCTGTTGTTCACTGCTGCGGGATAGCGTGAGCGCATGACGGAAGAGCCCAACGCTGTGCACCCGACCGACAAGACCGTTCCCGCCACCGCCAACACCGGTGCGGTGGGCATCATGGGGCTCGACCTCCGGGCAGGTGCACAAGTGCCGCGCCGCCGGGTGTTCGCCTGGGCGTTCTGGGACTGGGCCACTCAACCGTTCAACACCGTGCTGCTCACCTTCGTGTGGGTGCCCAGCTACCTCACGAGCACGTTCTTCATCGACCCCGAGCTCATCGGCACGGCGGGCGAAGAGGCCGCGCTCGGGCAGCTCGCGAGCAACCTCGGCTACGGCATCACGGTCGCGGGTCTGCTCATCGCATTGCTCGCCCCCGTCATGGGGCAGCGCGCTGACCGAGCCGGCCGCCAGAAGCTGCAGCTGTTCATCTTCACGGCCTTGCTCATCGTCGCCCAGCTGGGCCTGGCGTTCGTGCAGCCCGGTGCCGAGTGGTTCTGGATGGGCGTGGCGCTCATCGCGATCGGCAGCGTGTTCGGAGAGATCGCTGGCGTCAACTACAACGCCCTGCTCATCTCGGTCTCGACGCCCAAGACCATCGGCAAGGTCTCGGGCCTCGGCTGGGGCTTCGGCTACCTCGGCGGCATTGTCGCCCTGACGATCGTCGTCGGGCTCATTCTCAGCGGCGTGCTCGACGGCGAGTCGGGCACGACCTTCCAGCTCATCGCCTTCGGCGCCACGATCTGGACCATCATCTTCGTGATTCCGATCTTCCTCAGCGTGCCCGAGCCGCCCAAGGTCACGACCGACGAGAAGGTCGGCTTCTTCCGCAGCTACGTCGAACTCGTGCGCAGCGTCATAAGGCTCTACAAAGAGACCCGGCCGACCTTCTGGTTCCTGCTCGCGAGCGCGGTGTATCGCGACGGGCTCTCCGCGGTCTTCACCTTCGGTTCCGTCATCGCTGCGCTCGTGTTCGGCTTCGGCTTCACCGACCTCGTCATCTTCGGCATCGCGCTCAACATCGTGGCGGGCGTCTCGACCATTCTCGCCGGGCGTCTCGACGACTACTTCGGCCCCAAGCGGGTGATTCTCGTCTCGGTCTTCGGCCTCGTGCTGTGCACGCTCGTCGTGTTCTTCTTCGCCGACCTCGGCTCGGGCCTCTTCTGGGGCGTCGGTATCGTCCTCGCGGCGTTCGTCGGTCCGGCGCAGGCGGCTTCTCGCTCGTTCCTTGCACGCGTGACTCCTGCCGGTCGTGAAGGCGAAGTGTTCGGGCTCTACGCCACGACGGGCCGGGCAGCGGGCTGGATGGCCTCACTGCTCTGGGGCGTGTTCATCGCGGTCGCCGGAAGCCAGACCCTGTACGGCATTCTCGGCATCTCTCTTGTACTGCTCGCCGGCGGCATCATGCTGCTGTTCGTGAAGGCGCCGCCGCGGGCCGTCGCCGAGTAGCTCCCTGCGTCAGCTCGAGCGGCCGCCCGCGACGAAGCGGGCGAGCAGCTCGGCGAACTGCGCGCGCTCCTCGACTGTGAAGCCCTGCAGTGCCTGCTCGACGGCGGCGCGGCGTTCGCGGCGGCGCTCGTCGAGCACGGCGCGGCCGGCGTCGGTGAGGGCGATGACGCTGCGGCGGGCATCCGTCGGGTCGGTCTCTTTCGTGACGAGGCCGCGCGCGACGCAGTCGGCGACCACGCGGCTCGCGCGCGGCTGATCGACGCCGATCGCGGCGGCGAGTTCGTTGACGCTCGCGCCGTCACCAAGGCGGTCGAGCGTCGAGAGCAGGCGGTAGCGCGCCATGTTCGCGAACGGATGCTCGTGCCGACCGCCCTTCCACCCGAACGGTGCGTGCTGCCCGTCGTGCTGCCGATGCGCGTCGTGCTGCTTCTTGCCTGCCGCCGGTCGGCTCCACGGCGATCGGCTGCCCGAGCGCCGCAGCTCGCTCACGGCGCGCTCGATCGCGGTGATCGGGTCGAGGTCGTCGCGCGGAGCATCCATAGATGTCACGGTACATCGATCGCGCACGAGGTGGCGAACAGAGCGCTTGACGCCCCTCGGGAATATATGTATGGTGACATTCGTTGTCATATGACATACACACTGTCTGAAGGAGACACACTCATGAAGAACTCATCTGAGAACTCGGAAAACACTGACCGACCGGCGTTCGACGCCGCGTCGATGACCCCCGGCCGCTGGATGCGCGCCGCCGCCTGGCGCAAGCGCGCTCTGGCCCACGAGTACTACCGCGGCCTCGACGCCACCGCCCGCGAGGGCATCAGCGACGAGGACTACGCCACGACCATGGCGACCCTCGAGACCATGGCCCGCAACCTGGGCTGGGACGAGAGTCAGGGCATGCCCGGGCGCGGCCCCGGCGGGTGGCACGGGCGTGATCACGGCCGCCACCGCGGTCACCGGGGTCGTCACGGCCACTGCGGCGAGCACGGTGGCAACGCCGAGCACAAGGCCGAGCGCAAGGCCGCCAAGGCGGCGCGCAAGGCCGAGGCTGCCGGCTGATCAGCCGAAGCACAAGGAGCGGGGCGGGCACAGTGTGCTCGCCCCGTTCGTCGTGTCAGGGTAGAGCCATGACCAGTACTGCTGACAAAGCCGCCGCCCTCTCCGCCCTGCACATCGCGGGCGACCCCCTCATCGTCGTCAACGTGTGGGACGCCATGACCGCCCGCATCGTCGCCCGCACCCCCGGCGTGAAGGCGCTCGCGACGGCGAGCCACTCGGTCGCCTACTCGCTCGGCGTCGACGACGGCGAGGGCATGACGGTCGACATGGCTCTGGCCGCCGCCGGCCGCATCACGGCCTCGACCGAGCTGCCCGTGAGCGTCGACTTCGAGCGCGGCTACGCCGTCGACTCCTCCGGCGTGCGCGACAACGTCGCCCGGCTCATCGACGCCGGTGCTGCCGGACTCAACATCGAAGACTCCCTCGAGGGCGCGACGAGCGAGCGCCGGCCGATCGACGAGGCCGCCGCTCGCGTCGCGGCCGCTCGAGCCGCTGCCGACGCCGCGGGCGTGCCGCTCGCGATCAACGCGCGCACCGACACGCTCGCGGGCTCGCCCGACAACTGGCAGGAGGCGATCGACCGCGCGAACGCCTACGTCGACGCGGGCGCCACGAGCATCTTCATGCTCGGCTTGAGCACCGAGGAGAAGGTCGCGGATGCTGTGGCCGCCGTGCGCGCGCCGATCGCCGTCTTCGCGCATCCCGGCTACATCGCCTTGCCGCGCCTGGCCGAGCTGGGAGTGGGCCGCGTCTCGTTCGGCCCGCAGTCGCTCGGGCTCACGCTGCACCACCTCGCCGCCGCCGCCGCGCAGCTGACCGCTCGCGGCGACTACCCGAGCGAGCTCGGCTACCGTTACGAGTTGTGAGCAGCGAACCCTTCAACGACGATCTCGACCCCGATCGCTCGGGGGCGGGATGGCAGCCGCTGCTGGACAAGCCCGGCTACGAGCAGTGGTACGACGGTTCCGAATGGCGCGGTCGCCCGCACCGCGAGCCCGACCCGTTCTCGGCCTTCACGCCCGAGCTCGCGCGCAGCCTGCGGCCCGGCCCGAACCGCGCTGCCCGCATTGCCCGGCTCGGCATCGTGGGCATTCTGCTCAGCTTCGTGCTGCAGACCCTCGTGGCGACCAGCACCATCGAGGTGCCAGGGGTCGAGCAGATCGCCCTCATCATCGGAGCGCTCGTCGTCGCTGCCGCCGTCGGCATCGGCACGGCCATCGCCTCGATCCTCGCTCTGCGCGCGGCCCCGCGACTCGGCGGTCGAGCCATCGCGTCGCTCGCTCTCGGCACCAGCCTTCTGCTCGGCCTGGCCCCCGTGCTGCTGCTCGTCGCGATCGGTCTCGCGGGAGGCGTGCAGGCCGGCTAGCACCTCAGCGGTTGATCGCCCAGTAGATCATGAGCATCGTGACGATCGCGCCCGCCACGAAGTTCAGCAGCAAGAAGCGCTTCCAACCGCGGTTGGCCGACTCGGCGGTCTCGTCGGTGATCATCCAGAACTGCGCGGTGATGATCACGTAGGGCAGGGCGGCGAGCGCGGCGAGCGGCCCCGGCCACTCGGTGCCGAGCAGCAGCAGACCGGCGAGCACGTAGGCGACGACCGAGAGCCGCACGGTCGCCCGCGCACCGATGACCGTGGCGATCGAGGCGAGCCCGCCCTCGCGGTCGGCGATGACGTCTTGCACGGCGCCGAACGCGTGCGACGCGATGCCCCACAGGAAGAACGAGGCGAGAATCAGCCAGAGCGCGGGCGTGAAGGCCGCCCCCGCGAGCACGAGGCCGTAGACCGCGGGGCTCACGAAGTGGGTCGACGAGGTCACCGAATCGAGGAAGGGCTTCTCCTTGAACCGCAGGCCCTTGGCCGAGTAGGCGATGACCGCGAAGACGCTCACCGCAAGAACGAGCCACGAGAGCGGCGAGCCGAGAATAACGAGCGCGATGAGGAACGGCACGTTCGTGATCACGGCGGCCCACAGCGTCGTGCGGTGGATGCTCGGGTCGAGCAGTGCCCCCTCGACGCCGCCCTTGCGCGGGTTGCGCAGGTCGCTCTCGTAGTCGAAGACGTCGTTGATGCCATACATGGCGAGGTTGTACGGAATCAGGAAGTAGATCGTGCCGATGATGAAGGCCGCGTCGACGCGCCCGGTCGTCAGCAGGGAGGCGGCCGCGAAGGGGAACGCCGTGTTGATCCAGCTCAGCGGACGCGAGCTGACGAACAACTGGCCGAGAGTGCTCACGGCTCCCCATCTTGGCGGGCGGGTGAGCGTCGCAGCAGTTCCCACACCGAGGGCAGCAGTACGAGCGCCGCCACGGTGTAGGCGAAGTCTTCGATCGGCGCCAGGCCGATGCGCACCCCGCTGATCAGGCTGTCGTCGTAGGCGACGAGGCCTGTGCCGATGATGACGTTGTCGAAGATCGCCGTGAGGGTGAGCAGCAGCACGGCGGCGAGGCCCACCGCGCGCCAGCGCGGTGCACGGCGCACGACGATGGCTGCGATCGCGACGAGAGCGACGACGGCGAGGAAGACGATGTTGAGAAGCGTGTAGGTCATCCCTCGGCGCCTCCCTCGATCGGGGCTGTGGATGCCCGCCGCGACCATCGCCCGTCGAGCCAGTCGCCCGCCGCGGTGTACGCGTTCATCGTGTTGTAGCAGAGCAGGGTCAAGAAGAAGACTTCTTCGATCGGCAGCTCGGGGCCGATGAGCAGCCCCGTCATGAACTCGGTCTGGCCGCGGAAGAAGATGCCGAGCAGAATGCCGCCGAGATCCCAGATGAGAAAGAACACGACGCCCGTGACGAGCACGATCACGGCACGGCGCGCATCGCGCCAGAAGAACAGGGTGAACCGGCGGTCGAGCAGCACCATGCCGGTGAGCGCCACGGCGAGCGCGACGAGGTACGCGAAGTTGATCGGAGACATCGCGGGGCTCAGGCTCAGGCGGCGGCGGGTGCCGGGTCGGCCGCCTCGGTCGTCGACTCAGCCGCGACCGTGCGCTCGAGCGGCTCGGGCAGCGGGCCGGTCGAGGTGTCGCCGCGCAGGCGCTTCACGAGAACCTCGGCGCTGATGAGGCACATCGGCAGGCCGATGCCCGGAATCGTCGAGCCGCCCGCGTAGTAGAGGCCCTTGACCTTCTTCGAGATGTTGCCGGCCCGGAAGAAGGCGCTCTGCGAGAGGATGTGCGCCGGCCCGAGCGCGGTGCCGCGCCAGGCGTTGAGGTCGGCGTTGAAGTTGCCGGGGCCGTAGCTGCGGCGCACGACGATGCGGTCGGCGAGGTCGGGAATCTTCGCCCAGTCGGCGATCTGCGCGATGATGCGGTCGGCGTAGACCTCGAGGGGCGTGTCGCCGTCGCCGTCGACGTCGCCGCGGCCGAACGATAGATCGGCGGGCGCCGGCACGAGCACGAAGACGTTCTCGTGGCCCTCGGGCGCGACCGAGGGGTCGACGCCGCTCGGCTTGCAGATGTAGAGCGAGGCCGGGTCGGGCAGGGTCGGCTGCGGGCCGAAGATGGCTTCGAAGTTCTCGCGCCAGTTGGCCGTGAAGAGCAACGTGTGGTGCTCGAGCTGCGGCAGCTCGCCTTCGACGCCCAAGTAGAGCAGCAGGGCGCTCGGCCCCGCCGTCTTCTTGTCCCAGTACGACTGCGGGTAGGTCTGCAGCGCTTCGGGCAGCAGCTGGGTCTCGCTGTGGTGCAGGTCAGCGGCCGAGACGACGATGTCGGCTTCGATGACCTCGCCGCCTTCGAGCTCCACGCCCGTGGTGCGCTTCGTGGTCTCGTCGACGATGATGCGTGCGACGGGCGACGAGGTGCGGATGTTGACGCCCTGCTGCTCGGTCACCGCGGCGATGCGCTCGATGAGGGTCGTGAAGCCGCCCATCGGGTAGAGCACGCCGTCGGTCAGGTCGAGGTGCGACATGAGGTGGTACATGCTCGGGGTCAAGAACGGCGACGAGCCGAGGAATACCGCGGGGTAGCCGAGCACCTGGCGCAGGCGCAGGTCGCTGAAGCGGCGGCCCACGTAGTCGTCGAGGTTCTGCAGCAGCATCTTGACGAGCTTGCCCGTGCGCTTGAGCACGTCGCCGCGCAGCAGCGGACCGAACGAGGCGAAGCTCGTGTAGAGAAAGCGCTTCTTCGCCATCTCGTAGGTGTCGAGCGCCGAGTCGAGGTACTTTTCGAGCTTGGCGCCCGCGCCCGGCTCGATCGACTCGAACAGCGCGATGTTCTCGTCACGCGTGGCCGCGATGTCGGTCGGCTCGTCAAAGCCCTGCGTGATGACGCGGTAGCCGGGGTCGAGCTGCACGAGCTCGAGCTGCTCGGCGGCACTCGTGCCGCACAGCTTGAAGAAGTGGTCGAACACCTCGGGCATGAGGTACCACGAGGGGCCCATGTCGAAGCGGAAGCCGTCTTTCTCCCACGACCCGGCGCGGCCGCCGACCTCGGGCTGCTTCTCGACGAGCGTCACCTCGTGTCCATCGCGGGCGAGCAGAGCTGCGCTGGCCAGGCCCGCGATGCCTCCACCGATGACGACGACGCGACTCATGATGCTGCTCCGATCGAGAGGGTTGCCGCGGCGGGGCGCGGTCGAGGGGTGCGGCCGGCGAGCGCCCCGAGGGCGATGCGAGCCTTGACGGGGTCGGGCACGCGCACGCGCGCACGCACGAGCTGCTCCGCTGGGGTCTTGCGCAGGCGCACGGAGAGCTCGGCGAAGAGCCCCTGCGCGAGGGCGACCGCGCGGCGGCTGCCCTTCGGCAGCTCGGGAATCACGGCGGCGGAGGTGCGCAGGTCGGCGTCGATGTCGTCGAGCAAGCGGTGCTTCTCCTCTTCGGTGAACGAGTCGACGCGGATTCCGGGGAAGTAGCTGCGCCCGAGCGTCTCGAAGTCGGCGGCGAGGTCGCGCAAGAAGTTGACCTTCTGGAAGGCCGCCCCCAGGGCACGTGCACCGGTGACCAGACGCTCATCCTGCTCTGCGTCGATGGGCATCCCCTGAACGAACGCCCGCAGGCACATGAGCCCGACGACCTCGGCCGAGCCGTAGACGTAGCGGTCGAAGCTCGCCTGGTCGTGCTCGGTGTCGGTGAGATCCATGCGCATCGAGTGGAAGAACGGCTCGGTGAGCTCGGTGCCGAACCCCACCTCGCGCGCGGTGCGGGCGAAGGCGTGCACGACGAGGTTGGTCGAGTAGCCCGACTGCATCGCGGCCTCGGTCTCGGCCTCGAACTCGTTGAGGTAGCGCGCGGCGTGCACGCTGTCGAGGCCCGCGTCGGTGACGCCGCCGTCGACGATCTCGTCGGCGACGCGCACGAGCGCGTAGATGTTCTCGACGTGCTGGCGCACGCGGGCGTCGAGCAGGCGCGAGGCGAGCCCGAACGAGGTGGAGTAGCGGCGGATCACGGTCGAGGCGGTCTCGTCGGCGACGCGGTCGTAGAGACTCAGGCGGTTCATCGCACCCGCTTCAGCACGGTCTCGGCGACGGGGTGCAGCTCGTCGCGCAGGGCGGAGGGGATGTGCGGCTCGGCGAGCCGTGCCAGTGCCCGGTTGGCGTAACCGCGGGCCAGGTCTTCGGCGAACGCGCGGGCGCCGCACTCGATGAGGAGCAGCCGCGCCTCATCGGCCTCCTCGAGCGAGAGATCGGCCTTGCCGATCAGCTCGCACAGTCGGGCCCACGCCGGTGTCGAGCAGGCGAACGCGATCATGACCGTGCGCTTGCCCTCGCGCAGGTCACCGATCGTGGTCTTGCCGGTCGCCTCCTCTTCGCCGAAGACGCCGAGCACGTCGTCGACGATCTGGTACGCGATGCCGATGTCGCGGCCGAACTCGCCGAGCGTCGCCACGGTGCTCTCCGGGGCTCCCGCGAGAATCGCGCCCGCCTGCAGAGGCGACTCGAACGAGTAGACCGCCGTCTTGAGGCGCTCCATCGTGAGGATGTCGTCGACGAGAGGCATGTCGGGGTCGATCGAGAAGTCGACGTCGATGAGCTCGCCCGCAGCGCTCGTGAACATGGCCTCGTCGAGCACGTCGAGCAGCCGCTCCCGAACGGGCGAAGCGACCCCGCTCTTGTCGATGAGTCGGTAGGCGTTGAAGAGCGCGAGGTCGCCCGCGATGACCGCCGCCGACACTCCGCGGTGCTCGGCGATCTCGACGCTGACGCCGCGGTCGACAGCATGGTCGCGATACGCGCCCGAGATGTTCGGGATGCCCCTCCGCACGAAATCGCGATCGATCACATCGTCGTGCACGATGAGGGCGGTGTGCAGCAGCTCGAAGGCGGCGCCCACGTAGGCAGCAGCATCCCGATCATCGCCGCCGAGCCCTTCATAAGCGGCCATCACCATGCGCGGCCTGAAGCGCTTGCCGCCCTGGGTGTTGCGCTCGAGCAGACCCCAGAGGTGCTCGTAGTGGGCTCCGAGAGGAGCCGCGCGCTTCTTGGATAGGCTGAAGAAGCGCTGCAGCACAGCGTCGACCAAGGCGGCTCGCGCCTCTGCGATGCTCGACTGGTCGTTCCTCTTCACCCGAGCAGACTACCGCGGCCCATGAGCGAACTCCCTGAAACCGTCGTGCTGCTGTCCGACGACGGCGACGTCATCGGCACAGCCCCCAAGGCGACCGTGCACACCGCCGACACGCCCCTGCATCTGGCGTTCTCCTGCCACGTGTTCGACGAAAAGGGGCGCGTGCTCGTCACCCGCCGAGCGCTCGGCAAGGCGACCTGGCCGGGGGTGTGGACCAACTCGTTCTGCGGGCATCCGGCACCCGGCGAAGACACCGCCGAGGCGATCGTGCGGCGAGCGCAGCGCGAGCTCGGTCTCGCCCTCACCGACGTGCAGGTGGCCCTGCCCGACTTCCGCTACCGCGCGGTCGACGCCTCGGGAGTGGTCGAGAACGAGATCTGCCCGGTTTACGTCGCACGTGCCGCAACCGATGTGGCGCCGGCTGCCGACGAGGTCGCCGAGTGGGCATGGGTCGACCCGAGTGAACTGCGTGCCTCGGTCGAGGCGGCGCCGTTCGCCTTCAGCCCGTGGCTCGGCTGGCAGCTCGCGGCCTGGCCCGGCGACTACCGAGCGGCCGACTGAGCCGGCGGAGCGATCGAGAGCGGCGACCGGGGAATGCGCACGACGACGCTCGTGCCCGACACTCCGTCTGAACTCAGGCTCACCTGCCCGCCGATGCGATGCTCGACGAGCGCGCGAACGATCGGCAGGCCGAGCCCGGTGCCGGGCACGTCGCGGTGCTGCGGCGATTGCACGCGGTAGAAGCGCTCCCAGACCGCCTCCTGCTCGGCCAGCGGAATGCCGGGACCCTCGTCGTCGATGCGCACCTCCACCCAGGCTGACTCGACAGGCGCGCTGAGCGCGACCGTGACGGTGCCCTCAGCGGGGCTGAACTTCATGGCGTTGGTGAGCAGGTTCGAGAAGACGCGCACCAGATCCTGCTCGACGGCGTGAATGGTCACGGGCTCGTCGGGCATCCGCCGCTCGACCGTCACGGCGCGCGCGGCGGGCACGAGCACGAGCGTGTCGTCGATGCAGTTGTCGAGCAGCACGCGCAGGTCGAGGTCGGCCGGAGGCCGCGTGCTGCCCTCGGTCGTGCTCAGGCGACTGAGCTCGAGCACGTCTTCGATGACATCGGCGAGCCTGCGGGCGTTGCGGTGGATGATGCGCCCGGCCTGATCGGTCTCGGGGTCGAGGTCGGCGTCGACGAGCTGCTCCGAGAAGCCCAGAATGCTCGTCACCGGCGTGCGCAGCTCGTGGCTCACGGCTGAGATGAAGTCGTCTTTCTGCGCGTTGAGCTGCAACAGCTCGTCGGCGACGAGCGTGGCGTCGCGCTCTCGAGCCGCGAGTGCATCAGCCGCGGTGTTCCAGTCGGCGCTCTGGCCCGAGACGAACAGCGCCGCGGCGGCGTGGGTCATGATGAAGAGCTGCAGAGCGAAGATGGCCCCGCGCTCATCAGTATCGAGCAGCAGCGCGAACGGCCCGATGTCGGCAGCCGTCGCGAGCGTCGCCGCGATCGCTAGTGCCACGGTCTGCAGCGCGACCGCCATAGGCGGCAGTCGGTATGCCCCCCACATGAGTGTTGTGATGATCAAGAAGGTCAGCGCCAGGCCCCCGGCGAGCGCGAACACGACCACGGTGAGAAACACGAGGGCGAGCGACTGCACGACGGGTTCCCACGTCGGCACGCGCAGCGGAATGCTCGGCGAGACGAGCGCGAGCGGAGCGATCGCGAAGAAGGCGCTCGCGTGAGAGGTGATGAGCGACGAGGCGACGAGAGCCGGATCAGCCCCGACGAGCACCGCTGCGGCCGCGGCGGTCAAGATCGAGAACAAGAGCGTGCCGATGGCGACACTGATCAAGAAGCGCCCGATCTGGACGAGGGTCGAGAATCTCGCGTGCGCGGCGCCGCCGGTCAGAATGCGCACGACCACCCACACCTCGATCGCGTTGGTCAGGCCGTAGGCGAGCGAGAGCTCGAGCGGCTGGCCGCCGAGGTAGTTGCCGAATGCCACGGCGATGACTACGACGCCGCTGACGGCGATCCGGCGACCACGACTGGCCAGCACCGCGAAGAAGAGCACGCCGATCGCCGGCCACCAGAGTGCGATCGGTGCGTCGGCGCTGATGGCGACGAGGCTCAGCCGTGCGACACCGATCGCCGCGATGATGAGAGCGGCGATGAGGATGCGCCGGGGGAGGGCGGGCAGGTCGTGCAGACGAGCGGCCAGCCCTCGAGCATCCATGGTTCGTCCTCGACTCGGTGCGAAGGCTCAGTCGCCCTCGTGCGCCAACGATAGCGCCGGAGCCTCGCTCGGCAGGCGCACTTCAGCCGTCGTGCCACCGCCCGGGGTCTCGCCGATCGAGACAGCCCCACCGAGGCGAGATTCGACGAGGGCCTTCACGATGGGCAACCCGAGACCCGTGCCCGGCACGGCGCGGTGGGCATCGATCGGTGCGCGCGCGAAGCGCTCCCACACCATCTCGCGGTGCTCGGCCGGAATGCCGAGCCCGTGGTCGATGACGCGCACGAGCGCACCCTCGCCATCGCGCCGCACCTCGATGGTCACGACGCCCTCGTCGTGCGAGAACTTGACCGCGTTCGACAGCAGGTTGGCGCACACCCGCACGAGCTCCCGCGTGCGCGAGCGCACCACGACCGGCCCGTCGGGCGCCGAGACGCTCACGCTGACACGGCGGCTCAGCACCAAACCCTCAGAGTCGCGCGCGCACTCCGTAGCCAGCTGCACGAGATCGACGGAATCGGTCGACGACAGCGGCCCGCCCAGAGCGCTCAGGCGGCTCAGCTCGAGCACGTCGTCGATGACATCAGCGAGGCGGCGCGCGTTGCGGGCGATGATCTCGCCGGCCTGCGCGGCGTCGGGGGGCAGCGGCGAGGCTTCGAGCTGCTCGCTGAACCCGAGAATGCTCGTCACGGGCGTGCGCAGCTCGTGGCTCACGGCCGAGATGAAGTCGTCTTTCTGGTCGTTGAGCCGCCGCAGCTGCTCGGCGCTGCTGAGGGCCAGGCGCTCGCGCTCGTCGCGCTCGGTCACGTCGGTGACGACGATCGTGACGAGGCCCGGGCCATCGCTCGAACTGCGCTCTGCGATGGAGGCGTCGAAGGTGCGCCCGTCGCGCTCGAACACGACGTTCTGCGACTCTGCCGCGGCGACGACGCGATCGATCTCGTCGATGCCGAAAGGCGGGTCGGAATCTCCGACCACCCTCCTCGCGCGATCGTTGCGGGCCACGATGCGCAGCCCCGTGCCGGTGCGCTCGGCGATGACGATGCCGACAGCCGCCGCGACGATGCCCTCGCGCAGCAGTTCCTCCTGCGCTTGCAGGCGGTTCACGACGGCGATCCAGTCTGCTCGAGCGGCCCAGACGATGAGCGCTGTGATGGCGAAGACGAGCATGAAGGTCTGGGTCAGAACGATGAACGAGCGGCCATCGGCCGTGATGGGGGCGAACGGCCCCCCACCGAAGGTCGTGAGCACGATGATCGCCGCCGACGTGAGGAACACCTGCAGCGCGCTGATCAACATCGGGAAGCGGAAGGCCGACCACAGAATGCCGATGACGGGGGTGAAGGCGACCGGCCACTGGTTGCCCGGCCAGAACACAAGAGCGATGAGCCCGAACAGCAGGGTCGACTGCGCGAGCACCTCGAGTCGGCGCAGGCCGCGCACGGCGGCGACCGGCACCATGACGACCGGCAGCATCACGAGAGTCGCCGTGGCGTGCGAGGCCGTCACCTGCGCGAACGACTCCAGTGGCGAGCGCCCGAGGAAGATCGCGACGGCGACGGCGATCGAAACGCCCGCCGCGGCACCGGCGATCAGCGCGACCGCGATGAAGCGCCCGGCATTGCGCAACGTCGCCAGCCGTTCGGGCACACCGCGCGGAGCCAAGAACGACGCGATGATGATGACTTCGACGGTGTTGCCGATGCCGAGCAGCAGCGCGAACAGCGGGTCGCGCCCGGCGAGCAGGTTGCCGACGCCCGTCAGCACGACGACCAGCACGAACACGAGAAGTCGTTCCCGATTGCGGGAGAGCATGGCGGCGAACGACGCCAGACCCGCCGCGGGCCACCACGCCGCGAGCTGCGGGTCGGCGAAGCTGAACTCGACGGCGGCGTAGGAGGCCACGGCGGTCGCCACGAGCATCACCACGATGATCGACCGGCGAAGGGCGTTCGACCCCGCGACCAGCCGAGCGATGATGCTCACCGGGCCTCCTCTGCTGAGCCGAGGAACGCCCTCGGTGTGCCGCGAACGTCGTTCTGCATGAGACACTATCGACAACACGAGGGGACGTGGTGGCGCATGGCGCACATCTTGATCGTCGAGGATGAACCCGACGTGCTGCTGCTGCTGGAGAACAGGGTGCGCGCGGCCGGGCACGAGGTCGAGAGCGCCACCGACGGCGAGACCGCCCTCGAGATGATCGCCGCACGGCGCCCCGGGCTCATCGTGCTCGACTGGATGATGCCGCGCGTCAGCGGCATCGACGTGCTCGAGAAGCTTCGGGTCGACGACCCCGACCACGAGGTGAAAGTGCTCATGCTGACCGCGAAATCGCAGCAGAGCGACATCGACCGGGCCTACACCGCCGGGGCCGACGACTACATCGTGAAGCCCTTCAGCTCGCGCGACCTCATCGAGCGCATCGCGAGCCTCGCCGGCGCGTGACGCCCGACCGGCCTACTCGGCGGTCGGTGCGATCTCAGTGCGGTGGAAGTTCTGCCACGAGCGCGAGGCCGTCGGCCCGCGCTGCCCTTGGTAGCGGTTCAGGTAGGCGCCCGTGCCGTAGGGGTTCTCGGCCGGAGAGCTGAGCCGGAAGAAGCACAGCTGGCCAATTTTCATGCCCGGCCACAGCTTGATCGGCAGAGTCGCCACGTTGCTCAGCTCGAGCGTGACGTGCCCCGTGAAGCCCGGGTCGATGAAGCCCGCCGTCGAGTGGGTGAGCAGACCGAGTCGACCGAGCGAGCTCTTGCCCTCGAGCCGGGCCGCGACGTCATCGGGCAGGCTGACCTGCTCGTAGGTCGAGCCGAGCACGAACTCGCCCGGGTGCAGAATGAACGGCTCATCGGGCTTCGCCTCGACCAGGCGCGTGAGCTCGGGCTGCTCTTCGGCCGGGTCGATGAACGGGTACTTGTGGTTGTCGAACAGCCGGAAGAGCGAGTCGAGGCGCACGTCGACGCTCGACGGTTGCACCATCGCCAGGTCGAGCGGGTCGAGGCCGATGCGGCCCGAAGACAATTCAGTGCGGATGTCGCGGTCGCTCAGCAGCATGCGGTCAGCCTATCGACGCCAACGGGTTCGCTACACTGACGGTGCACTGCTGCAGTGCGACTGGGGATGTAGTTCAATGGCAGAACTTCAGCTTCCCAAGCTGATAGCGCGGGTTCGATTCCCGTCATCCCCTCTGTGTTTATCTCTGGCTGCGCCGCCGCTCCTGCGGCGCAGCACGCTTCGCGCCACGAGCGCGGTCGCGGCACTTCGCTGACGTCGGGCCTCAGTCTTCGTCGGTGAGGGCGTAGCTGGCGATCTCGGCTCGGACGGCGTCGAGGGCCGCGGGCGTGAGGCCCGCATCGCCCGTCACGTCGCGCCAGCCGTCGACCATGACGTCGCCGAAGTTGTGGCCGTGCCGAGCCGGAACGCTCTGCCCCATGAGCATGTCGATCGTGACCTGCAGGCCGGTGACCACCGGAATCCAGCGCATCGACGGGCTCACGTCGGCGCCGCGCTGCTCGGGCTCGAGCCACTCGGGCGGTGACCACAGCAGTTCGGCCGTGAGCCACGTGATCGGGTCGGTCGCGTGCTGCAGGTACAGCACCCGAGGTTCGGCCCACTGGCCGGGCAGGCGCGCGGTGTCGCCCGGCTGCGACATCCAGCGCACCACCGCACCGCCGTCGAGCACGGGCTGCCAGGCAGGAGTGCCGGCGTCCCGCGCCGCCTGCAGCTCGCGCCACATGGTCGAGCTCGCGGGGCTGCCGACGAACAGCGCGCCATCGGTGCGGTCACGCAGCTCGTCGACATTGGCGAAGGTCTCCTGGCCGCCATGCGCACCGAGGCTCAGCCCGTAGGCCACGAGCCGCGGGCGATCATCGGCCGGCAGGCTCGACCACTCTGCGTAGACCGCCTCGAAGGTCGCCTGCGCGGCCCCGATCGGAGCATCCTGATCGAACAAGAACGACACCCAGCTCGGGGTGTAGGCGTACTGCACCGCCACGATCGCCGTGTCGCCCGCGTGCAGGTACTCGACCGAGTCGACCCCCTGGTCTTCGAGCCATCCCGAACCGGTCGTGGTCGCGACGACGAGCAGCTCGCGCTCGAACGCGCCCGTGCGGCGCAGCTCGGCGACCGCGAGCTCGGCGCGCTCGGCGACCGTCTCGGCATTGCCGAGGCCGACGTACACGCGAATGGGCTCGAGGGCGTCGACACCCGTCAGCTGGCTGATCTGCGCCGCCGTCGGGCCGCCCGCGACGAAGGTGCCGCCGTGGCGACCCAGGCCCTCCCACTCGATGGCCGACTCGGGGCCCGCCGAGCGGAAGTCGCTCGAGGGCTCGACGAGCGCAGCATCGGGAACGCCATTGCGGTCGGCGTAGATCGTGTCGATGGCGGCCACGACGACCATGCCGAAGGCGAGCACTCCGGCGGCCACCGCGACCGTCGCCGTGAGCAGACCGATCGCCGGCCCGGCCAGGCGCACGAGGTGCGCGGTCATGCGACGCACCCCGCGGCCGATGACCAGGAGCAGGGCGGCGGTGGCGAGCGTGCCGACGAAGAAGGCGCCCACCGCGACAGCGTCGAGCGGGGCGACCTCGACGAGCGCCCGAACCTCGTTCTGCCAGCCCACGGCCACGAGGCCGACCACGATGATGATGACAGCGGCGAGAGCGAGCATCCCCCACCAGAAGGCGATACGAACGCGAGCAGACGGCCGCCACGGGGTGGACGATCGGATGATCCACCAGACGAGGGCGCCGATCGCGTAGCCGATGCCGAAGGCCACGCCGGCGAGCGCTCCCTGCAGAATCGCGGGGCGCGGCAGCAGCGAGGGCGTGAGGGAGAGGGCCACGAGCGCGAGGCCGATGAGCACTCCGCCCGGGTCGAGGTGCCACCAGCGCCGGGTCATGGCGTCAGCCTAGGGCGGCCAGCAGTGTTCAGAAAGATGCACCAAACCGCATCGCGCGGGGTGCCGAACACCATGCACACGCAAGGGGGAGAAATGAGAACGGCAGTGAACCGGGCACTCGTGACCATGGCAGCGGTGGGGGCCGCCGTCATCCACGCCGCCACGGCTTTGACGACGACTGCGGGGGGCGTCGGCGCTGTTCTCTGGGTGGTGGCAGCCATCGAGCTGGCGATCGCGGTGGGGGCCGCGCTCGCCGCCCGATGGCTCCCCACCGCACGCACGGTCGCGCTGGTGCTCGTGGCGCCAGTGCTGCTGTGGGCGACGTTGCTGCTGGTCGCCGTCACCGCCGATTCACCGGCGATCGCGAGTGCGCTCGCGACCGCTCCGCTCGTCGGAGCATCGATTCTGGGGCTGGCCGGGGCTGCATTCGCGGGGGCGGATGCGCGGCGCACGCGGGTGGGGGCCCGCGTGCGCCCGGCCCGAGCCGGAATCGCCCTGGCGGCCGCCGCCGCTCTCACGGCACTCGTCGTCACGCCCTCGGTCGCGGCCACGCTGCCGGCGCCCGTCGCTCCTGCGGCCGAAGAGGTCGAGCAGGCCATCGTCTTCGGCGATCACAGCGAGCACGACGGCATGCTGCCGGGTGACATGCCTGCGGGCGACCCCGCCCACGCCGGTCACACCGACTGAGCGACCGCCCGGCCGATGAGCGGCTCGACATCGGCCATGAAGCGCCGCACGTTCTCGTCGACGATGATGTCGCTCGGCCGCAGGGGCCGTGCCAGATGCAGGCCGTCGAGCGAGCGGATGCGGCTGAGCGCCACGTAGGTCTGCCCCGGCGCGAAAGCGCGCGGGCCCAGGTCGACGATCGCCGCGTCGTACGTCGAGCCCTGCGACTTGTGAATGGTCACCGCCCAGGCAAGGCGCAACGGAAACTGCGTGAACTCGGCCACGATGTCTTTCGACACCCGCTTCGTGGCCGCCGAGTAGGTGTAGCGGTACTTCTCCCACGTGGCCGGCACGACCTCGTGACTCACGCCGTCGACCTCGACGAAGACCGTGCGGCCGATGCGCTCGACCGTGCCGAGCGAGCCGTTGACCCAGCGCGGGGTGCCATCACCCCCCGTGTCGTTGCGCAAGAACATGACCTGCGCACCGACCTTGAGCTGCAGCTCTTCATCGGCGGGGTAGCCGCCCTTGGGCCCGAACTCGCCCTGCACGTCGGCTCGCGCGGTCTTGGGTTCTCCGGGCAGGCGGCGGAGGGCATCCATGTTGATGCGCGTCACGGTCGCGTTCGTCGTCGCCAGCGTCAGCACGCCCTCGGTCGGCGCGGGGCGCGCACCCGCCTCGTTGAGCGCACGGCCGATCTCGGGCGTCACCGCGCCGTGCCGCACGGCGGTGAGCATGGCCCGGAAGTCGGCGTCCTGCTGGCGATGGATGGTCTGCAGCTCGACGATGCGCAGATCGGCCTCGTTCCACACCGCGGCATCGAAGAACCACATCGAGCGATAGTGGTCGGCGTAGTACGCGCGCTCGCCCTCGTCGCGGCCGGGCACGGGCGCGAGCTGGTACGGGTCGCCGAACAGCACGACCTGCACGCCGCCGAAGGGCTCGTGACGACGGGCTCGGGCCTGACGCAGGCGTCGATCGATCGCGTCCATGAGGTCGGCGCTCACCATCGACACCTCGTCGATGACGACCGTGTCGATCGAAGCGAGCAGGCGACGCAGCTCGGGCGGGTCGTCGAAGTCGTGATCGGCGATGAGCCCGATGGGCAGCCGGAAGAGCGAGTGGATGGTCTGCCCGCCGACATTGAGCGCTGCGACGCCCGTCGGGGCGCACACGACGACCTGGCGATCGGTCGCGGCGATGAAAGACTCGAGAAGGGTCGACTTGCCCGTGCCCGCGCGCCCGGTGACGAAGACGTGCTCGCGCGTCGACTCGATGAGGTCGAGCACCGCCGACTGCTCGGGGCTGAGGGGCGTGCCGTCGGGAGCCGTGCGACCCTCGGCCTGCGTCGTCATGCCACTCCTGTCTCGTCGGTCGCGGGCCGACGAGCCTCCACTGTAGCCGCGACCCGCAGCAAGACTGGCTCGGCTCGAGGGCCGTGGCCCGGGCCCGCGCCTAGGCTGACCGCATGACTCGCGAGGCGGTGCGGTGGGGAGGAGCGGCGGCGGCGCTGCTCGGGCTCGGCGCTGCCTCGTTCGCGCTCGCCGCCATCGCGACCGCGACCCCCGAGGCGCACGTGCTGCAGTACCTCGACGCGCTCGCCGACGACGATCTGGTGGCGGCCGCGCGCCTCGCCGGTCTGCCGAGTGACGCTCCCCTGCCGCTCGGCGACGACGGCGAGCCCAGCATCGTGCGCATCATCGAGCGCATCGATTCCGCTGGCGGCACCGCCCGCGTGCTCGCGGAGTACGGCACGGAGCAGGATGCGGTGACCGCCGTCTTCACGCTCGAGCCAGGCCCGGCCCACCTGGGGATCGTGCCCGTGTGGCAGTTCGCCCGCCCCCCGGTGACCACGGCGACGGTCGGCGTCGATCAGCACGATCGCGTGCGCGTGAACGGCGTGCTCGCCCAGACGCCCGAGGCCGGTGAAGCAGTGTCGCTCGCCGTCTTCGTACCGAGCCTGGTCACCGCGCGCGTCGTCGAGCCGCACGTGCAGGCGGCACCGGTCTCACGCCGGGTCGACGGCTCGACGGCCACGACGATCGAGCTCGAGGCCGAGACCACGGCTCTGCTGCAGCGCGTGGTCGCGCTCGAGGTCGAGCAGTTCTTGCTCGACTGCACCGAGCAGCGGGTGCTGCTGCCGACGGGGTGCCCGTTCGGCCGCACCGTGACCGAGCGTGTCGTCGACCTGCCTCTCTGGCAGCTCGTCGCGGGCCCCGACCTCGAGATCGTGCCGGGGCACGCGCCCGGTCGGTGGAGCGTGATCGGCGAGGCCGAGCTGCGGCTGACCGCGCAAGTGCAGCGCCTGCGCGACGGCCGATTGAGCGATCTCGATGAGACCGTCACGGCGAACCTCAGCGGTGAGGTGGTGCTCACGCCCGACGGCCCCGAGCTGACGATCTACCCGCCGCCCGACTGACCGGCAGGGGTGCGAGCGGCGCGCTGCTCGACGGGCGCGCGGTCAGCCCGCTCGGCGAGCATGGCATTCCAGGCCGCGAGATCGGCATCGCCGTCGCGATCAGCTTGGCGATCACGACGCTTGGACTCGCGCCCGTCAGCGCGGCTCCACGACCACACGACGAGCATCGCGAGCACCAGGGTGGGAATCTCGCCGACGCTCCAGGCGATGCCGCCGCCGGTCTGCTGATCGGCGAGCGGCGGCTGGCCCCACTCGCGCCCCATCGCGCCGAACCACTCGGGCAGCAGCAGCCCGGTGCCCGTGATGAGCGACAGCCCGAAGAAGGCGTGGAACGCCATGGTCGCGAGCAGGATGATGAGCCGGATCGGGTACACCGGCCGGTACGGCGACGGGTCGACGCCGATGAGCGCGTTGACGAACAGGTAGCCGCTGAGCAAGAAGTGCAGAATCATCCACTGGTGCCCGAGGTGGTCGCTCACCGCCCACGAGAACAGCGGCGAGTAGTAGAACACCAGCAGCGAGACCGCGAAGACGACCGAGGCCACGAGCGGGTGCCCCATGATGCCGGCGAAGCGCGAGTGCACGATCGCGAGAATCCATTCGCGCGGGCCCCGCGAGCCGTCAGTGCGGGCGTGGATGGCCCGCGACGCGAGCGTCACGGGCGCCCCGAGCACGAGCATCACGGGAATGCCCATGCTGAGCACCATGTGGCCGAGCATGTGGACGCTGAACAGGTAGCGCTCGTACACAGCGAGGCCGCTGCTCGTCACGAGCACGAGCGACAGCATGCCGAGCGTGAAGAGAATGGTGCGGTGCACGGGCCACGCGTCACCCCGCCGGTGCAGCCGCACGGCGCCCGCCAGGTAGAAGAACGCACCGAAGCCGGCGACGAGCGCCCACAGCAGGTTGAGATCCCACTCGGTCGCGAGGCGCCAGGGCTCGAACGCCGGCGGCAGTGGGGCACCCGTGAGAATCTCCGCGGGCGACGGGTCGGCCAGTTGATCGACGGGCACTTGCGGCACCGGGGTGGCCGTGCGCGCGAGCGCCGTGGCGAGCCCGGCGGCAGCACCCATGAGCGCAAGCTCGGCGGCCACGATGATCCAGAAGGCGCCGCGCCCGCGGTCGTCGCGCTCGATGCGCGCGATCATGCGCAACCGGTAGTAGGCGCCGAACGTGCCGAGCCCGACGAGGGCGACGACCTTCGCGATCACGAGCAGTCCGTAGGGCGTCGTCAACGCCTCGAGCCCGCCGACGCGCAGCTGCGCGCTCACGAGGCCGGAAGCCGCGACGACGATGAAGGCGATGAGCGCGACCGTCGAGTACCTCCGCAGCACGACCGTGAGGCGCTCGTCGAGCACGGGGCGCAGCGCCGCGATCACCAGCAGCCCGCCGATCCACACGGCCGCGAACACGCTGTGCAGGTACACGGCGGTGACGGCCGCATCGTGGTCGGCGGTGCCGCCGGTGTGACCGGTCTGCGCGACCGGCCAGAGGGCAGCCGCAGCGATGACGGCGACTCCGGCCAGCAGCGCAGGGCTGCGCACAGCGAAGCACAGCACCGTCACGACCGCGGCCATGAGTGCCGTCGAGAGCCACGCCTGCCCGAGCTCGGTCGTGCTGAAGTACGCAGCGAGCAGAGCACCGAACCGCTCATCGATCGAGAGCGGCTCGTTGTAGACGCTCATGAAGGTGAAGAAGCCCGTGGCCACGGCAGCGATGGTCCACACGGCGGCCGAGGCGGCAGCCATATCGAGCGCCCTCGAGAACTCGGCGCGCGCGGGGCTCAGCGCGAGCAGCGCGAGCAGCAGGCCGCCGATCGTGCCGGCGGCACCGAGCGTCGAGGCGAGCTTGGCGATCGGCAGCCCGTAGCGCACCACCGCTCCCGGATCGATCGCGAGGGGGGCGTCAGCGCCGCCCCCGGTGGCGAGCCCGATGAGCAGGGCCACGACCGCGCCCGACACGAGCGATGCGGTGCCGACGAGAGCCCAGGGCAGGGCCGTGGTGCGGGTCGCCGGAGCAGTCGTCGTCACCGTCTCAGGGTAGGCGACGGGGCTGTACGGGGGCTTCGGCCGAGCATCCGGAACGCGCAAAGGGCGACCCCCCGTCGAAACGGGAAGCCGCCCTCACAGCGGTGCGAAGCCGAAGACTACTTGGCAGCAGCCTTCAGCTTGCTGCCGGCGCTGACCTTCACGCCGTTCGATGCGGCGATCTGAATCGTCGCACCGGTCTGCGGGTTGCGGCCCTGGCGCGCCTTGCGGTGCGTCTGCTCGAACGAGATCCAGCCCGGGATCGAGACCTTGGTGCCCGACGCGACGGCGCCCGAGACGACCGAGAAGAGGGCGTCGACGGTGCGGTTCACATCTGCCTGGCTCAGGCCCGACTCAGCGGCCACAGCGGCGACAAGCTCGGAACGGTTCATGGTGTCCTCCTCGGACCTCAACGTTGGTGGTGATAATTCGCGAGTCATGAATGACCGCGAACCGCCTTGACGGTATCAGCAGATCCGCGTGTTTCCGGGCAATTCACCTCGGTGCGCCGAAACTGGGGGTTCGGGGGTCGAGAACGCGAAAGGCGGGGCACCCCGGCTCGGGGGCCCCGCCTTCGCAGAGTGGTCGGACTACCAGCTCGACTTGGTGATGCCGGGCAGCTCGCCGCGGTGCGCCATGTCGCGGAACCGCACACGCGAGATGCCGAACTTCGTCAGCACACCACGGGGGCGGCCGTCGACGGCGTCACGCGAACGCACGCGCACGGGCGAGGCGTTGCGGGGCAGCTTCTGCAGACCCTTGCGGGCGGCCTCGCGCGACTCGTCGGTGCCGTTCGGGTCGACGAGGGCCTTCTTCAGTTCGAGTCGCTTCGCGGCGTACCGCTCGACGACAACCTTGCGCTGCTCGTTGCGCGCGATCTTGCTCTTCTTGGCCATGACTTAGCGCTCCTCGCGGACTTCGACGTGCTTGCGGACGACCGGGTCGTACTTCTTGAGCACGAGGCGGTCGGGGTCGTTACGACGGTTCTTGCGGGTCACGTAGGTGTACCCGGTGCCGGCGGTCGACTTGAGCTTGATGATCGGACGGACGTCCTGCTGCTTGGCCACTAGATCTTCACCCCACGAGCGAGCAGGTCTTTGACGACCGACTCGATACCGCGAGCATCAATGGTCTTGATGCCCTTGGCCGACAGGGTGAGCGTCACATTGCGGCGAAGCGACGGCACGAAGTACGTCTTCTTCTGAATGTTCGGGTCGAAACGGCGCTTGGTGCGCCGGTGCGAGTGCGAGATGTTGTGCCCAAAGCCGGGAACGGCTCCGGTCACCTGGCAGACGGCTGCCATGGTTCCTCCTGTATGTGGTTACCGTACGGCGAGCGCCGTACCCAAGGTCACTTGTCGGCACGCAGACACCCGCTGATCCCTCCGATGCGGCTGGAGAGGCGAGAGCGCGTACAAGATGAGCGGATGGCCGCTCAACACAAACCCCTAGCTTACGACGAAGAGGGGTCGGCCTGCAATCTCGAGCACGCCTCGCAGAGACCGAACACGTCGACGACGTGCTCGGCGCGGGTGAACCCGTGCTGCGCCGCCACCTGGCGCGCCCAGTCTTCGACGGCTGTCGCCTCGATCTCGACGGTCAAGCCGCAGTTTCGGCAGATGAGGTGGTGGTGGTGGCTGCCCGGTGTGCAGGCGCGGTAGAGGGCCTCGCCCTCCTGCTGCAGCGAGTCGGCCTCGCCCTCGTCAGCGAGGTCGGCGAGGGCCCGGTAGACGGTCGCGAGACCGATGCTCGACCCCGACTGCTTCAGGGCGCCGTGCAGGGCCTGCGCGCTGACGAAGTTCTCGTTTTCGCTGAGGGCCGTGCGCACGGCCTCGCGCTGCCAGGTGTTGCGCTTCATCGAGCCACCTTCGCACGACTTCCGATCAGCCGACAGACCAGGTAGATCGCGAACGAGATCGTCGTGATGTACGGGCTGATCGGCAGCGAGCCGCCGATCGCGAGCAGAATGCCGCCGACCGCTGAGACGAAGCCGAAGATCATGCTCAGCACGGGCACAAGCACGGGAGACGACGACACCCGCAGCGCCGCGGCCGCCGGCGTGACCAGCAGAGCCAGCACGAGCAGCGCCCCGATGATCTGCACCGAGACGGCCACCGTGAGCCCGAGCAGCGTCATGAAGACGATGCTCAGCGCCCGACTCGGCACACCGCGCGCACTCGCCACCTCGGGGTCGAGGCTGTCGAAGGTCAAGGGTCGCCACACGATGAACAGGGCGACGAGCACCACGATGCTGATCGCGATCAGCAGACCGAGCTGCGGCAGGTCGACACTGATGATCTGCCCGGTGAGCAGCCCGAACTTGTTGCCGCTGCGCCCGGGGTAGAGCGCCAGGAAGAGGATGCCGAGGCCCAGGCCGAACGGCATGAGCACGCCGATGATCGAATTGCGGTCGCGCGCCTTGGCGCCGAGCACCCCGATGAGCGCCGCGGCGAGCAGCGAGCCCACGATCGAACCGGCGACGACGTTCACGCCGAGCAGCAGGGCGGCGGCGGCCCCGGCGAACGACAGCTCGCTGATGCCGTGCACCGCGAAGGCCATGTCGCGCTGCATCACGAACACGCCGATGAGGCCGCCGACGATGCCGAGCACCGCGGCCGCGATGATCGAGTTCTGCACGAGTGCGAGCAGCTGCAGATAGGTGGCCGGGTCGACGAAGGTCATGCGATGACCTCGTGATGGTGCTCGGCCTCTGGCGCGCCGACCACGATGACGCGACCGCGCGAGCGGAACACCTCGACCGGCGTGCCGTAGAGGCGCGAGAGCACGTCGTCGCGCAGCACCTCGTCGGGGGTGCCGATCGTGAACCGGCCCTGCGCGAGGTAGAGCACTCGGTCGACCATGCTGAGCACGGGGTTGATGTCGTGGGTCACGAACACGACTGCGGTGCCGTGCTGCTGCCGGCGCCGGTCGATGAGCTCGCTCACGGCGCGCTGGTGCTGCAGGTCGAGGCTCATGAGCGGCTCGTCGCACAGCAGCAGGTTGGGGTCGTCGGCGAGCGCCTGAGCCACCCGGAGTCTCTGCTGCTCACCGCCCGAGAGGCTGCCGAGCGGGCGATCGGCGAACGTCTCAGCGCCGACGGCCGTGAGCAGAGCATCCACCGCGGCACGATCGTCGCGCGTCGTGATCGGCGGGCCGAAGCGCTGACCGTTCACGCCGAGCATGACGAGATCGCGCCCGCGCAGCGGGGTGCCCGGCGCGACGATCTTCTGCTGCGGAATGTAGCCGATGCGCCGGTGACCGCGGTGCGCCGGATGCCCGTCCACGAGCACGACGCCGCTGTCGAGCTTCTGCTCGCCGAGCATCGCCCGCAGCAGGCTCGTCTTGCCGGTGCCGTTGCCGCCCAGCACAGCGATGAACTCGCCGGGGTTGACCTCGAGGTCGAGGCCGCTCCAGAGCGCACGGGCCCCGAAGCCGAGCGCCCCGCCCCGGATGCTGAGCACCGGGGCGGGGACGGGCAGTGCCTCGCTCGGCGTCACGGCGTCAGTGCCGCGGCGACCGCTTCGATGTTCGTGCGCATCCACGAGACATAGTCTTGCGCGTCGGGGAGGGTCTCGGTGAACGAGACCACCGGGATACCGGCCGCTTCGGCCGCCGATCGCACGCGCTCGGTCTCGGGGCTCGCCGTCTGCTCGTTGTAGGCGAGCAGACGCACCTCGCCCGACGCGATCAGGTCGAGCGTCTGCTGCAGGGCGAGCGGGGGCACATCGGCGCCCTCCTCGATGGCCTCCGTGAATTCGGCCGGGGTCTCGTCGTCGAAGCCCAGCTCGGCCAGCAGGTAGGCGGGTACCGGCTCGGTGGTGGCCACAACGCCACCACCCAGCGTGGCAGCGGTCTGCTCGAGCACACCCTCGAGCTCCTCGAGCGCCGCCTCGAAGGTCGCGAGGTTCTGCTCGAAGGTCTCAGCGTTCTCGGCGTCGAGCTCGATGAGCGCGGCGGCGATCGCGGCGGCAACGTCGCCCATGAGGTGGATGTCGTACCAGACGTGCTCGTTGGTGCCCTCGAGGTGGCCGTGCCCGTCGTCGTCGCTGTGGCCGTCTTCCTCCGAGTGGGCTTCCTCCTCTGAGTGGGCTTCCTCCTCCGAGTGGGCTTCCTCGTCGCTGTGGCTCTCCTCATCGTCGTGGCCGTGGGCGTCCTCGCCCTCCTCCAGCAGCCCGCCGACGACCACGGCACTGAGCACCATGGCCTCCGTTCCCGAGCCCTCGACGAGCACATCGATGAACGGGTCGTATCCGCCGCCGTTCTCGATGACGAGGTCGGCATTCGCGATCGCGAGCTGGTCTTGCGCGTTCGCCTCGTAGCTGTGCGGATCGATTGCGGGGGAGTCGATGATGCTCGTCACCGTGGCGGCGTCGCCGGCGATCGCGGCAGCGATGTCGCCGTAGACGTTCGTCGAGGCGACGACCGAGAGTCCGGTCGTCTCGGCGACCGGGGCGGCGCACCCGGTGAGGGCGAGGCCGGCTGCAGAAGCAACGAGCAGGACGGGAAGAGCGCGGCGGGTCGAGGTCATGAGGCGATGCTAAACGTTATCGAGAATGATTGTCAAAACGATTCTCAATAAGGCGCTCGCTCCGGCGTCGGTTCAGGATGCCCCGCTACCGTTCCCGCATGTCGAACCGCCGCTCGATGCTCACCATGACGGGGCTGCACCGCGCTGTGCTGCGGCTGAGCGGCGGGCGGCTCGGCCGCCGGCTCGGGGGAATGCCCGTCATCGAGCTCACCACGACCGGCAGGTCGAGCGGCCTGCCCCGCACGACGATCCTCACCGTGCCGCACCGCGAGCCGATGCCCGACGGTCAGAGCGGCGAGCGACTGATCGTCATCGCGAGCCGCGGCGGCGACGACGCGCAGCCCGCGTGGTACCTCAACCTCGTGGCCGAGCCGAGTGTGCAGGTGGCGCCGTGGGGCGAGCATCCGCAGGCCTATCGCGCCCGCACCGCCGACGCCGACGAGCGCGCCCGGTTGTGGCCTCTCGCGGTCGCGGCCTACCGCGGGTACGCCGAGTACCAGCGCAAGACCGAGCGCGAGATACCGGTCGTGATCCTCGAGCCGGCGCCAGCGCCCTAGTCGAGCAGCAGCGCGGGCTCTTCGATGACGCTCGCCACGTCGGCCAAGAAGCGGCTCGCCACGTCGCCGTCGACCACGCGGTGGTCGAACGAGGCGCCGAGCGTCGTCACGAAGCGCGGGCGCACTTCGCCATCGACGACCCACGGCTTCTGCTTGATCGTGCCGAGCGCGACGATCGCGACCTCGCCCGGGTTCAAGATGGGCGTGCCCGTATCCATGCCGAAGACGCCGATGTTGGTGATCGTGATCGTGCCGTCGGCCATGTCGGCGGGCTGCAGCTTGCCGTCGCGCGCCGTGATCGTCATTGCCTCGATCGCCTGGGCGAGCTCGCGCAGACTCAGGTCTTGCGCGTTCTTGATGTTCGGCACGACCAGCCCGCGCGGGGTCGCCGCGGCGAAGCCGAAGTTCACGAAGTGATGCACGATGATCTCGGTGTCGGTCCACGTCGAGTTCACCGTGGGGTTGCGGCGCACCGCCCAGATCATCGCCTTCGCCATGATGAGCAGCGGCGAGACCTTGATGCCCGCGAAGTCGGGGCTCGCCTTGAGGCGCTTGACGAACTCCATCGTGCGGGTCGCGTCGACGTCGACGAAGAGGCCGACGTGCGGGGCGCTGAACGCGCTCTTCACCATGCCCGCGGCGATGGCCTTGCGCACGCCCTTGACCGGGATGCGGTCTTCGCGCTCGTTCGGCCACGCGGGGGTCTGGATATTGCGGAACACGCTCGCCTGCTGCGCATGCCGGATGACGTCGTCGCGTGTGATCTCGCCCGCAAGACCCGTGGCGGTCACGGCGGCCAGATCGACATCGAGATCTTTCGCGAGCTTGCGGATGGGCGGCTTCGCGATGACCGGGCTCGACTCGGCGGCCGGCACCGAGCTGAGGCGCGGCGGGGCCGCGGCCGGGGCGGCCTCGGCGGGCGCGGCGGGTCGGCCCCGCGTGCGGCGCGAGGCGACGTGCCCCTTCGACCCGTAGCCGACGAGCACAGCGCCCGAGGTCGACGGCTCGGCCTCGGTCGCGATGCTGGAGGCGGTGTCGGCGACGCCGTCGGCGGCACCGGAATCGGGCGACGCGAGATCAGCATCCCCCCGCACCGTGATGATCGGCGTGCCGACCTCGACGGTCTGGCCCTCGTCGACCAGCAGCGCGTCGACCGTGCCCGCGAACGGCGAGGGCAGTTCGACGAGCGACTTCGCCGTTTCGATCTCGACGAGCACCTGGTTGATGGTCACGGTGTCGCCGGGCTTGACGCGCCACGACACGATCTCGGCCTCGGTGAGGCCTTCCCCGACATCGGGGAGGGGGAACTCGGAGACGCTCACGGTGTCCTCCAGTCAGGCTTCGGTCAGTATGCCAGGGCGCGGTCGACGGTGTGCAGGATGCGGTCGACGTCGGGCAGGTAGACGCCCTCGAGCTTGGCGGGCGGAAAAGGGGTGTCGTAGCCGCTCACGCGCAGCACCGGCGCTTCGAGCGAGTAGAAGGCGCGCTCGGTGATGGTCGCTGCAATCTCGGAGCCGATGCTCACCGAGCCCGGCGCCTCCTGCGCCACGACGAGCCGACCGGTGCGCCGCACCGAGTCGAGCAACGGCCCGTAGTCGATGGGTGAGAGCGAACGCAGGTCGACGACCTCGATGCTCGTGCCCTCCTCGGCGGCGAGCTCGGCGGCGTCGAGCAGCATGCTCACCATGGCGCCGTGGCCGACGACCGTGACGTCGGTGCCCGCCCGCACGATGCGCGAGGCGTGCAGGTCGATGCCCGGCGCGTCGACGTCGACCTCGCCCTTCGGCCAGTAACGGCTCTTGGGCTCGAAGAACAGCACGGGGTCGGTGCTCGTGATGGCCTGCTGAATCATCCAGAAGGCGTCGTGCGGAGTCGCCGGGCTGACGAGACGCAGGCCGGGAGTGTGCGCGAAGTAGGCCTCGGGGCTCTCCTGGTGGTGCTCGACGGCGCCGATGTGCCCGCCGTAGGGCACGCGGATGACGACCGGCAGCTGCAGAGCGCCCTCGTGCCGCGCCGTGAGCTTCGCGAGCTGCGTCGTGATCTGGTCGAAGCCCGGAAAGATGAAGCCGTCGAACTGGATCTCGC